>Ga0181612_178613_pt1 | contig 20710 bp, 6 predicted proteins | sample HoacroProtozoa21_FD_119630 | JGI IMG/M metagenome (GOLD analysis project Ga0181612, IMG submission 119630) | Hoatzin crop microbial communities from Cojedes, Venezuel. Combined Assembly of Gp0051906, Gp0051904, Gp0051908
CTGGAGTGACACTGGCCTTTCTCCAGTCCTCGGGAACATCTCCTGTCCTCCAGGACCTTTCAAAGATGATGGACAGTGGCTCAGCAATGACATCCGCCAGCTCCCTCAGCACTCGTGGGTGCATTCTATCGGGTCCCAAGGATTTGTGGGCATTCAGATTGCTAATGGTTTTCAGAAGTTAGTACTGTAAACTTACCCATTGGCTCCTCTCCAAAGGGCAGATGAGGAACAGTTCTTTATTTGTAAATAAAAATAAAAAACTACCTTCCCTTTGCAATTGAAAAGACAAAGGAAGCAGAAAAACTTGTATCTGGATTTAAAGCTTGACAAAGATGTAGCAGATAGGCAGTGGCTGGACACAAATGAGATAAAAGGATGTTATAAATACTACTCTATAGAAATGTTAGTTGTAACGTGGGTGTGAAATATAAAGTATCATGGAGGAAGGTGGAGAAGAGAGTGTCAGGGCTCTAGTCAGAAGAGGAATAGGCTAAGTGTAGATACTTTAAAAAAAAAAAAATGTGGTAACAGTCTATCAGCATTTTCTCGTGAGCGATTCTGAGGTTTAAGCTTTGTACCTGAACCCTGGTTATAACACTTTCACGGGCTCCACCTCATGCTGAATATGGGGGTTAGTTTTAGATTTTACTCTGTTCAAAAGCTCCTTTTAACATTTTATTTGAGCAGCGGTGAGGTAGGATGAGGACTCCAACCATGGTTTTCAGTAAAGTACACATCAGTATGGAAGTGAGCCATTACTGCAGGTGAGTGACTCCTAAGCTGCTGTAATGAACCGATTGATAAACCTGTGAGTAGTCACAGCTTGGAAGTGATGTACAGAAAAGCTCATTGATGGCCTGAATGACAAATCTGTTTCAGCTCAATACTGTATCTGATCCCCTGCTGTTGAAAGCAGACTAGTTACCTGCTAGGGACTAAGTACTTGCTCTTTATTCCTGATTTAATTAACTTTTGTCTACTTTAATATGAGCCACTTCAAGAAGTTGAGGAATATGAGATAGATGATGAAAAAGGGAAAGAAGCAAAGTAATTACTTTCTGCCTGGCAGGTACTGGCTGTGACTTGCTACCTCTCATTATTTCAAACTATACGCTTGGGTACTTCTGGTGCTTGGCTTGTGGATGCTGTGGGAACCAAAAAAAGCACGCTGAATAACCAACAGCTCTCTAACCGTGACAAAGTGTGCAGCTGTGACAGTCACAGAGGAGCAAATCTTTTCCACAGGTCCCAGTGAGATTACTTCCAAGACGTAGTGTCTCCACAATGTAAAACCCATTTACAAAGCATAGTAGGTCTGCTTGGAAGTTAAAAAAAATCAGGTCATATTACACATTGTGGTTTTTTCCTGTTTGTATACCAAATGTTTACCTTTTAACTAAATTTGGTACACAAAGCATAGCTTTATAGCTTTCAGGTGCAACACAGGACCTCCCAATCTCACATACCTTCCACGAACAATTGTGTCAACAACCTTCAACTGTGGCATTCCTGTGGGGCCAGAGTCTGCCCCGGGTTGGAGGCACAAAGCACCCCTACAGAAGTGGGTGCCATGTAGCGGTTGTTTCACACTGCTGCCTGCCCTTGCAGCATGCGGTAGTCGGGCAGTGACAAAGCAGGCTGGCGGCAGGTGGTAGGCTTGGATGCAGCACAGCTCAAGTGAATACATCGTTAGTACCAGTTCATGTACTGGTATGTGTGCAAGCCCCTTCTGGTATCTGCCCTGCAAAGCAGCCCAATACTGCGTGGACTCTTCTTTCCAGCAACTGTGGAAGATTTGATTCAGAGGAATGAAAGGTACTTTTATAACTATATTCCATAAAAATAGGAGATGAGGACTACTGCTGTCTGTATACCAGGAAACGGCTAAGTGGTACAGCTTATCGTTTTAAGCAAGGCAGTTTGTATTTGGTCTTCCTTGGTGTCTGCTTCCCACTCTCAATTCAGTTATGATTCTACTGGATATCTCTGTGGATGAAGGAGAACGGGCATACTGAGAACAGTTTGTGTGTTGTTTTGTAGCCTCTATTCAAGTACATATATCATAAATATGTGCAAGCCGATTTAAAGCATAAGTTGTGGATTCAGAAAGAGCAAGAGGGGAGGGTTCAGGCTTTCATGAAGAGACCCTGCTTTCACCCAAACTATGAAAGCAATAAAGCTTTTGTTGTTGATCATCGTACTGCCTTTCAGCATTCAATACAATAGTTCTAAATTGTTAAATAATAGTATTTTGAAGGGGGGAAATAGTATGGTTCAGGAAGAGCAGGTCTTAACAGACATATTGGTAGTAATTCTCTTGCCTCAGCTGCAGGGCTTGGGCCAGTAACATCCAGAAGTCCTTTCAAATTTGAATTCTGTGAAATAAATAGGCTTAAGACCTACTGAACAAATAGGTTAGTTGAAAGTCAGATCACCACATCACACCTGAAGATAAGAGAAAGTAATGGAGCAAAGCACAAACAATTTCTAGTCTTGGTGGACAAATCCTTTACATGTCCAGACCTTGCAAGTATAAAACATTTTATATGTTAATGTAAGTAAGTTTAATCTGCAGAAAATACTTTTAAAATACCTTTATTTTTTTTACAAAAGTTAGGATCAGCAACAGTGCCCCCCCCAATAGTGTGCTCTTTTTTCCTCCTGCTGAAACAGCCCAGGTAAATCCGTAGAGCCTGTCTGCACTCCATGGCGAGAAAGAAAGCATTTTCCACTTAGGAATAAAACTCTGCTATCGGTAACTAAAGAACTCGGATTGCAGACCAGCAGGCACAAAGACTGGGCTATCTCTTCACATTCGCCAAAGCAAGGGTGTTTTGAGGTCTCGAAGTGCTGGTATGATGGTTACAGGCTGAAGAAGAGGCAGTGTTAAATAGGTGCAGTTCCTCATTTGCCTTGAGAAAAGGGCACGGATTTAGTGAACAGTGAAGGCTCCCTGGTCATAACCTCACAGTCACGTAGAGGGGAAGCAAACTCTGCTGCAAAGGAGCTACATCCCTTTCCTGTTTAGTCACTGTCACTCACTTCCAGGAGATTTTTACTAGGCTGTTAGATTAAATCCCATGGAAAAGAAGAAACCAGAACTGCAACAGACAGCAGTTTATTACCCTTAACAAAGGCAACTGGGATGCTGATTTGGGAATAATTTTTGTGGCATCTAATCTTGAATGGTAGCATAACAAATGAGACAGTATCTTCTACGTACCTTTAAGAAAAAAATATTTATTTATAAAAATACACTGGGATCAGTTTGAGAAGTGTGGCAATAAATACAGTTCAAGAAAGAAAAAGCATTTCTACATGGATATATTATGGCACAATAAAAGGTAAATGCACCAATCATGGGACTTCTGTTGGCTCAAGACTTTGTACAAGCTCCCTTTTTAGTAAGACAACTATTTCTAAGAGTTTGGTCAGGGTTGATAATGGAATGAATACACGATCACAAATGCAGGCTTATGTCTAATGCAGGACTTACCATGAGCAAACAATACCTTCGAAACCTAGCAATGATATTTAAATCACTAATGTGATGTCTTAGATTTAATTGGCAAAGACCACATTTAAGCATGAAATTATTTTATCTCATCTGGAAAACAGAAAAGGTGTAAATATGTCAAACGAAGGTTTAATGCAGTATGTAAATACCTACTTAAGTAGAGATTGTGAAAATGCATAGCTCCTTATTAGACGACCTGGCTGCACAAGAGCACTCCCCCTTTCACAGTATTCCTTATACTTCATATGCAGTTATTGTTTATGCTGTAGACTACAACTGTTACAGCACTAAAGGCAACTAGACAGGGAAAGGGCAGAGAAGGAAAAAGGAATGTATGTAAGGCAGTATTTCCTTAGGTACATTAAGCATAGTGTGTAGGAAAGATGGGTAACAATTCCACAAGGCTAGTTTCGTTCTTACTGAATAAAATAATGGACTAATACTGCACTTCTGATGCAAAGCTAATAATCAATGCCCTGGTCACTGTACTGACCATGGTAATCTCTTTGATAGTCATCTTGGTACTCTCCGTGATAGTCATCTGGGTATTCTGCCTGATAATCGCTATCGCTGATTTCTGACCCATTAGTTCCTGTTCCTTGGCTGCCATTATGAATGACAGGTTCTGTTGGCGCAGCACAGTACTTGGGGTCATACACTTGTCGTCCAAGCCCATACACACTCATTCCCTTCTGTGAAGCTACTTTGTTAGTACCCATTTGTAACGAAATGGTCGAGTTATCCACAGGTTGTAGTATGTGCTTCTGATCGTAGATGTCTCTCCTGGTACCTGGTGCCAACATACCAGCCTAATAAAACAGGATTGATGCGGTTCAGTAAGAAGGTCAAGAGCTGTGATTACTAGACTTATGATTACAGTTAGTACACCTTACTGGAAGGGCTAGAAAGTAAAAGTATATAACAAAACATAGCACAGCAGCATGTGTTCATTAGTTAGGTAAGTCACAGAAGAAAGTCCTTGCAGAAAGGTCCAGTTTATTTCCCTCTTCGGAAGGAATATTCTAAGTGTTCAGACTAAGGTAGTGCCCAGGAAGTAACTTTTTTTGCCTCTGTCTAGTTAGTACTTGAAACGAAATTACTGTTTTGTTCTGGTGTAACACAGCCAGCCGGAAATTCTAGAAGCACCAGGTCATTTTTATGTCTTAAGATACTCAGCACAGAACACACCGGTCAGCGATAAGAAATTGAAGTTCTTCACTTCCTGCATAAAGGCACAGCTGAACTGCACCCTCGCAGTGATGCCTGTTTGACTCTGCTACTGCACGCAACTCTCGGACCCTCCTGCCCCACCGGGCTCTCCCAGGTCGAGAGCTGCATCCGCTCCAGAAGTGCCACACGCAGCCCTGCTTACCTGACTGGCTCCTTTGTTAGTGCCCATCTGTAGGCTAATCGTCGTCTGGTCAAATGGCTTATCAGTTTGCATTTTTGGATCATAGAGGTGTCTTCTAGTTCCATAAGCAGTCATGCCTGCCTGACTGGCACACTTGTTGGTGCCCATCTTTATAGGTGGAAGGAAGAGGTGGGCAGAAAAAGTGATTTTTATTTGTACAGCAACCACAGTCTAAGGCAACAAATACAGCTGGTACATGAGATGGCTGACGGAAAACGTAATTGCAGTGCATGCTTTCCTCATGTAGCTTGACCACTACCAGCAAGAAATTACTCTTTCTCCATACTGAACTTCAAAGTTAAAATGAAGGCAGCTCATCCTAAGGCATTTCAGTGGCTGGCATTTGCTCAACTGCATGTGCAATTGGAATGGGTGCATGCATCAAAATGTAATAATTAACTTTTACCATGGACAGTAATGATTCAATTACACTGCCACAACATCTGTACCACAGAAATTTTAAGGTTTTATGCCAGTTATTTTGGGTTTTATGACCATTAAGGAAAGTGGAGAGGACAAAAAAGCTTCTACCATATAAGCAGCTTTAGCTATCCAAAGACTCCTACTTTAAACCCACTTTAGGGGACAGAGATGGTACTGCTAATATTAGCTGTTCCTTTCCTCCTTGCCACTCTTACTGCCAATCTAAAACAAATCGAAAAACCTTCCAGGCAGTCACTTGAGCTTATAAAGCAAATCAACTACTTACAAGAGTTAAAACCTCCTACCTCCTTCCATGGTAAGACTGTATTGTAATTCTGCAGCTGCTTTTGCATAAAAAAATGTATCAGCTAATCAAAGCAAGAATGCTGTTCTCAAATGTAACCAATTAACTGCAAACTTGAATTTCATACTTACCTGCAGGCCAATTACACTTTGACCAGCTTTTAGTTTTCCTGCATCAAAACTCCGAGATTGTTTCTCTGCGTATTTGACACCAATATCAATTGTAGCATGAAAACCTTTAGTTTTTGCCTATTTAGGGAGAGGGAAAATAGAGAATTCAGTGTTTAGAGTATATTTTCTGCTACTGAAACAGTGCCTTCACGGCCCTGACCCTGGGCTCTCAAGTGATGCCACAGGCAGGTTAATCCCTTAGGAGACACTCCCTGTGTCAGGGGTGAGAGGAGGTAACAGTTCCCCATGCTGTTTGAAGGTGGGACTCCACAGCCACCCACGTGTCTTGTCAGAAGGGTATTCTGCAGGGATTAGTGCTCTCCTGTGAGCCTCCCCGGTTCGTGTCTGCACACACAGCTCCAGAACAAGGCCATCTGCAGTCAAGAATCCTAACTCTGAACTCCACGTCTTCCCTGGAGGCATGGGTAGGACACAGCCCTCTGCACTCTCTGTCCCCTCCTGACAGGCTGTATGCTGTTTTCTGTATTTATGTGTGTGGTAAGGGTGCACCTGGACTGGCATGTGGATTTGTGCCAGCTCCAGGGGTACAAATACTTACCAGACCTGCTAGCGCCACTAGGGTAGTCTGTACTTGAGTCATATTTCCATTTTCGAAAAGATCATTTGCTTCAAAAATATCATGTGGCTTCATGCCGTAGACTTGGATGGCTTTGATAAAATTTCCAATGTTCTCCAGCTAAACAGAAACAAAAAAGCCAGTTTTCTACTCAGCGTTTCAATTCAGAAACTACGGAATTTTAAAGCTTTCTGGTGTTGGTTGACTGGTTGGTTTCTTTATTTTGCTTGTTTTACACAAGTTCTTTGCCTTGTGCAAACTGGACAAAACAGTTGGCGTGGTTAAGAGTGACTGGTAGGATGTCTGAGAGAGATTATTTTTCATTAGTTTTAATACTGACTTCCGAAATCAAAGTGTTTATCTAGCCTGGCATCCCTCCATCAGTGAGTATCATACACTTTGTTAGAGGGGGCTTTGATGACATAACTGCCTCAACTGTGTTGCCTCTCCCTTCCAAGAGAGATCCTAATATAAAACCTGCTTCAAAATGGAAAATTTGACATGGTATCCATGCTCTTTAACTTCAGCAATTGGTAATTTTGAGTAAAATAAAAACGTGACTATGCGGATAGTAAGAACATTTAACTTGGTTCGAAGGTATTATCTTGCTTACCTCCAGGGACAATTTCCACTAAGCTTTTGAAGTTTATTAGCACTTTTTAGCACTGTGTGCTGTAGAAATTGGAAAGCAAGATGGAGTACAAGGAGTAAGTACTGAATCTCATCTTTCCTTCTGAAGTCTTAAGAGGTATTAAAACTTTTTAAAAAAAGAAAGATCCTTCACCATATTTAGAAGCATTCAAAGCCAACAAAAACAAGAGGCTGACACAGCAGTATTAAGCTAGACCCAGCAACGGTAAAGGCAGTCAGCTCTGACCAGCAGCCCTTCCAATGCTTGTTCTAAATGCAGGTTGCCTTTGACAGTCCCTTGAGGGGGCAAAAGTGCTACACAGAGCGTGTGTAAGAAATCAAATCTGAATATACTGAAATAAAATACATACTGTATACACCATTTCTTTCGAGACAGTTCAGGTCCTTTCCCTCCCCATCCTCTTCAGCTGCCTTCTCACGAGGACACTTCATACAGTGACCTCAAATGTCCAGGCAGAGGCAAGCTGTTGACCTAATATCTTGTAGCGCTGCCTGGATGGAAAACTCCAATTGTGATTTAATAAAAAAGTTAACAGCTTGTTTTTAACTTCAGAAAAGGTCTTGCTACATAGCTCTATGTTCTTCTTTCATCTGAAGTTTCATCTAACAGCTAAAGCACTACTATTAAATATGTATACTCAGCTACTATTTATGATAAACCTCGGGCATAGTTTCTTTCTGTTAAATGCTGTTCATGTATGCAGCATCCTCAACTGTTGTGTACATATCGTATACAAAACTTGGTGCTATTAAGATCTAAGGTGTACCATATTCACAGCAAATTTGTTAATGCAGAACAAAAGAACAGTTTGGGGGTTGGAGGGGTTAAAGGTGTAGTTTTGGGGAGTTTTTTGTTTTACCTGGTGCCAATTTAGTTTTGATTGATTAATTTTCTTCACTGATCCTGGCTGCAGCTTATTTATAAGCCTGGGGAGGTGAAAAAAAGGGAAATGCTTAAACAATAAATCTCATCCTTATACCACCTGTGCAGGCATTAATATTTGCATTCATGCGTTATTAGTTGCATTAGTTTCATCAAAATGGTTAATTTTTTGTTTTATACAGAGTGCCTAGCTCAGATCTCAGGTCTAACAAGTCTAACCAACCACAAGAATTTTTGTGTGCCATTTGATTATTAAAGAGCTTCACTGTTAAATTTAGGAATACTTAGACATCTTTGCTGAAATATAAAGGAGATTTAAGTTTTCACTCTTCTCCACAATTCCAAAGAAGCTGTCTCCCACCTTACTGTCAGCTATCTCTGACTACTATTATTGATGTGTTTGAAGGGGAGTCTTCAGAAAGTCCCTCCTTAGTTCCTCAAAAGTGGAAAAACTGCTAAAAATAATGTTACTTAACAAATGCTTACTCGCATAAGATTATGCCATCTTTTAATCCCAGTTGAAAGTTTGCACCAATGCTCAGCCCTGTAACCTCTTCTATCCAGTTACGCAGATCTTCTTCTATCTGTGGGTCATATTTCAGGGCAATCTGTAACACAAGCAGTTATAAAGTTACTTCACAAGAGAAAACTGCAGCTCTTTCCCCCCAAATCTGTTTCAAAGTGTATGCTATAGCATTTATCCAGTACTTCATTTTAAATATCAGAACACAGATGTAAGTCTTTATCCCTTTTACTATAATGTTTATGTCTTGACTAAATGTTTATTTGCAAATAGCACTTTGAAGCACTTCACAGTGCTTTCTGCTTTAAAGAATTGCTGGAACTTGCAAACAGCTGCAGGGGAAAGATGGCTTTGAGGGGAGAGAAACTGTACCCAAGTTGTACTTTAGCAGGAAGTACAAAAGCGAAGTGGTGTGTTATGAACAGAAGATTTCTGAACTGCTATGCCACCAGTACTACTGCTCAGATGGAGATTTCTACATGGGAACTTTTATATAATAGATTTGAAGTTATTCAGCCAAAGATGGTGGTGGGTTTGCTTTTTTAGTTAGAGTATCATTAATGGAGATGACCTAGTAAACTTTCCCCTTGTTGCTACAACATTAAGAGTTATCTTGCTGGGGGATTCTGGGGGTTGTGTGTGTGGCTTTTTCAAACTTCAGCTTTAGTATACCTGCTATTTCTCTTTTCTTTGGCCTTGCTGGAAGACTCTGATGGAATAAACTGTGATCTCATGTCTTAATTGCAAAGTTACTGCACTGTTACTTTAGAGAGAGAAAACCTGCAATGGTCTTTGAAGTTAAAGGCATCAGAGGCTCAAAGTTGTTAGCAAGGTGACTTAAAAACTCCTTTTCCAGATGTTCAGACTTCACCACTCTGTGTCAGTTTATGCTTCAGTCACTAGAAATCAATCAATGTAAATGGAATGCTTAAAACCTGTAAACTTCAGCGATGCTGGCAGCTAACGGGGCCCACGTTCCCCTCCCCTGAAGAGACTGAAAAGCAGCTCAGACTCCTTAACAGCCTAAACCCGTTACTTTTGCAATACTTCTCGATATTGGCGAGTTGGAGGAAACTGATTGTATCATTGAAAGCATTGCTACTTTTTCTGCAAACAAACCATGTTATCTGAGCACAAGATTTTGTGGCACAAATAACCTCCACTAGCGTGGCGGTTGGCAACCCTTTTCTACCTTCACTAGAAGTTGTCCCACATGGGTCAGTGAGCACGATGGAGAATGAGCGATCTACCACTCGAAACTTGACAGGCAAGGATGGAATGTACCTGCAGTATTTCTAGCAGTAGCCCAGCTACTACCAGTTACTTACAAATTTCTAACAAGCAACTCATGTAAAGCTGTTCACATTCAGCTCAAAATACAAATTTCTGTCTTTTTACATGTAGTCTTAGACTTCATCCCAGAAAGGCCAGATACAGCTATTTATAATGCAGGAGATCATAATTCCAACCTATATGAATTACTTGGATAGAGACAACTGCTACATTTTGGCTAGTGTTAGTAATCCCCAACTCCAAACTCAGCAAACTAAAAATTGCAGTGTTCTGTTCTCTATTTTTCTTCTAAGGGGAATGGAAAATTCCTGTATCTCTGGCTTTACTTCAAAAAATTGTCTGAGTAATACTTATTTTCCTTAGACTATTTGTAATGGTGCTATGGTGCCTTAGTTACGGATCAGGATGATGGGCTAGCCCATTCTCTTATTCAGATCTTAAGTTGTAAAATTTTGTGCAATATTCTGTACAAGGTGACAAATACCTCAGTGCTTAGGCCAATGCTGGTCTAAAATAATCAAAGCCAACCCTTTTTTCTTTGAAGCAAAAGGAAGAAAGCTCAGGTAATACTGCCTAGTGCGAGGACAATGTGATGACTACTTTTTTATTTGGTGTTGTTTGGCTTTTTTTTAATCATACCTGTTCTTTATTAGATAGCTAAGATGAGAAGCAGACTAGAAGAGTTAGCTGAAGTTCACAGCTCCACAAAAGAAGCTGCTGCGAAGCAGCGCAACTACAGTCTTCATTTATAGTGATGGTAGGAACAGTAAAGGGTGCGTAGCCCCTTTTCTGAGGGGGTACCAGAAAGGCTAATGCCTTGAAAATGGCGTACAAGGAAGCTGGGTATCTATCATCTGTCTCCTTCCTAACCTGGTGGTTAGTTTACAAACTACTTTTCATGGCTATTTTTATTTCCTATGGAAACAAGACGTATGTGATCACAGCCTTAATTTGTCTCCCCCAGAACATTTGGCAGAACTCAACTAGCTTGTTCAAGCTTATAGAAGAGCAGCGGCCTTGGACGTAACCAAGTCAGTTACTTTGTGTGACGTTAAGTATTTGTGCAAAGGAGAAAGATCCCAAAACACCCCCAGAAGAATGAAACATGGCATCATACTCTTCTTACACATTAGAGAACCTACAGAGATCTTACGTTGACAGTTCATACTACATTAAAACCACAGTTCTAACACGCACGTGAGTACAGAGAAGGGTTTGAACTAACCTCTTCCACAATTCTTACATTAGTTACATATGTAACGAACATTATGCCTTCTGAAAATTCAGGCAGTTTCTGTTTCAGCATAACTTAAAGAAAATGCTAAGTCATAGTTCAGCCATCCTGCAGTTGGAATTGTCTGGAATACAACCACAATTGTCTTTCTACAACTTACTTTTCTGTAACAATTTATTTTTAAGTACTGGTAATCAATTTTTTCTTAAAAAGCGGAAATTAAGTTTATGATCATGCCATTAAGAGGCATATTTTAAAGATAAGACAGATCAGACTCTACCTCCTCTCGCCCCACACTAAAAAAGAGAGTAAATATGGAAGCCAATAAGAGTGAGAACCCTAAAGGATTCTGCAAGTGTGGCTATCTTAATCCTTCTTGGCAAGCATACAAAAGAAAAAAATGGCAAAAATTTTTCTCATTTGATGCTAAGTGCATTCCATACTTGAGATTACAGCTGAGCCGAATATTAAATTGCTACACCCATTACTTGGGGAACTTACAAGTAATCAGATGGAATTTTATCACTTCTCCTGAAAAATATTTACTTTATGTTGGAGTACTTTCACATGTGTTCAAACCTTGAGTGTTTCAAGAGGTTTTAAAGTGTCTTGGGGTATCATGACAGTGCTTATCTGGAGACAGGAAATAAAAAATGCTTGTACATGTGAAACTTGTGTTATTGCCAGTAAAAGCATTACTATTGAATCTGCTAATTTTTTGAATTATCTTCACTACTGTACAGTTTGACTTAAATATAGTAAAGTTTTTGTTTTGATTTTTGAAATGGTGGGAAACTAGGTTACAAAAAGTGAAGTGTGATGATAGTTTCTTTGAAAACTATACTCAATCTATCTGAAAAGCTAAAGACATGGAAACTTAACAATCTGGTTTTAAACATGTGACAAGAAGAGGTTAAACAGGGAAGATGATAGGTCAGGTACAACCAGAAGCGAGGCAGTGTTATGCCTGCTCCGAATTCTTCGCTCTTTTACTCCCGATAGCACAACCAGAAGTTATGTAACACTAAGTTAGCGAACGCTTCATATTTTCCACATGCCTATCAGAGTTGTTCTAGTTTTCCTTTGATTGCTATACAAGGGGAAGTTGGAAGCTTTGACAGAAATGAAAAAATTTTATGGCTTTTTCCATTACTGCTAATCACCATGCCAACATTTGATCCTTTTTAAGTACTGAACTTCCATGGAAGATACTTAAATCTTACAAGTGCACAGCAAAAGAAAACATCATCTGCTGAAGATGAAAGCGGTAGCTAAGCAGCTTCAAAGTATTCATCATCAGCGCCATGAACGCAGCTACAGTTTCAGAGCATTGTAGAAAAGATTAAACTGTAGCAATGGATATAAAGATTTTATAAAAAGTTTAAAACCAGACAGCAGAAAGCCAACTGTTAATTTCTTTACTTTGTTCTGACAAATCTTGAAAGCTATATAAAGTTGTAAATGCTGCTCACTTCGTTGATGCTTCAGAGACACAGATTTCATAGTTACAAATATTTTTGAAAGAACACTGAAGCTTATACAAGTGGTCAAAATTTTAGGTGATCTAAGGTTGTGGGAGGAAAAGAGTAGGCGTTACTTGCCTATTACAAGCTCTTGACTGCTAGTAAAGTTCGTAACATGGAGTTGTCTTTGTATTCAGTATAGAAAAAGCTGCACAAAATTTTATGATTAACTGAAAGGCAATCTTTTGAATAATTGTAAGTAGAAATTTAACAGTTCTACTACAAGTAGTCTTCAGAAGACTGACAGTATATATAGCCTTGCTACTGTAAGCCACAAGTAAGAAGAGGCTGCAGAAAAAAATAGGTTTGTGTATTACTATCCTTTTGGACTAGCTTAAAATTTCATTAAAAAAAAAAAATCACCGACTCATTTTCAACTACAGCTGTATAAAACATCAACTTTAGTTAGTTAGAACTTTGCAAAATACTCCAGTTGTATCTGAATTTTGTGAGGAAGGAAGCAGAAATCTGGAAAACTTCTCCATGCTGCAAGAGAACATTTTGAGCTTGAGACTCTTAAATACCAGTTAAGATCACATTAGATTTGACTTTTTCCTGAGCTTCACGCATTCATGTAATTTTAACATATTACTAAAGGACACAAATTTAAATTGATCAGGAACTAAAATGTCTCAGATGCTTATGCTGCTAAACAGCGTCTGTCCTGTACAGCCAAGATAAGAGACTGCCTCGTTAATGATGCAGAAGCAGCAAAACCCAGCTATACCAATACCAGTATTTCAGCTAAAAATCTCTTTTTTTCAGCATAATAATCCTCTATTACAGATAAATTAAAGTAAACACTTCTTCTCTGTTGCCCAAAACTAATACACTTCAATTGTAGGGCCGGAGTTGTGTTGTCTTTGAGTGGAAGGATGGAGGGGGTAGAACTTGGGGCACCGGGAAGTCAGTTCTCCCACTTACTAGGCAATTCCTGCTTTAAATGCCAAGTTTCATCTTTGACTGTCAGATGCAGATAATAACTAGCAGGTGATGTAACACACATACATTTATGCCAATGTATGCCTCAGGCTAGAATCCTTGGGTCAAACTCGATTCCTCTGGCAACTTCACACCTGATTCTCGTATCTTGTTCTGTTCAGGTAGCACTTTGCTGTTTGGGACCTCTTACAGTGTAAAAACCCTCCCTCCATCTGTAGTACAAGAACAGCAATCATCACTGTTTTTATCTAGTGTATGGATTCCTGGAAACAAATTAAGTTATGCTGGCCAACTTCAAGGGACACAGACAGATCATTAAAGTTACTCAGCGCGCCTGCAGCATGTTAAGTTTGAGTGATGATGTTAACCAGTATTTCACACCATAAGTGATACCATATGGACTTTCAATTGTCCTTTTATACTAATCTTTTCCAAATTACACAGTACACACTGTACACTAAGGGCTACAGATATGCCAAATCTCCAGTTTAAGAGTTCAGCTGCCTATATGCTGCTACTCTGGAAAAATACTGTAAGAGTATCTCAAGAAAGTGTTTAAGCACGCCACATAGCTTTGTACAAGTCACTGGGACTAACAAACAGAAAACTTAGTTAAAAAGCAAGTATAAAAGATAAAAACTTTCAAAGTTACCCATCGCATCACAACAGCTCGCACTTCTCCGTGCTGATGAAGCTTTTGACTGAAGCTTCAGGCTTTATCCCCTCCCCCCCGGCAGGGGCCAAATGTTTAATGTGCAGCATCCTAAATCAAAAGCACGAGTACGCATTTGAAGAAACTGCACTCTGGTCAGAAGTTAACAATAAAAGGATGTGCTTGTCAAAGTGAGTGAACAACTCTTATCTCAGGAACTGTGTTTGTCAACAAAACCTAAGATTTATGCACATATACCAGTGCAGCAAAATAGGTTGTGTGTCACTGTTTTCCAAGGTCAATAAAGTACAGGGCCATGTACTGCAAGAGAAATAGCCGGAACTTTACTCCAGGATAGTATATGAAGAGGTTACACACGTACTTTTTCACCAAAGCAAATAGAAAAATAAATAAAGCCCTGAGTTTTAGATGTTAGTATTCTTCATAGGGAGAAATCTGGTGTGCCTATATCCTTGCTTAAAGTGACACAAAATTACTAATTTTTCAGTAAAGAAAAAAAAAAAACACCAATCGAGAAAGCTTACTGGATTTCTAACAAGTATGGGATGGGACCATATTCATCTCATACTGAATTTAATCCAGGTCTAGCCAAGGGTTTTAATATTAATTTTACTCATTTAGGACAAACTACTGAAAACAAATAAAGATAACTAAAGAGAAACTCCAGCTTTTAAGATCTAAAGCTGTTACAGTTTAAATCTTAAGCAGCAATTTGTTTTTATATCAACTTTTCAATTTTTATTAATTTGGAACCAACTTTTTTTGAAACTGACTTTTTATGTTTATGTTTTCAGTAGTGCCCACAAACATCCTTTGCATTGAAATAAGTACTACCCTCAGAAGCTATCTGTCTTGCAGAGGCCAAAGATGCTGGTACTTCTTTATCAATTGCTTGGCACCAGTTTCTGATGAGATCTTTCTTCTTCCCTTTTTAGGGCTTTATGATGGTATGAGGAAAGATTAAAGCATAATTATCTCCTGGCATCAGGGCAGAAGCTCTTGGAAGCCCTTACTCCGCAGAAGTAGCAGTGAGGCAGACTTCATGGCCAGTCCCAAATTATTCCCCAGAACTGCAGCTTCTGGCACCTCAACTACCCCATTCTGTTCACCACCTGCTGTCACAGAACACAATTCCAAATCTCACATCTAAAATTTACACAGCAAAACATCTAGGACAAGAAAAGTGTTAAGAGCTTACTGGTAATGCAAACGACCAAGAAAAAGGCACAGAACAGCATCCGCTCTTCTCATAAGCGGGAAGAATGGTTTTCTCGATTTTTTTTTTTTTTTTAAGTTAAAACTTTCTGGTTAAAATTTCATGGGGTAAATAGATTACTGTATGTATCTAATTTTCAGCTTCAGAGGTGAGGGAGAATGACAAGGACATAATCAGTATTATTTTGCAGAACAGTTCTTGTTGTCTGCCAATGGAGTGGTTATTTAGTCACAGACTAAATAATAGCATACCCTTTAAGTTGAGACAGAGAACCTAAGACAGTGGGAAAATACAAGGTTTTGATTTTTACCTTGGAAGTGGGTGAGAAGAGGGAGTGACAGGGTACCAAGGTTTTGTCAAGTGGAGTTTTTTGCCATTTGAGCTACCAATCTAATGACCTTGCATCATAAGGATAAATTAAAATTCCCTGTTAATATCATGTGTGTTGACCAGGACTGCATGCAAAAGCAAACGTCAAAAGCAGCATATTCATGCACAAGAAACCCAAAGGTAAAGGGAATGTAAAAATCCAGGTGAATACCAAAGAGGAAAGTACTTCCAAAACTGAAAGCTACTATTAACTATGCTCTGGTATCTGAACATGTTTTTTTTTCTGTCATTATGGAATGTTGTACAGAAAGACACAGAACATCGTGTTAATGCTTATTATTAATATTGAAAGATCTCACTATATCCCACTATACTACTTAACACAAAAATTTTACAGCTGTATCTGTTTTGCTTAATATTCAACAGTATTTTTTTGTTCTGTGTAGCATAATTGATAACTTGCCAACATCTCACTGTTTTCTCTGTAAATCAAAATTTAGGCTACAATCTTTAAAGGAGGGATGGATGAGCATTAATCCAAAGTTCCTGGCACGCTTCCCATAGGCACCAGTTTAAACTCTGTAAAGTAAGAACAAGCCATGCCTCAAAGTTTCCAAGTCATCTTACAAGTACGATACCTGTAGTCATGCATGGTGTTTGTTGCCAGATCAGCAGGCTGGAAGAACTAAGAGTTCTACTCCCTGGCTGTCCATTAAGATTTTCTGACAGCTTGAAGACTATTCAAGCAGCAAACGCTACCACCTCTTCCCTTGGAGTGCACTAACAACTCGGCTGTACGCCGGCCCTTGGACTGAATACCGGTTCCCTCTCATTCTCTGCAGCTGCACTACTGCAACGCTCTCCCTCGCTCAGATGTGTTCTCACAGTTTTTTCCACATTTATTGTTCTTACCATTTCTTGGCATAGTCACAGTTTTTTGGCTTATAACTCCAGTTCTCCTTAGTCATCACTTCCACTTTCAACTGTAGCACCTTCCGGTCCTGCCACCATATGTTATTCTTCTTGATATCAAGTCCCTTTGCACTGTATCTTTAGTCTGTATATTGCTGAAGAGTTTAAATTTCTTCGCATAACACTGCTTCAGTTATACTCACTACGTATTCTTTGAAATCATTGCTGTTTTCATTTAAGAAAGCACTGGGATATGAACTTTCTTCTCAGCTAAGACAGTGCACCAACCTGGTGCACAAAAGCCCTGAGAGGAACAGCTTCTCCTTGCTTCGAAACCTGCCCCCAGTATGACATAACTTGCAGTACTGACAGACTTCGGTGATACCTAGTTGCTCATGGGGGGGAAGAATACAATCTAACAGAACAATCTAGTGCATAAACAGCAAAACCCCCTGAAATCTGCAAACAGCCCGGTTTTCCTAGCAGTAAACCAGGAAGCGTCCCCTGAGATGACTTCTACGGTAGCTCCAGTGGAACGGTCGTTCTCACAGGCTAGGCAGAGCCTGCAAGCAGGAACTGTAACGTCAGTGATCACTGTATCTTTCTGGGAGTACTTTTCTAATCTATTGCTACTACAGCAATCCAGGAAATTATATATTCTTTCAAGTTTACTTATCTTTCTCCCCCAACAGAACAGCTTTTTAAATCTGTCATGTTACAAGCAAATTGTATTGTGACTCTGTAGCCCCTCCCCAAGGCACAACTGCGTTGACAAGTACTCCAACTTCACCTTCTGAACAGGACCATAAAAACTGATTACTTTAGTCGAAGTCTCTCTCCACACCTTTTTTCTTCTCTTCAAACCCGGTCCACTTACCAGCAACACAGCAATTGCGTTTTACAGCAGCAAGCGGCTAATTAGTAACTCAAACACACCTCTCAAAGTTAGCTAAAGAAAACTGAAGTCTGTCGATGCAAGCTTTGCTAAATGTTACTTAAAATGTCACTTAAAATGCACACTCCCTCTGCCATGAAGGCACAGTCCACGCTGCATTTTCTCAGTACCTTTTTCCCAGGCAAACCTCAAGGCTCTGCTGCTTTCACACCTCTTTTGCCCCCACCCAATAAGCTCAGGCAGTTGACTGCTCACAGCCTCTTGGGATCCCAGGCACAGGCTTGACTGAAAAATGGACCAGACACCACAGCAGCTCCCAAGACAATGAGTGTCCCCCCAACTGGTAGTGCTTGGTGTTTCCCACCAATTGCCCTGATCGCATTTGGTCGCCTGTCAGCCTGCTCCTACTTCATTCCGTGAACTTACATGAGCTGAACAGGCTGAGGTGCCTGTGATAAGTATTCACAAGGAAAATACAGATTTCTCTCATTCTTACCACCACTTCATCCTTGCACAAAATGATGCAATCTGCTTTTTCATCATTTAGGCCAAGGACATGATTTCTTGCGAAGTTCCTTAGCTTATACTGGATAGCAAAGTCTCCCTGGATTTATCTTTCATCCAAGCAGTAGATCAAAGTCTCTGAATTCACACATAGCACATTTTGCTGGTTGAGGTAATTTTCCCCATACCCAGTTTTTTAGCAGAAGCACAAGAAAGGCAAATTTCACACCCTAAGCTTTAGAAGATCTTGCCTATCAGCTGTCTTATACTATTGTTTTGCTTTACCACCACAAAAAAAAAAAAAAAAAAAAAAAGAATAAATTCAGCACAAAGAATGAAACATAATAATCTGTTTCTGCTGCTCCCTGCCCTCCATGCCCCCTTCCCGGGTATATCTCTGACCAGTTAAAGTTCAGTAGGTTGATACACAATGTTGATTATATTCCAGGAATAGTATTTTGGGTATGGCCACCCAGGCAAGCTGTGCTTTAACCACATGAAGAGAATTAGAAGAATATGACCTACTATTAATGTGCTATTAAAAAGAGGAAAAAGTGATGAGCATGAACACGTTAGAGAATGTTTACTTAATTTTGTAATAATAGCCATCTTTAAAGGCCTACCATTGAAATTTAGAAGATTACTGAATGAAGTCTAAGAAGGGCAAGACAGAATATTTGAAATTTACATAGATCCTACTGGCAGTTCTATATACATCATAAAATCTGTGGAGCTGACAGGTAGACAGATTTTTTTTTTTTTTTTAATTTATGATTAGATGAACTTTTGGCTCAACTTTTTCTTTAATGAAAACGTAGTTTAAGTTATGTAAAAACCAAGCCATAAGCCTGCTATACTGAAGTTATAACGAGTACAAAAGAAAGTACTACTGTTGAAGCAGGAAAGACAGTCAAACTCCTAAGTAAGAGGTTCTGGTTAAACACCCTGAAGTAACTTCTAAACCAGCATTTTTCAGCAATTAAGCTCGAGCAGAAAGAAGAGTTAGCACTGCTAGGGGTGGGTAGCGGATGCACACATGCACTGCATCCAAAACTCTGGATACCACTAGATAAGTTGTAGTATGGTTATGGTGCACACCTGAATTCACTGTAGGTTTGAAACACACAAGCAGCACTACGGGTGGGCAATGCTGTACTACAAACGACACGTGAGAGAGGTCCTAGTCCTCAGTTATTTCAGGTTGCATTATTCTTCTGCAGAACAAAACGCTCAGATGCCCTGACTGAACTCTAACTTTGTTAGTTATGTTTTCTTCCAATGCTTTTCCATCCATTCAAAGACCAGTTCTTTATCTCAGATGTTTAATGTCACCGCTTTTTTGTTAAATTTTTTTATTAAACCTGCTAGATTCTTTCAAACAAAAGTACCTTTCCATACCACAGACATTTTCATACCATCATTTATTAATAGGGTAAGGGATGCTTATCAAGACAGACCATAGTAAAAAGGCAACAGACTTTCTTTTCTTAGAAAATTACTTATACTTTTTACTTTTACTGGGGCACGATTAATACAATGATGTCAGCAAGGTAAGAAGACAGCTTGTTGCAAAAATAAGCAAAGAGCATTTAGTCTTAGAACACCAGATATGTGTCTGAACTACATGTGCTTCATTGACTTCACACCTTATTGGCTTTCAGATACGATGTACAACATCGCTTCACACTGATCCCAGGCAGTGTTACAAAGTTAACCAAAGCAGTGGCAGCTCAGGCTGGTCAGGCACTGGGAATCTCGGCAGGAGCAGCAGTACAGGTCCTGTTCCAGCCCATCCTTCTGCTTGGTGCGCGCTGGCCTGAGCTCCGAATCATCCTCTGCCCATGCTCAACACAGCAGGGAAACGTTCTGCTGGGGCCCAGTTTAGCAGCGAGGTAAGAGCTGGCTTTCACCACGAACATTTGAATATAATCACATCCCTTCCCACGTGCATGTGTCTGTTATGGCTTTTCTTTTGCTAGGAAGGCTTCTAACGTTTAGTCAATTGATTAGGGACAGCAGAAAAATACTTTTCAATTATATTACTCTTACTCAAGCAAAACTAGAAATACTAACATACCACTGCTCTCTGTCTATAAATGAGAGGCTGTAGCAGTGGAAAAATCAACAGGAAAGCGATACAACAGGAAAGCCTTCTTAGCAGGAAAGCAAAGTAAGGTTTTCATAGTAATAATGTCTGGTTTTACTCTGGGAAGAGCCACAGTCCAAACGTGCAAGCAAAGCAGGGTAGGAAGATTTGTTTAAAATCTATCTATAATTCAGCCAGCTGGGATGTGCAGTAGATCAGATCTCACCTTCACGAAAGCATTTCACAACAGCAAGGAAGTGCAGAAATATTTAGCTTTTGCCCAAGTCTAGGAAAAGACTTTGTGTTCAAGTCCTGCAGGGTGTATGCACAAGCCACGTACAGTTTCACTTCACTGTACCTCCTAAGGATTACTCCGTAACCAAAAGGATGTCTGCCTAAATAAAGTCCTCCAGAAAGATCCTGTTTAGACCTCATCAGACCAGGTGAAGACCTGGAAGGGAAGCAGCAAAGGCACTGAAAGGTTGAAGTCCAGTTTCCAGGAGCGAGCGAGGATCGGTGACCAGAGGAAGTTCAGGCTCCCAAGGCTCCAAGCTCGCTTGGCCCAGACGCTGGGACTGGGCAAGGCAGTTTGGTGAGAGTCCGAACAGGGCACTAGACCGTAGCTGCGACTGCAGCGCTTCAA
>Ga0181612_155014_pt1 | contig 20709 bp, 4 predicted proteins | sample HoacroProtozoa21_FD_119630 | JGI IMG/M metagenome (GOLD analysis project Ga0181612, IMG submission 119630) | Hoatzin crop microbial communities from Cojedes, Venezuel. Combined Assembly of Gp0051906, Gp0051904, Gp0051908
CAAGCTGGCCAACGGAAATATTCCATACCATAGATGTCATGCTCAGTATATAAGTGAGGGTTAGCCGGGGTCAGGAACTCTTTCCTGTGAGTTTGAACTTTTCCCTGAGTTTGACCTTTTCTGTGAGTTTGAACTTTTCTGTGAGTTCAACTGTTTCATGAGTTTGACGAGTTCCATAAAATCGCTAGGCTCTGTGAAATCCATGAATTCCACGAAATCTTCAAGTTCCACAATTGCTGTTTGGAGACTGGCTGCAAAATCGGTTGTCAGGCAGTCAGAAAAATTGCATTATTTATCACTTCTTTGGCATATGCATCATCATCACCTTCATCATAATCATATTATTATTAATATTTTTATAATTTCCTTTGTTGTCATCTTTAACTGTCTTTATATCAATCCATTACTTTTATTTTTTGTCCATTCTCCTCCCCACCCCAGTGCTGGGGGGGACGAGCAAGTGAGGGGTTATGTGGTCCTAGCTGCTGGCTGCTGTGTTAAACCACACTGCCTCCTCAGTCAGGCTAGGACCTATCTCTTGCAGAACTTTTACAATCTAAGCAGCCTTCATTGCAAGACAGAACTGAGATCTCCTTCTTTCTTTCTTTCCATCCCATGAGATATTGCTTTTTTGTCAAATGTTCCTTCCCAGAAATCCAAGTCCTCTTGCTTTGCTGGCGAGAGGGAACAACCTTATCAAGCTTAGCTAATGGACAGTTCTTCCCACAACTCTGGAGTTAACTGGCTATGCACAAAATACTGCCTGACATTCTGGGAAAAAAAACAGCAAGAGGAAACAGGAATATAGTGGGTAGAACAATAAATAGTAGCGCTACAACGAGCCAGGCTGGACTGCACAGGCAAAGACACAGATCACTGCTGTAATGTGCAGCAATATTGTGAGAATTCAAATCCTCTGACCAATGCCTCATAACAAATTATTATAAAGCTCATTCTGCTCTTCTCACACACACATACAGAGGCACTTGCTGGCTTAGTTGCCTGGTGAATTATAGAACGTGTGGAGAGTTAATATTTTGCATGAAATAGATCTGTCTGAGCAATTGGTTTTCCTATAGCTGTTCAAGACAAAATTTTGAACAAAAATTCACCCCGATGGTTGTTTATTTTTAATCAAATTAAAATTCAATGTCATATCAATTTAACAATTTTATGGGAATCAAAAATAAGTAATATATGTTTAAATTGAGTAAAACTCTATATTAAAATTCAACTTATGTTTTAGATTTAACATCGAAAATATTCCTTAACTAAATGTTTCTGTTTTTAAAAAAAGGTCTAATACCATATATCTGATGCAAATTCACATATTCATTCACTGTGCCTAAAATTTGCATTGTAAGTAAACACCGAATGACAGAGGTAGTAGGGACTTCTGCTTTAATATATATGCATCTGGACAGACACTTGTTAAACCTGTTTTTAAAGAACTTAAATGATTTCAACTTCACAGTTCCCCAAGACTTTGCTTCAAGACTTAACTGTTCTTACTCCTATAAGTTTTTCTACATATCTAATATAACTCCCTCTTTTTGCAATTTAAGGCTATTATTTTGTATTCCATCTACAACAAATGAGGAAAACACATTCCCTTCCTCTTTGCTAATAGTTTATTCACCACATTCCTTCTCCACACCATATTCCTTGTCTTCTTTTCTTTAAGACAAAAAAAGCCAATTAACTTCTTTGTGACTCACAGATCCTGGTTTCCAGGCTCCAAATCACTGCTGCTGCTTTTCAGCCAGTCCTCCAGCTATGCTGGAGAGCAAAACACAGAACTCAGCAAAGCATTCTAACTGAAGCCTTGCTATCACTGTGCAGAGCGGAGGGATTACTTCGTGTGTTTTACATATAGAGTTCTGTTTATGTTTTTCTTTTCTTAGCAGCATGCAGCACATGAGCCACACTAATCCATCGATTCTCTTTTGTTCACAAATACCAGTTAACCTCTTGTTTTACTTACTTGAGTGAAACATTTTGCTCACATCTAGTGTGAAGTGATATGAAAACAAGGTAATTTGAATCTACTCCAAGCAACAAGAGGCCCCTTTTAAAATTCCTTCCCCAGCTACACAAGACCTTTCAAAATGTTTTAAGACTGTCTGTGTTGGTAGAGCTGCCCCCATCACTCAATAATAATGGAGTATCCCTGTCACAGCCAAGATACGCATTATTCATATACTTTAATAACAGTGCTCTTACGGAAAAAAAGCATGAAGATTTCTAGTAAATATTCATTTGCTGCCATTTCTTGCTTTCAGAAAAATGAAAACCAGATTTTTCTCTCCTTCCCTTTTCACGTTCGTAAACTCGCAGGCACAAATTAATTGATCATGGAGGATGCAGGATTCCATCACTGTTAGAGAGCTGTTAGAATACTTTCAGCGTATAACTGTTGCATATAGAAGAGGATTTTCGGTTGTTGAATAGAAAATTTTTGTGATGAAGGTCGGAGGAATATTTTAGGTTTAATTCTCCAAAGTATTTCAGCTGTATGATGTCACTATTTTAGAGAAGAAAAAGATCTGCGATTGCTGATTAAAGCACTGATGCATTTAAGTCCTAGTCTTAAAGCAAGGGACTCATGCAAAAAACTTGATTTTAACTAAAACACAGAGGGTCACAGAAGGTCAACAAAATGCAGGGTCAGGGTCCAATGAAACAAATAAATAATTATTAATAATTTTGAAAATAATTGGATTGTTCAAGAATGTCAGATAAATAGGATTTACAAGTTTGTTTTAAATAAACGGTCTTGGTTTACTTCTTATGAAGAATATCTTTTGGGGATTACATGAGAAATACTGAGTAAGCAGATAAATTAAAAAGTTATTAGGGAAAATAATGACTTCTGTGAAATAATCGTGGAGTTTCTATGTTCTATCACTGTCAATCAATTATATAATTTCTCAGGAATGACAGCTCAAAGTCAAGGCAAAACCAAGCTAATAGACTCATGGAAATGACACCATTGCAACTGATGTTATACAAAAAATGAGAGTGACATTGTGTTGCTCAAAGCATATTCACCTTTCCCTGAACATGTCCTTTGACTTTTTGCTGGCTCAACAGCCAACTTACAGCTTTTCACCTCTGCTTATTAATATTAGAACTAATAAGGAATTAAAAACAATTCCTGAAGAATGCCTTCCAAACATCAAATGATAAACCAGTTATTTCTACATTAAATTTTCCTCTCTTACTGTAAATATTTTGAAATCTTTTAATAACAAGTAGATTTACGCTGACAATTCCCAATATAAGATTTTTCACCTACTCATAACTTAGGATAACTTCTGTTGGAGGCAATTCCCTGGTAAAAGCTAAGCTATCATTATGTCAGGGATGTCTCTTAACAATATGGAGCTTCTTAAGGTTATTTAATGCCTTCCTGAGGACACAGCTAGCAAACTCAGTAAAATTTGCTCGCTTACAGAGGCTAGCTGGTCAGCATCTGTTTAGTGGGTTAAGAGCTACCTTACAAACACCAAACAAGAAGAGAGACTTTACTGCCACAATAAAAGAATTCAGTGACAATCTATAAAAATTATAACATAAAGGTATAATTTGTGACTAATAATGATGAGAGAGATTCATATAAAGAAATGAAATGTTACACTTTCAGAACAGTAGGAAGTTTGCCATCACTGGATAAAGTTACCATTGACATTATCGCATATCATAAGGGAAAGAACACCAATTTTCAGTAAGCAACTGAGATGTTCCAGTCAACTTTCATGTTAGTGAGCATCTAGACACAGCCTCCAGGAGAACCCACTGTAAATGAACCTAAGTTACTTAAGTGGCATCACCTACTGCAAACTGGCAATAAGATTGTTATGGATTTTTGGGATAGCTTTCATTCCTTTGGGGGTGTTGATGATCAGAATATAAACTGGTCTTGTTGCCTACGTTGCCCAGTGTCTATCTCCCCACCCTTTTGTTGATCAAAGTGGTTCCTATTCCCCTGAATCTTTATTGGGGGAGGGTGGAGAGTAAGCCAAGCACGGCTTTGTTAAATGTCATGTTCTCATCTGCATAGCACTGTTTTTTTCCAAAGACATTTTGGGTTTGCCTATTGCAGACCCTTTACATTTCCTCTAAACGAGTTTCAGCCATCAGCTAGTAAGGGAATAAAATATAATATCTTTCTAGCATTCTTTGTCCACAGTCCCAACAGTTATATTGATGCTATCGCTAAAAGGCGGTGTCATTTACAGAAAGACTGGATCTGGTGAGAAGAAAAGACTTTGCAGAAGGTGGATTCAGGAAATCTGTAGTACTGCTATGGACAGCTGTGTTTAAAGTTATTATTCACTGCTCTTAAAGAAGTAGTTGAATTTTTTGAGGATTTGTATAATTGCAGTAATCTAAAATACAGTAGAACGTAGCACAACAATTTAATATCCTTACAGCTGGGTTTACAACACTTCTAAGAGTACACCCACATCCCTTTTCCCTTCTTCCTGTTGCTAAGGACAATATGATCAGAATCAATACTTATTTTTAAAGGACATTTCTCTCTGAACTTGCCAAAATTTTCAGCATGTCAAGAACTATTAAATGGGATTGCCAGTTATTTCAGAGAACACATCGGAAAAAAAAGACGTAGCTAGTCTTCCAAAATCCTGAAATGTCAGTAAGTCCAAATGATTCCTTTGATGTAATTTCAAACATCTGAAAAACATTATTAACCCAATTCTAAGGATTCCTTTTAAATCACTAAAGACACAAAGAAGATAATAGATCTGATTCTCACTGTCTTTAATCTCATATAGTTATCAGATGTGTAAAACGTGTACACAAGAGTATGCTCATTTCAAAATTGAGAAGGAGGGCAGTGAAGTATTTCGTCTATCAAAAGCAAGCTCTGTGGTTTAAGTTGGAGGCTGTTTTCATATAAGCTGGCTTAGGTTCACTGAACCATGCTGTGGGATATTTCATCTGTTAAGCACTTTCTAAAGAAAAGACATTAACTATTAATTGGTGAAGATGAGTTGTCCTTTCGCTTCCTTCTTCCGTATCAGTTGCATCTGTTGCATCTCTGCTTGCCAAGTGACAGAGGGAGTACAAGGTTTTGTGTGCTTACTCTGGGAAGTACAGAAATTAGCAATGAGTAATGTGTTGAGAATTTCAAGGTTTCAAGAAAAGTCATTTGTTCTCTTCAACTGAATTTATTTTTCTAATAAGGTTCTTGTTTTTTACCGCCGTTCATGCTTAATGGCTGTTATGGTTTACTAGACAGATTGAATCATGTGACAGCATATTGTTTCGGTAATGCTATACCTGCAGAGCAGAGACTTGTTCTGTGGAAAAAGGAATGCAGATGGGATACATTATAAAACACGGTAGAAAGTTGCCTTTTTTTTTTTTTCCCCCCAAGGGTCTGGCATTATTGTGTTTACTCATACCTTATCCAAGTGGTTGCTGTTATTTTGACTTTGCTCTTTCACATGCTTGCAATGGTGTAAACGACTACAAAAATACAAGGTAATACAGAAGAAGGGCTGGTTGTGACCAGGGACAAGTCTGACAGAAATTCTTTAGCCAAACAACTTTGAGGGTGTTGCTCTGAGGAAACCTCTCTGAGCATAGATAACAAAAAAAATCCTTGGAAATTAATTGTAATTCTACAGCGATGTAAGCATTTGCTTTGACATTTTTTGGTTTTTTAAGCCATAAATAAAATAACACAGTGAAAAGAGAAAAAGGCATGACCGGCTGATTTTTCCGTATAAGGGTGAAGCCTCAATAAAACACACTACACCGAACATGGAAATTCCCTTGGTGGATCTGGGCTCCTGTCATGCCAGAGCTGCTATCAAATCATAGGTGTACATATTCCAGGTAGCAAAAACTCTTTCTAAGAAGTAGATGCAGTTGATTAAGTTACATTTAACAGCTACTGCCCAGTCAATCCTTTGACTACTTCAGAAGCACAAGACACAATGCCAGATTAGCATTACCAATACATGTGGACTATCACAACAACTTCTGTAACTCTCCATTAGTGTGTGGCTTAAGATTCTGTTTCACAACTTCTAAACACAGCTGTTTGGAAAGAAGCAAAACAGTTTTCATAAACTTCTCAGTGATCTTGTGTACTGGAGAAGAAGGGAGGAACTGATTTCCATTCAACAGTAAAACACAGAAAGTCTTAAAATTCTCCTGTAAACTGGAAGCTCGTCAGCTGGACATGCCAAAGAAAAAGGACTTGAAGTTGATTATAGAATAATAGTAAACTGACTTGTGTTGCATGTGGGAAAAAAGGCAAAAGGAATCCTAGGAAACACCAGCAAATACACTTTTATTAGGAATAGGTTCTGTTCAGCAGTCCTGGAACTGTTCTGAATGCATATGTTCAAAAACCTAAAACAGATCCAGAGAACTGCTTGGATACAAGAAAAATATGAAATTTGTCTTTCACATGAAAAGGCTCAGAGAGCTTGATTTTTTTAATCTAGTAAATAGAAACAGCAAGGATATATGACTGATCTTTGGAAACAGCGCATATCATTATAATCCTGATGAGGCATAAACACCAAGAACAAAAAAGTTCTCCTTAAGCTAAGAAAGAATGCCAGAAAAAAAAGAGACCAAAATTACTCATTAGTATTTCAGGTCTTCTACTCATAGAAGAGTTCTAACCCATAGAGCATTCAAGACTTGGAATAGGCTTCCAGTGAAAGCAATGATAAAAGCTTTCAAAAAGGCAACTCATTTTATGGAACACAATGTGATTGCCTACAGCAGAATGGGATTTCTCTCAGTGACTAAGTCATTTCCTTCTAGTCCATTGCTTCCATTATTGTGTGAATATGCCTGTGTGCACATACATACACACATGCATATGTGTATATGCAGATAAAATCTTCATAGAAACTACATATTATTGTATAATTCTTTTTACCTGTGACATTGTGTAGTATTTGACCTGTCTATACACATGTGAACAGTAAATAGAGATAAGTGAAATGTTGGCTAGAAATTAAATGTCATAACCTCTTGTCACTGTAAAGCAAAATATGTACTTTGGGTGTATAGCCCTGAGTCAGCATTTTAATTGACTTTAAGTTGTTATAAAATATTATTATTTTAAATAAACACAACAGCAAAGCAAGAACAAACATATTTTTCCAGGAACTAGTTAGGCTCTAGTGTACCTTAGTATACCCTGAAAAACAGCATGTAATTTAGAGGTGACTCACTAGGGCACAAGCTTTGGAGAATATGTTCAATTCCTGCTCTGTCATGGACTTACAATTAGTCAGAAGAAAGCCAGGTGGGGCCTATTTTTACTATTGTTAGGTCAGTCACGGTGTTGATGGAATTACTGAAATTAGTACTAACTCATTTACTACACCATGCACAGCACAGTCTTCAAGACGGTGTGATAAAAATTGTCAATCCAGTAACCTATTGACAGAGGAAGAGGTGATCTCTTATCTTCCACTCTCCTCCCTGATGCCCAGATACACAGCCCTGCCCACTCCCTCATACCAGCTCTGTGGCTGTCCTTTAGAAATCTAATTTAGCTCACTAAGCTCACTGTTTCTGTTTTACCTATCCAACCAGGAAAGGAACTAGCTGCTCTAAGTCAGGACCATGGGACGCAAGGCTATGTTGGTTAGTATAATATGTTCTTCAGTTGATTCGGTCATCTGAAACTGCATTCACAATCTTCAAAAGGGATGAAAAATGCTATTTCTCAAGAGAAATAACACCATTTTCTCTAATCTCTTTTAGGCAATCATTCTGCCAAAATGCTGAGGAGCAGGAAGGAGAGGTAATTTGTCCAGAATTATACCCAAGAATGTATTTATTTACATTTAGTATATTTCAAGGAAACTATTAACCCTTAGATCTAAATTTCCTCTGGATATGTAAAAATGTTTATGTATTTGTGAGTGTATTGGATGTGTATAAATAAAGAAAAACTGAGTTACCTGTTTCATATTTCAAAACCCATGATTAATATTTCCAGCCCAAAATACCTGCGGCTTTGGTGAATTTCTATTCTGGATAAGAACTGGAAGGAGAAAGAGCATACACAAACTGCTTTGTTTAATTGCTTGGGATTAGATTTGTCTTGTACTGACAGGAAATTCTCATGAGAGAAGTTGGTATGTTGACTAGGGCTTATAAATCTCACATTGGTAGGAATCTTAATATTAGTGACAAGTAGCAAATCAACATGACAAATAACAAACCATACTACATAGTTTAGTTACACTGAAATAGTCATTGATCTAGTTATGTCTATCTACAGGAACATCTAGTTATATCTACAGGAACAGAGCAAAATATTCCTTCCACGGTCATCGTTCACCAACATGAGCCATGACAAATCTCTGAATGAAGCTAAATACTCACAGCATTTCCCTCCATAAAAGTTGTTGTCAGCTGTGAGATTATTATTGGTGATGTGTTCATTCAGTTTATTCAAACTTTTAAGTAATAGACAGAAAAGATAACAGAAAGTATCTCTGCTTATTGACTCAGATTTCTTAATTGGATGGCTAAGGTGAAATTCCCATATCACTAAAAAAATGTCAAAATGCAAATTACTGAATGGCTGCTGAACACTTTTAATTCCCATTAGTGACAAGAGTCATTTACTGTATTGTGACTGGCATCGTGTCTATAATCCTAATTTATTTCCATATATTATTTAATTTCATGGTACATCCTCCTTAGCAGCAAAACCAATTTTTATTGTCTGTATTATATAACAGAGTCTATATTAAAATAGATATGGTTATTCTGAAATAATCACATAAATATCAGGCATCTCTTACAGGCCTTGTTACAGAAGATGCCTGTGCAATAACTGTTCTTTCCGACTTAATGTTAAGCGCAATGAAAACAGAAGACAATCAAATTGGCTAGAGCTACTGGCTCAGAACTACAAGCAAGGAAACTGATTCCAAAATTTTGTTTAAAAGACTCCATGAACAAACAGGTCTGAGCCACTGCGTATCATATTCATCCCAAGAATTTTCCCTCTGAATGCAAAATAGCGAGCAAGATAAGTACCAAAAGAAGCCACAGAACTTGCTTCATAGCACTGCAGGCTTTCTTGGATATTTCTAAAGCAACAAAAGAAATGATGATATTTTGTGAACCAGCTGACAAAATCCCTACTCGAGGCTAGCGACTTGTTAGCTCAGTTTCTGAAGTCCCTAAGCAGCTGTCTTCAAAATAAGCTGGGTTAAACAACTGGACTTTAATTGGTTTATTTTGAATTAAATGATCCCTCTAACAAATGTACAAATAGTTCAGCTAGCAGAGCTCATGGGACAGTAGTCTCTAGCAGGACTTCATGATACACATCCAGGATTAGGATATTCTCTTCTATCGACAGAATTACTACCGAAAGAAATCAAGTCCTAAATAGCCAATGTTTAATGGCATTCATTAATTAACGACTTTCCTACTATTTTTGTGACGAGGAGGCACTGCCTCAAGCCCCACATGAGAGGCAGGGATAAGACTGGTGGCTTGCTATATCCGGAACACCTAGGTAGTTAAACCCCAGCTGTTCAATCACTGCTACTGCAAAATAGAATCTGGACATCCTCACTAAAAAAGCTGCATTTTTTTCTACACTATATTCTGCTTTTTTTGATTGCATCTGATTGATTTACAGATGCAGTGTCTATTTTACAAGAAGGATCACCATATTATCTAACAGCTCCATTTGTATATTTACAGCACTTCTGTGAAAAAAAATGGATATTTTTTTCTATTTATGAACACACAAATGATGAATAAGTACAAAGAAAATTATTTCGAAATGGGAAAAATCCTAAAGGAGATCAAGAGAGGACCTTACACTGAGTCAATAAAAGTATCAGGCACCATCCTTAAATTTTTAAGTGATGCAATGACAGCACAAGAAACATGGGATTCATTTAATGTTTTACTTTATTGCCTTCATCCATCTTTTTTATGCTCAGTGGTATTAGTAAGAGAAGCATACTATCAGCCACTCCAAACAGAAAAGTAAGACGTAGGCAGTTGGAACAACCTTGCCTTCTCTTCCTTATGACTCAACAGCTGCTTAGCACGCATTTGAATAACACTGTTTTTCAATGCAATAAGGTAAGCTTGTGTTGATTTACTTGCATTTTTTCCTGTCTAACTGCTAGAACAAATCCTATCACAACAGCATCCTATGCATATACAGCTCTGCATGACTTCAGTCAAAAGCAATTTCACTAGTTTTCTTCTCTGTTTCTCCTTTTTAGTAATGTTATGTTGCTTGTACTTCTAAGAGTTCCGTGCCAAAAAATGAAATGCTCTCTTTTTCTGGAATGCAAAAATGACTAGTTATCATCAGGCCCATGGGTCTACAGATTAAGCCATGGTTTTGTGCCGCAGCAAACAGATGGCAATTAAAAATTTATGAGTACCATTTATTTCGATTTCCCCTAAACCCTCTAGTTTCCAATTCCACAGTTACATTTGTTGAGAGGTTTCCCATTGTGAAGGGAATTACATGAAAAGCACAAGTGCTGGAGGTGTACTGAGGAAATATTGTTGTGTTTTGTTATGAGTCAGAATGGATGGAGTCAAAACACATGACTTGTTCTTAAGAAACACTGGCTGAAAATAATGGAAATCCCAGATATATATCTGCTTTTATAAGGTTTATTAACAGCTGGGCTGAAATTCTTCCATCATTCAATTGCAAGTGATAAATATTTTCTTTCTCTTCCTTCACTGGATTTACTACAAATTTATGATTTTTTTATATTAGAAAATATACAGAAAAATCTGGAAACAAATTTCTGTGTAAAATTTATGTTGCCTACAGTCAGAATAGCTTCTTCTTTTGGTTCCTCTTTCACTCCGAGTCAGTGGTGATTTTGTGTCTTCGTGTGACTTCAGAAACCTTTATCTCACACTACACTAAACAGAAAGTCCAAAACCTAAGTTATAGATATCAGCTTCTGTCCCTATCTGTGTAATCAAAGCCAGTGACCTTTGCTCTTCTTTCTCTTCTGGTATCTTTAGCTGTATTCTGCACTTGCTGCCACTTCCTCAAACTGCACACTACAAAGTGAATTTCTCCCATTAATATCATCGCTTTTTCACACCTGCATGAGAGGAGATGTTTTGGAGTGTTTTCCGACAAAAAAACAAGAATCATGAAATGCACTTTTCTTAAAAGAGTTAAATGCAAGTACTTGTGCAAGTTTAGAAAGCCCTTTTTCAGTCAGGACAGGGCTTTAAACCTTCCTTACTTGCTTTTGCACAGTCACGGCAATTGCTCTTCAGAATACATGGTGTCGGAAAAGGGGTTGCTGCAAGAAGGGATTAAAATTGGAGGCCAAACTTATGGTTGATACGCCTGTGGAAGTGAAGGTCTTTAAAACTCAGAATTAACTACTCCCTTCAGGTAATTCAGATTTTTTCCTTGACAATGTAGAAAGATTTCACTTATTTGTTGTTTTGGATTTTTGGTTTGATTTGATTTTGTTTTTAACTTTTACCCTGGAAAAGTCTGAATGAGCTGCCTTCCGCACTAACTGCAAAAGTGATATTTGCTAGATTCCCTGAAGAGTGTCTTTTAAGAGAGAACATAGTCCAGGAAGCTAGTGTACAAGAATTTGACTTCATGTCTCCAGGGCGGGTGGGGGACAGTGATGGTGTGCTTGAGAGAAATGAGATAGAATTCTAATACAAATCAGAGAGACAGATCACTTCTCCTGAACCTTTTTCTTCCGTTTTATCTTTAGCTCACCAACTTCATCTGCTCATGAGGACCTCATGAGGTCCTGTGCAACCTGTTCTAGGTGACCTTGCTTTGGCAGGGGTTTGGACTAGAGGTACACAGAGGTCCCTTCCAACCCCTACAACTCAGTGATTTGAATGACTTGTCAGCTTTGTATCAGAGTGCTGAAGGACTACTGTCTCTTGCTTGATCCTCTTACCTCAAAACCACTAAAGAGCCAGTTTTAGTGCCACTGAAGAGCCTTCTTATCTGTGATAAATAGCTTATTTCACATGGTCTAGGAGAAGAGGATGGGAAACTCTTTTACACTGAAAATTCATGTGACAGAGGAGGAAAATGGTATGCAAAAGATTCTGCAGAATAGACTTGTTTCTTATGGTCTTCTGCTCAGTTAAAACAAAAACCTCTCAAGCCTAAAGCAATCTCCTAAATTTATAATTCTCTTTGCCCTCTGTTGTGTGCGTATTCTTGTGGACAGTATGAAAAACAGAAGTATAATAGGTTCATTGTTACATATTTAATTTATACTCAGTAAAGTTGCCAAGAGTGTTTCCAGTTGACTTAGATGTCAAGCATTGTTTTGGAAAACAGGATATTAAAATGCTTGCTGATAATTTTGTTTCCCCTGAAAAAAAAACTTAGGTGAGAAGCCTTCCCTGAACTGTTATGATAGTGACTGTGTTTCAAATCACGTGTAGTTCTTGTTAAAATACACATGAAATTGATTAATTACTGATATGCATAACTGATTGTGTCTGCAAGTTCAAAAAATGAAAGGTATGCTTCTTGGTTCAAAACATCATTGGCTCCAAAATTTGTTATGCCATGCTCTTGCCATTTTGTGCACATCTTTACTATTATACGTAACTATTTGATGCTATTAGACAAAAAAAGTAATCAGTCTAGTTTAAAAGGTTTAAGAATATGAACACTTAACAGGATTTTCATTTGCTTTACAAGACTGGCATTTATGAGAACCCAATCATACTAAAGGCATCTTTGCTTGGGGACTGCATAAAGCAAGATTACTTCAGGTTTTACAATCCCAATTATGAATATAATAAATAATCTCACTATTGCTGCCCTTCAAATTCTGCTTTTTACAAATTCAGCAGTTTCGTATGGACATGATATATGTCATAATCTACTAGAAGTTAACTCCCTCACAAAAATATTTAAGAAATATTCGTGGAAAGAAGACTTCATACCACAGATACGTATTTTCCCTCTAAAGAAAACAAATTTTTTTCTAAGTTAGAGGCTAAAATTAGTCTTTGACAATATTTTTTTGCACTTTACCTTCTGGCTACAGCTAGTCATATTGAGATTTTTTAAATCATTTTTCAAAAGAATAATAATAAATATATTTCTAAAAACACTGAGCATGAGAGAACTGCTATTTAGGGCAGTGTGCAACTACTCTATTGTTAATACTTTCCATAATCACATTTTTTTTACAGAAGTGGTCAATGTTCTATGTAAACTTCATCTGTATAACAGTATGGATGGTAGGAAGAGTCTACCTGCAAGGCAGAACTTGCACTTGAACACACGGTGACAAAAACTCATAGAAAATGATGTGAGATCAGGTCTACTCCTCTTCTACTTAGCAGGTTTGTAAAAATTACTCTGGAATGGAGCTGAAATTATATTTGGTTTTGTTTCAGATAATAATGATTAGCGAGTAGAGAATCAGAATTTTCTGAAGGCTGAGAAGAAGGATTTAAACCTAACTGAGCCTTGCTATCTTAGACCAAAGATCCACACAGTCCATTTGTCTGTCTGTGACAACAGTGAATAGTCCACGCTTAGAAAAATTGTAAGAACAGGAAAAGTACATAACATACTTTCTGTGAGTATTCCTGATTACTGATTGTGTACAGCTATCTCCAAGCTGTAGGTGATGTCTGCATATTTAGAAATCCCTAACAGAGTATTATTCTGTGAACTTGTTCAAGATTCCCTCAGAACAGATAAAAATTTTGGTACGTACAGAATCTGTAGGTTGCAGTTTCATGGTTTTACTATGCATTGCACGAAAAAAAGGTTTTGATTGAAATTCAGGAGTTATGACTGATTACGAGACCAGGAATTTCTTAGGTATGGATTCTTTTCATAGTAGAATATGGGGTTTCATTTTATTTTGTTGCTAAGCATTCATGCAAAAAAAAAAAATTACAACAACATACATTCTTAAAGTATCTCAGGTCACTTGTTACACAAACATCTGTAAGCCAAGAGTACCAAATTGCCTTAAAATAAAATAAAATCTGACTCCTAGCACAACTGTCATGTTTCTGTGTGCCTGTAACAGTTCTAGGTTGCCTGGGCAAAACAGCATCAAAGACATATAGCACATTCTTTAAATAGTGCTAGTGATTACAAACTAAATTCTCCAGAGATTCTGTCTGTGTGCTCCAGTAGCAAGTACACGGAAAGTTCACATTGCCACTTACCATTGCTAATATCTACAGTGCACACCACTAGTGACACACTATCTAAGTAAAAATAACATCAGTGTGGTGCCATATGCTTAAATTCCAACTTGATCTTGTGTACGAGGTTTTCTCCATTTATAAAAGACAGCATTTTTCACCTCCAAATATATTACATGATGTCTTTTTGTCTACTGTGACTTTGTATTCCTAAAATTTGCCTGGCCATGAGGACAGCTTTTTCTTTGTAAGGCAGAACTAAGTACAATATTGCAAAGGAAAAGCATTTGTTTCTCATAACACTTAATCTTTTCTTTTGTGATTGGTTCCTTAATCCAGTGTTAGCCTCTCAAACATGTACAGTTTATCTCTGTATATTGAGAAACAACATATAAGAACACAACCCAAGAAAACAACATCCTTTCACTGTGACACTGACGTCACTCTTGTCTGAATCTGGACACACTCCAGTTTCTAATCTTATCTTCTGTAAAACTTCCAAAACATACAGCGCTTCTCCCACTGCCCTGGGTTAGATTCAGCTGTGTTATTGCTACTAAAAAAGTTGTGGAAGTCACAGCAGATCTCAGAAATGGGCTCTAAAACATAATGAATATCTCAGTATCACATACATTTTTTCTTCAGCTCGTTTATATAATCACAAACCACTCAAAAAAGCATTGTAAGTCCTTTCTGAAAATCTAAATATATCACTAAAAGCAGGAATTTCCTCTATATCTGTACTTAAAAAACAAACTAAGGCATGTACAGAACCAGAACAAACAAGCTGACTCAAAACTGCATTAGGTCCCGTATACATTCAACTAGATCAATTGCTGGGCAAACTGTAGGGATGAGGCTTCACACTGTATGCAAGTTCATTTAATTCAGTTCTCTCTCTTTCCACAGATTCCATGGTGATTCAATCTCACCAGCTGGTACTTAGCCATTACACTAGGTATCATATGATCCAGATTTTTTAAGTGTCTGTGTGCAGGACTAATTTAGAACGTTGGCTGTACACCTGACAGGATATATGACCCTTAGCAGATAATTACTCTGCATTTTAAAACCTGGACTGGCTATGTGAACATAAACATAGCCTCCTACATAGAAAAGCCCTGTTTATTGGAATTTGACCTAGGCAAACAATGGGTTTGGATGTTTTTACCAAAAGAAAGTGTAACCAAAAATTGTAGAAAATTCAATATTTTAAAGAAATCCTTTCCTACTCAATTCATAAAAGAACATATAGACCTGTAATTTCAAGGAAATCCAAGAGAAATTCAGAGTCAAATTAATCTAAATCTTTCTTTTACACACAAAGGAAGATATAAAACAAAGGTAAGTATCCTTATTTTTCTACAAGAATTGATCTACACCATATCAGTGTGACAACACCCCATTCAAAGTGAGGTGATAATAAAACATCCTAGTTCTAAATAAGGACACATAAACAATTCAAAATAGTTATCTCCTTAATGTATTATGGCAGCTTAATTTTCTTTCAAAGAACATCTCCACTACACAGTTCGTATGGACACCTTTTTGTGAGAGAGCAATTTTGTGTGTTGCTTTTTTTTAAAAAAAAAGGATACTTGTTTGACCTACATTTAGGTAGATGTATCTTACATTCTGCAGTCAAACAATACTACTGAAAGCAAGGTGTGTAGCACAATAAAAATATTTGGGCAGGATACAGTATCAGATCAATTTACGTCACTCTAATGCTGGACGTGCTCATCACTTCCCTGCAAAAGACCTGTCACCACGTGTACAGCTATCACAGCAAAACAATTTCTTTGACAATTATTGTTGCAGCTTTCACTCACAAGTTTCCCAGCTGCTTTTCACTAGGTCCAGTAGTTAGATCACTTAGATAAGAAAACTTATAAGAGCATGATTCCACATTGATATTAACTGTTATTTCAGTGCAAACAAAAGGTCACAGCAGTTGTCAAATGAAATGCATAATGACAACAGTGTTATCTGCCACATTTTATGGCTTGATTCTGCTCTGTGTAAAGCCAGAGAATATTTTGAGCAATCATCTCACTTATTTGTCTGACTGGAACACCAGTGCGAGCACTCGGATTCTGTACACCCCACCTTGTTGTACAAGCATTCTCCAAGAGCTAATGTGAAGTACGGTGGTTGTTGTTGTTACCAAGATTTCACTGACAGAGAAACGGAGATAAGCTAGACATCTTACTAACAACTTGTTGCAGTCCACATAACAAGTCAGAGCAGGTCAAGCAGCTTGTCTTAGACCATGATGTCTTACTATCACCAAAACTAAACAACCTTGACTTCGTAGTCCTGTCTTAGCATATTTTCTTTCTGCTGAAATAAAAGTAACTGAGTACACATGTAAACATCCATCTCAGTTTGCATAATACCTTCATGGGTATTACAAAATCTCTCTATTGCCAGTTTTGTGTAGATGCCTATATGTGGCAACTGGGTTTTGATTACAAAAGAAAGAATCTTTTCAAAGGCTCCACGTATTCTACATTTGCTGTATTTCTTCTTGGTTCAGAGCTAAGAGTCCTCTCTATCCCAGAGTGATAGGGAGTCAAAATATTGCTCCTAGATGTTCTAGCAGTGAAGCAAACTAAATTAACGCCCACACATGTAGAATTTAACCTTGAAGAAGCAATGTAAACTACGTCTTGTTTTCACTACAATTATTGACCTGAAAACGTGAGACTCTTGAGAAGACCTACTTCGAAACCATGGAGGATCCTTCTGTTTGGGACATACGGTCTGTAATGCTAAAGGTTATAGTGATAATTAAAATGAAATGTTAAGCTTAATTACATAATTGATAAACAGACTGACATGCTGCTGTGCTGCTATGGAATTCATAACACAGTCTGCAAGAAAAGAGGAAAAAAAATCTGTTTTTTGTAATCTTAAGACTATAATATGGTGTTTTATAATTGATCTTAATTAAATTCATAGTTGCTGTTAATTTCATTTAATAGATTACTTCTTGAGTTGTTATTTTTATCAATTTAGATTTTGTATTAATTTGTTGCACTATTGATACTCATAAGACAAAGTGAGAAAACAAATGGCTAAATATCTCCTGATTATTTTGAATTGTATTATTTACATACATCTATGTACATGTGTATTCATAGGTGTGTGTTTATATATGTATGTAAACAGTACCACGTATATTAGCTACTTGAAATCTTTGTTATTCCTATAAGCCTGCAGATGACAGCAATTATTTAGCAAGAGGTCAAGAATTTCACTCTGCATTAGTAGGAGACTGGAAACGTGTGGTGCCAAGGGCAAGTTACCACTATGTGATTTACATAGAAAAGGTGCAATTGAATTGAGAATTTCTGTCAAGATGATCTGCCCTAACTGCAAAAGAAGTATCCTTCTACATCCTCAATCCATTCCTGCATCCCCTGCCATCTCACAGTCATAACTGGCATAGCAAGTCAATGTTCCCCTACGTTGTTTGTTTTCAGTCTTCCATAACAAAAACAAAAGAGAACTTGTGCATTATATGAAACAGTTACTGAAAAATGAGTCATTATCTGTCATACATCAGAAAAAAAATTTAAGACTGATTATGGCGCATCCTAGCTACAGCATTTGGAATCTTGCCATTTGCAAATTTTGTTTTCAGTTAACTTTCTTGAAAACAAGTAAAAACACACTAGTTTTGTTCAGATACTGACTGGTTCCTATCCATTTTCTTCAGGATCTTAGCAGTGTTGTTTACGTACCCTGCAGCATGATTAACATTCGTTCTTTAGGTTCCACAAACTTTCTGCCACAACATGAACATACCCTCAGGCAAAAGAACAAACAAAAAAAAACCCTAAAATAAACAAAAATAAGCAACCTCTTGCTAAAAAGAGAAATGTTAGCTATACAAGTTAAACAAAATCCTGCTATATACAGCTCTCTAAACTGTAGGTCTGCAGGACGCCGTCTTCACAAAGGCATCGACAGCAGGCTCTCTCAAAGCAATGGGGCAAAGGGAAGGACCTCCATTTCCAAAATGTAGGCTGAGCCACAGAGCATTTAGCATTGAGCAGCTGCTTAATTTGAAGCAGGCAAGTAGTCCAAATGACTGTAAGCTCTGTGTGTCTGAGTCTGCCTGCTTACAGCCTTGCCTGCCTGCAGATAGCGAAACCTTCTCCAAACATGGAAGCCATTTTCATGGAGGATAATCTAGGTAACCAGGTGTGTCTTCACCTGCGGTAACAAATGCCTAATAAATTCCTAATGAAGACAGCCAATTTGCAGCTTTCACACATTAGTAATTTGCCACAGCAGATTGTGCAGCAAAGGTGCATCTTGATCTCCAAATTCATGTTGAAATTATGAACTGATTTATCTTCATTAGGACTTCACACTGGTAATCTTAGTTATCATATGCTAGCTAAACTGAGTAATGAACACCTTGATTTTTTGAAGAAAACAAGAGGTATGAGATAGCTCATCTGTTTACCTGAGGTCCAAATTAGGACTCATCCGAAAACAAAGAAGTCTACTAATGATTACATTGAGAATAGTCTGATGATCTTCATCATTTTAGTGTTACAAAAGAAGGACGTTTCTCAAACTGTTAGGATGCAAGTAACTCATAATGGCCCCGGGGGGGGGGGGGGCTTCGTGTGGGGATAGATATTGGTCCTATGTCAAGGACCATTCTTGGCAAAATCTGCTAATTAAACTGAGTCGTGTAGAGTTTTTCAAATACAGTAATTTTTCTCCTGGCAAGAAACCTGCAGGTTTAGCTCCTTTTAAAAATCTAAGCCAGGGTTCTGGTGATTTGCCTGATTCTCCAGATGAAACATTTACATGCAATGTTCCTCGAATTCTGTTTGTTTGGGGATTTTCTTGTTTTCATTGAAGATCATTTCCTGCTTTATTACTTTAGAAAATGGTAATTTAAGAGGGATTTGGTTTTGTTGTTGTTTTTGCTTTACTCTATTTGTACGTCCAGAGTTACAGACCCATGCTGAAGTAAAAGCCTAGTTAAGACAAGATTCTTCATTTTTGCCTTCAGGTAAAAGAGATTAGGTCAGCAGTATGCCTTCAGGTCTCTCATTTTTTTATATATCTATTTACCTGGTAGAAAAACTAAAGTTCCTTGTCACTGCATGAATTCTGCTTGTAGTAATTAGTCTGAAGTAAAAGCTTACTTAATGATGAAAGCCAGTCTAAGGTTTTTATAATTATATTTTTTGGAGTGGTGGTTGCATGGAGTTGGTAGGAGTATGAAGTCTGATGCCTGCTCTGGTAGTAGTCTGGAATTATTACTGTTTAGTAAATACTGACTAGTTCCCTTTTCCCTGCCAAGTGAATCTGACATAGAATCAAGTTAACTTCTGTGTTGCTTTCAGATGAATTTTTTCTCAGATCGTGTCTCTAGGTGTATTTTGACTAAATGTTTAAAGCAGCTCTGTACTTTATCCTACAGTACCACACCTTTACCTTGGCTCCCACACAGAGGAATTGTTATTGTAATTGTCACAGAGGAATCCTACACTGTAGGAATTCAGTAAAACATAAAAACTCATACGCAATGGTTATTAAATAGACTTCTTGCATAGAAGTTTAATTAACTAGTTTAACTGCAAAGTTCATCCGGTAATTTCCAGTACATAAATACATGGGTTTTATTCATACTCCTTATTAATCACATGAAGAACTAACTTTTTGACACTTTTCTTCTTTGAAACTTGTTACTCAAAGAGGCTGACTGACCGCTTGCAAGTAACAGAGAACCAAATTCGGAAAAATTTGTTGAAAATGCCAATGTAACCGAATCAGTTTGAATAAAGTGATTACTGAAATGTACTAATGCAGAAATTAATTTTATTTACAAGAATAAATATAAACAACTAATGAGCAGACAATCTCAATAAACAATGAACCAGAACTGAAGTACAGAAAACTCTGAGACCATGGATTCAGAGTATTGTTAGCATATAAGTATCCTGATTCTAGAAGACAAAGGAAATAGCTAAGGAAAAGCAAACACAGGCCAAGAACAGATTGTATTTTCTCTAATATTTTCCTGGTCTCAACTATTTTCAATGTGTAGAATTTCTTGAAGCTGATGTAGTTTATCTGTGTAATACCTTCTCCCAAGTACCTGCATCACATTTCTAAGTATCTTTACAGTTGTCTGCTTGAGCCCACGTTAAATTTTTAATATAAAACAACCTTTGGCAAAAAGTTCAAAAGGTATACAATCCCACTGCATGATCAACCACCTCCTTCTGTTTCAAGCTAGAATCATACCAGCTTTATTCATTAGACTCTAGTTCTTGTCCTGTAAGAGACAGTGAAGAAGTCCCTCCAGCCTCTCCACCACTATCTCTAGACAGTTATGATTCTGTAGAGCTTTACCATAGAATCACAGAATCACAGAATGGTAGGGGTTGGAAGGGACCTCTGTGGGTCATCTAGTCCAACCCTCCTGCCGAAGCAGGCTGCACAGGACCTTGTCCAGGCGGGTCTTGAATATCTGCA
>Ga0181612_134620_pt1 | contig 20708 bp, 13 predicted proteins | sample HoacroProtozoa21_FD_119630 | JGI IMG/M metagenome (GOLD analysis project Ga0181612, IMG submission 119630) | Hoatzin crop microbial communities from Cojedes, Venezuel. Combined Assembly of Gp0051906, Gp0051904, Gp0051908
CATTGCCATGTGCTTGCTGGAGGTCGTCCCTGTCCCGTTCCTTCCGTGCCCAAAGGCTAGTAGTGTGTCTGCCCCGGAAGGCTGTGCCTTCATGAGGCAATCTGACCACTGAGAGCTGTGTTGTGGCCACTGATGCACTGAGTGCTCCTACAGATCAAAAGGGATGAACAAGTGCCTGTGAAGCTGCTTAGGCCCGACACTGGCACTTGGGAGAGAGGGCAAAACCATCACTGCCATCGACAACGGCCCCGTTCATCATGCCAGTAAGCTGGGGTTGGCAGGGTTAGCAAAGGGCCGCCGGCTTGTGTTCGATACCCAGCCGCCTGGTGGAAAGTCAGAAAAAGAGAGAGGAGGAGGCAGCAGCCCCATGTTTGGTGTCGGCTGCTGCCATTCCTGCGGGATGTGGAGGTTGTTTTGGTGTTACCTATTGCAGCTAAGGAAGCTTTATAAACAGAGGGTGAAACTAAAGGTGCGGTGGACAGCGATAGGAGCCTCATGTGCTGGTGTGCACGGCCGGATGGGGGTTTGTCTAGGGTTTATCAGCACACGAGAGGCTGGCTGCAGCCCCCGGAGCCCAGCTGGGAGGAAGGGGTGCCCAGTCACAGTGCTGGTGAGCTGCCTCTGCTCTGACTCTGTGGTGAGGATCGTGGTCCTGCTGCCCCTCTTCCGTCAGGCGTAGCTCAGGGCGGTGGAAGCAGTGCGTGCACTTTTGAAACAGCCTGTGGGGAGCATCATGTCTAAGGCAGAGCTGTCCTCCTGCAGAGCACAAGAGAAGAGGCCCATCCCCAGCTGTCGTGTGGTAGCCCTTGTTCCTTTTCCCAGGATAGCTGCAGGTATCGTTAGTGATCCCGAAGCTACCTTGCACTTTCCGACAGGATTTGCCTGCTGGCATTGTGGGTTTGCTCTGATGGGCATATTCCAGTGCGTATTTCTTTGTGCTCTCTCTCTGCTCGTAGCCTTGTAATGGCTCTGTGTAGCCTCTTTTGTGCCTCAGCAAAATAGGAATAACCAGATCGGTTTCGTTTGAACTTCTTGGACAACGCAAATAATTTCCAGAGTCCCAGGGATGTGGGAAGTGCACGCACAAATGCAGGAGCCCGCTCAGATCTGGGAGAGCTTTTCAGCCCTGGCTCAGTGCTGGCTGTGACAGATAGACAGACAGCTTCACACAGCCATTCAGGCATCAGTGATACTGCCCGCTAAAGACTGCTGAGTCTCCGTGTTGCTAATATTTGAGGCTTTTCTGTCCCCTCTTGCCTCGTTATCCTGGATGATGGAGAAACGATTGTGTACGTGTTGAGCTAATGCCTTTGGAGGCATCTGTTTTTCCTGATTCAGTTCTGCAGCGCCTTTATAAGGCAGGAATCCAGAGCAGTTTTCCATCCAGGACTTAATATTTTCCTTTCAGGTTTGCATTAGCAAATGGTTTTTTTCCTTGCAGGTTAAGAGTGTTTCTAAATAGAAAACTCCCATTGGCTCTGGTGATAATTGGTCACTGTGCTGTACCTAAAACTGTCAAGCATGCCCTGCACAAGATGCTGTACACTTGCTGGAAAATGTTAAATGCAGATCAGCACTTTGCATGCGTGGTACTGGCATGTAAACAATTTAAGAATAATTCCAGATTATGCAATAATAGGGAAAAAGATCCCTTCAGTACTGGATTTTTGTCTTTGAAGCATGCTTCTGTGTTTCAAATCTGGTCTTTTGCAGGGCTATAAGCTTCCTTTTGGGACAGTAAGCATTGACTGTGAGCTATGTTGTAGATGCGGGTTTCTTTTGTGCTCTGTGCATCTTCTTTTCCACTGCCTTGGCAGGCAGATCTTAGTGTAGAGCCACTCCTTTAATTAGCTGAAATAGCGGATGTTTGGGTGAAATGGAACGACAAAAAGCAGGCAGAAAAAGCGTGTGGAGGGTTCCCTCTCTGTCCTGAAAAGTAGCATCCCTCGCTCATTGTGAAGAGATATTAATCAGGGTCCAAGGGACATGGCCCGGTTCTGGCATGGTCTTTCCAGCGGGGATGCTGAATTTCCCAGATAAACCATCCTGTTATCTCTCGGTTGGGTTTACCATATCTTTCTCTCCTTGACCCCTCATAGGGAGGTTTATAAGTGGTTCTGACAATTTTTGAATCCTGCTGGGGACATTTTATAGCGGAATTGGTTGGGTCATATGTATTTTGCCTAAATCTGAGAACAAAGTGAAACAGATCATAGGATTCTTGCTGCAGGACCTTCCTTTGCATGGTTCTGGGCCAGGTCCTGGCTGCATGGCCACGCGGACGGAGCGTATGTGGGCAGGTGGGGGGAACAACTTCCCCCCCTGGGGCCAGACCTTGGTGCAGGACTGTATCTTTTAAGAAATGAATGATTGAAATAAATGAAATCTTTTAACTTTTTTGAACAACAAATGAAACCCTGTGTTGAAGTGTCAGCTAATTAGAAGAGGAACACAAAAGGTATCTTTGTTTCCTAAAGCATTTTTACTGACTTGGGCTGATTTAAAAATTTGCATGTTTTTTTTAGTAAAGAACCCAGAGTACTATTTTTTCTTCCTGGTTTGGGATGGGAATTATTTTTCAGTATCTCAAAGATTTCTATAGGATTGTAAATTTTTTCTTACCCATCTGAGTGGAAAGCACAGTGTAGGACAGATCCATCATCCTTTGAAATCACTGGAGGCTTCCCGTTGGCTGTAGTTTGGTTTATTAATCTGAAGTTTTTCAACACAACACAAGATAGATGAGTCTGTTACAGAGACTCAGAAATAACATGGCTTTCTGTTAATTTTACAGACCAGCCTACCAAAGCTTCCATGTAGTACTGAAAAATGTTCGGCAATGCTCATGAGTTTTTAAGCGTGTGGGGGGACTGGCTTTAAATATTCAGCATATTTTAAACCTTATCTCTGTCTCATTTTTTGTTTGCTCTGTGGCAATGCTCAGAAGTCAAAATGGCAAAAGATTAAGCTGGTAAAGGTTAGCTGTAGCCATCTGGTGCTGTTGAGGAATTAATGTCTGAGCTCATCCTGGAGAGGTGGCCTCCCTGCCCTCCCCCCCGCCTCCCCATCCCCAGATCCTCTCTGAACCAGAGGTTTGGATTTCGCTGTAATGGGACATGGAGATGAAAATAACTGTCAAGGCTGAAATGTAGTAGTTAATTCAGACAAAGAAGCAACCAGCAAGCCAAAAGACATGACATCCAGTGGCTGCTGTAAGAGCTGCGTGTGCTGAAGCAGAGGTGGGTGGCTAACAGTCCAAGGAATTAATAGCTCAACTGAGCGTCGCTGAATGGGATGCTGTATTAAAGTCATCATCTTGATTTACTCCCGTCTCTGGAAATACCTGCACACATTATGACAAGGTCAGTAGCAGTTTTAAAGTTTTATTATTATTCATTATTATAATTCTGGTTTGGAGTAGGTTAGCTTCCTGCCATATTTTATCCTGTGTTAAGCATCTCATTTGTTATCTTTCTCTGCTAAACAAAAATATCCTAGTTAGTTGACAAAGAACTCCTGCCTTATCAAAGGGACTAATGTAGCACTTACAAACTTTGTGAGATTATGTGTCCGAGGCAGGAATGCAGTGATTTGGGATATAAAGGTAACAATCATGTATACCGTGTGCTGATTTGTTATGCAGCTGTTTGCTGATTCGCAGCATTGACCTGCAAACCCTCAGCTTTTTGCTAATAATGCCATACTATCAATTCAGAAATTTTAGACACTTTTTTTTTCACCTGCTGTAATAACAAGGCCTGAGGCAGGGTGTAACTATATATATCTCTGCAGTTCTCATGGTACCCTTTATTATTAATAAGACTTATTTTTGGTTTATTTCTCTGAGCTGGGATAGTGGTCTGTTGCATGTTAAATTTTACACTCTTGTAATCTTTGAATGGCAATGAAATAACACTGCTTTTTTTTATTGATAAGTGCTGTTTTCATTGGAATATTTTTTAAAAGACAATTAGTCTTGCCCTTAGCTTTTGTAAAAGGCTGCTAATGCAAAGCCAAACTTAAGGACTACTTCCAAAGTAAAAAACATTGAAATCGAGTGGGAATTACTCCCAAAGCTAGTTGCTTTGATACAGTTATGGGAGGAATAGATGAAGGATGCATTTTTAACGTCGGCAAAGGCTTCCCGTTTTCCCTGTACAAAGAGCTCCTGGTTTGCTTATGGTCAGTAGAAACCAAGCAAAGAAAAGAAGCCATGGATCTATGGAGAAGTTAAACAAATGTGCAGAGATAGGGAACAGAATGGTAGGGAGTAAACCCCGTAGCCTTATTTTCATTGACATTGAAACTTGTTAGAGAAATGAACCCCCACCATACCACCTCAGTTCAAATAGGGTTCGTTTATCTGCTTTTCTGCTGCAAGCTCAGAACCGGGGTGCTGATCTGGGGCAGTGGTTTTAGAGGAATCTGTGCCAACACAGGAACTCTATCCCATTTCTGTGTGCAATAAAGTAAAAACTAAAACTACAGTGGGTGTGTAAGAGCTTCTGGAGTTTCTAGTAGCCTTTTATTCCAGGAATAACCAAGACATACTGATAGAATATTGTAACTTGCTATGTTGTATTGCATATAGAAATATGCATTGCCCAACAGTAACATAGACCCTATTGTGCAAAGTGCAGAAGCCAGTTCCTAAATCCACACAAAGTAAGAATTCAAAGCACTTTGTTAGATCCACGCTTAAATGCTCAGCATGTTGCATGATCAAGTCCAAAAATAGAGGTTCAATTTATTCAACTTCAGTATTGCTCTCATGTCATGTTGTTCAAGGCTATATGCAAGTGAGGTGACCTTGTTTTGACAGCCATGAAGAGCTCAAGCTAAGAGCATGAGATTTGTAGGGTTAAAACCATAGGCAGAATTTCTGTGGATTTCAGCCTGGATTTTTGCTAAAAACGGCTGATGCATGTATTGGCAAAACTTTATTCCCAGCCTACATGAATGCCAGTACTGATGATAGTTGTCATACATCTTGCAGAAACAAAACAGTCTTTAGTCAGTAGAATGTAATTTTCTTATTTTTTTTTCCTTACTGGTGAGTATAAATTAAGCTTGTAAAACATGCTGCTGCTTATTTTCCACTTGTGTTTCAGAAGTCAATGTATCATTTCTTAAGTCACCAGGAAGTCTTCTGGGAATGGGGTAATTTGGTTGGTGAGATGCTTAGATTTGCAGTGGATGCCTTCTGTGTTTTTGGGGAACTTAGGAATGAATGGCTCACCTTCCCTCATGTAACCTTTGAAAGCTGAAGTCAACTTTGACGGAATCATGAGAGTACAGCTGTTGGTTGAGGGCAAACTATTTGTCACTCTGTATCTCATCAGTTTTGCTCTTTTCAGGCTTATAATTAGTTCATTTGCAAGGTCTTTTTTTGCTGAAGACCTCTGGCAGCTTTTTTCCTCAGGTCTTAGTCAGGAGATCAATTTACTCTGCAGGAGGCAATCATAGAAAGAAACTTAGATGACAGTTACATGAGAAACTTGAATGATAAGCAGCACTATCTTCCTGCCAAGAATATTTAAAGATAAATATATTGGTTTCAAACAGTAGAATTGCCTAGTTTTCTTACATTCAATGAAGCTTCTATTGACTTCTACTTGTTCAGCTGTTCGAAACTGGGCAGTTTCGGTTAGATCAATAAACAGTTCTTGTCTACCTAAGACAAGACTGGGATATTAATTTTAGTCCCTAAATTAAATTTTAAAGACACTGATTAAACTGCTGGCTAACTCTGGGAGCATGTAAGCTCCATGACGCCAGCCATTTGTGACATTCTCATTTCTGGAGCGCCCAGAAGTCTGCACCTAATGTACGTGAGCAGACCACGATGGTTGACGGCCAGCCCATGTTCTCCAAACAGTTGTGATGGTACCAGTGGTTGTAACTAAGCTATTAAACTACAAAGGACTTAAGAAATTTTGAGGGGGCCAAAAATGCGAGAGGAAGCATGACACATTAGCCAAGTAGTTTCATGAAGTAGTCATTCAATAAAACACAGAAGCGGTCTTGGGTTTAGCGTCTAGCTTGCGGAGTTCCTCCTTCCCTCAGTTACAGCATTGTGATCCTTCTTGTGCCCTCTGGCCAACTGATTTGGTAGTCCTCCCTGCGCAGTGGGGCAGTTCCAATGGGAGAGGTGGAAAGTGCTCCTGTGAGAAGAGCTCTGGTGTGCAGGGTGCCTGAGAGGTTGGCTGGGGACCTCTCTAGTTGATCAGGAAATGACACCAGGATCTCCCACATCCCGAATGAATCTCTGACCACGAGATACTCCTATCTCCACCTTCCCTGGCCAAGATTTAAAAGGAAAGAAAGATGGCCCTGCTCAGTTCTTTGGCAGAATGGATGGGTCTTTACTTGTGGAATGGCTGCAGATGTGGGTCTTGAGTGATAGTCCCCAAAATCAGGATTGAGGCTGGAAGGAAGTAAAATTTGTCCCTCCTCTCAGCTTGTTTTTAGTAACCGGATTAAAGTTGCTGTGCTCTGTCAGCCCTGATTTTCAGGGCTTCCTGCTCAGCTTTCCAGCTGTTTTGTATCTCTGATGTGAGGCATTTTTTCCTCCAAGGGGAATTCCAGTGCTTCTCTCTAGGTTCATGATTTCATCACAGGGCGCTGAGTGCGAGGAGACTGCATAGTCCAGTAACTGCTGTGTTTGTTTGGATCTGTACTTCTTGATTTTGCTTAGTCCAGTTCTGGATTGTTTAGACTGGAGAACTATTTTGCTTTGAAGTTCTCTCTTCTATCACCCTTAAAACAGTTACTTGCCCAAGAATCATTTGCATTTCCTACCTTTGGTGTCCATTAAATAGATAATTAAATCATATGCAGTATTCTTAGATATCCCTTACAGGTGAGGGAGGTCTGCTCTGAAAGACTGGAACAAATGCTGGATGAATTTCTTTTCCCACGTACCCCTGAAAACTGCAGAATTATGAAGGCACTGCGCCTAGTAACATGAACTCTGAGATGCTGTTTATTATGCCGTAATTTGACACCACATTCGTCTGCCTTGATTTCTGCTGCTTGTCCTTCACACGTTCTGCATCATCTGAGAAAGGTTATGGATATGGGCACATTTTTAATGGCCCGAATCTCTGGAGCCATCTCCGGTGTCTGAGTGATTTGAGCTTCATTTAAATAATTGATGAGCAGTGTTAGTCAGAATCCATTGGTGATTAGACTGCATTATTCAAAGCTGTTTACTAACAGTTATAGATTGGTCCAAATTTACTTCTTTTCCAGGCTGCGTTAAACTAGGCCATGCATTTCATATGTGTCTATTTAAAAAAAAAAATCCTTGTTAACATATGTGAAAATCTGTAGGCTTAAGGGCTTTATTTAACCAGTTGCAAATAAGCAATAATGATTAATAATGTTTTAGCAGGAAAAAGTGAGTACGAAATGCTCTCTTATGAAGTGAAGAGTGCTTCTTTGCTCTGTCTTACGTGTCGTTCAGGAGTGGACCTGAACATCTTACTCATAACTCAGTGACTTCCCTTCAGCTCTCCCTGTCCTGGTAGTTGGGGGGAGTAGGTGGATGTGAGGCTTCATGGCTGCCTCTCTGCTAGCCACCCACCGCGAGCATCTTCTCAAACGTTTGCAGCTTTTAATCTTTGACATGTAATAACTCTTCTGGCTCCTAAGGCCTTTTATAAAAAAGTCTAGCTGAGGAGACTCTCCAGGACTGATCAGGGTGACACTGGGCATTTCACATAATCTCCTTTTATTCTGTTTTTCCAGAGTAAAAATATTCCCAATTTCTTTTCTTTGATGTTCATTGAGGTGTGTAAAGGTCTGGTTGAACGTACTGGCGAAGTACAGTGGGGTTTTGTGGGGCTGTTGTAAGGAGGTGAAGTGTGACTGAAGCACGGCCAATACTACTGGCATGCCTTTGGTGGCTCTGCAGACACCATGCTCCTTCGGGAGTAGTGCAGGTGCCAGTCCCATGCAAGCCCTTCCATGGTTCTGCAGCAGGAGGTCGAGTGTGGCAGGCTGCCACAGAGCGTACGTCGCCGCAGAGCCTTTCACACCATCCTTTGGAAACCACCTCTGGGAGCAATTGGGGAACTCGCTGTCCATTTTAGTTTCATGTCCCTCTCGGAAAGTACTTTAACATATTATCACTTTTTTTTATCAGACAACTGAGTGTTGAGGTTTTGTCCTCTTTTTTTTGTGTGCAGTAAATATTCTACTAAAAATAATTCTCCCTCTTTTTTGTTGCCAGGGTGCATTGATGTTGTGGCTGTGCCTAAGTGATGGAAAAGTACTTCTTCCTGACCCCTCTTTTCTGTTTTTACTGCAGAAACTGTGGACATGGGTGGCAAACAGTCCACAGTTGGCGAAGTCTCCATAATTCAGACACCTGTGACAGAAAGCATTCAGGATGCTTACAAAGCTGGAGACATCAGTAAGGCCCAAGAGTTGATTAAGTTGTCATGTGAGGAGACTGCCCTGCAGGTGGAAAAGGTAGGGCTAGGTTACTACTCTTTCTCAAATTTTATTGGGAAAGAAACCAAAATGCCAAACTGCTGCCTTCTGTCATTTCTCATGCAGAAGATCTGTTCGCTTATAAGTTACGCTTGTTCTGCAGGGTCCCAGACCCTGGCTGCTTGTGTGGGGCACCTCAGGAGCACGTGCTTGAGGACAGTTTTTGCCCTTGAAAGGGCACTGATAGAAGGCTGAGACAGACCACAGGAACAGCGTATGTAGGAACCGGAGCCCGTGCAAGGAGGGGTGCTGGTGCTGTGGTCACTAAAAGAGGGAAATAGATTTTTCCCCACAAAAAGGAAACAGTTTATAGTCTTAGCAAAAACATGTATTCACCCATCAGTACAAAGATGGGTGATGGCCCCCAGGGAAAATTTTGCTGCTTGTGTTTGGAACTATAACCTCTGCGCCAGCTTCTGCACTGCTGTGCCTTCAGAGCTCTCATTTTGAGCCTGCTCTCTGCAGAGACCTTATCTTAGTGTTTTGGGAGAGTACCTGCATGTCAAGGCCAGGCGTATTGGCAATCTCCAAAACAGGAACTACTACACCTCATAGCAGAGCTGTGCAAATGCTTTTTTGTTGGTCCATGAAAAAAGGATTTGCACTCACCATTCTGTACCTTGGGCGCTTTAGTGGTAAAGCTATACAAAAAACTATAAAGGAAAAAACCAACAAATTAGTATAATTAGTATATCAACACCAGTGATTATAATGGCTACTAGTGTTTATGACATTCTCAGTTAACCACAGTGACCGTGAGTATGTATTTGCATGTGCACAAATAAATACCTAGCTCTAGAAATGCGCTTTTTCTCTGCCCACTCCCTTGACAGAGGGTTTATTTTGCTTTATTTTCTTTACCAGTGTCAGCTTTTAGGTATCGCAGCAGCATATGGAGATCTGCAGGCGGTCAGGTATTTACTGAAGGAAGCATTAGTGGTGTTACCAACAGAACCTAATGATGACAATGCAGCTGTGGTGGCTGCATATTTTGGACATAAGGATGTCGTGAAAGAGCTGCTGGATTCATTGCATGGTAAGCCTGCTGGGTTGCTTCTGCCTTTCCTCAAGGTTTTCAGTAGCTGTGTGCTATAGCTTCAAGCAGGCATTTGTTGGGGTTTTTTTTTCACATTTCTTGAAAGGGGAGAGACTTGGTCCAGTGAAAGTACGTGCAGGGATCTAATCTCTGCTGTGTTTGAAGAAAACTTCCCCCACAGGGGGAAAAGCACATGCATAAAAATATTCCATGTTTGCAAATTGGAAGTGGAGGAAGATGCCATTTAGACAATTCATTCCCATTAACGTTCACAGCTGAGTAAAGTCCCAGACCCCACAGAGAAATGAAGGGATTTTCAGCAAACAGCATCATCCCACCCTGCTGATCCAGCAGGCACCGACTGGCGAGTAATAGTTCGGGTGCACAGCTGGCAGCATGCTCTGTGCTCTCTTGCTGGCATTTTGTTTCGGTTTTCAGGTCAATTCCTGCTTTAGAATCATCATTAGATTTTAATTGCATTTTATTTTGAAAATTATTTTAGAGCAGAACAGAGACATTTTTAGACCCAAACACAATTCTTAAAGCAGCTGTAGGATGAGAAAAATAGCATTACTCTGAGTCAGGACCAGGAGCTGTGTCTGGGTTCCCCGTTGCTCTCTTACTGCTCTGTGGACATGGCAGCTGCTTCTCACTGGGCCTCTCTGTGGGTTCAGGGTCCGGCAGTCCTGCCCAGCAGCCAGGGCGAATCGCTGTCTTGACCTCAGACACTACAGTAACCGCAACAGCTAAGCTAGGTCTCTGCAATATTTGACCTGAACGTAGCTCTGGCTCCTCACTGGAGCTATATACTTGCCAGTGTCCTCAATGAGAATGGGAATAACCTGTTGGGAAACCTGCTTATTTGATGTTTTTAAACTGTTAGAGCACTAATAAGCAAAAGAAATGTTCCAGTTTGGGGAATGCAATTAAACGTAACATTTCCTTCAGCCAGAAAGGAAGCTGACAATGCTGATTTTGTAACCTAGTAGCAAAAATTAAATTATATTAATATAATACTCTCAGGAGTGGAAAGAGACTTAAGTAGTTTCTGGAAACTTAGCTCATTTTAGAACTGACCGAATTCCCTTAAACCCTTGCTTCAGGGGGTCAGGGGAGGTGCTGTACACAGACAGCAGCTTTCATAAGTTTTTGTGCAGGCCTTTTGATTTATTTCCTTGGGAAGTTTCATAGAAACCAATCACAGGGCTTAGGAATAAATTGCATGAATTTGCAGTTTGGCGAATGCACTGCAGTGATTCTCTGTGGCTCAGTGTGAACTTCTTGTGGCTTACAGCTGAAGTGGAGCCCGTTTTTTGCAGCACAGGGGTGAGTGATTTAGTCAAGCCGTTAAGAATGCAAAGAATGATGTAATTGCCACATGGAGAAACTGCAAAAAGAAGTTGACATGTAAACTTGGGCTTGTGGTTGTTTCTGTAAGCATTTAAAAGGGGATGTGAATTTGTGAAGTAAATGGAGGTGATACTGTGAATCGGGGAAGATTTGAGGACTGCTGACTGTTAGCGGAAGTAAGTCTGTCATGGGCATTTAGTTATATGCACACCTAGAGGAAAGCAGTGTTCTGCAGGCAAAACATTAATTAAGAAAAAAAAATTTTTGAATCACGAAAACATTAGCAAATTAATGCAGAAATCAAAACATGGTACTTTAGTTTTTAGCCTTAAATGATTTTTGTCTAACTTTGCTATGAATTGATAGTAAAGAATTCACCCAAAATGAAACACTGCAAGGGGAAATGAAATTTTTTGTCAGATACTTTAGCTGGCAGTGAAAACAAACAATTATTTTGTGTTGTCTGAAACATTTATTTTGTTTTATTCATCAAGTTAGCTGATTTTCCCCATTCTTTGTATCCCCTCCCATTAACTTGGAAGAATTGTCCTATTGTGGTTGTTTGGATCTAACGCCTGTTGTCTCTGGATGCAGAGACAGTCCTGGTCATCCATTGCCACCTCTGCTTGGGATTAGATGTTTGATTTTTCTGCTGGTAGCCTAGCAGGCATCCTCAGAACCTTCCAGTGTTGCTAGTTTTTGCAGGCTTAGATCAGGGAAAGTCAGAAACGTTTGCCCATTATCTGGGTAGGTAACAAAGAACAGATAAGCAAAGCTGGTAAGTTTGTGCTTGACCAGCTTAGGGCTCTTCTGTAACACACTCTTGCAGGGCAGTCTGCTCCTTTGTCCTCAGGGGCTTCACCCTATACCCTTTGCATAGCCGTTATTTGGGGGTGACTCTCGCACTTCACAGCCCGGTAACGTCAACTAAGTCAAATGCTGTATCTTTTCGGTAGGTCCTAGTACTTGCCAACAACTCCTGAACTGGATGCTGGCCATAGCCTGCCAGCAGGGACACTTGGAGATAGTAAAACTCCTGATTCGTGCATACAGTGCTGACCCAGAGAGCTGTGCGGTCAGGAGGAATGAGTTTCCAGTTCTTATACGGTTGCCCCTGTACGCTGCTATAAAGGCAGGTATGTATTTGCATGCTTCAAAACTTTGCCCCTTTTCTGCAATGTTGTTTAAAGAATGGGTCAGGTTGTTTCCATCTAGGAAGGTATTGCTGTGGACTGGCTTGCCTGGAGTTGTCCTGGATTTCCAGTGGGATAAATTAAAATAAAGTTGGCTCTGAATCTTTTGACTTAGCCAAATTTAAGTCGGGGCCTTCGTAAGTTAGATTACTGTAAATGCTGAGAGGCCGAACTTTCCTCTTTAAACTCCTAGGGAAAAGACCCTTCAAAAATAGAAACCTTGCAAGTAAAAGCATTATTGTTATGGACACTCTGGCACACATGCTTGATTTAGGCTGAATAATTTGCACTTCAAAGCACAGCTGTGTGTATAGTTTAATAAGCAGGGAAAAAAGATAAAAAAGAGTGAGCCTGGGCCAGTGCTTTTACATAGTGTCTTCGCTGTCTCAGTTTGACCAAACTAAATCCTGTCACTGGAGGAAACAGTCTTTATACAGTTCATTTCCCTTTTTGCACACCCCCATGGCTTTTTTCAGAAGTGGTTATTTCCCAGGATTTCTGTTCAGCTCCTTGTTCGTTCATTTACATGAGAAGAAGAGAGCAGACAATCTGTCTTTTCTCTGAAGGGAATGAAGACGTAGCCGTGTTTTTATTACGGAATGGAGCTTTCTTTTGTTCCTACATCCTGATGGACAGTCCTGAATCCAGCAAGCACCTTCTGAGGAAGTATTTCATTGAGACGAGCCCTCTGCCAGGTAGTGCTCCAGCAAAAACAGTAAGTAGACATTTATCTGTCTGAAGAGACGTTCTTTTAGAGGAACATCATGCTAGTAATTGATATTTGTCTTTGTGTACCACGTGGCTTGTGATTCTTTTTCTCAACTAAAAGCCTTGTGGTTTGCTCCCCGTTTAAAGAACAAGCTGTGAAAGTGGCTTGCATGCCAGTGCTGAATTGCAAGGTGTAAAACATGAGGCATCATTGTGCAAGACGCTGTGTGCAGCAGCTTCCGCTTGGCAAATTTAACATCAGCGTGTGAACCAAGCAGCTGCTGTGGAAAGGAAACATTGACTTTGTGCTCAGAGTCTTCCAGAGAAATAAGCACTACTCCAGGCTTCCTCTGTGACCCAGGCATAATTACTTCGTTTAGGTTTCTGTTGTGAATTCTGGTTGAAGGTAATGCTACGAGCTCTGTGCTGTCCCAGAATGTTAGCACGGCACAGAGCTGAGCGTGTAAACCCTTCCCTTCCCCTGCACCTGATATCTCAGATACAGCACGTACAAACAGGCTCATATGGCTTTTTGTTAACGTGGAGCATGAGTAGAGCAAGCTTACATCTGCTTGGAATATCTTCCCTACTTCAGATCCTCATTAGTAAGGGGTGGCTGGTAGCCTTTGCTGTCACTTACTGAGGACAGATCTGGCTCTCTGGAGCAGCAAGAAGAATATTGTATGTGATCAGATCATGGTAATTGAATTGTGCTTGTCCCACAGAAATGGTTTTTGATGGGACACAGAGGCCAACAAAAATCAATTGAAGCCATTTGAGGTTGGCAGGAACTCACTTCACTACTTAGCCACTGACAGCCTTTCGACAATTTTGGTAATTCATTTGCATCTCGTTTTCTTCCACTGTAAAGTGGGGAGATTTATACTTCTCACATCTCACAGCTGTTGGAAGGCCTAATACATGATGATGATGCTTTGAGATCTACGGGTGAGTGGCATTGTTTGCATGCAGGGTATTACTACATTTCATGATGATCCTATATCTTTATATAACTAGGCTGTATTCTTCATTCTCTTAATCTCTATTATCCAAGTCTCCTTTATTCAGAACTGAAAAATGTCTCACAGCACGCACTGTTACTGCTTTGTAGGGAAGCACGTAGTATTTCGTATTATTTCTACTGTTATCCAGCGTTAGTTATCAGACTTTTTTTGTTTTCCCCTCAATATGTAGATTAACAAACATTGAATAGGAGCATCGGAGCCCTGAGCTTTCAATAGTTACAGTTTTCATCAGGTTGTAAAAATGGTACAGTGAAAAATTGTGAGGGGATTTTTCCGATCAAGGCTCAGTCTGCGTGAATTGCATTGCCAGCTGAGTATCTGTTTGCTCAGCTCGTAGCATTGCAGGGTGTTGATTCTGCTTTGGTGTTAAGTAAAAAGAAGCAGAGAGGTTTTCATAGTGTTACAAACTTCTCCATTCTCTGTTTTCCTGCCAAAGTCCTGTTTCACTGGATTTCCAACGATACTGTGAGTGTTAGGGACAACAGTCCACGTATGTGAGCTGGACTTCGTCAGGTTCAATCAGCAGATTTAGAGCCCTCCCTGTGGGATTCTTGGTTTCATCGACAGGTAAACAAAAGGAAGCTAAATCTTAGATGTTGCTGGAAAAGAGCTGATAAAACGACATGCCTTTTAGAAGGAAAAAAACCCAATTAACTGGATAATTCAGCTTGAATAAACTTGGAATAAATGTTTGAATCAGAGGGAAGAGGTCTGTTTTCCATGTGAACTTGTTGGCAATATTTAACTTAGCTGCTGTAAAAATGACTCAGCTTTGCTGTTGTCACACCCTGAGCGAAGAAGAGAGCAGTCTTAAAACATCAGCTAATTGCCAGAAGGACCTGGTTTAAAAAAATAGAAAAAGAAAAAAAAATGAAAAAACAGACCCAGAAACTTGACCTTGATTCTTGTAGTAGCTGTTTATTTTTAATATGTTTGCTTATTTAATGCTTTTTCTTTGAATACATTTTGGCAGCCTGGGCCAAATTCAGAAAGATCTATCCTAGTTTGTCTGCAGAGCTCAGGTCTCTGGGAAGTGATAGTCACACACCCAGATAATTTTTTTAAAACACGACTTCATGGCAGCTGCAGATGAGCTGCCTCAGTGCTTTCCTCACACCTCCTAAAGTCCATGAATGCAAGTCTGGTTGTGTAAGTGCTGTGTAGCATTTTGCACTGGGAGGAAGCAAAGGAGAATTGCACAGAGACTACGGTGTGTATGGCAGCCAGCTGGATGCTGAAAAGTCTCTGCTCTTGGACGGGACAGAGGGAGCACCGATCATTTCAGAAAGAGCCCAGAACTTCAAATTAAAAAAATAGGAGTTTGTCCTATCTGTGCTATCTCCGATTAAAAAAACGGCACAGTTGACTTCCAGTTGATGTCACAGTGGTGACTGCTAGCAGCTATGCATAGAATGTGGTTGGGGAGCTCGGTTTAGCTGCCGCACCTTCCAGGCAGCCATTGCATTGTGCATAGTGCTGCACTTCCTGAGACAAGAGGAGTTACATCCAATTGTTCTAATACCTGTTTCTCCTTTTTTTTTTTTTTCTGGCATAAATTTATCCCCAGAGCAAACCACTGTTTTGCTGAAGAGAGGAAGTGCTCCATTTTAACAGGAACAGGTAACAAATGCCAAAAAAACCCCTGCACTGAAGTGACTAGGCACAGATTCCAGATTTCGATAGATATAATCAGCATGGAGATAAGTAACTTTCCAGTGTGTGCAGTGTGATATATATATATATATTTATTTTTTCCCATTACAGCCCAGAAAAGAGCTTAAACTGTGGCATTTTCCTTAGGAAATGTTTTGCCAAGAATTTTATACCCAGGGGTACAAATGTATATGTATGTGTGTGATCCTGCTCTGATTTCTTTATCCACTGCCTGGCTAGTCTCAGTTATTCTGCAGCATTTCCACTTAAGATTCACAGCAGCATTATTGATGGAGGAATTAGATCACCATCCTCAGAATATCCCATCTACAGCAAGGTTCTGTTGGGACATATCATGTCATTTGGGAGAAACACACAACAGCCTTTTTTAATCACCTTACCAACTGGTCTCAAATCTAAGTAAATATTTTTTTGTATTTGTAGTTCATCATTTGCCCAAGAACAGTGGGGTTTCTTGCTTCTGCACAATTTCCAGTCCTTTGCCCTTACATCACTGCAGTAGAAGATTTCCATTTAGTTTTCAGGACTGATATTGAGAAATTCTGTCCTTGGCAGGAGAGTCTGCAGAAGTTTTCCTTGCCCTTCTGAAGAGCACTAAGCCACCCAGAGTCAGGCTGTTCCCAGGACCTAACAGCCTCTGAACACTGTCCCCCTCTCACTTGAGCCCAGAGCTCACCAGCCGGTGCCAGATGGAGAAGAGTTGAGCTGATCCCTGGGCACTGCATGTTCAGTATCACAGACCTTTGGCATGGAAGAAATGGGCTTTTCTGGGAAGATAGTGGAGATGATTAAGTATGAGTTGGGGAGGAAATCCCCTTTCTTCGTGGCATTGCTATCAGGCTTTCTTTCACTTAATTTTGTTTTCACCGCAGAGTGCTGACCCAAGTAAATCCCTAAGGTAATTTCACCAACATCAGGTTAGTAGCACCAAGGTGAATTCGGTCCACTGTCCCCCGGTCACATGAAGGGGCTTGGCTGATCCTCCAGTTTGCAGTACTCGGGTAGAAGAGACGCTGCCAGTCCTTGGCTCTGAGTGGGGAGGAGGACTGAGTGCAAGGCACCTACTGCTGAGATTCAAAAAGCTGCCTAGGAGGTGAGGACACCTACCCCGCAGCGTTCATAGCAGGTGTTGTATTTTACAATCTTGTCTGTGGTTTTAGAACTCACTGTCTGTATTCTACAGGTATCTTTCTATCACATTAAATACCCTGAGGCCACGGCTCTGCATTTTTGAGGTAAATGATACACAGGAATCTAAACGCTAAGTAGCCAGGAGTATCAGTCTGAAATGAGAAGCAGCAGAGACGTATGGTCCTGCTTCCACCTGCTAAAAGCAGGCTATAGATATTATTACTGCATTGGTTGGTGTACTCAAGGACAAGTACTTTTTGTACTGAAATAAAAGCCTGGGCCCACTGTAAAGAACAATAATCTTGAAACAGAGCAGGAACTGAGGGAGAAAAGAAGCACCATCAGTTCCTCCTTCTGATTTTTTTAATTGCAGATTTGTTGGGCACAGTTTAATTAAGCAGGAAAAGAGGGTTTTGGTGTCTGTAGTGCATTTTTACTCCTGGCTCCACTGGGAGAAGAGGAGATGTTACTGTCCCATTGTATGGTCTGGCAAACAGAGTCTGGGTAGTATGAGATGGTGACTGGTGTCACACAAGAAATCTGGGGCTCTGGAGCCTGTATGCAGGACCTGAACCACAAGTGCCTGCTTTCTCCTGTGAGGAGGAAACCAGACAAGCAAGCCGGCTCTCCGGGCCTTTGTTCCCATCACTGTCAGAATTTCAAAGCCCTGTATGGTTATATGCATCCTCTGTGTGACTGAAGGACCTGTGGATAGCCTTTTGCCCAGATTTTTATCTGTAAATCTCAGTTTTCTTGCTTGTGTTGGTTTATGTAAAATGTGTGAGTAGTTCATGGGGTTCAATACTCTGGTCATAGATACTTGTCTTAGGAAAGGTGCTACAGAGCATCCCACATTAGATCAGATGCTAAAAGAGGTTTCAAAAAAAGCCAGGAAAATTTTCCTTACCTGTTTTCTGTTTGGGCCATGGTGCAGTTCCTAGGCATCCACAGCCATGGTGGCAATACTTGTTGCCAAAGGAGAAGTGCCAGGATGGCACCACTTCCATCTTGGTGTACCATTGAAAGCTGTCCTGAACTTCCAGGGTAAATCTCCTCTGGATGACATTTTTGATATGTGTCCTGCCCACGGCAGTGCGAGTCTTTTGTCATCGTAATGTACATGGGATAATAATGAACAGCTTCAGTGCTGAGGCCAACATTGAATGTAATGGCACTGTTTTCCTTGTTTCAGGGTGAAAAGTAGCTTTAGTCTCACAGCCAGATCTTCATCCCAGATTGATCTACCCCCTTGCTCCAGCAGCACTGGGGTCAGTAAAAAGCTGCCGCAGCCTTAGATCTCCGTGAAGGGTGTTGCTGTTCCCTGCTGTTGGCAGATGGCAAGCTGTGAAGGGAAGCAGAGGAGAGAGTGTGGCTGATCTCCATGGCTTCATTGTTTGAGGTTTAGTCTCCCTCTGAACAAGGTCTTTGTGATGGTTACAGGAGATAATTGATGGGTCTGATGGACAGGCTGAGACGAATCCACCTTTCTGTAACCCTCAGTGCTGTGGTAGTATTTCTGTACCCCATGTCTTAACAACAATATGGGTAAGCAGGAAGCCGCTTCCTTACTAGCAGTTAATTTTTAGACCATAGATGTGTTGTCTGGAACTGCTGCCTAAAAGCTTGGATTTTCCCCTGTTCGTTCTGGTTTACCCCTCTGCCTCCAAGTTTTGGCAGTCTCAGAACAGCTTTTGAAAAAGTTTCTTCTGGAAAGAAAGTATCAGGACAGAGTATGCATTGCCAGCCAAGGTTAGTTGCTAAAATGGCCAATTCCCTGTTAAAACGTTTCTCAAAAATGTAGGCAGGCTGTGCTTGTATAATACTTTCAGTGGCTGGATCTTTGTTCCACCTTTCTCTTCTAGCCTGAAGAGGCCATTCCTGTTAAATATCTCCACGAAGCACAGGTAGCTGGGGATCAGGCCTTTTCCTGACTCTTTCCTAAGCCAACGGGTTTGGTTTTGCTAACGCAGAGTGTGTGATTTTATCCAGCATCGTTAGGTAGGAGGGTGATGGGCTTTTCCCTGTATGAGCAGAAGTCACGGTGTAGGTTTAATTGTCCTGGCATAAAAAGGCTTTTGTTGGCATTACTGCAAACCACAATATTGTATAAACAACATCAGTAAGAGAATTTCCTTGATGATTAAGCTGTATTTCTATCAGAGGCAATTGTAGATGATCTAGGATGGAGCTGCGGTGATGCTGGCCTCTTCCTCGCCCCAGGCAGGCACTCCTCCCTCCTCTGGCATCAGTACCCTTGTAAGTTGTTTTTGGTGACCTCAGCTGAGACCCAAACCAGCTGACAATTTTCTCTCCAAAATAAAGAGTGCTAATATTATAAGATAGGGTAGTGCCATGAACGTGCATGTAAGTAGCCAGACAGATACCAGTACTGCTTGAGGATTTTGTTTGTGGTGTAGAGCTTGTTTCCTGTGTTATCTGGATTTAGGGATCTGGCTCCTGTTATGAGCAATTCTAGGAACCAGGAAATACTAGTCAAGTGTCTCAGCACAAATGTGCTCTTCCTCAGTGAGGTTTCCTCATGCTGGGAAGATCTTCCTGTCCCTTAGCATCAGTAGCACATCCCTCCATCTCTTCTGATGTGTAGGGTAGCTAGGGATGGAAAAGGGAATCTGACCTCTGTGTTTATACTGTTACCATAAATCACAACTGGTTGCTGTCCAATGAGGTAAACAAGCTCAGTCTTGGGCTGTTACCGGTGAGAGAAAATTACAGAAAACTACATACAGAATTTTAAACAGGAGTTTGTAAGCAAGAAGCTGTTAAATATACAGACTTGGAAAGTCTAACAAAAAAGCAGGATATGTCTACTGACAGTGTGAAAGCTTTGCGCTGTAACTCCCATTAGGAACTGTGTATTTTGCAGTAGCAATGGATACTCTGCTTAATTTGATTTCCTGTTGGAACTGGCTTGCTGTGTTTTGTATGGATGCCTTGTGGCAGGACGGTGGGTGTAGCTTTACACAAACAGCTTGTGCTCTCTGCCTTTCTTTCCCTGGTGATACGATGGGCATATTTTAATTCATATTTGCAGGGCTGTCCAGAGGCTTTGCTAGTGAACATTTGAAAAGCACTATGATTAAGTATGACCACTGTTCATTTCTAAAAAGTGCAACTGTTTGCGCTCACCTTTTATTCCATTCTCCTAGATGTTTGAACTGTGTGATCTCCATTACTTAAAGTTCTGAGTCTCAAATAAGCATTTGTTTCTCTTTTCCTTCTCTCCCTTCCCCAGATATATTCCTTTTAATTTTAAATTTGTGGTTAAAAAGCTTGAGAGCCAAATACTGGGAATTGGAAAACAAATTAAATTTGCTGTCAGGTTCTTGCTGCCTCCTGGTGGAGAATTAACGATCGCTTCCTTGAGGCTATCTTTGGGGCGAATTATGTCAAAAACATTGAGCTTATGAAAATTGTTTTGGACTAAAAATTTAAAAATGGGTATTTTTGGAACATAGATCTCATTGGAACACAATGAGATGATCTTGAAAAGGCAGCCTTGGATTGTTTACTTGCATTGATGACTATTATGCATTCATGTTTTCTTCTGTCTAAGCTGGAGCCTGAAAGAAGCAGTTATGCCTTTCACAACAGCTTCTGTTTTATTTCCAAAAGAGGATAAAACGAATTTCTTATCTTACTGTCAAAAGCAGCAGAACATTATCTAGAAAGGAAGCAACTGTGAAAATGATGTCTCTCAGATACTAAAGTATCTTCCTAAATGATACTGAGCAAATTTCTAGTGTTTAGAAGTGCTTTAAAGAGGGCGTTTGCATTTCCTTGCCTTTCCCAGATGTTCCTTTGCAAAACCTAAAACTTCCCCAGAATGGTTTGACTGCTTGTTGTTGTAAAGTTTACGATAGAAGAGCAGTGCCTGGGCATATATTAATTATTCCAGCAACAGGCCTCCTTGTAAGCAGTCACTGCTGCACTCGCAGATCTGTCCCTGTCCTCCCTACGGATGCACAAGTGAAGATTCGCAAGAGGTTCAGCAGCCAACTGCTCCACAGGGGTTCCTCTGGGCCTGCCTGGCCTCCATTGGTGTTCAGAGTCCCTTGGAGATCTGAGCAGCGA
>Ga0181612_119283_pt1 | contig 20705 bp, 10 predicted proteins | sample HoacroProtozoa21_FD_119630 | JGI IMG/M metagenome (GOLD analysis project Ga0181612, IMG submission 119630) | Hoatzin crop microbial communities from Cojedes, Venezuel. Combined Assembly of Gp0051906, Gp0051904, Gp0051908
TACTGGCACTTACTTACTTTGCTCTGCTGATGACTCCTGAACAATTACCTTCATTTAAAGAGTTCTGCCTAGTGCTCACAGGATTTTCCATAATATCTTTTACCTTCCATCACTGAACCACTGTTGTGATGTGACTGAGGATCTGGAGGCTTTAAGGCAGCTTTGGAGTACTGATTACAGTTGCAGTATGGTGGCACCTTCTAGTTCAGAAGAAAGGATGAAAGTCAGTAAGAGAAATGGGAGGAGTTAATATTTTATCTGTTTTATTGTTATGTCTGTATTGTTCTGCTAATTTTGCTATTGTGTGTCTGAAATACTGTGTGCATGACCAGAGGTAATCAGTCACTGAAGTGGATGCTCTGATTATACCACCAGCAACAAAATCAGGTGTTGCTCTTTCAGATGAATTGACTTCTGCTTGAGCTTCTGAGTCTCAGTAGCAGTACTGAGGAAACGTCACCTAGGCCCCCATACCTTCTCCCTGAGCCCAGAGCTCTGCAGTAACTCTTAACATGCTCTAGATTACCCAGCACTACAGTTGCTGCCCACATGGAAAAGCTGTAATGGTCTGAGGGATGGGCAAGCCTTAGTAACATCATCTATCCTAGTCTCATGGCAAGCACCAAAACTCCCAAAGAATCATTAGGGCAGGCCAACAGACTAAGCCTCCATCCGCAGGTGGAGGACATCTCCAATAATTACCACACTCTTTTTCTCCTTTGTGCAGATACAGTGTGTGAACTTGGTTGGCTCTGATAAATAGCTGTTTGTTTTTCTCAGTGACCAGGGTAACACACTTATTCTGAAGTTGCAGATGGGGCCACCTGCTTTTATGTCTGTTGCCAGAAGTCACAAGATTCTAGCTTTCCCCACTCAGAAAGCCACCCTCCAAAAAATTCCAGACACACCCCCTACCCCAGCTCTGCCCGGCTCTAGACCAAGACAATTAGCATCTTTTGAGGTCGCAAAGCATACTCCTTGGCATGCCAAGACCTTTGCTGCACAACCTCCTAGAAGATCTGCCCAGCCTTGTGGGGAAGAGCTAGGCCTCAGCGTACTTTGCTGTGCTACCTGTTGCTGTGACTCCCGTGTCCTCTTCTACTACTCTGTGTCTCACCCCCCCGTAAGTTACCTAGCTTCCCCAGCAGCAGCCCAAACCCAAAGGCAACTTCCAGCACTAAGAGCAGAGCCCAGAGCTACTGCTGCATGCTCGGGGGGCACTGGCGGCTGGCAGCCACCAGCCCATTTGAATTGTGCCACTAACTGTGATGCCTCTGTCTGCGGTCCATGGGCTGCAGGGTGCCCTGGGGAGCTCCTCCACACCTGTGGCTCCACAGCCAACCCCAAGCATCGTTGCTTCGGAGAGAGGTTTCTTGATTCCCTCTCCCCCCGCCCACCCTCATCCCATCTCAGGAGTCTACAAACCTGGCCAGGTGCTAGTATGTGTCACCACCTGCCTTTGTTGTGCCTGAAGCTGCAATAGCACCAGCCACGAATCTCCCACGTATTATAAAGTTTCTGAAACTGTTAACTTGCTTCTCTTTAAGGAGAAGGATGTCACTCACCTCAAGGTTCCAGTGGGATCTCTCATTATGAATCTTTCTGACGCTAAGATTTTCTGAAGCCATTAAAGAACAGATTTGGTCTGACTGGAAAATGCTTAGCTTCCTCTTGTCCTGATGAAGGAAGTTTTGCTCTTCCTCTATGGGAAGTCTTTCAAGGATTTTTTTTAGATGACTGAGCTGTAAGAAGGCATGTGGGTTTGCATTTTTGTAAGCAGATGACATGGCATGGAGTTTGGGTTTAGGTGAAAGACGCAGGAATGTAAGGTCCTACTGGGTGACAAGTAAGTGTTGTTATTGCAAGCAGCTTCATTAGGGCTGTGGCTGCACATAGGCCTGAGGTAGTAGCCATGTGTAGCTTTTCTGAGTTATAGCTTTCTGGATTATGAGTTCATCGGCAAATATAAATTAGAATAGAGTGTTTGCAATAGAAGTTAATGTTGTAAAAAGATCCCTGTCTTTCCTCCACGTAAGAAATACTGTGTTACAAAAGGCTCTAGTTCAAGGAAAATATAGAATAGAGAAAATAACACACAAAATCCAAGATGTAGAAGGTCAAAATGCACAAAAAAGCGTGTTAAGATTATTTTCTTTTGAAATCAGTAGAGGAAAAACATAATTTTAAGACAGTATCATTTCTGTTACCGTTCTTTTTTTCTACACTCAGCGAAGGGTGCTTCATGGTTACTGCAAGATTTAATTTAGGCTTGAAGACAATCACAGGGATGACCATGAATTTTCTCTGACAGATGCTGTAAATGTTATATGTGGCTCTGAAAACACAACTAGTTTTATGGAAACAAGTAAGAAGTATTTCACAGTATCACTAACAATATTGATTACATTTCAGTAATACCCTCCAAATGAGACTGCCTTTAGGATTGTGTGAATGAAAATTTCTACCTGGATATTAATAGATGGGCAAGGAAAACTGTGTATCTGCATCTTAGGGACCTGTGTACATTGATTTGTGGGGCAAATAAAGAGTATTCTAGCCTCAACTTTCCTTTCAGTAGTATGGGATAAAGTTTAACAGCATCAAAAGTAGTTAGTAACTTTTGTTTTGAATTATTATTTTCACCTTTCTCCAGGGTTGTAATTCTGCTCTGGGGATTGCGTTTTCTTGAGATAGATCCCTCAGAGCTGTACGGCACATTGGATATTATAGGGAGAAGAAAATAGTTGTGAATCACATATAGGTGTATAATGACAGAATTATCCCAGGCTAAAATCAGTAGTGAGATTCAGCAGCAGTAAAAGTTACAGATAAATAAATTAGTGTGAAGGAAGTGCACGAGTAATATGTTTTCAGCTGAGAAAAGGAGGCAGAAGCCTGGTACTTCTTCAGAATAAGCAAAAACCAGGTGCAGTTAGCCTCTCATATACATTTACATTTGTTGTTTTTCCCCGTACTCATTCAATGAAAGCAATACACCCTTATTTTGACCTACTTTGATTCACATCAGTTCATGGTCATTTTTTCTAATTTTAAGTTCACTCTGTGTGACTGGTGTTGAATTTGCTTTGAACAAAGGCAGCAAGGGTTGAATATTGCATTTCTTTTTATGTACAAAACTTACCTGAAGGACTGCAAGGCTTTGCTTTTGGGAAGTGCTTGGGACAAGGATGATGCTATCAGGTCTGGACTGACATGGTGGTAATAGCAAGATCTCTTTGTCTCGTGTGTTCTCTACTACCCAGGAAAAGTGCTTTACTTTCATTCCTGGTCAGGAAGACCAAAAAGGGGATTTTTGACCCGGGGTATGGTCAGAACAAGTAGCTTGATTTATTGCTGTACTCCAGGTTTCGTGAGTAAGTACCTGCATACCATATTATTCTTTTCCCTGTTTGTCAACCCTCGTTTATGAAGTCCTGGTATATCCTTTTCTTTGACTGAGTCTTCACCCAAATAGACAACCTATCTCTGTTAGTCATTCATCCCATTTCCAGTAGTCTCAGTTTTGCTACAACCATAGCTGCCAAATTAGGAATTTCTGGTACTGGTACCTAGGTAACCTCCTTCTCACATTCTTTTACTGATACCTTTCTTTGGGCATGACTGACACTGCAAAACTTGACTCCCACTAAGGTCTCAAGGGCTTCCCCTCAATTGTCTGTGAAATTCAGCCTTTTCTGATTATAACTTCTCCTGAATCACTTCTCTCCCTCATGAAGCTATCTGCAACTTTTATCAGTTCTTACTTTACTGTTGATTGCATACAGCAATTTCTTATATCATGTTTAGTAGTTTTCCTGGTAAGATGGCTAAACCTCAGGCCAAGGCCTAGTTGCTGGCTATTATTTGGCTATGGTCGTAACACCAACTGGTATGTTCCTTATGTGTTCATACGTTTTCATAGGAAAGGAGAAAATTAGGCATCATCAGATGATATTTTAGCTCTGATCTAAATCATTAAGATCTGAAACACTCTGCTCTCAGTCTAGTCCATAGGTACTGTCAGGAAACAGCAAGAGTCTGTTGCACTCCTGGGTGTAGAGATCTCAGCAAGGTAACATGGTCGGTAGGGCAGGACCTCACCAGGCTGGGGCCAGTCCCTGCAGTACAGAGCAAAGAAAGCTTGCAGATGGCAGCTAGGTTCAGCCAAGGGTCTATGTTTGTGAGGGTCCTAGGTGAGACTGGTTACTATCACTAAGCCCTATTAGTGCGCTTAGTGCCCTGACAGGTACCTTGAGAGGCTTTTATACACAGCTAAGATATCTCTTAGCACTTCATTTAGGTGGCTCAAATTGTACCTGTCTTGAATGTTTCCTAAACTTATCATTGTTGAATAACGTTTATTACTTTATTCCTAGTTTGGATTAACTATGTTACTTAACAGTTCTTGCACAGATTCTGAAAAAAATACATTACTTACTGAAACATATTCAACTGCAAACTTCTGTTTTGTCCCGGTCTCCCTAACGCAAACATTACAAAGCCAGTGTTCGAGATATAAATGGTCCTTCAAAACTCAGCAGAAAATCCTGGTCCATAAAGCTGGAGCAGCTCTGAGATTTCAAAAATGAAAGTTCATCCATCTCTGATAAAAACTATAAAAATGCACTTAGTGTAAAAGCAGACTTGTGTCTAACCTCAGAATAAGGCAGCCTGAAGTGACAAAATGACTGTCACTTGAATAATGATAGAAGAATATTATGTATAGAGAGGCACTATCTTGCCCACCAGTTCAGTTGTGAGCAGAATGTTTTAATTGATAGTTTTTAACATTCACATTAATGCAGGATAGAAAAATCTTGTTACATAGTATGCCTGATTACTGGATCCCTCTCTGTCCCAAGGGGTTTTGTTCCTTTCTTGTGGAGGTAAGCTTCACATGGCATTCTACTGGAGCCAGTCTTCTGAGTGAAAAAAGATCGTTATCAAAATTATATGAAGCTCAAAAAATGCATTCTAGGGATGGAAATTTTACTGTGATTTTTTATTTTTCTGTTTAGAAGACTGATATAATTTGTGGAAAGGAAACGTTCGTCATAGATCTTTCAGATGGAGTTATATAGACCTAAACTGAAGCATGGAAATCAGGTTTTTCTATGTCTGTCACAGTAATTGAACTGTTTAGGCATTTATGAATTGAAGCATGCGGGTTCAAGCTGTTAATCTGTCTGCCTCAGATTCAGGTAAATATCTTATCTCTGAGATCAGTGGGTACTTAGAAAGGCATCTCTTTCCTACTCATGCTTTATACGATATTCTGCTCTGGAACTACTCAGAACTTTCCTAGAAATTTCCCAGGGAGCAGAGAGATGTAACTAGGCTGCCCAGAGCTCAGAAAAGTGCCAAAGTACATGGTGCAGAGTTTTCTTAGTCTCTTCTTTAAACCTAATAGTAATTAAAAAGAATTAGAAGTCAAATGTCTCAATGCAGAAAACTAATACAGCCTGAAGAAGCTGTGGGCAAAGAAAATACTTCCATTCATACAAGTAAAAAAAAAATCCCAAAAAACCACTCACTAAAACCAGACCTTTCTTAGAGTATTTAGTTCAGAATGGAGAATAAAATCAGATTATATTGGAATTTGTCACTGCAGTCTTTAGAAGCCAGAATAATAAAAGCAACAATATGGTCTTGGAGTTTCTACTTTATAAAATTGAATACCTCATCTTTGAAAGGTAGAAGTGGTGTAAAGGGGTTGTTACAAATGTCTAAATGTAAATTAACAGGGGATACATCTCCAGGCTCAAGAACAGTATTGACTCCAAATATCCTAATATTTTATTCTTGGTTACATCTGGGTATGCGCAGAATCCTCAGGGAAAAAAGCACCAAGAAATGGTGGAAATTTAACCCCAACTTTCATACATGCACTGTATGCATGTATCTGATGATCTCTGTTTTATTCAGATAACGAGTGGCTGTTTTCATGAAGAGTGATAGGTCAATCTGCTCTCAGTGGGAAGGAGATGTCGATACTATATCCTTCTCAGAGTGATTTTAAAGCTCAATGAAACACTTGAAAACCGTATGTAGATGAGTATGGCTCAGAATTGCTATAAAAGTGATCAGACTGGAACTTGTGCTTGTTTGACATGTTTGCTCTCTCAATGGCAATTTCTAATGTAGAAAAGGAAGAGAGTTATGATACCCAAAGCTAAGAAATATTTGTAAAAACATTATAACATCAGCAGACATCAATTATTGTTATTAAAACCTGATGCAAAAAATAATGCCTGTCCTAGAATCCCCTTGCTGATATGTTTGCCATATGTACATGGCACTACAAAACATCATTCATCCACAAACACTTAACTGAACTTGCCCTTTCCCTAAATTTACCATACTTCATGCCTGTAAAAGCAGACAATGCTTCATAAGAATTCTCTCTGAAACAGAGCTCATAATTTGATGCAAAACAGGAACAAAATCAATGTAAATAAAATATTTGCATAAAGTAATTTAGGCCTATAATACCAACTTCTTATGATTTTTTCCTTGTACCTTTTTGCTAAATGTCAAACTGGTCTATAGTAGTCAATAAATGGGAGAATTATATTATGGTATAGAGTGTTCACGTCACTTTTATTCTGTGCAATAACTGTAAATGAGATACACATTATCTGAATTGGTATCTGCTGAAAACAAACATGTTCTCCTATTATCTTCATGCTATATTACCCGAATAGTGCTTCATAATCGTCATTTTTTCCCCCCTTGTGATTAAAAGCATCTATAAACAGTAACTTGGACAACCTTTTCTGGAAATACATTGGTGGAAGGTAATTCCCTCTAAAGCAATCATGTAGGTGTCAGGCTGTGAATGGGACAGTTGACTTCTGCCCATTGCAACCAGCCCACTACAGTGTCTGATCTGGAATCTTGCCTGGCTGGGTAGATGTGCTGCTACCTGGGTTTATTTCCTGAACATATATAGGAAGAGTCATGCTCAGTCAGACCACACAGTCGGTTAGTTCAGTAAACGGCAGAAGGTGAAGGGTCTAAAGCACAAGGCTTATAAGAGGCTAGGTCTGTTTAATCTGGAGAAGAGGAGGCTGAAGGGAAACCCTATAACTCTGTAAAATTACCTGAAAGGAGGCTGTGACGAGGTGGGAGTCGGTCTCTTCTCCCAAGTAACTAGCAATAGGGTGAGAGGAAATGGCCTCAAGTTACATCAGGGGAAATTTAGATTGGATATTGGGAAAAACTTCTTCACTGAGAGGGTTATCAAGCATTGGAACAGGATACCCAGAGAAGTGGTGGAGTCACCATCCCTGGAGTTATTTAAAAGATGTGTAGGTATGGCACTTTGGAACTTGGTTTAGAATCACAGGATCATGGAATCATAGAACCATGGAATGCTTTGGGTTGGAAGGGATCATGTAGCCTGAGAGTAGGGACATCTTCAATCATACCAGGTTGCTCAGAGCCCCATCCAACCTGACGCTGAAAATTTCTAGGGATGGGGCCTCCACTACGCCTCTGGGCAAACCATTCTAGTGTTTCACCACCCTCATAGTGAAAAATTTCTTCCTTATACACAGTCTAAACCTACCCTCCCTTAGTTTATAACTGTTACTCCTTGTCTTGTCCACCTGTTTAGTGGCGGACTTGACCGTGTTACATTTACAGTCGGACTCAATGGTCTTTTCTAACCTGAATGATTCTATGACTCTATGATTCTAAGTGGATGTTTAGTAAAAAAAGAGATAGGAGTTTTGGGAGCACACAGTTTAAGTGGTATAAAGACAAAAGTGCTATAGATGAAGTGGATGTACTTCCTGTTACCAGGAAATTTTCTTTATGAATATTTATAACACAGTTCTCACTGACCTAGGTATCAGACAACTACATGACTTCACCAGTAAGAACTAGAAGGCACAAACTGGAGTGTCATTATGATGATGAAGATTAATTATCTTCTCCAGTAAATGGGACAGTGCAGTACTACAAGAAACAAGGGACATGTCCAACACACAAGCCAGAGGAGGTCCTGTGATGCACAATCCAGCCCATACCTTCTACAGTACTTCGGAGGTGGTTAGTGTTCAAAAATTTGCCGAACAGCTCTGAATAAGGCCAGAGAAGGGCAGACATCTCTCCTCAGCATTGTGTTATGTGAGAGAGTGTGAAGCAGGACCCCTCTAAAAGGGTTTAACTTGAAAAGCTGAATTACACCAGAATCCTTATAAGAAGCTAGTCAAAACTAGAGTGATAAAATTTTGTCAGGAAAACTGCACCATTTTTGGGAAACCTTATTCATTCCACTGACATTTTCAGAAGTGGATTTTTTTTTTTTAATAATGTTGAAACTATTTGAATTAGAGAATTTTTTGTGGAAATGTTAGTGTTTGACTCTGTTTTCATAGTTTTCATTCATTTTGTAAGGTTTTACAACATTTTCAATATTGTGTTTGCATACCACAGTAAGTAGGAAATACACTTTATCATTTTGACACTATATAAACAAATTGTTTCAATGTTTCTGAATAAAATGACTTTTCTATTTATACATCTTAACAATAGTGCAGATGCAAAGATTTGAAAATAAAGTTTGTTTTCTGGTTTCAGTTAAGAACAGTTTAAGAATATTACTTTTTCTTATAAAACAGACTTTGTATTTTCTGAACATCTTTGTTGATAAGAATTTGGTTCTGCAACTTTAACATACTTAAAATGGGACAGATTAAGCCCAGCCTATAAATGTGAATGAACCTGAAGGAACTTCTTCATTTTCAAGGCTTTTCCAAGAACATTTTTCTATATGATTGTACTGTGGTTTAGAAGGGAAGAGAACAGCATTCAAATTAAAAGCCTTCTTATCTATTGTCCTATATGCAGTAAAAACAGGAACAGAGAGTTTTTGTGTAAGCTCAAGTTTTCAAGGAAATTACAGTCCTATGCTTTATAGACCACTTCTCTGATAGGTGTGTTTGCTAAGGGCAACCTGGAGATCTCTTGCAGACTCCAGGGCTGGAACGCTTTTATTTGTTCATGTCTTTGAACTCAAGCTTGTTTTGCTGTTGTGGTTAAGAAACCTAATTGTTCTCTGACCCTTCAGCACAAAGAAGACTGAGATGTGAAGTATTCTGCAAAATTTGCAGAGACTACTTAATACAGGGTCTTGACTATTCTGAAGCCCAGTGACTTAACAAAGAGATGATGCATCGTCCTTGTGTTCAGCCCTGCAACACTGTGATGAAATAGGACTCAAAGCCTCAGAAGATGCAAGATAAGAGTTAACACAAAATTGTTATACAACTTTCCTCCATAAAATAGAACAGTAATATAGATACATCTTGAGCACTATGTCATGAAATAGATGAATAGAAGCCAGCAGAGTTATACCAGACTGATATCTGACAATTTCAAACTTTATTAGTCCTCATTTATTAAAAGACATCGTTATTTACATTTACCACAAAGGTATGGAATTTGATCTCCCTTAATATCTTTAGAACAGATCCTTCAAAAGAATAATGCATTAAGCAACTGTGACCCTGAAAATTATTGGACGTTAGAGACAAAGCGTAGAAGACCTCCTATTTTTGTCAACTGTAAAAGGGAAAGCATTCATGAACCTAATACACGTAGTCTCTGTAGCTAATAATCACATAAACACAAGTAGAGTATCAAAATGAGTTCACAAACTTCCCGACTTCCCCTGCCAGCTTTCTGCCTGAATTTGTAGGAGTCTCTGCACATTTGAAGTGCTCCCTGTAATCACAGGGGCTAAACCAATGCCAGTTTGGAAATGAAGTTTTCTTTAGAAGCACATTCATTCTTTACCCCATGCTCAGAGAAGGAATTCTGCTATAACCTAGTCACCAACACCAGACAGAATAGTTAGGGTAGTTGTCTACATAACGCACCGGAAAAGTAAGACAAACTCTGTTTTCTTTGGCTGCTTGAGTGAATCTTCTTCATCATTTGCTAGACAAATAACAGATACCCTGGATGACATTCAGTGTGAGAAATAACACTTGATATTTTAATCAAATAAAAAATCACATTTTTCTGGTTTTACAAAATACTTATCTGTAATGTTTAAGAAAACTACTACATTTCTTTTCCAGAATTATATATTTTGAGAAGGAATTTGGGACAGCATTCAAAAAGATTCTTAAAAAGCATTAAAAGGATGTTATTACAAGTTATTGTTTTTAAGAACAGTTTCATTTTTTTCACCCAACAAGTTAATAACCTAAAAAATTACCTCTATTTAGAGTGGTATTCTGACAAAAGAGATGGTTAAAAAGATAAAAACGGTATTTGAAATGATTGTCATCATGGCTACTTGAAGCCTTTATAAAGACAACCAAATCACAGAATTGTTAATTCAGTGGAAACACAGGAAGCATAGCAGGTTTTTTTTGCAAAAAGATAGAATTAGTAAAATACAGGAATATTATGAAATATAGGAATATTATGGAATATTATAGAGTGAGAATTTACATCTTAAAGTGAATATACTGGATTAATGCTATTACGAGGTTAAATATTTCATTGAAACAGCTGTATTCAGATGGAAATACATTGTGATTGAAACTGTTGCAAAATAAAGTAAAGGACCTTCTTTAGAAGTTTTTCCACTCCCTTTAATGAATGTGTGATCTGGATCCCTTTAAGGATTCTCTGTTTGTAGAAGAGTCATGGGAGATTTACAAGGTCATGCTTAACCAGCTTCCTCATGGAAGGGAGGTGAAATTACAGTCATGAGTCAAATAGAGACTTTGATTCCCTTTCTTTCAGTGAGATTGTGGAATGAACAAAAATCTAGTACTAGAAGACAAAAATATCAAGGATAATCTAATAAACAAAACTTCTGCTGGAATGCTACTCACTGATCTTTTAACGACCGATGCACTTTTTTAATATCTTCCTATGGAGTAGCCAAGATGCTACTTTTTCAGGTCAGATGCTTCCAACATTCATGCCACTGCTTGTATGAACCAGGAGAAGCAATGTTAAAAAGTGCCACATTTTGCACTCTAGTTATACACACAAGGAAAGCTAATACTGCATCAAAGGCAGATGAGAGGTATGAAGATCTCTGCCTTTTATTAACTAAAAAGCAAGTTGGCATAGAACAGTCTATACCACCCTAAGGATGAGCAGGTCCTCTTTCTACGACTATAATTGGGATCACAAAGGACAAGATGTAGTTCAAAACTTCCTCTAATGTAAGTGTCTGTCATGTTTTCCAGTGGACAGGATAGGTGTCTGTCTGTAGCCTTGTGTTTCTCCCCTCCCACAATGCATAAGCTAGATGAAATAAGTAGAGAATTCAGTAGAGGTTGAAGGTTTTCAAGCTTATAAAGAGGGGTGTTTAGAAACTACATAACAAGAAGATAAGTTTTCTAAAGTGTTCTCCCAGGGTTTAACAAGCTATTAGGATTCAAAGAGAAAAAATAAATTGTGTAATTGTGATAACCTAATCTAAATTGTATCAGACTTTTCTGCTATGAACAGTCATTGAACTTCCAATTTGTACTCTGTATTTAGTTGTGATAAACAGGATAAAAGACAACAGGCTGAAGAAGCAGGAGAAGCCATATCCAATATGGGATGACTTTGATGTCAAGTGACATTCAATGACCCAAGAAGGACCTTCCAGCCTTTAGTGCCAGAGAAGATCAAAGGAGATATAATTAAAGTACAATTTGACTAGAGAAATTATTTTAAAAAATGACACCAAAAAAATATTAGTACCTGAAATTTCTATTACTTTTACCAATATATTGGCACTAAAAATGTATGTCAGTAATAAAATAATGAAATTTGAGTTTGATGAGCTTATATAGGTTCATTAAAAATGACAGGTTCATCAGTAGCTTTATTGTAGCAACAATTGGATATGAAAGAAACTTATTTCAGAAGGTGATAGCCAAGATGGATTTCTGTAACTAAATCAGGTTTTTAAGTCTTAACTTCTGGACTTTCAGGCCTAACTTACCATCAGCTCCGCCTCCAAAAAAATCATCACTTTACTTGTAATTATCAGACTGCAACAAAAGACATAAGGGTAACCTGAAAAAAAGCTCAGTGTTCTCTAGAGAGAAACAAAACTGATATTAAGATGACCTTTAGAGGGAAATCTAGAAGGCTGTGTAATCAGATTTTCAAATTTTACTGCAAGATCAGAGACTCATATTTATATGCTCAGGCAGGTGTTCATGTAATGATCTGATGTACTCATCCATGCCAATACTAAGAATTACTTGTAAAAATCAAAAGCTGACAGTGTATGAAACTAAAATAAAGAACGACAAAAGTCTGTGTTCTTCAACAACCCATTATAGCTTGCAGACGGAAAACACTATGCATTAGTCCTGACTTTTTAGTGGTTTTAATAGTGTCCCATTATTTTATACTCCAAGGTTAAAAAGTCCCACCAATAACAAAAGGTCTATTTTGGCTTTCTACCTGAAACTAACATAATAATTTTGCATCTTCAGGGCTGAGGTGAGTCTCAAAGTTGTAAAGGTTTTGAAGAGAAATATTTTCTCTCTTAATTAACTATACTAAGATTAACATTTTTGGTTTTAACTCTCATAGAGCTATAATGCTCCTCTGCCTAACAGCCAAGTAAGTCATTCAAATGGCAAAGAGCAGCTATGTTGGTGTTAAATTAAAATGGAACCAAACTGTAAAATGGCTTAAATTGTGCCTAGCATTAAACTAACACATTATGGATAATGTGTTTGGCGTGATGCCGTGCTCTCTACTTGAGTAGAGGAACAAACACCAAAAGAGTTTCAGTAGAGGATGTTTTTGAATGGTTTTAATGTTTGTAAATAAAGAACTCTGAAAGCCACAGTCCTACTTACCTGATTGGGAAAAAGAATAAACAAATGTGTCTCTTGTAGCTAGATGGACACTGTTCAGTTACCACAAGTTCTCAAAAATTCCACTGTAGCTTCTTGAATAAATACACAAGTGTTAACCCAGTGTTGTGGCTCAGACATTCTTCCTTTGTTGCTCTTCTCAGCTAGACCTCTTGCTGAATCAACAAAGACCTCAGGAAAGTCGTATAGAGGTTCTCAATGCACTGGCTTAGATGTTGGCTAAATAAGGTACTATTATTTTGCTTCTTTAGTGCAGCTGCATTGAAGTGATTGATGTTGTGTCTAATTGTGGGTTGAATTGTGCAGTATATGTTTGGAGGAAGCAGTGAATCTAAGCGTCCTTCAGTTTCCTAGACGAATCCTTGTCTTCCCTATAGAATTGATCAATAGTCCAAGTTCATTCAATTTAGTCATACTCAAACAATCTTTCACTAGGAACAAAGTCCATCTAGTTATTTCTTAGTGGCCCTCTGTTCCCTTTAATTCATTACTCCTCTAAGTGTAGTCTGACTATTTTTCCCCTGTTTTTATTTTGAGACAGAAAAAGAAGGTTCAGTATTCACTGTATAGTGCTCTGCATGGGACTCCCACTGTAGTCTTGCTTACTTCACTGCAGTAATAATTTTTGTTTACTACAAAAACAATTGGTGTTCAATAAGTAGCTATGGAACTCTTCTGTCTTTTGTACAAGGAAGTAGGTCACAGTCTTCCTTCTTCCTTTGTCTCACATCGACTCTAGTAGAGGCACTCATGCAGAGAAAACATCTTTAGTTCCATACTGTGCCCAAGAATCATCCTTCACTTCTTTAAACTCTGTTGCTTTTCATGTTATTCTTCATCTTGTTAAAATAGTTCACCAAACTCAAGTCTCTGCTTAATGGACAAGAATTTATATAGAAACTTAACTTTTCTCACTAAATGCTTTCTGGGCATTTTATTTTCATGTGTATGTGCTTTGTTGGCGAGTTTTTTTGTTTGTAGGAATTTTTTAGTGCTTACAATAGTCATCCTACGCAGAGCGAAAGCAATGCTACCTATGCCATAATATAGTAAGTTTTGAATGGTTTTGAAATTGTCTAACTGATTTCTGAAATTCCCTGCAGAACAGTTATTATGCTGTAAACCAAATTGTTCATTTGGTGCAGCTTTTCAGTGCATTCTGAAATACATTGTCTTGAAAAGTCATTTAAATATATTAAGAGGTCTTCATGTATTCCAGGGGACTAAGCTCTCCTGAAATCTACTCAGAGTGTTTTATTGAGTCTGTGAAGTTAAAGAGCATCTTGAATGTAGCAGTTTCTTCAGAACCAGCTGAAATACCTCTGGAGGCCTCTGGAGCTGATGGTACTGGATAATCTGGGCCTAAACTAAGTTACATTGTTCTTATGATGTTTCAGGTACAATTTATAATTTTCATTTACCTTGGGTGTACTTGATGCCATTGTATTTCTCACACTTACTGTAACTACATCTGTAAACACACCTAAGCCTTAGAAAGACTTGATTCATCTGTTCAGTTGAAATTAGTCAGCAAGTCCTTCTTCTTAAGCAACAGAGAAATGTGACAAGTTTATCTTAGAAATGTACTTTAAGATAAGACCACTTTGACGTCTGTCTGTCTTTTGACTCTACAGGAAGTAAACCCCACTATCATACTTTGAGCAGTGAGGTTCAAGTGAGCTAAATCCTAACCGTAACATTATTTTTTTTTCTCAGAGAAAGATTTCTGTATCTCAGAGATAGTTAGACATGTGGGAAGAGAATCTTACTGAACTTCATGACTTTGCTCTTGATTTCCTAGAGAGGTGTTCTGGATAGGCTTTTTGATGTGGTGAGGGAGGAAGGCCCACACACAGCCTTCCAGCTTTTTCTGAATAAAGAGTAATACAATAGTATCCTGACATAAAATTAATTTCCTGTTAACATTGTTATATAAAATTATAAATTGCAATTATACTATTGATAGTTATATAACCATAGTTATAATTAAATTCTATTTTTATTTTCATGTTGTTATTCTGAGCTTGTTTTTGGTTTTCTGTGTACATTTTTAAATGTTACTTTCCTAAGCCTTCTTAGTATCTGTGATAACTTCTTAAAATGAAGCTATACCAGTCACATTGTTCCACGTAAGCATTGCATCTGGAGAGCTAGCAAGAGCTACACTTGCCTTCTGCAGACATTTCCATTACACCTTTGTCTACTCAGTTGTTCATAACTTTCTGAAACTTGCAGGCTTTGGGCTACAATTTTTTAGTCTTGCACGATCCCAGATAGTTTTTTTCCTAAAGTTTAACATAGCAAACAACATCTTTTCCCACTTTGATACATCCTTATACTATTTACATCCCTTTTTTTAATCCATTTTACTCTGTGATGCAGTGAAAAGGAAGGTGGAGAAGAGGATGTAGTATATATTGCATTGAGGGTATTGATTAAAGCAGAAAATATGGAGGCTTCTTGTGGGTGACTTTGTCTTTGCTGTTATTGGCCCCACAGGGTCAAGATTTCTGGGCAGATCTGAGGCACCAGTCATGTTATCAAAACTTCACTGTCACAGACAAAATAAATTGAACTAATCATTTTACAGAAAGATGTGTCTTTGCTTCCTTCTTTAAGGCTTGGAGATATCTTTCTCTCTGAAAAGATTTTACCGTCATAAGTCTCAAACATATAATTGCAACGGAAAAGATTAAATTAATGTAAACCTATGGTCTACCAAACTTTTGGCTCAGAAACAACTTAGTATATACTTTGTAAGGTTCTCAGATTTTTCCATATTTTATATATATATCTATCATCATTAAAATGGGCTATCTGAAGTGATTACCATTTCAAAGAGGTATATTGACAGTTTCCTATGGAACTGAAACAGAATAATTTCACAGAAGCACTTTTTTCCCCACCTACCTGAGGATTTATAAAGTGTATAGTTATACCGAACCAGAATTTTTTTACTGTAAGAGTTATAACCTGTAATCTGATGACATACCTTGTAGCCAGTTAAGATAAATATTAGTGTATTTATGCACAGCGGTTAGAAAAAACTTTTACATTTCATTAGTAGGTCATTATTAGTGACCATTTTAACATCAGAAATTTTACAAGTTTAATCAAGTACAGGAAGGATAGTCAGAGCCAAGAAAGCGTAAATGCAGAATGCAACACTAATAAATGTCCAATCAAATTAACTAAACGGAATGACACAGGTCTTTCATTGAAATAATGAGTTGACAGCTCTATCCCTCTCTTTCCAAGGATCCGAGCCCGCAAGGAAGTCTGGACTGCAACATCCCTACAATGATAGAAAGTATAACCTTCAACTATTCACTTAAACACTGTTAGAACTCAAACAAATTTTTTATTTGTTAAGCTGAGCTTGCACTTCCATTCTGTAGAAAATTAACTCAGCAGGCTCACAGTCACCAGAATGGTATGACCTACAGTTAGAAATGTATCTGTGATTCCTCTCAAATGATAAAGCTTAAGAATGTGGAACACCTAGTGACAGCTGCTGTATGAAAATAATCAGCTTTCAATCAGTGGGAATGATCTCACAGCAGGCTTCTATTATTCAATGGAAAATGTTTAGAATAAAAATTATATTGGTGCAGAAAGGAAACAGAATTAAGCAATAAATAGCTTGTCAGAAATCCCATAGTAAGTTTGATTACGGTTACACTATTACAAACATACTCTAGAGACAGAGAATAATATTTGGGTTTTTTTCATCCAAGAGTGGAGCGTGTTGCCACCACTGTTGATTTAATTTATTTTCCTTTTTTCATAAAAACTCTGTAATAAGAAATGAATTATTTATGAAAATACACACTTGAAATGCTGACCTGCAACTTCAATTTTATGTTAAGAGTCAGAAATTTTACCACCCACAACTAAGAAGCTCTTGTGGTTTCACCGAAACTCAGACTTTTGCTACTGAGAGATGTTGATACCTCTGTATCAACCATTAGCTACTGTGACGGGTTCAGCATAGGACATAACAATAAGCACAACAAAAAAACTGATGATACAGAACTGGATGTTTCAACACATGCTTTCGCAATACGATTACAGGATAGTCATACTAAACTGAAATCATCATAATAATGCATTTTAAATGCCTGAAAAAAACACAGAAAAGAAGTTAGATTCTGGAGCACTGAGCTTACAGCATCTTCTTAGATGAATAACATTTTTACAACTATAAAGGATGAATTAAGGCTTGACCTAAAAGGGATAATGGAATTAGTTTCTTGTATGAGATATAGAGCATCTGTTATTGTCTATTTGCCCAAGTAGCTAGCTTGGCAACAGTGATTGTGTAGGGACAAACTGATTGCGTTCTTTATTAATATTTCATACTGTTATTGGGTTAACAGCAGTAGCAAGTAGTGAATCAATTTATTAAAAATAAGATTTTTCACACTTTCTTTCAGTTCTCTTTTAGTACCTCTGTAGAATTGTTAATTTAGACACAGCTCCCTAGTTATTATGGTCCCAGAACACATGGAGATCTCTTTTTACGCACTGAAGACACTTAGCATTTTTAAACACTAAGATAAATTTTGGAAAAATCAGTCATTAGTTAAAATATCCTGTCTGGGGAACCTCACTGAACTCTTTGGTAGAACTGAGACTAGATGTGACCCAACAGATTTTTCTAGAACATATACAATACATATATGACACACATATGAATATGTCTTCAAACATTATTGCACTAAAGATACTGTGGCTTCAACTGATTTTTTAAGAAAGCAAGAAAATCCTTCACAAAGGAGCGTTTATTAAAGTAAACACTATGTAAGTTTATTCTTGGTCTCATCAACTTTGTCTTATGTTAGCAAAAAAACTCTGCTATGAAAAACTGCATGGGAAGATTTTGTCGTTATGCAGTCTGATCACTTGACTCTAGGCAAGAACAGCTGTACTTATGCTCAGACCCAAGGACTGGTTTTGAAGTAAGATGATGTTTACTGAATACCCCTGTTGTAGTTATCAAATTAAATAAAAAGAGAGCTAGCTCCTTCACAACATCTATAAAGTCCCTTTCATAAGAACTGTCTAAACTTAGCTTTATTTCAGATAAGAACACAATTACTGTTACTGTATCTGCAATGCTGTTCAAACTATTTCACTGCTTTCATTTTTTAAATATAATTTAACTGCTAATTTTTTGTTTGTAGCAATTTTCTTCAAATTGAGGGTATTTGGATGCCACTCAGTAAAGTCATGTCCCAGAGCATTGGGTTTCAAACCACATTAGTACTTCATCCTGTTCCTTATTTCAGATGATGAGTTGCCTGAAGAGGGATAAATGGCTCATAAATTTCTCAGTGGCCTAAAAGCAGGACCATCTGCTGAAGTCATCAATGACTTAGTGGCTAAGCTTAGCACATGGGAAGCCTTCAACTCATCAGCTCTTCTTTAATCAGGTAGGCATCTCTGAAGTCAGTAGGAATTATTGTAATAGATTCTAGAAAAGCTGAGACAATGATAAGAGTCCTAGTTTTGGGATGATATCCATATTTCAACTCATTTCGATATGCAGATTTTTAGTTGTTCAAGTACCTGGCACTCTCATGCTAAAACTGCTCCACATCTGTTCATACTACTGAGAGATTTGTCAGTATAGTAGAAAGTTATAAAGATCTACTGGACCTCCAGTTCCAATACTGCTGATAAATTTGAATACTCAGATTCACATATGTGCTTGTGTATTTCATCACCCTTGAGAAGAGAAAGTTGAAATGCCGGGGCAAAAGAAGAGGCTAAGGTCTTGTTGGAAGAAAAGAAGAACATGACTTTCTCGGCCCCAGAAAAATCAGAAAGTTCTGTTTTCTGTTTCTACTTGCACTGTAGAAATGTTTTCATGTACAACTGGATTAATATCTTTTAAGTTGAAATCCAGACCTGAAGAAATATTTAAACACTTTAAGCGCTACTTGGGGAAAGTTCTATGAATCAGAGTGGAACACACAGTAAAGGATACTGCCAAGTCGCTGACGCAGCTTAACTGATAGCAAAGGACATGATAATGAAACTGGTGAAAAGTAATCAATAGTTGCTCCTGATGATCAGGACTCTTCCCGGTCCTGCTGTCCTTCAGAGCAGGTTCCCTAAAAAACTATCTATGATATGTACAGGATAAGTAACAGGGGACCTTTCACATGAAGTGGAGTGACACAGGCTTATCTCTTGTGTCTGCCACATATTCATGCAGCCAGCAAAACACACACACACACACTCAAAAAAAAATATGGAAATGAAAGGTTTTGGGTAGCTACTGAGCTGTGGAAATAGAGATGGTGTGGGATAACTTTCATTACAGAAATGCTACTGAAGTGATGGATATAAAGTCTTTTAGGAAAGGCAGGCAGGGAACATGAGCCAAGGGGGATGCATTCTGTATGCCGAGGAACAGCGGGGACATAATCAGGCTCTATTGTGAAAGGGATGATATGCATATTAGCGAGATTATGGGTTAGGATCTGAGATGAGGTTAGCCGAAAGGCAACAGAATCTCTGGTCAAGAAGAGAAGCTGGATGAAGACTTCATCCAAGAGGACCAAGTGACCAAAGAAGAGAAGAGTTTAAGAACCTGAGGGAGGTGAGGAAGACAAGTAGATAACTAAAGCCCTAGGAACTGATGGAAGCAAGATTTGGCTTACTAAGTGAATAGGTGGATAGTTTTTTAGAGAACCTACTCTGAAGGACAGCAGGACCTGGAAGAGTCCTGATCATCAGGGGCAACTATCTCAAAGCCCATGAACTACCTATCTTCATTTGCAGGCAAACAGGCAAGACAAAAAGACAGCTCATTTGAACAGGGAATTCCAGACTTATGTCAAACACTAGAAAGAAAACATATAGGAAGTAGAAGCAGGGAAAGGCGACAAAAGGGGAACACTGAAGTGTCACCCAAACAAGGTAGGACGGAATTAAGGAAAATTAAAGCTACATGGGAGAAGGGTATGGAGGACAAAATAGAAAGGGCTTCTAAATGTAAATGACGTGGTTGAAGTACTCAGTGATTTCTTTGCCTAAGTCTTTATTACACCAGGTCTGCTGCTGAGTCTCTCTGGTCTCTGTGTACAGTTGCAAATTCTGGGAGACATACTACACACAGTAGAGAAAAATCAAGTAAGGGATGACTTAGTTAACCTGGATATAAAGAAGTCCTTGAGATCAGATAGAATGAGTTGAAGGAGCTGCCTTCAACCCGACAGAAAAGGTTGAAAGATCTTCATTGTGAGGCTGTTCTGTGTCATATGAAGAGTTCAGGTAACCTTGGTCGTAGAAAAAGACAAATGCTTCAGCCATATCCCAAAAAGGCAGAGAAAGGTTCAGGGAACTAGACTTTGGCCAGTCTCATCTCTGTCCCTCGGAATGAATTTCTAGGCACATGAAGGACAGGACACTGACTGAGAACAGACAAAATTGATTTACCAAGTTTAAGTTATGCTAGATGAACCTGATTGCCTTTTACTTTGAAGTAAGTAGCTCTGTGGATGAGAGGAAGGCAAAGTGGCTTACCTTGACATTGTCAAAGCTTCTGGCATTGTGAAGCAGTATCTTTCCAGTAGGACTGAAGAGATATGGACTGCATGAGTGAATGACAAGGCTTCTTTGATCATGGGGAGGTGTACACAGCACCGGGCCTGCTGGCGACAGGTGGAACTCAGCTGTCTCAAAGGGGAAAAAGAATTCTTGGCCACGAGCTGGCGGGGCTCATTGCGAGGGCTTTAAACTAGGTTTGAAGGGGGAAGGGGCTATTGCCCAGCTCAATAGGGATGAGCCCAGGCTTGGAGTGCCAAGGCCAGGGGTGAGATTGACAGCCCA
>Ga0181612_179527_pt1 | contig 20705 bp, 14 predicted proteins | sample HoacroProtozoa21_FD_119630 | JGI IMG/M metagenome (GOLD analysis project Ga0181612, IMG submission 119630) | Hoatzin crop microbial communities from Cojedes, Venezuel. Combined Assembly of Gp0051906, Gp0051904, Gp0051908
ACCTCTAAGATCATCAAGTCCAACCATCACCCCAACACCCCCATGCCTACTAACCCATGTCCCTAAGTGCCATGTCTATACATTTTTTGAACACCTCCAGAGATGGTGACTCCACCACCTCCCTGGGCAGCCTGTTCCAATGTCTGACCACTCTTTCAGTAAAGAAATTTTTTCTAATATCCAGTCTGAGCCTCCCCTGACGCAGCCTGAGACCATTGCCTCTCATCCTATCACCTATTACTTGGGAGAAGAGACCAACACCCACCTCACTATAACTTCCCTTCATGTAGTTATAGAGAGCGATAAGATCTCTCCTCAGCCTCCTCTTCTTTAGGTTCCATTGTATCTGATCAGCCGTTCTAAGAAAGAAGGGCTAACGTTGGAAATATGCTTGTTTCCAAGTTAGAAAAGACAGTACAGACAACTACTGAAAGCATATGGATTTTCTGATTCTCCTGAATGCAATAAAAACTGAGGAATTAACCCAGTCAACATAACCCTGATTTTCAGATTGTTCTTATTTTATTTAATTTTTATATCCTATCGTCCCCTACTGAAGTGCCCCTATACCATTGCCCTGGCTAGTGCTGCTCCCGGGTTGTTTGCTTCAGCCAAGACAACGAGTCCGTCAGCATGACCAAGGGCTGCAGTTAGGTGTTTCCGTGCACTATTCCCATTGCTCTGATAGAAAATGTGCTGTGAGTACCCAACTGCTCTGTCCCCTGTTACGAATGTACCGCCTCCCTGCCACAGACCCAAAAATCAGTTCAGGTTGGATGGGACTTCTGGAGACGACCTGGTCCATCACATCACTCACGGCGAGGCCAACCTGCATGGGGTTTCCCAGGGAAAGTCATTCTCAAAAGCAACCTGCAAGGTAAAAGTCATGCCTTGGCTGCACTCCTTCAGCTGTGCCCAGTGGCAGTCCCTGCGTGTAGTGGGAAGCCAGGTCCCACGCACGTCTTATATGTAGGAACACATTCGGTCCAGTGCTATGAGACTGGCATATTGGCATGTTTTCCCAGCCCGTGGATTTTCTCAGCTAGTGACTTAGCAGGGAGTGACCACTTTAATGAAGATTCAGCATATGGGTTTGGGGTTTTTTGTGTGTGTTTCTGCAATGATGTATCAGCACCTCAGGGCACATTGTGTCCTCTTGGGGCAGAAGCCCTGGTGCTGCATCCCTGCCATGGTACCCATCACCACAAGGCACGCGGTTCGGTAAGAAAAGGAGCAGGTAACCTCCAAGGAGGCTGCTCCCCTGTGACCTGGGACACATGTCTGAATAGCAAGTCCTGTCCCAGTCCAAGGCTGTGGACCCAAACATACTACATAATCAGGCTGGTAAGATGCTGGGGCAAGGGCTGTGACTATGCTCCAGAACCCAGTGCGAGCCACACTTCAGGTCTCCTAACCCAAGAGCACACATGTCCCACACGAGGTGGGGGTGGCTGGGCACAGGTATCTGTGCGTGCTCAGCCCACGCTCCAGCACTGTCCAGGTAGGGGAGGTCACAACAGCTGCTGGCCAGCAGGCAAGATCGACAGTGCTTCAGCTGATGGAGCATATCACTTTTGAAAAAACAAACTTGTCATATCATTTTGCCTGCTGACAAGAGCCACTTCGTCTCGTGACACTACCTGCTGTCCCACAGCAGGGCAGTTTCCCTGGGAATGAAGTGTCAAAGCAAATGTCTGCTACTTAAAAATGAAATTCAGCCTTTTAGCAGTCACCCAGGCTGATGGATGAACACCCACCCTTTGCCTCTGTCCCCCACACAGTGCGGCTACCCCTGCCCGGAGTGGCTGGTGGTCAACATCGGCTGGCTTTCCGTGGAGGTAAAGGCTTTTCTTTCTTCGTGGTATTAAAAAGATCAGCACTTTTTCGTGTTTGAGGCGTCATGTGGTGATTCCTCAGGTAAACCAGGTCAGAAGTTGACAGCAATGTTGACAGCTTATTTTTCCTTGCAGAACAATCTCTGTGCCTGTGTTTTTGAGGAGTACAAACATATGCATAAAGCCTATTTCAGTTAAAGGGATACTGCAAACTGACAAACAGAAAACCCAAACCTTGCCATTACCTATGTGTGTTACAAGCATTTACGTTACCAGAAATGATAGGTAGTTATTTTTTTCTATTTTTCTCTGGTTTGTTTGCCTGACCATTTGACAATAATCCAGTGTTTCCTTTGAATATCCATGTTATTAATCATTTTCCCCTTTTGTTTTGTGTGAGCCTTTCATATTACAATGAAGAAATCAGTCTCACCAGGGAAATGTGATTATACTGGTACCAAAACTGGCCAGGGATTCAGGATACAACTTTTTTTTTTTATGCAAGGTGTGCAATTGAAGTAATTTCTTTAGTTCTTATATTACATACTTAATCACGGCATAAAATTCTGTGACCTCTTTTTAAGTAAGCTAGTTTTGAAGCTCAGGATGAAAAAGTGTGTTGCTTTAATGATAACTGTGTAGGTTCTCATCAAAACAAAAGTTTGGTCTCATTATCCCATTGTTCTCCTTTTCTTTTTTTCTCCAAGCTGCCTGTCTCGTCCTGGGTTGTATGATTTTTCCTGATGGCTGGGATTCAGATGAGGTAAAACGGATGTGTGGTGAAAAGACAGACAAGTACACGCTGGGGGCTTGTTCGGTCCGCTGGGCATATATCCTGGCAATTATTGGAATCTTGGATGCCCTGATCCTCTCATTTCTGGCATTTGTGCTTGGCAACAGACAAGACAGCTTGCTAGCAGAGGAGCTCAAGTTGGAAAACAAAGGTAGGACTGCTTTAGAAACACTATTATTGGGCGGCCTCGAGGGCAATTGCTTAAAAACAATGATCGGTTTCATTTTATTTTATGCTTAAAAGTTGGCATGCTGGCTGATTTCCGAAGTTGCTGGGAAAGAAGAAATGCAAGGGGCAGAGGAAGTTTTGCTTTTTAGCCTCCAAAATCTAAGAAAGCTTGAAACTGCCATAATTGCTGTACTTTGCATGACTTAGCCTTAACAGTTTTTAGCAGTAGATGGGATGTTTTTGTGTTACCCATTTGTGCATTATTTCACTAACATTGAAGTTTCACTGTCTCCATCTTTTTCTGTACCTCGTGGAAGCCTTGTTCATTTGATTCCTTTCGGATTTTGCATTGTAATGTGAATGGCTGTAATATGGCCTATGTGTTAGCACAGTACACAGTTTGGAGGGAGCATTGACCTGGGAGGTTGGCAGTGAGCTGTGTGATGGGACTGCCTATGCAGCGAGGCACCGGTGGGCTAAGGATCAGAGCCAGCAATGAAGAAGGATCCTAGTTCTTGTTTGATTGTGTTGCTTTGAGCTCATTAGTCAGCTCACAGAAATCCAGGATGCTCTGGTAGCTGAGTGTCCCTGCAGTGGGTTGGTGATAAAACACACTTCTAGATTAAGAACATGAAACTAGCTCAGGCCAGCAGTTTATCACACAGTTGTGAGAGGAGAGATGCTGTTTGGTGGGCGTGTGAAAGCCTGGCTGAGTTCTGCAGGCCCTTCCCCTTGTGCTCCCCCAGCATCCACAGCTGCGTATCTGATGTGACAGATACCCCAGAGGACACGTCCCTGCCTTGTCTTTTTAATGGACCTGTTGTCCCTGGATCTATCTAATCCCTTCTGAACCTGCTGATACTGTTGGCTTCTACAGCACCATGTGGCAGCGAGTTCCTGAAGCTCACTACCGACTGCTAAAGCAGTACTTTCTTTTATCTATTTCACATTAATCCCCCACTAGTTTCACCAAGTGTCCCCAAGTACAGGGTTCTGCATTCAGCTCATCCGCCACCTTTGTAATTGTGTATGTTGCTTCTAATAATAGCAAAGATATTAGGAGCCCTTCACCACTGGATCGGAAATCAGAAGCTGTTTGGCAGCTTGCGTTGTACAAAAATAGCTGGTCTCAGTCCTGCTCCAGAAGGATCATTATCCATGTAGTTGAAAGCACCACCACACTGGCCCCAGCTTGCTGAATTGCAGACAGTCAGCACACTCAGCCCAAAGATAAATGGACTTGAAGATTGAACTTCACATATGATTCTAGACCTGGTTAGAGGCTACTAATGTTGTGGGTTAAGGACAGTGTACGTTGCTTGCAATTGCACGTGTACATCTGTTCTGCAGGTAAACTGAGGGCATGGGTTTCAAGGACTGCCTTTGTGGCCCTTTTCTGTAAGGATAATACTCATTTGCCTTTGAAAATTAAAATACTTATCAGAAGGGCATTCACAGTTATGCCACAAGTGCTTTTGGCACCAGCACTGTGTCTGATTTGTCTATGCCATACAGAGCTCATGAACCCAACGACTATTTGTATCAAAGAACCTCATCTGTTTTGGCACCTTATGAGCAAAAACAGCTTCTGGAGACTCAATCACCTCTCACATCGCTGGCACAAGCTCCTGCCAGAACATTTGGTCCTCAGCATGTCGGACAAAACCATTCAGCACCTCGTTTTCCTTGGATTAAGCACAGAAATGTACCACACCATCAGCTTCAAAGCAAACCAGCACTCAACAAAAAGGGACTCATCCCACTTTGTCCTTCACAGTCAAGCCTAATGTTCACCACTTTCTAAACTGTCTTTCAAATGAAAAGAAAAAGAGGCAACCTGTCTTCTAAAAAGGACATAATCTCCCCTCTCTTCACAAGAAGCTTCTACTAAGCAACAACAGGGCAAATCTAGCAGCTAGCAGTCATTTGACTGTGGATGCTGCCCACAGTGTTTAGGAGGAAGAGTTTGGGTTCATATGGTCAGGATTGTGAGGCAGGTTGTGTAATCCTGGCAGTCAGTGGCTGCGTACTCAGGTGACCAGTTTTGTGGCAGTGGTCTGTGGTTAGAGAGGGTGTTGCTACTTACACCATAGTGATGAAGAAGCTGGTAGAAGATTAGGGCCAACACTTGTCCTGAAGTTGGCGCCAAACAAGCTCCTGTCTGTACCCCTGGCACACACTGCACATGCAAGAGGGCTTTGACATTTACTCCATAAACTACATCCCCATGGCCTCTTTTTGGATTAAGAAATGCTGAAGTAATACTCAACAGCACTAGTCAACATGTAAATTAGCCGTGTGCCATGGTCAGGATGCCAAAATACCAAAATATGCAAATGTCACTAACACGCCTCCCATACAGACAAGAAGATAAGACTAAGGATATAAGCAATCCCATCCTTAGGCTCCCCAGCTACTTTTATGATGTGAAGTCAAAGCCCTTATAACAAGCAGCCTTGAATATTAAACACTCCCCATTCTCACCTACAAGAGGTCTGCCTCCAGACTTGTGCTGGCTCCTGCTTCCAGATTAGGAGGTATGGATGAGGAGCATCCTCAAGGAGGAGTCCCTGTGCTGCTGCTGTCTTCCAAGGCATAAAGGATGTTGCCTGATGGTCAGGGCTGTCTTTTGGGTGGGAACCCAGGGACTGCTTCCCCTTGGTGGTGGTGATGTCCTCTGGTGGCAAGCCTGGACATCCTACAGGCTGTGGTAAGCCAGGTGTCCCCTTAAGGGACAGTCATGGCTCTGTCATGGCTTTTTGGGAGAACGCACCTGGAGAGCAACCAACACCGCACCCGAAAGGAACCTTTGCTTGCCCTGTCACCTCTTCTCTGCTGCCACGGCTTTACCCCACACATGTAGATATTATTATGCGGTAGCTCAGCAGAGGGGAAGAGACAGTAAATTAAGTAGAAGAGTCACAACAGTGTTTATTTATGTGGAAAAACCTTCAAGAACAAGAAATGATTAGGCAACAATCAGACAGCTGGGCAGCTGTTTTCTTAATCAGGTAATAGTTCCGTCTGAAGGCTTCCTTGCAGATCAGCTTCCACAGGCTCATTAATGAGAATCTGCGGTGACTGTGCAAGTACCTGGCACCACAGTTGTTTCTGAGCATTGGTGACAAGGAAACAGTTAAAAGTGTATGAAATGCAACAGGATGATAAAAAGGTGAGAAAATTACAGAAAAAGAGGAAGCTGTACTTCTCTGTAGACTTACTGTGCTGAATTGTCCACCTGCTCTGTGCTTTTGATTACTACAGTTCTGTATGTTTACACAGGTTAATGAATGCTCCTAAGAAAGGAATTTGGCTGTTAAAATTATTCATGGCAGAAGACAGCTGTATATTTGCCATAAAAGAAAGTTTCCTTTTTCACTACATGATAAAAACAGTGCTTGCTCATTTCTTCTTTGCTTAGGTATGAGAGTAAACTGCCACACAGGTTTCATGCCTGAGAAATACAACTCAAGTTTAGCAGACTTTCTTCAGGTTATACTATATTTAATACCATTTCCTAATCATGTAAATTTTACACAACAATCTGTACCTTTTTCATTTAAAAAACTACCTTTTAAAGGGTATTTCTAATAAGACTTTCAAGTTATGTTTATGCCATTAGCAAAAGAAGGGGAGAGAACTGTATTACATTGTTTAATTTATAGGAACTAATAGTAGTGACTTAAAGGCTGGCGTTATTAAACTAATGGCATGCAGGGCGATAACAAAAATCGTCAGAATTCATCTTGGCTTTAACCTTCATCAACACCATTTTGAGCGAGCCATCAACATCAGGCGTAAACCTTGAGGTGTTGTGTAACGATGTAATTTAACATTTTGAACTGTAATGTCTTAATGACATAAAATTAAATTTCTGGCCAAAGGGAGAAGAGACCAGATGAGAAGTTTCACAAAGAAATTGAGAGTGCAAGGCAATTACTTTTATGTTGGAAAGTGGTAATATGGTCTGTATTATGAGTGATAAATACAAGAGCATTCAAAAGAAACTATTCTGTTAAGTAATATCAGTCAGAGCAGGTGGATGATGCACTTTGTGGACAGCTGTGACTTTTCTGATGGATAGAATAGATTCACAAGGTGTTTGTGTTCAACATTTGACTCATCTTTGGGGCCGGTATGGTCACAGATAAAGAATTTGCACTAAAGATTTCCTGGGGTTGCAAGTCTAATGTTGAAATAGATAAAAGGAGCCAGGAGCTAGACCGGAGATTTGAAGGATGCATCTACCCTGCAGTGATCGCAACTCACACAGACTCAAACTACACCACATTGCTCCCAACAGCCACGTTGCAGAAAGCCTGCTGCAGAGCTCAGTTCCAGATGCCCAGCCGAGGACTTACCGGTTGGGTGACACTTACACCCTCATTGTTCTCCACACCAGTGCCGTCAGGGCCTGACCCAGGTTGTTGAAGGATGGCTCTGCCCACCTACATGAGCTGCAGTCATTGCCGAATAAACACAGTTAAAGACAGAAGCTAAGGGGAGGTTGTTTCTCAGTGACAAAGCAATTTTCTGTAAAAGAAAAAAATAGTCTTGCACAGCAATGTGCACACCTTTGGCTAGAGAATCATCTTCTGTAAACAGGAATAGTCTACCCACATGACTGCCACTGCAACAGAAACCCATCTGCAAAAGGCCTAGTATCTGAAGCTGAGTGACAGGAGGCTAGCGGAGCACTTGTCCCACCGAGGGACTACACGACAGAGTGCGCATCAGCTGTCGTTCTTCGAAAGGAAAATAGCTCAGGTCACAATGCATGTGCAAACTGCTGCAAAATTGCAAAGCCCTGCTTATCAGCATGTAGTTCTCATGGCATACTCTCACAAACCTTCAGGCTATCTTGTTCCAGATTAGGTGAACATACATGAATATTGATACCTGCTTTAAGTTTTCCCATATATCTACAATGCATAAAAGAATTGCCAACAGCCCCGGTAGTAATAAAGAGAACAAATCCAGTCAGAACACCATGTATACCCCTGTAAACCCATGTTCTGTATCCAATAAAAACATATAGTCCCTTTTTTTTAAAGTTGTGTACCCCCTGACTCCTCCTGATACACAAAAAGTCAGTGTACCTTTTCATTTCAGTTAGCATGTACTTTTCAAAATAAATATACTTTCAAGAATAAATTACAGGATTTCCGTTACTATCTTCTTTTTTCCACACGGGTATTCCTCTTCATGTCTCCTAGTCTCCTCCCATCCTTCCTTTCTAAAGAGTTCAAGAGTCACGCACTTCAGCCTCTTGCTGCTTCAGTGCATCACTCCATGTTCAAAGCACTTAAGGTGACTTTGAACTCAGAACCGACTCAGCCACTTGAATTGCCATTTGAGAAGGGGAATGTGGGAGAAACTCATTGGGGAGTGATCTGTGATGGACTGCTATAGACAGCCCACCACATGCACTTGCCAGGCTGCAGCTGGCCAGAGGAAGCTGGAACTACGTCAAAAGGTTTATGCTCTTGCCTCAAAGGAGAAATATTTAGGTACCCTGGTTTTCAAAGGCAAAATCAGGCTCCTCTTTGAAGCCTGCAGCCATAGGTTCCAGGTTGGGAATTCCTGGCCCTCATTTCTAGCTTCAAAACATGATTCTCTGCCATGTCAGCGAAGAACAAAGTCTTGTCACAGCTATGAAGAGCTCATGTGTTCTCTTTCAGCTTCAGCTGACAAGTGGCTCATGTATCATAGCATCACTGCAATTAGCTCCAGTTGTTAATTTCTTTGTTTAATTAAAACATGTTTTCCTTCAGGTATCACCTCCACAAAGAGCTACAAGGAGCTCTGCGTATAAGAACAGTAGGCAAGTAGTACAAGACATATTTCATGTAGAAACCTGCAACTAGAAGCCAAACCTACAGATTTTTTTTTAACAAAGTTTTTTCCCCAAAATTTCCTGCTTTAGATAATGGTGACCATTTACCTGTAACTTCAACTATATAAATAACATTTTAAAAAGAGAAGCTATAAGCATGGAGATTTCACTGTGGTGGCATCAGAGGGAACTTCATCCCTACAGGAAGAAGATTCTCATAGAACGGCTGTAGGATCTATGCCCAAGGTATGAACTTTCATCCAAGGACTATATGAACAGTTATTGTATCCAAGTCCAGGACTTCACTTTGCAATACCTTAGTGTTATGCACTCTCTTGCCCAGTGTGTATTGAATTCTGTCACACAAAGCAGAACAGCTCCAGACCGAGGATTTTTGGGCCCCCTCCTCCACAGCAGTCCACAGTATTTTGTGTAGGACACTGGTGTTGGAGATCAGAGATGGAAGTCTGAGAACCTCCAACTTGAGAAAAGAATCTCCTCAAACTAAGGCAGGCAGAAAATCAAGATATTTTCAAGGTTTTAGTAGAAACTGAGGGGAAGAAACTGGGAGTGAGACCAGAAGTCAAGGTTCTTGAATACATACTTAGAAGACACTTCAAGGTCTTCCTTTTGAAAATGTCTGCTTTTGTGATTACAGGCATGTGAGAAACACATGCATATGCACTTGAGAAGCTACTTAGATTTTTCTACTGGTATCGAGTGGCAGCAAGGCAAAAGCCCTGGAGCAGTGTTCAGAATAGCTGAGTTTGATTCCTGGTTCTCTCCCTGAGCTTGGATCTATCATTTGATTTCTCAGTTTCTGTGTCTTTTAAATGGGGGGGGAATGAGACTGCCTTTGTTGATAAGGTATGTTGTGGTTCAGCAATGGAAGATGAAATAGAAAAGCTGAAGAGTAGTGGAATTATTACTAAAGTATATATTCTGAGAGTAAGCCTTGATAAAAGTATTGTAGCAGGGAACTACTTTACCAGTGTGCTAAATGATGATACTCTTAAGGGCAGGAAAATGAGGCATCAAAACTAAAAGTCGAAAGCTGATTAAAGTGCCTTATTACATAAAGGTCAATCTCGCAGTAGTGCTGATTGATATATCAGCTGATCCAACAGTTCCTTTCCAGCTGTACTTTCTATAATGAGAAAGTAAAATCAGTCCTAAGCATACGCATTAATTACTTAACTGAAGAAGCTGGAGACCATGAATAAAGACTCCTAGGTCTCCACTGATTAAGGAAGGAAAAACATGGTGAACTACTTTCTGTCTTGTAGAAAAGTGGATCCCACTTGCTGTTACACTCTGTGAAGAGTCTCATACAATAGCTCGGTTACCGAAATTATCTTTCCGTTTCACGAGCTCATGACCAAGTATGAGGACTTACAGGCATGATGACAGCAAAAAGCCAGGCAGCTTCAAACACTTCTTAAATGGGATAGGGGACTCAATGCATTGTAGGGGCTCTGTGCTTAGCTGAAAAATTCTGTAGGGCAGCAAGGCACAGAGGGATTGAGCATTACAAAGTGGAGTGACGTCATTCATGGGAATGGGGGATGAAGTCATTAGAAAGTGCTGTCACAAGCTGAAACAAATCTCTGGGCTGGTCAAGACAAGTACATGCAAAGCCTGGACTGATGGAGATCTGTGTAGTTAACTTATAACAAAGCCTATGTCCTGTTACAAGCAATACCGTATTTACTGAGCTAGAAAGTGACAGGTCTGACTGTGCCATCACTAGTCATTGCATCAGAAATGATGTTTTGAAGCTTGGACAAAAAATCAGATATTTCACAATACATAGATATATAAAAGGGAAGTAGCTGGCACATATTTCACTCTGGGTAGGGCTAGTCACACACAAAGATTATCATACCCCACTATGCACACCTTCTTTCCTAATGATAGAAACCACATTTTTTGGAGGAACAGTAGAGGACAGGAGCGCTCGTGACTCAGCTGTTCTTGCATGAATGTTTTTGGGCAAAGCATTAACGCAGACTGAAAAATAAAGGCAGGTTTGTGCCAAGAATCTGGGCTGTGACTGGGAACAGCTGATCTATGAGGACTTTTTCTGCTGCCCAGTCCAGCCTGCCATTTCAGAGGGACGCCCGGGCTGTCCAGATGTTCACACCAGCCCTAATGTCTTGTCCTTGCACACAGAGGAAGCCTGTAGAACTGACCTGTAATTGCTCCTTCTGAAGTAAGTGCCAGCCATTTTCTTGGAAATTTTTCTCATTATTTAAAAAGTTTTTAGTTGCATTATCTCGTTTCCACCATGAATTTGTTTTGACTCTCTGTTCCGTAAAGCCAGGATGGTTTTCTATCTGCAGACAAAACATCTGAGGAAAAAATACAGGTAGCCTCTCCCTTACTGGGCATAGTGTCAACAGAAACAAAAAGGATGTTGTCAAAAGCTTCAGAATAAACAAGCTATCAAAAAATCCAAATGAAGGCAAGACAGACAGCTCTGTTTTCCAAAGTTATACCAAATGAGGTGTATAAGTCATACCTAAGGAGATATTTGAGATATTGAAGTTTCTGGTTTCTGTTACAGATAGCATCCAAGATGGCTTACTACAGTAGTAAGCAAAAAGTGATCTGTTTGGTGCTGGCAGAGTAGCTGTTTCTCCAGTCATTATTATATTGCTTTATTCTAGAACCCTGAAACGGTTCCTGTTATTTCTGGACTACTTCCAAAGTTGATCTGCGCTTTCTGTTGAGTCCTTCATCTTCTCCTGAATGACAAGCTTGGTGGACTCCAGTTTGTTGTTCCCACTGACCTCTCCCTAGATTCCTGGGAAGCCTGGCCCAAACTAGGGCACCCACTTATTTTAGTTCCTTGGCTCTGGGATGACCCTACCAGGCCCAAGTTTGCTGCAGCTGAAAGTTAGGATTCTGCTCTTGACTTTGGTATATCTGTACAGTTTTACTTGATATAATACCAGAAAACAGCAGTGAAAGAGGAACCAGAGACATGACATTGATGAGTAATCTTGCCCTCAAGATTGCTGTAAGTGTGTACTAACTTCATTTGCTAGAAAGGAACACAAGAGATAACAAGTGAAATTATAATCCAAAGATGTTTTGCCTGTCTCTTGCATCTGGAGGATTTTTTTTGTCTGAATTGGTGTTTTTAAATGAAATAAATGAATTTCTTCATAGCACATGGTACATGTTATTATGTTTAGTCTTTCAGGCATTTAGCATGCAAGCAATCCAGCTGTCAGAAATACTTCTATGCACCTACTTCAAGAGCATTTGACATGAAATGTACTCTATAGACATGGTAAAACTGAAAATGTAGGTTTAGCTGCAATCCCATTGGACTAAAAGTATTTACAACACCACAGCACACCTGATCTTATGAACCACCTTCACCTTAGTTTTGTAAATCTAAAAATTTTCAGGATCATAATGAGCTAGCATGAAGATGTCATTGCACAAAGTTATTCATCTCAAAATGCTCTTTCATCTCAAAGCACTTGCAGCTTTGTAGGTGGTAGTGTTTGACACAAGACAGACCATTGCTCCAGTTCCTGTATGCTGTTTCCCTCAGCTCCTGCCTTCTGAGGTTCCCAAATGATTCTCTCCCAATCACTGAGTGTGTTGTTCCTGTCTAGTATGTGCATGCTGAAACCAAAACTCGCTGCTCGTTGTATAAGTCTGTGTCTGATAAGAGGCTGAAGGATCAGCATGATCGTTTAAACTGCTCTCGTATCACGCATGCTGTAGGAAGGCCTGAGTCCCCTCCAGTTTATCAATCAGCACTGTGTAAATTGTGGAATCAGAGCTGGACACGCTTACAGGAGTGGCTGTGACTCTGCCGTACCCAGAGGTGTTATAACCCCTCTACTTCTCAGTATTTCCTTGTCTACAGCCAAGACGCTCAGCAGCCCTTCTGGCTGCCAGCACATCTCCAGCCCATGTTCAGCTGACTGCCTACATGCTCTCTGTCAGTGTGTGGGTATGTTTCTTGCTCCTTGACGTATCATTTTGCATCAGGCCATGCTTATAGAATGAGCCATTTGCTAACACACATGAAGATTTCTTCAGTCCTCTTCACCATAGCAGCTGAGAGAGAGAAAAAATGGACATTGCTACTGGCTCCCAGCAATCTGGAGAAAATCTGGATGCTGTAGGTCTGTCTCCTCCTTCTTCCTCACTGGGAGATGAAAAGACATGAAGATGAAGAGGAGACCAGGAACTGCCTTCTTTCTTTTCTATATGTGCATTGAATTCAGACACAGAAACATCCCAGCATAAGCCCTGTTCTCTGAACTAACAGTTTTGGGGCACTTTGTGCCTCCCTATGACTTTCCTTCCCCACTCTTCCAAGGGTTTTGTAACCTCTCACTGCACTTGGACAGTTCAGTCAATAAAGGTAGATCTTTACAGTAGTAATACTCCTTACTGTCTGGTGTAGTTGAAGACCCTGAATGCCCAGTGGAGGGTCTAATAGGTGGACAACCATCTTGAAATACTGAGTAAATTCACCAGCGTGGCTACCAGAAATGAGATGTAAAGGTAGATAATTTCTTGCTTCCTGAACACAGAGACAATAGTTTAGCTGTACTTTTTACATTTCTACTCTAATAATATGTGTGAACGATAAGTGCACGTTGGATAAGAGCTGAGAAAAACAGCAGTGTTATGTAAATGCCTGCTAAAATGGATGCATCTGGAATCTCTGCAGAGTACAATAGTTCAGTTATTTAGTGGTTACTTCAAAAAAAAGTGCATTCAGGAACCAAATTAGATTGGCATAGCTAAAATGGGTTCATTTTATACAAAATATTTACTACTATTCTTTTTATTTTAAAGTAGATTATTGAACCAAAATCCTCAAAGCTTTTCCACTGGGCATGTTGGACATGATTATGCAGTGGGCATTTTATTCATCCTGTGAAATCAGTAAGAATTTTAGAGGTTGGGAGCAAATTGAATCCATTAGAGTAATTCATGCACTTTTTAAATGGTCATGAATCTTACTTATACTAATCCTTGAGCACAGAGTTTCAAAAAACATTTTTTCGTTGTTTTAGTGTTTGGTGTGTATCAAATACATTCACATTTCCTTTGAAGAACCATCATAACACTCCAATGATAACAACTGGCTGCCCCTTGCAAATAAAACTCTGATAAAGCAATAAAGATCAGACATCATATATCCTACAGAGACAAATATTGGACTACTAGGGAAAGTGGAAGTGTGCTAGAAATCATTCAATGTGTTTCAAATGTTAAGGAAAAGAAAACATTGTCAAAGTGTTGATTGGAAATTTGGTACAGAAGCCATGCTGGCAAAGTGTAACAGTGCCTTACTTAGGAGAACAGCCACAAAAACACAGTACTTGCATCCTTAATGGAAATGCTGGATTTGGCAATATGGAAAGAAGTCACACCAAATGGTTAAGGAGCAATTTTGCTTGGGAGAATAAAAATTTTTATAAGCGTTGAGGCTGCATTTCTGTCCCCTTTTGGAACTAGCCTTCAGCATCTAATTGTGGAGTTTAAAATGAAAGCTGAAAACCTATGAGCATTCACTGTCATGTGGCCTCAGCATTTCCAAGCAGAGGCAGCAGCTACCTAAAGACCAAAACTGCCCTCCATTGTTCTGCCTCAGTTTTAAAAGTATGCTCCCTGCTGCTCTGTGGATGTTAATTCTTAGCCCATATGGGCAAAGATGACACATTATTAAGTACAATAAATCTTCCAGTTTAACCATCAGCCCAACTGTTTTCCTGAAGAGGACTGACAAGCTTATCTTAAATAAATTCCTAAAAGGGCTCTGTGAAACAATTAGAAGTTGTATGTTTACAATGATGCCAGAAGATCAGCAGGTTTATACACTGATCAATCATTTATACACTAGTGAGCAGCTGGCATCTGAGACTGTGTGTGTTCATCTATCAAGCAGTTCTCACAAAGGTTAGAGGTAGTAAAGTTGTACTCAGACACAAATATAGGTATAAAAATGTTCTAAAAATGCTAAGTCCTGAGAGTTACAGCATGAACTGATAGGATTTCATATTTCAGAATAATTTCTATATAAGATGCTGATCACAAACAATTTGCCTAGGTGTCACCTTCTTCCCTCAGTCCAGCTGAAGCCCATCCATTGCTTTTCAGTGCAAGTAATGTCCATGCAGATAGATAGAGTACGTGCTCACCCAACATCAGTCTCAAAAGACTTTTGTGGATAGGGTAATACTGACCTTTGCTCTCTGTACTATGGAAAGTGGTTTTGAAAGAACAACCTGGGAACCTCTGGAGAAGGAGCTGGGTGCAAAGAAAAAGTCCAAAGGCCACTGCTTGGGTCTCTGACTCTCATAAGGTGTCCACTTTGGAAGAGACCAATTCTCCCCATTTCTAGGCAAAGACTAGATCTGACTTAGTGAAGAAATATGAAGAGAAGTCAAGGAAGGGAAGTTCATGGTGCTGTGAGGTCCAGCAGGGAAACAGAACAACTAACAGTCTGTATCGTGTTGGTTTGTCTGAAAGGGGTTAGTGGGATCTTCATATTCTTTCCCTTTCCACCCAAATCCTTACTTTTTGCCTATGGATGTGAGTGCACATGCTTCCAGTGGTGCCCCACTCTCAGCTTCTGTGCTCATCACTTCACAGAGTGCTGCCTTTAGTGTGGTCTCACAAGCCTTGAAGCATAGATACTTGTATATGTATGATTACCAGTAACATGCAGGGCCCTTCAGAGCACTGGGAGCACAGGGGCAGTTAGCACAGCAGGGAAATGGGGTAAGCACGGCGAGAAGTCCTGGTGGACGGTGACGTTGGTCCCCACTATGGCACTCTATATGCTACTTAGAATCTTTTTTAATATTCTGGAGCTACTCCTAAAACCCATCAGGTTAGTTCAGCACCATCTGTCCCTGCTAAACCTGCATTACAGTTTGTCCCATTATTCTGAATATTGTCTAAAGCTCTGTATAGCATTGAAACCACAGTGATCAGCCTGTGTTTGTCTAGACCTATAGTTAGGTTGTCTTCTGGCATAAACTAAGGCCCTCACTGAAAAAGCTGCAGAGAGAAAAAGTATAATCTCTTTCAAACTAGGCAATTATAAGAAATAATATTAATCATTCCATTTTCTTTTCTTGTCAGGTTTCCTGGGCTTTGTCTCAGTTCCACCTTGGTTGTCCTTTCTTCTTGCTTTTCCCTGCCTTTCTCCCCACTTTTCATAGAGCATGTATTTTTGTCCCATTTGCTCAGCAAATCTCTTTATTACACTTTTATTTCAGACCTTCAAGTTTTATAATCCTAGGACTAGGTGTTTTCTCAATTTATATTTTCATAATTGTAGAAAAAAAAATATTACATCATCATTTAAGCAGACAAAACCCAGAAGTTAAAGGGATTTTTTTCTCGTTTTTTAATGTATGTCTAGTATTACTTTCTTAACTTTAACAGTGAAAGCGTTATAAATGGTATTGTAACTCTTAGCCTGCTTGGAAAGAGAAGGTTAATGTTTTCATATAAGAAGTATACATGGGCTGTTATAGCTATCACTCAGTTCAAAGCCCACTGCATTAACCAATTCAATTTTTTTAACAGGAAAAGAATGCAGCAATTCATCACTTGTCCAGTCTAGTTAATGTTTTGTGCCTTTTTTCTAAGAGTGGAGTTTGTGAACTGGCTAGCTTTGACAGTTTGAGGTACTTGGTACTTTTCATTTCTAGATCATTGGCTGAAGTATAGCACATATTTGATGAAAATTGACCGAAAATTGAATCTGAAGTATGACAGATGATGGCTGAAGTGTGTAAAAACAGGTTGGTTTCTGCTCAGCTGATAGTAGACAGATGCCAGTAACAAAAACAATACATATATTTTAACCCTGTACTAACAAATATTCTAACTTGGAAGACTCAGAAATGAATGGAGAACATACCTACCTTTGGGTGCCTTCGTCACTGGACTCCTAACCTTAGCTATCTAATACCTATTTCCAGAACTGGAATTTTCTAGACGTGCCTCTCAAATCTCTGAAGATCGGGTAGTCAGTATCAAATATGGACCCAGATAGTGACGTCTGTTCTGGAGAAGGGTAACTGCTTGCTTCTGACAGGACTGTCCTTGCAGATTGGGCACGTGTTGGAGATGGGTGCGGTGTGAATATGTTATGAGAGAGCTGATGCATTTTGGCAGGGCTATGTGATAGAGCCAAAGGTCAACTTTCGATGGCTCATGTCTGCCTTGGAAAGTATAGCAGTCTCTTTTCATTCCCACTCCACCTCAGCATCTGAATCCTATTGAATTAGCAAAGTGAGTTAACCTAGTATTTGACACTTCTCGAAGTTTCCAAGAAATTTAGTCTCTAGCGATTACGATTTTGCTTTGTCTGCTATTCTTTAGTGACAGATTAGCTCCCAATTCCCAATGAACATAATGAGGTTTTTAAGATAAAAATAGTCCTCCTTCTGTGCTCCGCTATCCCATTTGGATAATCTGATTTTTAACTTGCATGCTCGTTTAAAGAAAGAATTTGTGCCTTACAGCAATGAATGGCTGGCCCTTCCATCCTTCCAGGACTGTATTGTTGCTTTTAAAAACACGATGACAGGCAAACCAGCCTTGGCGCTACAGTGGAGGTCACACACTTGCACACTGCACTACACATTTGGATAACACAAGTAAAGGAACTGTCGTTCCCCATTTAGATCTGCAACATGTCCCAAGTTCTGGAGTTAAATACACATACTTTCAGAGCTGGTAGCAAGGATGACATTTCTGATAATTGTTATATTTTCCTGTCCTCAGAGACACAGAAGGATTTTTTCAACAACAATCAATATATTTAGATATATGGCTTTAGTTTCAACAGCGTCGCCATGATTCCTTGTGGTGTGAAGTGTACCGGCTAGATCTCAGACTGAACAAACCCAAGTGTGGAGCCTTTTTTGACAAATGGCAGTTTCAATGAGCAATAGTATTTCAAGAAACAAAGCCTTTTAATTGATAGCTGTTGAATTTAATGCTCTGCTTTAGCTGGATTTTTTTATGCTAGTACACTTCATTTTGATAACTGTAAGCAAAAATATCTTACTTTCCCATCAAAATAATTACATTATGAAATTACATTGCTTATCTGCCCAACAGTTTATCAGTCCCCCTTCCTAGTAACTTTTAAATCCATTGTCCAATTTCAACAATATTTGACAAAGGCTAACGTCTTAAAAATATCAAACTCCCAGAAGTGTTCTGAAGATCAATGACTGGGTGAAAAAAACAGAGCATTAGCTAGTGGTCCCTGTAAGGAAAACCAGGAGATTTAGCGCTCAACAGCATTTGGCTGACCAACCCAGCACAAATCTCGTTTCAGGTGTGCTACGCTGCCTGCCTTTTCTTGATGACCTGTCATGCTAGATAAAGTTAGGTAGAGTACGTGGGAAACATTGCAAATATTTCTGTACATATGTGTGTGTGTGTATACATATATGTACGTATACAAATATATAAAAATGTAGGGAAAGTGGAATGAAGCCAAGAGTCCTGTAGGAGAGAGGCAGTAAGAGACATTTGGGGCATGTGGGAAGCACTGGAGTTTAGAAAGGTCTGGGGAGGGAAGGGAACTGGAAGTACTACCGAAGGATCTGAGGACATCAGAAATATAGGTATTATAGACAGAAGGTGCATGGGTGTAAAAGGAAACAGGGTATTGCTATGGAGGTCTCATGGGGCTGTGGCAGATGAGCTGGGTTGTTGTGCTCTGGCTGTGTAGGAGAAGGAGGACACACGCTATACATTGAAAGCCAGGCTTCACCGATTCCTTGTAGTGGTCATGCAACATTAGGCTCGTTTAAAACTGACCATAAGAAGGCTATTCCAGTATCTAAATAACTCACAAAGTATTCAGTGAAATATTTTGGTTTAAAGAAAATGATACAATAGGAAGCAGTGGGAATCCTATTTTTCAAAACAAACTGTAAAAAATCTGTTTTGGTTCAGCCTCAAACTCTTTCTTCCACTGCTTGCTTCAGCCATTGAACTGAAAAATTGGTTATTTACCTAACAGTTATACTTAAAAATATTTGCAACACAGGCATGGCCAATACCTTTCACTCATAGCTTTGCTGTGAGGACAGCTCACAAAACGTGCCGGGGAACCAGCGCTGCTTATTAAGTTCTGGCCGATAAGATCTCAGGCTGTGCTTTGGAGAATTTGTTCCCTTGTTCAGCCAGAGATAAACATTGTAGAACCAACCAGCCTGCCTCCGCCGATGATAATCTTCCTAGGAGATACTCTCATTTCAGCAGCTGCAGTAAGAAACTTTCCTGAAGGTTGACGCTTACAAAATAATCAGTTCTCATCTGCAGATCACCATTTGAATGTGCCACATGCTACAGGGCTTCTGCTGCTGTGTTCGTGCGATGAAGTCCACAACACTGATTGAAGCCATGATGTATGCTGCAGCTGACAAACTAAATATGCCATGGGCCTGCCTGAGGAACTTCTTTTAGCTTCCAGAAAATAGATACCAACTATTTCTAATGAGCAGTAGGCGAGCAGTGCCCACAGTATAAGTGGTTTGTAGATAAGCAAAAAGCTGTATTCACAAATACTGTCAATCAACACTTTGCAGCAATTTCCTTTGAAGAGAAAAAGATAGAGAAGAGCTGGCCTAGGAAACTCAGCATGTTGAAGATGCAGCATTTCTCTTGTTATGGCTGAGCAAAATGTAGGATAAAAGCAAGTGCCGTTCGTGTGCAGCCTCGCTGGCACGGCACTGCGGTGTGCTGTGTCCAGCAGCTCCATCCAAGCTTCAGTCACCTTTTAGGCTGAACCCATATCCAGCACATCCTACAGACAATGTGGGGCATGAGTGAGTTTCCCCGGTGGAGTGGGCATCCAGGATAAACCTCTACCACCTGATTTCTGCTGCGGCTCCAACAAACTACTTCACCCCTCACAGCGGCGTGAGCAAGATATGAAGCGAGCCTGTAATCTTTGTTCTAACAAAACTGTGAAGACAGTTTTCTTCTCCTGAAACAAAACCCTAATTGTCCTCTGCCCAGCTGACTAAACCTAGAGATTGACCTGTAGTCAGATTATAACTTCCTGTTCAAAGAATCCCAAAAAAAAGGGGGGCAGAATGAAAAATTGTTGGTACCCAATGGAGAAATATTCTTAATTCAATTACTTTGCATGCGGAGACAGTTTTAGGAGAGCATTAGTTACATCTAAACTTAGCCTGCGGCAGCGTATTCCTCCGTACACATGCCTCCCTGAGCTTGGGAGGGATGGAGGCCGTGGACGCGCTGCAGTGATGCAGTGGAGTTTGGAGATGCTGGCCCTAGATGACCGCTGCCTGCTCCAGGCCTGGAGGCGGCTGCAGCAGCGTGGCTCTGTACCAGCACCGAGCCTGGAGGTGACGCGCCTCAGCACAGCATTGAGCTGACACGGCCGTATTGGTTTTACGACTCAGCTAATATCTGCACAGCACCTTGTGAATGTGCTTTGAGCTGCTGGTTTGGTCTCTACATTTCAATTTCTGTGTGTTGTTTCACTCCTCAGGATGTTGCAAGGATGCTGTTTCCATCTGGGACGGAACATTTTGGGTATTTTTGTCCTTGGCCATGTGTACATTGCCTAATGGAGCACAGTGCACAGATCCCCTAAGCTCACAGCAGCCCACGCAGACACAGGGCAGAGCCTGGCTTGGGTCTTCATAGTCTCATAGCTGCATTATTGCGGTACTGGCTGAGCTAAGAAACCCTGTTGATGTGCAGGATTTATGGGTTGGAGTGGAGAATTAACCCCATGTCATGGCTGCGTCCCCCCTTTCAGACACAGGCAGCTGCATGGGGTCCTCTGAGTTGTGGCATTTTGTGTAATGAACAAACACGAAGTGTACCCCAGTATTGCTGCCCAGTCTGCCTCATCAAGAGCTTGTCTAGCCCTTTGTAATCAAAAGAAATACAGTCAGGTGCAGGAAAGGGAGAAGTAATTCAGTGCTGGAATCATAGAATCGTAGAACCATAGAATTATAGAATCATAGAATCATAGAATAGTTTGGGTTGGAAGGGACCTTTAAAGGTCATCTAG
>Ga0181612_176072_pt1 | contig 20703 bp, 12 predicted proteins | sample HoacroProtozoa21_FD_119630 | JGI IMG/M metagenome (GOLD analysis project Ga0181612, IMG submission 119630) | Hoatzin crop microbial communities from Cojedes, Venezuel. Combined Assembly of Gp0051906, Gp0051904, Gp0051908
GCAGCCAGGATGGAGGGATCTCCCACACCGCCAGTACGAGTTGGTCCCACAGCCCTGCAGCCCCGGTGCCACTTCTTCCCCCAGGGCTGCGTGGGCAGCTAATAAGACAATGATTAGCAGTTGGATTCCTCTGACATGCTGGATAAAACAAGCAGTAAAATATCATTATACACATGCCACTGACAGCAAAGACCAGTTTAGATTACCCCAATGAGTAGTTGCAGGAACAAATGCGTTTTAAGGCAGGGAACTTCAGGCAGAGGAGGAGACAGATATAAAGGTTATGCTCAAATTGCTTCTGAGCGCAGAGAGCATCAGCCTTGATATCTCAGAATTTTTTCACTTTGCTTTTACCACAGAACTGTTTTTGCAAAATGCTTACAACAATGGCACGTTTCTTCGAAGCAGGACGCGATTCTTCACAGCAGCACCCCACTACCCGTGCGGAGTCTCTCTTACAGAAAACAAACTCTTTCTTCCTCCATTTTAACACTTTTTAAAACCACCGAGCTCCGCAAACTATCCAGCTGCGGAAGGCTAAAAGGAGGCCTTCTTTAGGCTGAAGAGCAGCACATGACAGAGGTGTGTGAGTGCTGGCACAAGACTCGCAGGCAAGCAGATGCTGTTAGAAAAGCGTATTTTACTGTCCACAAAGCATCGGCCACTTCTCTGAGAGCCACAGGGAGTTCCACCACCGCCCGAAACAGACAACATCTGGTTCATATAAACTCTGATTTATTGCATGTCTTCTCTCCCCTTAGATTTTAATTATGAGTAGATCTTGTAACTATTATATTTGTATTTGTTTTATCCATCTAGATGTTTTCCTATGCTACAAACTGAAAGCTTTCTAAAAATAGTACAAAAATACCTTAAAAATATGTGTACGGCCTTTATTAAGGAAATCCCTATCCTGAAATTGTAGATGAAGTAGAAGTACCACTGAAACTACTGATTAGCAAGCAAGCCTTTACCTGATTTCCTGAATAGGATGAGACTGAAGAAATTGCTTTTTATTACAATAAAAAGAAAATCAGAGTACAAAACTGACTACTGCTCCTAATGTTAACCAGCATGATGATGAAGAAAAATCACTCGTTATTGTACCACTCTGACTGCTCCCGGGGGCTGCCGAGCCAGTTTCAGTGGTCAGGTGTTGACATTTTAAAGAACCTCTCTAAGGTGGCACTTTCTCAGTAGAAGAGACAGATCCAGACTGTGTATGAACAATAAAACATTCTTTCTCCCCTGGGTAAGAGTAATACAATCAGGAATGCAATAGTTGGAAGCCTTCACACTGAGAAGTTTTTTGTCTAAGTGGTTTTTTTTTTTTTTTCTGATGAAACTCTTGATCTTTCCGGGAATAAGTGGATTTAGAAGTGACTTTTTAATTTGTATGGTTGAATAACTACCACCATAAAAGAACACACAGCACAATAAATAAATACTTCTGGCAAACTTCAGAACTCTCTGCCACCGCTTCATCCATCAAAACTAATTCTGTAAAAAACAAAGGGTCTGACAAACCCAACCAACCTTTTCCCCCATCTTACAAAAAGACTGAAATATATTTCTGGAAATGTCGTAACGTTTCTAATTAAGTGATCGAGTCTTCTGAACATGTTTCTTGGTCCTACACCAACACCCCCCACGAGGAGCAGCAGCCCTCACTTCCGCAAGCCCAATGCACTGACTGGGCAGCTCAGGGCCAAGCACTTCTGCAGAAATCCTGTCCTACCCACGGCACAGAATTTCTGGAACTATGATGAAACCAGAAATTGCCACAGATGTCTGAATTGCTGAAACTGGAAAGCAAAAAGGGCCAATAGCTGAGTTTCCCTCATGACCTATGTGGTGAACCCTCCTCTGCACACCAATACACCCTTGAGGTGGAGTAATATGAATGTAAGAAATATCTTGGCTTTGTATCTGTTTTTTAATTAAGAAGTTTTGCATGTAAACAGGTATCTTCTTTTCTTCCAAATCCACACTGACATCCACTACTTATCATTCTGAACTGACTGCTAGAGGAAACATGATTAAAAAATATCATATTCCATGGAAGTTTTCTTAGCACTGCCCATCATCATGCTGTCTGGTCCCCTTTCACATCAGCTCAATTGTGCGAGTTTTCAGCTGACATCAAAAAGTCAGGCGATTTGAAGACACAGAAGTCAGATATGCGGTTGTCATTTTATTATTTATTTATTTATTGATTGATTGGTTGAAAAAGAAACATCGACTGGCTGATGTATTTTAAAGGTTAAACGAGCATGATGAACGACATCAAAGAAAGCCCAACCAAACCTCGATTCCCACTGCTTTTACAAACTACAAAAATGTCAACAGTCTGAAGACCCAACGACCCCAGTTTACCTATAAGTACCACAGAGCGGTGACGACACTGAGCCGGGGATGACGACTCTCCTTGCTGGCACGGAGGGAGCGGCTGGCGCCGGCCCCAGGAGGACGCCGCGTTGGCTCTCGTGTCCTCTTACCAACCCGGGCAGCAGCACTTCAACACTTTCAAGTCACACATTTGCAGTTTTTTCCAACCCAGGCCTCAGGCAGGACTGTCAGCTACCGCTGCCAGTGATGTCTAGCTCAATGTAAACACTTCGTTAGGAATGAGATGAAATTACACCTTCAGGTTTATTCGAATGACTAAAATAAATCTTTTCATGGAATAGATACGCATTCCTTTACACTGCACTGCTATGACCACAAGTTTGATTTTTACTATTTAATTATTCATTGTGGATCAGGTCTCAATTTAAGCTAATATACAAAGATGAGGAAGAATGGGCACTTGTTTATCTCAGCTTTTTCTAATTAATTCAAGTAGTTCATTAATCACATTACTTTTCTACTATGTGATAAGGGAAAAAAAAAACAAACCAGCAACCATCCAAACAACAACAAAGACGACTCTCGATATAGAAAAAGCAGGATATTCTACAAAATTTACTTGCATGAATAGACTCCATTAAACCAATTATACTATTCTTGTATAGGGATGGCCCGTATTGTTGACTCAGCCTACAAGGGAAATTTTTCTGCTGTTTTGCCTTTAATGCCTAAAATACTACTAGAGATTTGTCCTAATAACAGACTGTACTATGGAGACTGGCACAGGTTTCATGAAGAGTTTTGCCTGGAAATATGAAATTCTCCGAAAATTTCCCTGCTGTTCCATACCTGCAGTGAGAATAATGATGCATCAACCAGCAATTTCATGTCTGTTACCAGGTGCTACACCTGAATTCATTAAACACAAAACTTTCAACTCCCAAAAATGTCTACTAAAACTAACCATCTTTTACCTTTTTTAATAAAAACTTGGGAAAAGTTGAAATATGAAACAAGAAAAATATTATTCAGTCCATAATTCATATAGTTTTAATGACATTTCTGACCTTTAAAACAGAAAGTATGAACAACTCACACAGACCATTGGGCAAACAGAAAAAGTAACAAGAAAAGCCAGCAATGAAAAGCGGAACTAATCACGAGGAATCCTCTGCAGCTCCAATAAGACAATATTTCTACTTTGTAAAAATGAAACACCATCACAACTCCACCAGCCACTGCCCTCATTTTGTCTGAAGAGACTCCCTTTTGCTCACCCAGTTATTTCTTTGATTACGCTGAGGTCCACAAGTTTCTGATAAGTAATGATATACTTATGAGTTATCACTGTTTGAAATGTGGTTGCCAAAACACATTTCTTTTTCTTGTGTGCAAATACTAGCAAGAGCCCACACTGTCATTTGAATTAGTTATGGAAAACGGTCCAAAAATGGATATGAACTTCAACAGAGCCTCCTGATTCATGCTCGCTGACATTATTAACAGCTTTATCTTGTCTGTATGAAACATCAGGGTCCTGGGCTTTTAAATATATCCAACATTTCACTACTGAAATATGTGGCCTTAATTATTTTTGTGCTTCAGCATAGGTGTCGGTTGATGCTCAGTCACTACACTTACATGCATAAGTCAGGTAATTATGCTGCAAATTATTCTACTTAGCCATTTGCCATTGCTCTTGTCTGACTCGAGCCTATGGTTGGCATGGTGAACTCATCTCACAACCAGCTCATCACACGGAGGATGGGGCAGAAATTGAGCTCCACTCAACCCCCCAACCACACTACCAGCCCTGAACGAGGATGATTCAGATCCATATGGTTAACCTTAATGTTCTTCTGAATGCTTATAAAACATCAGACAAAAATCAGCAAATTTTGTTGTTGAACCTGGAAGCTCCAAGCAAGTCCTTCTTTGCAGGACTCTCCCCTGTGAACGCACCTCCCAGAACACTGGGGCCTGTGTCCTCATGTGGTGAAAATTAGGTCATGGAGCTGCATGAGAAGCCCCACCACTGCAGGTGGACAGGAAAGTGGGATGTCCAACAGGGAAAGCAACACTGACGTGCTCTCCTCCACGTGCATGCAGCCAGGACACCTGCACGGCACCTCTCTGCAGTACGCTTGGCTTGATAGCCGCTTGTTTGCTTGAGCACCAAAGAGACTGAAGCTGTAAAATGAAAAGCTAGTTGGGAGCAATGTAACCATCCGAGGAAGATCCTCCCAACTAGTGGTTTCAGAAAGAAAAATACAGGCTGTCTTGTTTAAAACCACTGTCATGTGTTTACACAGCCCTGCTCCTTGGGTATGTGCACTACACAAGGCCCCTGTGGAGCAGTGATATTATATGTTAGCTCTCTACCCTGTTATTTCTGGCTGCTTAAGCAGCAAAAGACCAATATCCCATCCAGCTATGCTCAGTTGGTGCAAGAGAAATCAGCGAGATATCGCTCTGCAGCTCACTTCACACACCTCTCGTCCCTGTGTGGCACTGCTTGGTTTTGACAATGATTGACGACTCGTACCAAGCCCCTGCATTCGCTATTACTAAGAACCAAATGAGTATTTCTTCATGAGCTAACCCTTATCTTGCAAACCTTATGAGCTTTAAGGGTAGAAAGCTTATTCTCTGGAACAGTCTTTCACTTCTAAAACACCTCCTCCTTTCTCCTGTGATTTACTGTCCATTTATCTTTACTGGAAAGATATTTCTGAGCTACAAACTAGAGACGTCTCAGTCTCTAGTTTATGAAAAGGCCAGCCATGAAACCCGAGAAATGAAAAGCCAGCACTCCCACCAGCATATTAACTGGTTTTAGACCATAGTTAATGAGTTGTCAGTCATACATGATTTTACATTAAATTTCATTTACATTTAAGTCACAGTGGACTCAGCCGCGGTGTCCATATCCATCAGGCAGTTTCCAGTGACCATCAATAATTAATAGCCTCTGTTCACCCTATAATCTTATTTCCCAAGTCCAGGTTGACATCTCCCAGGCAGACTGGCTCTCAATACAGTATTTCCCTAAAAAGTAATTCACACTTGAAACGCGGAGCAGGCACATAACCATTCTTTTAGTGACCATTTACTTCCTTTCCAAAAGGCACCTCTCTACTTCTGGGTACAGGAAAAGCACTCGGGTCATTCTGATTTAAAAGGGAGCTTCAAACTGAGGAGTGCCAAATATCTCAGACAAGGCAGGAAATCAACTAAGGGATTAACGAATTTTATTCACCTACTTCTCAACGTCCCACAGCAGACACAGAAGGTGTTTGTGCCTTTTCCAATCTCTCACCCCAATGCTTGGTGGTGACAGTCTCGAAAATCTTGGCTCTGTTTGGCATTATATGCTGTTGTCTGATTTTCAAGCTGATAGCTCGAGGGAAGACTGAACCCTGAACGTCCTTGGCTGGGCCAAACCATGCTCATTTTGACAAGTTACATCACTCGACAAAGAAACACCATAGCTTCATCTTTTGAAACTCTACCGGTCTACCAGCACACAAAGAGAAGCCAACTGAGACCTAGCAGGTTTAGGGCTGCTCTAAATAACGAGCATCCAAAGAACTGCTAGGTAACTACATCGCAACCTCCTGACCAGGGTTCTTCTCCATTACTTCTGAATTTAGGCAGCTTTCTGAGACTGTTCTGAGTTGCAAATGAGGTCTGAAAGATGATCAAGTCTGCAAAGAGTACACTAGGATAAGCAAAGGAGCATTCTATTGTTACACCCTGCTAGCTCCAAGCCTTAAAACTTAAGCTGAACAGTATTTAGTGATTTATTATGCTTAGCTCTAGTTACATAGAATGCTAAAATATTCTTTTCCATCTTAGCAGCAAGGCAGGGTGTGGGGACACGAGGTGAAATCATGTCTGTTTATGCCAGCTTTCAATTTAGTTGCTTTTGGGCTGAAAGGATTGCATTAGAGATTAATTACTCCTTAAGAGGTTTCTTTGAAGCAAAGAATCTAAAAAAATTTTGAAAAGCTTAAGGCCTCCTAATACATGCGACTATTTTGCCATGGAAAAAAAAAATTGAGGTAACAAAACTCTGTTTCTTCTAGTAATGAACAGTAAAAGCTTGTCTGGGGGGGAAGAATAGTGATTAGATTGTGACTGTGTGTTGCTTCCAAATGTAAAGCTATTTTGCTTGAGACAATATTAAGATTCTAGGATGCAAGGTTTGATCATTAATTTTGGCTAACACTACACATTAATGTTGCTGCAGTCTTAGATTTTTTCTTCTCCTCTGGTTTTAGACAGCCTTAATCATGCTTACAGCCGATTCTAATTGCTGAATCATATCACTCTCCACCTTCTCTAAAATGCTTGGGGCAAAAGAAATAGTGAAGATTAATGACAGACGTGTAATTAGAAGAAAATGTAAAGATCTTGTGTTAATCATTCAGAAATAATTTGATAAATATGAAATTCTGAAGAGCTCTCAGAGTAAAAGATGATAAAATGAGTACTGTAGCACAAAGCCAAGCCAATTTATATGTACCACACTCCTTGCAACTGGAAAAAGAGCGCTCACATAAGCACGTGCAGGCGTGTGGGTATGCAAGGGAGGCTTTATTAACATAATGGAATTCAGCATGGAAGACCATCTGTTTTAATTGAGCAAGCTTATTCGTACAATGCTTTGCTCCACTAATCTTGTTTAGATTAATGTTAATGTTTTATTAAAAGGTAGTTTATCATCCCACAATACTGAGTTAAAATGATCATACCCATAGTAATATTCTCAGCTGTTACAGAGGCAGAGAGCTCGCTCATTACCAAGCTATCGATCATCTTACAGCGCAACTATTAAGGCTGGGAACCGTGGTTAGAAGGTAACCTGAGGCCTTTTTTCCAGTAAGGGTAAAGGCCCAGATAAATAACTTCTCTTGAATTAATTTAAAATACAAAAGAACACAGTATGCAAAATGATCCTCAATTACGCCTTTAGATAACTGCAGGAATGACGCTTTAGCTAATAACACCTTTCAGGCTGTAACAGAGAGAAGAAGTATCAAAAGGGAATGGCTTTCTCTTGATTGTAATTTTTTCTTCTCTTCCTGGGACGCATCTTCTCCCCATAACACTTGGGCTGTCCTTAGCCTTTGCTTTTAATGCGAAAGCAGGCAGCTGAGCGCTCGTTGGAAGCACACCTATCATTAAAAACACAGACACGGCCAGTCAAAAACATCTAGCAAAGCATGTTTTGTACACGGATCTGAAATCCCCAAATCGTAGGAGGCATCAGTATAACCTGAAGGTTAACTTTTTTTTGCAAATATGGCAGAATCTGAAAATGAATTCTTGCATCCTCCATGGCTGGAGAATATTGTACCTAAATGTCCAGGTTATCATTTTTAAAAGTTATAGAAAATAAAAGTATAACAAAATTACTTTCCAGCCAAGAAATGAATCATTCTACTATTTGATTCAGGGAGTGGTGCTGGAGCAGCAAAATGGACTACAACCAACTATATTTACAACGAAAATACCACTATAATCAGAAAAATAAATTCAACACCCATCTGAGTTGGGTCATACACTGGTTGTAGAGCTTCATCCCTGCTTCCCTCCTTTCATCTTCATAAATGTCACCCTGATCTGCTCGAGCCCAGCGCCAATGCCCCAGTGAGGACCACATGTCCTGGCTGTCCCTGCCACCACGCTGTTCTGTTCCATTGCACTTTCCCAGGTCCCCTTTCTCCACTGCACCAGGCAGCAGCTCAGTGCCCGACCCCTCAAACGCTGCTACCCCCTTGCCCACGCCACCAGAGCCTTGGCGTCTGCTCCTCTTGTTCTCAACCAAGTAGCTTTGCCCTTTCTCCCTTGCTGCTCCGCCACTCTGGAAGAGCTCCTGGTGAGCCAGCAGCAACAGTACCTTCACATTTCCCTCCTTCAGACATCTCCTTTGCCAGAGCAGATAAAAAAACCTTGACTGTGGCTGGGCAGCTGGCGTGCTGGACGACTGCCCCTTGTGCGGAAATTGTTGCCTCTTTGTTTCCGAGGTCTCACCCCATCTGTCCATCTCAATTCATCAAACATGTCCTGTCTTACACTGAAATGGCAAACCCACACGGGCAAGGATCAAGTTTTTTGTGTTTACTACTCACAGCTCCTAGTACAATGGTGTCTACAACCGCAGCTGCTAAATACCACTGCAGTACAAATAAAGCAACAAAAGAAGAAACAAAAGTAGCTCCCCCCTCCCCCCCACATTTCACGCATGGCTTGAAAGAGTCCACTTAGAATTTTTATTTCCTAAGGGAACATTTTATAATTACATTTTGGACATATGAACAAGGAAGATGAAGGATACCAAGAGAAGATGAAATGTATGTGAAGAAATTCTTCACATGCCATTCTAAAACCAATAATCTCACAAAGCAATAATTCAAGTGAGACTTCTTCCCCGAATACCAAAACATGCCAGTCATTAATTAAAATTCAGAAAAGCTTCTCTGTGATACAAAAGCATCACTATTCCCCTTCTGCAAAATTGGGAACCTGAGAAGGAGAAAAGTTAAATGGTTCATCCAAGAAAACCTAGCTGACAGTTGCCAAACTGCAAAACACTCCAAGCAACTTCAGACACTTGCTCTCACACTGGCTACAGGGATGTTGAGAGTCGCCCATTTTGGCTTGGGGTACGTTAAGTTTTAAGTTTCTGAATAAAACTAAACCTGAGAGAAGCCCATGCACTGAGCTTTCGAAAATCCCATCTAGGCTGCCTCCAAAATACACTAATTATGGGGATTACGTAGGACACAAAGGCATCTTCTCATTAAAGAACCACACTCTGAGATGAAATCCTCTCTCAAATTGGGGTACTCTAGTGAAAACAAGACCAGCTGAGGACGCATGTATATGAGCCACAATTTTTCATTGGCACGTTGGAGGAGACTTAAATGAACCCCTTAATTCGCAGAGTGGAATTATTAATGCTTCCCTCGGAAAGACAAGGCGCATTTCTACCTCTAACGAGCGACACACATCTATAGCTAACAAGCCATCCAACCTCTGAGCGAGTGCTGACGACTCCGCAAGGGAGACGCACAGGCCAGAGCTGACGCTGGAAGCGTTGATAGTGATCAGGGTTACAAATCACCGATTTCCTGAGTATTTGTCAAGTGCCCGTTCAACGCTCCAGGCTGTGTCCAACACGCTGAAATTACAAGTGACAAAATAAAATTAAAATACACAGATATCTCTGTCCCCATCTGTTTTCACCATTTACTGTCCTTTCCGAACACCTTCCTGTGCTAAGCACTATCTGTCCACACCACGACCCATGCCAAACAACTCTGGACCAGGGACGCAAGGGGCTTGCCTCACTGCCTGCTCATTTTGGGGGGCATTTGCCACATTTTTGGGGCTGTTACTCTGGCACAGGGTAACAGAGAGCAGCTGGGATCTGTATTGCACAAGGTCCTGCATGAGGTTTTAAGGTTGCCTGCCTCCAAGCACTTTGCTTCTTTGTGCTGAACCCAAGAGAAGCGAAGCGGGAGAGGCAGCTGGGGAGTGAGAAAATGCTGGGGCAGTGTGAAATTGCATGGGAAGTGTGAAAGGATAGGGACAACACTCTTAAACAATCACAGCTAGCAGACAATTAACTTCTATACACTTATTTATTCCATCATCCGCTGTATTCAACATTAACATGTTCCAACCACTTTTTTCTTCAGGATGAAGTTACGCTACACGGCGTGTTTTCAGCAAGGTGTGCAGGCACCTGCCTGTCCTGCTGCCGAGCTCATGATGGGAGAGGAGAAATCACATAACCTAGGATGCAGAACTACCTTTGCACCTTCCCTTAGCTTTCCAGGCCACCTCCTCCATCTCCCCGTGCAGCGGGGAGCGAAGGCTGCTCCTCCGGCGCCAGCGTGCTTTGGGTCGCTCCCCTCCGGTGACAGCCCCGGATGAGGAGCCTGTGGATGGGCCAGGTGAATGCACGCATCTACGTGAAAGGCACAAACCTAAACACCTCGATGGGTCAGTAATACAATGCAGAATGTGACTGGCATTTTTTCCTCTCAAGACATATAAGAAGTGCATTCAGGAACCTGTGACTAAGCTGCTCGGGCTGTTCGCCAATGCACTGTAGCTGCACATGACAAATTATGCATTCATCCATTGTTTGAAAGTTTTGGATTCACTGTTGGTGGTAAACTTTTTACTAGAACACACAGATGGTCCTGCCTGATCTTGTTAATGAAAAACTCTCACACAGCTACAAAAACAGACGTGATCATCTGTTTTTCAACATTCTGAAAAAAATCTACAGAGGTGTAAGGTGCTATACAAATGAGAATAATTAGCTTGTGCCATCTGTGGACATTAAAAAAAATGAGAGTACCTGTATTCCTATGTTTTGTAAGGATAAGCATTATGTCTCCAGCAAAGTACACACTTAATAACTTTTCAATTTATTGCGACCTTCTGCTCCAATTTACTTAAGGAACTACAATACTAGCTGTGCCTCACACCTTTTTCACCTTACAATTAACAAGTAATAAAAAACGCTATGAAAAACTAATAAGTCTGAAGCTCTCTGACAATTCACTGATTAATTCTGAAGATTTTAAAGCACATTGGAACATACTTGGCTAAAACATAAATTTTATCCAGTTCTCAGTACCACTAATGAGTGTTGGTGCATGATCAAGTCTCACAGCTCACCTGGACATAACGGCAGCAGGAACTGCACCCTGCAATGCTAGATGGCTTGATGGCAGGGTAACACTTGCCCGGTCCTTCCACCCAGTTTAGTGGTGAGCTGTATTCTGTCCTTGCAGACACAGTGCTGCACGCCTGGGGTCTGCAGGCAGGAAGGGCACAGCACTGCAGCAGTCAGGGCATGGATGCCCTTAGCATCTGATGAGGAACAGTTACTATCGACAGGTGCCTCAGAGGGACAACAGTAAAAATGATCAGCATCCAGGACTGGATTTCACCCGATTCTGTATAACATCGGCTGGAGACGTTTAAACACACCAGGGGTGCAGAACTCACATTCCTCAGCCTCCAAAACACGGGGAGAGACTAGGAAGGCTGGTCCTGCAGGCTGCACCGGGTTGGTTCTCGCTTGCAGTTCTATAGCATGAGAGGAGAGATTATTGCTGCAAAAGGAGTCAGGCCATTCGAATGAAAACATGAAAAGAATTTTAAAATAGCACCGTACAAGCTCACGCTGGCTGCCCCCAAGCTGGAGACCGGAGTGAGAAAGAGGACACCCAGTGAGGAGGGCCGAGAGCGGAGTCTGCGTTACTCAGACATTTTCTGAGTATCAGCACCGGCAACACTCGGAGAAGCTGCTTCCCCAGTCCGCTCCCACCCCAACTCACCACAGGCACTAGAGTGGAATATATCCCCCCACGTGCCATTCAGCCCCTCTCTCTGAAGCACGTACTGAAACACTACCATATCAATGGTTCTCATTGCAGTGGGCAAATGCCAATTCCATGCAATGCTGAGAGCTGGAACGCTGCTGCCTTAAAGCCAAGCTGAGTACACACTGCTGCCATTGCCATTCCCAGCCCTCTTCCACTCGTGAACTGCTCCTACATTATTCACAAAGAGAGAAGGCAAACAGCTTTCAGACTCCAAACCACTGCCAAAACCCAGTACTTTTCTCAACAGCATTTTCTACGCAAAGCTCAAAAACGAACCTTAAGCCCTGAGTACTGGGTCAACGAATGCTGTGTTCTGTTTATTGTTTCATGGTTTGTCATTATTTTGTTAGATGATGGTAGCAGACCCCTGGTGTGCAGTGCAAGATCCAGACCATAATTGCCATGCCCCAAACAGCCTGTCACCTAGAGAAGATTAAAATATGTAACAGGTCCTTTGTTTGCCTTGTAATCCTAGAATGAATAACCACAGCTGCAAATATAAAGATACACAGTCCTTACTCTCTCATCTGTTACATGTTTTAATACCCGCAAAGGTCTACCTCTACTCCTACTTGACTTGACGCCAGGACAACTGCGTTAGGAAACAGGCAGGAGACACTGAAAGCATTTCTTAGTTGAGTAGTGTCCACTCCCGACACTATTTTGTGGTCTCACTCATTCAAGAACCATCCTGGTCTTTTTGATTTGTACCTTCTGATTCGAGCTACTGTTACACTCGTAACTGTCTTTAGAAAACGTTCATAGATTTACCTGTTACAGAGGGTTAAGACTGAAAGCGTGAATAGGCCATCCCCAACTTAGAACAGCAACTCTTCCTCATCTGTTTTCTAACTTTCTTCAGGATGCAGGTGAGGTTAGTCAGGCTTCGCTGTCAGCCCACGGACTTGGTATAGTTTCACCCTCTAAACCTCATTTCCTTCGGCTGACCCATTTTCATTTCTATTCCTGAAATATTTCCCATTTTCCCTCCTCCTGTACACATTTATTTGTGAGATGCGAATGTATGGCCCCGTTTGTTGAAGGTTTGAGGGTACCTGACTTTATTATTACTGCTGTGCTCACTTAAGCTGCAGCATCTCCTAATTATTTTAAAATGTTTTTTTCCAGACTCCCACTGGATAGCAACTAGCATAACTTTACTCTGAGATGACTTCAAAAAGCCTGCATGCATTGCTACCTCCTAAGTGTCCTCTGAAGTCAAATCCATTCACAACGTCATGTTCATAAAATGGGAAATGATAAGAATGAGTTCTGTTAGACAAATTACCAGCAGTTCAGTGCGGTGCTTTAATGTCATTCTTGCTCTTCAAGAATGTCACTGAATGCACCAGGCATGTAAAATGCCCATATGAAATTAAGACACTAAATGTTTGCTCCTACATTGTAAAGAACCTCATAAACGTCAGAGGTTTTTATTTCATGCACACCACAGCTTGTAGAGACACCAGGAAACATTTGGTTCTAATGGGAAACTGATGTTCGTTTCAGCACCGTGCTGCCCATTAGCACCCGCCCGAGCGATGCTCCCCGGCAGGTCTGAGCAGCCAGACACACCAGCCGACCCGGACAGCAGCAAACACGGTTTAGTTTCTGCGTTGTTTTACGTGCCAAAGAGATGAGCAATTCATGTACTACTCAAAAACACCGTGTGTAAAGCCTTGTGTCCCTTAACACAGGCAAGCATAGGAAATTCTCTTTTTAATTAACTGGTAGCTCAATAGTTTAAAAAAATTTTGGACCACCCTCCTTTTTCTACCCGTCTGTGTCTGACAGCTCACCTCCAGAGTGTGCTCGCACAGACTAAAGGTGACGAGTTTGCACTGGCTGGGCAAGAGGCATGGAAGGTTTAAGGAAGAATACTCTGTGTGCTCCTGCACTTCGCTGCTTTTTGTGGTCTCTTCTCTGCCCACATTACCGGGCACAGACATGGCTGATGTTGGCACTCCACCAGTCAGAAAAAACCCTACTCACTGTATGGCCCCATGCAGCTGTAAGCCCCCATCTTCTCTCTCTCACTTCCACACACTCCATTCGATTCCCTTTTACTCAACAAAGGTGTAACTCTGAGTGTACAAACAGACAGGAGGAAGTAGACTGAGGAGACGGACGCTCGGGGTAAAGTGGGTGACTGCAAGCAGAAGAGAAAATGGTGCTGAGGCCGGTGATTCGGATCATCACTCCTTTGCTGCATACTATTACCCTGCATTATGACTTAAGCTGGATACTCCTGTTGTAACAAGGGCTCTATGTATATCATTTTTCTTCAGTATCTCTCGGTACCAAGAAATGCTATAAAAGCCCAGTGCAAACACACGAGGCCACACTGCCGAGGGAGACCAGCATCCCAGCAGTTTCTGCAGAAACATGGGTAACAAATCACTAAAGGCGTCGCATCAGAGATGTTCCATTCCCACTACAACACACGCAGCCAGATGGTCAGCCCCCCGTGACTTCAGCCTTGCTGTAGACCTGGTAACTTCATTAGGTGATTCTAAGAAAGCTCCATCCTTAAAAATCTGGTTTCAGCTATGAGAAGGGAACATCTGAGCATCTGACCCCAGGCTCCTTTGGAAATAGAGGTTGAGCCCTTCTCACAATCCAAGTATTATCCTGGGGAGGAAAGGAGCAAGGAAACCTTCAGGCAGAAGTTCAGCCTGCTCAAAGGCAGACTCCCCTTTCGAAGAGGAAAACACACGCTCTAGTGGTATGTTCTTCTGTCTTGGAAATGCTAACGGGATTTTTGTGTTTGATTTTTGGCTTTAAATGAGTCAAACCAAAATTAAGGGATTTCCGTGTGTGATACTGAACACACACACACACTTTTGCATAAGGGATTTGTGTTTTGTAAATTATACCCTTTAGCCATATCACTAGTCATTAACCTAATTTAAATTTCAATAAGGAGATTCTCCGCTTTTATCATTAAAATTAACTAGCTCCTCACTGCGAAGATACAATCAGAAGGGTAAGGTTAAAGGATATCACCAAGTAAGTCTGATTAAACCCACTTTTTATTCAGCAGCTCCTTGTACTCCCCTGCAGTGATACAAAAGCAACTCCCAAGCGACTTCCCCTCACTGACGGATAACGTGTCAAAGTATCCCTTTTGCAGTGTCTCAAAGGCCACTCACTGCCTGCTGTTTCTGCTAACTGCTGTCTGTCATGTACTGCGAAGATTTATAAAGACACTGCTGGGCTCATCTCGCAAGTGCCTTTCTACAATGTGTTCAAATGGAGAAGGTCATCCCAGGAATTATCCGTGCAAGTAGCAAAGGTAATCCTCGGGAACAGATCTGTTTGCTCACTGCGCCCGTCTGTCGGGTATCTGTGGTTGTGAAGCTATGTGATCACCAGAAGTTTGCTATCGGAGCAGGCAGTGACCCCTCGGCTGCTCACTGCTCCCCCGGGCGCTGGGGGATGCAGCTGAAGGCAGGCAAAGGAGACGGGAAAAGCTTTGCCTGCCAGGAGCCAACGGGACAGGGCTTTTGTAACAAAAAAAAGTCAGTAAAAAGATGCTGCCAGATCCAGAAACAATCTCGAACAGAAAAATCAGAATGTGCGGTGAGGCAGTTTGGATGGAAGAGATGTGCTCAGGGTTTGGCGGTACCCGGCCAAAGCAGAGAGCACGGGCCCATGGGGATGTGCTGTAATTTAGGAAGAAATTAGCAGAGGCGCTGCCAGGGTGCTAAGCAGCAACCACGCTTCTCTAGCCAAAAGCAGGAATATCAGGCAACAAAATCCCCGCCGTGCTGTTTAACAGGGTTGCAAATATTCATTTGGGAGAACGCTGCAAGTCCTGATGTGAAATAAGCAGGTAAAGTGCAAGCATCCAGATTTAACAAGCCTTTTTTTCTAAAAAAAAAAAAAAAAAAAAAAAAGAAGTTACTGGGGAACTTTATCTAGCCAAATTCTAGCAAAAGAGGCACCATGAGTACAACAAATCAAGACAGAGACAGGTCCAGCTCCTCTGTCGACTTGTGTCCTGCATTTCTAGGCCAGCAGGAAAAAGCCGCACTCTCAAGGCTGATTTGCCTGGGAGCCCACTCTTCTGCCATTTTTTTCCTTCCAGAAGTAGCTTTAGAGTCAGGGGTCAGCACCAACCGCCAGCAGAAAGACAAACAAAGTGGGTGTTTCGAGCAAATCCAAAGATAAGACTTCTCTAGGGCTTCATATAGAAAAAACTTCCTCAATAAAGAAGGACTTCCCCGAACTAAGCGAAGTGCCTCAGATTTTCTGGGCCCTGATGATGTAGTAGAGAATTAACAGAACTGTGTAGTTCACAGAAAACAGGTAAGGAAGGACGCTGAAAAGAAATGTTATTTTAATTGGATTTCTTTGTTCTCTTGTTATCTTCAGCACCTCAACAACGCCTGCAGTACTCCAAAATCTTCTGGGACTTAAGAAAGCTCCACTTCTTTGATTCCATTTTCATTTGAAACTTATATGAGGAATATTATTGGTATGCAAGAAAAACCACATGTACAAGAGTATGCAAAGGCCATACTATGCTAACTGTGGCAGGGGAAACCTGCTCCACACAACTGGCAACAGCTGTAACCCAAGAATTCTAAATTCCAGTCGAATGAATCTGAAGATTAATTGCAAAACCCATCAAAGTACTCTGCGGAAAAATAGTAAACTGTACGTAAACATTCAGGGACTTTTGCAAATTCCCACAGCCTATAATTAGATTTACTGACTGCTATCAAATCCGAGGCTCCACTGCAAACATAGACAGTTTTTGTTGTTTTAAGATGCGTACACAGATACATGAAATGTGTCTAATTACCAACAGTTGTTTTGTTTCCCTGTTTAATTTCAACAGCACAAATCCACTCAGCGTAAGAGTTTCATGTACACTGGAATAATTAACTGCAAAAGCTGCATGTCTACAAAGTTAAAAAGTAAAATTAAAAAATAGAAAATAGTTGTAAGCACTTGATGAAGTCGTTTTGCCAGCAAACTCAGGGTAGGGATCATAGTGTCTACACCTCGTGCAATTTATATCCAGATTCATTAAATTCTCATCTTCACTTTTCTCATTACAGAGAAGTATAAACAAAAGCCCGTAATCCTGCAATTTCATCCAGGTGAAGAGAACAGTCTGTACGAAGCCCTTATGGGTTTAGCTAGGCTCTGTGCCTGCAACAGCTCTCCGAAGTCTGCAGAAGCAAAATGGGTCATTTCTAGTCACAGGATCTTTGGAAGGTGTCACCAGTTTCCCCCAAAACCCCAACCCTCTTTCCTGAGAAGGAGATTTCAAGAAGATTTTGGAAAGCAAATTCACTTTCCCCACATTACACCCACATGACACATACAGGTGGCCCAAATGACAAGGCGACAGCAGGGATGTGCAGTGCAGATCATACCCTGTGCTCGACGATGTCTGTGCTTTCCTATCAGAGAGGAATTTAACTTGTCAGCGTTTTTCCCTGCAAAACAGATGCTCAACCTACACCCAGAGCTAAAACGATGCAAGACTTGCCGTCTCTCACACGCAGTCCACGTCTGCAGCCATGTGTTGGAATAAACACATCAGTATTTTTAGTAAATGCACAATTACATATAATTTTAAGACTAAAGTCACAGGATGTTTAAATACATACACACTCAACAGACACTTTAGAAACAAAATTATAGAGGACGTTCTTCAGCCTTAACTGTTCTATGCAAAATCTTTTTCAAACTTGAAGAAAGAATACACTAATCTGTTTGCTAATTGAAGTAATTCTAGAATTAACCAGAACACTTTTTATTATTATTGGTTCTTGCGTGTTTAATTTTAGAAGTGTAAATCATATAATTAAAGCTTTGACATAAGAAGTTATTATGTTCAAATGCAGCTCTCCATGCTACAAGTAAATACGGAGGGATGCTTTCAGATTTCTGTAATTAAAAAAAAAGATCCATGCATTTTAGAAACAGACTATTCTATCCAGACTATTCTATTCAGACTATCCTGTATTAAGCATCGCTCTTCTGCAAGCACACTGGAATAAACCAGTGGGCATCACCTTCCTATAGCTGGTTGAGCACTTTGGCTTTCAGTGAGGCTTTCACCAGGTTAACAAGTAAAAAATCAGACAAACGAAGCACCTTGCCTAAGCTCTTTGGGAACTGCCACACAAATGAAATGTGGATGTAGTCACTGAGGCTTTGGAGCACGTTAGCACACGCAGCAGCAGACCTGTATGTGTGCAACGCCCAGGGCACGCGAGAGCAGTGGCACACGGACAGATTGCTTGGAAGGTCCCAGACATGGACTCGAGGTCTGCCGGACGGAGGCCACGCTCGACGGGCAGGACCTCAGCACTGGAACCAGGGCTGTCGTACTGGGTATGGACAATTGGAGAAATTCATGGTAGCACAGACCCTGAGCCAACAAAGAGGTCCCGGCGCCACATAACGTACGCTGAGGGGCTCTCCAGGTTCAGAGCAAGCCAGGACTGCGAAAAACTACAAATCACTTTTAGCCATTATAGCCATAATAAACTTCTTTAGTATGACATCTCTGTCTTCCAAAGTAGTATGACAAAATCTCCTCTCTATTCCCAAACACATTAAACTGCCAGACAATTTCTGCTGCTTTCTCTTGCTTGTCTTTTCCCCTTCCTGAAAACAATCAGCATGGCTGAGTTGAAGGAAATCGATAGCTGCACATGATATTTTTTTATAAAACACCTATAATTTCACATTGTATTAATAGGCTTAACATAATCTCTTAGACTTTGTTGGAAATTAGACCCTAGGGGAATTAGAAGCCTAACTCACCTTGACTTTCCATTGTATTTTGAGTCTAATTGGCTTAGCATCTTTTGAAAATTCTAGCTTTCATTATTTGTTACATTTGTTCTGAAAGTTACAGCTGAGTAAGAAAAGTGAATAAAAAAGCTGCTTATCCGACTTTCCAGGCAGGGTAACAACCATGCAAGCGCATCAGCTGAAATGCTTTTAAAGAGGCACTTCGGCCTCTCCAGCTTCCAGGAAGCCACAAGCTTGGAGCATCCTGAAATCCAACAAGGCCAAGAGCAGACTCTGTGAAGTTAACCTGCACTCCACAAGCTCAGTTTGAACAACTGCAAAGTGGGGTATCTGCTAACCTGTCACACAGGGATGATTTTGTAAGTAATCTGTTTAATAGGCCAAACTAATTCTGTAATCAAACTACAATAAGCCCCTCTCTTCTCCAGAAGTATAGTATTATTCACAGCCTATCTAGATCAAAGGATGCTTCTACATAACAAAGGAAGCTTCTATAATTTGTGAAGTAACTTAATACTGCAGTCCATGTATTACTCCATTTTCCTAGACTCTGGGTGTCCTTCTAAGAAATCTTCACGTTCAAACTGCACTTTGCATGGAACTGGGGCTACCTGTCAGCAGAACTGGTATCCAAATCGCAGAATCTGTGCATGCAGAAAGGCCGTGACTCAATATTTCCGGAGGCAAACAAGCAGTACAATGCAATCAGCTGGCATCCATGCATGAATTAATGGTCTGTAATTTCTGAATTACATACAATAAAGCCTACAGTACTACGAACACTATGGCCAACACTGACCACTTCATGGGCTTTTCGCAGAACTGCTTACCAACCTCCTTCACAGTCTTTTTGCTGTTTGTGCAGTTCCTTTGATACCAAAAAGATTCATTTTTTAAAAAGAATGAAAACAGTATGTGCCACTAACTTCTTGCTGCTGTACACTGGCAAATGCACAAACTGCAAAAATCAATGAGCTGCATGATTCTCTTTGCTTATGGTGCTTTTGCATCTCATACAGCTTCCGTCACGGCTCGGCATTCAGCCTGCCTAAAGGTCGTAACACGATGGTACCTGGAGGAACCGAGAGGAAGAAAGGGCAGTCTGCATCGTGGCCTGTCTCTTGGTGATCTACAGTCCCCTCCAGTGCCAGTGGGGATGGAAACGAAAGCTTTCCAGCCTCGTCTCTCTCCCACTGTTGCTGAAATACTTTCACTAAATCTGCACTGGATTTCTACTTGCATCTAGATTTAAAGGGGAATATCCCACGACTAGGAGAATGAAGGTAATCTGGTGCTGTTCCACAAACGCCTGAAGAAGTTTAACAAGTTCCCATCCACCCTACCGTCTGCAAACTTTGTTATACACACGTGATTTCAGATCTGCCCACCACCACACACTTTCTGCCAAGCACAAAAGGCTGGCATGCATTTATCGCTATTAGCAGGACACCAGGATCGGGCTTTAATTCAGTATAACCAGTGTCATTTTTCTACTCCTTCTGACACCAATTTCAAAGAGAGTCAAAATGAGACTGGGTCCCAGAGTGGTAGGTAAGGTATAGGCACATCATAAAAAGCTTTGTAAGAAACATTATGGGGTTGCCTCCAATTCTTTCACAAACAAACAGAGGCAAAGCTATACGTTCCACCATTTCTGAACAGATGGGATGTAGGGTGAGAGACAGGAAGGTTTCTGTCACAGGTGAGAACTGGACATGGGACCTTACGGCACTTACACCTTCTCGCTCTGCATCCCTTATGTGCTAAACTGATCATTAGGATAGGGATCAGGCTGCAGAAATGGATACTGGGATGAAATACTTTCCTCCTTCATCCATGCAGTGAGAGCCAGCCTGGAGCAGCAGGGTGAAAGCTGCTGCTGGGTGAGTCCCCTCTGACGGTGGGCACCAGCGTGGAATTACAGCTGGCTCTGACAGGCCGGCTTCCAAGCTCCGCTGGAACTGACTGGCGACTTTGCAGGCAGTTTCAGTCTCTCATAAAGTGCTAAGCAGAGAAAGAATACGAATCAACTATACATACATGAGGTGGTTTGTAACCAAAAAGGAGAAATAAAAGAAGAATACACTGAAAGGTGTCTGGTCCATTGGGTTATCACAGCAAAAAGCCAGGGCGCATGTCCGTAAATGCAGCTGGA
>Ga0181612_176960_pt1 | contig 20700 bp, 9 predicted proteins | sample HoacroProtozoa21_FD_119630 | JGI IMG/M metagenome (GOLD analysis project Ga0181612, IMG submission 119630) | Hoatzin crop microbial communities from Cojedes, Venezuel. Combined Assembly of Gp0051906, Gp0051904, Gp0051908
ATATGCTCTTTATAAAGATCTTTAAAATACTCGAGTCTTATTTGCATTTGAACCAAAGCTTAATTCTGAAACAGTAATTCTCCACTTAGCTCTACTTTAGGCTTAATTTCTACTTCAACACACATCAGTCCATTCTCAAACAGCTCCGTCCAAGACACCAGCAGACTACAAATCACATAAATATGTTTTCACACATTACTGAATTGAAATAGTTGCCACTAACACAGGGACAACACTACACTTGCCTTATATAGACAAAGGACATAATTATGTCCACTCGCCTAAACACCAAGAAATCTTATTTTCCCCACAGCCAAGCCAGAAAGCAGACACTTCCTGAGCCTGCTGGGAGTAGCTGAATGCTGTTAATAAACAGACAGAAGCATAAGTAGATTTTCATCCTAGTTATGTTGCTTGCAAAAGGAGCCCGTAAGACTTCCAAGTTTAACCATAAACAGAGTGTGATATGATGCACCACCATAAAAAAATATCACTGTTTGTACAATGCTTAGCGATGCTGTTGCTCATTATGAGAAATACATGGAGAAAATCCCATCTTTACAGCAAGACTGCAATAACATAAGGTATGAAGCAGTGGAGCTATATATCAGGGAAGGAGTCGAATGCTGGACTTGCTGTATGATCAACAGCCATGCAAAGGCCTCACATGAAGCAGAAGTTCTGTACAAAAACAGCACATGTGCTGCATGACTAACATTAGCCTGCAGAAAATGTGCAAGAACAAAGTATTTGGCTTGGAAAACAATGCTGCAAGATTTTCATTTTTTAAAAATTGTGTAAAGAATCATTTTGTTCTTCAGTTAGAAAAGATTACATGGTTTGACCCTCAGTGTACAAGCTGAATTATTTTAGCGTATGACTAAGCAATCCACTGGTGAAACTACTGAAAAATTTAAAAACTTTTAAATGCCTCTCTACAAATTATAGATACTTCTATAATGTTATTAAAAGTGCATCCACAGGAGATCAAATGAGCAAGCAGCCCTGACACTCTCCAGTTCTTGCATATATGACTTCACAATCTATGTTTGCATTCTAAGCATCTTTTTTCTAAAAACTTCTAGAAACAGGAAATAAATCTTTCTTACTGCCAACTTCTTCAGAGAAGGGTTAAGTTCCTGCTCTAGCCAGTCTGGCATAGCATCTACCAAGCAGAGTACATAGTGCTTTTTTCCTCTCCATATACTATGGGAGCCAACTTAGAACATTGTACTCAAGAAAAGAAGGGAGTGGTCTCAATGTTACAAAGCAAAACTGTTCCCTGAGAGTAGGAAGTTATTGTCCTGGAGGTACACTGACCAGGGGAGAGTTACAGAGGAGACAACAGGGGGAAGCTAAAGATTTTGCAAATGGAATATTATTACAGAACACGTAGATGCTCTACATCACAAATTCAGAAGAAAACAAGTTCCACCAGCTTTGCTGCTCATTCTGTTGCAATGAGCCTCCACACACTGCTTTGCAGGATGCAGTTCTTGCTTACCAAGTTACATTTCCATCCCTTACATGTACATCCATAACACTGTACGAGCTGTAGTACAGCAAATCCAGTTGCACTACGACAAAACCCAGATTACACTGCACTATTTAGTGAAAGTTTTACTGACCTGAAATGTGAAGTAAAATAACTGTTAGTTTGCATATAACTTAGTCTATGCTATAGACTATACTATAGCTCAGAACTATAACAGTCATAGCTCTGAACTCACCAAAAAGCCAAGATGACTGTGATAACAAGTGATACAAATTTAAAAAAAGGAAGTACTTTCTGCCAGCTCGGGGGATGCAAAAAAGACGGGAGAGTATCAACTTCCCTGTCATCGAAATATCACTTCCTTGTATTTATCTGCGCAGCTATTAAGTAGACCTTTCTGAGGATGCCATTTTTAACTGACTTAAAAACCACAGAGCATTTAACAAGTACGATGCATAAATGCCATGCAGAAGGGTCAATCCGGTGTGTTTCACATTCAGAGACGCACATTTCAGCCTTATCTCGGTGGAGTAAGTACGAGGAGAAAAACCTGCTTTGTATGGGCTGAATCATACAGTTTATCATTCTGACAATTAGGACAAACACAGTATAAAAATACCTATACAGAATCCAAGCAGTGAGTACCAGTAGCAGAACTTCACTGTTTCAACACACAGAGAGCAAGGTATATCCCTTATAACTTTCCTCATACGTATTTAATAAAGGTGCATGTTATTTAGAATATTTAATTCAAGCCAATGGTTCCTTAAACAAAATCTCTTTCGTGTCACTATTTCTAAACAGTAACTGGAGTAAACAATGAACTCACAAAACAAAACTTATAGCACAGGAATAAAACAAACATATCCTGGTGTTAACTTTTTAACTCTCACAGTAAGTGTATTTAAAACACCCAGTAAACCCACAAGAACTTGGTACTGCAATAATACATATTGTATCTTCTGGTAAACAGGAATCTTTTACCTTTAAACACAGACATAGACACCCAGATGGAAGCTCCTTATTTAGCATAGCTCTGATAAGCTGTTTCAGCTACTCTCACTATTCCTAATGCAGGTACACTGTAATACCTTCTTATATTCCAGTTGCATTCACTGTATTTTCTAGCGCTATTACCAGCTCCCATCAGACAGATTTAAGATGACGTCGTATACCTTACATTTGTTGCTACTGGTATTCAAAAGATACAACTAACTGTACTACAGAGATTGTCACCAAACATTTGTTCTTCTAAAATCACTCACAGTAAGATACCCATACACAGGTATTCTGATCAGCCCTTAAATTGTATTGAACTGAATCATTAGCCTTTTGTTGTTTAGGAAAGGCTGCAAATAGTAACAGAATTAATCACCACAGACTCTGTTCCGAGCACACTCATTTCCCATTAAACGGGAGCTGACACTGTTCAATACTGCAGAAGATCAGAGATCACTGAGGACTGGTTAAGTAAACAGTTACGGAACCGGAAGGCTCATCTGTTAACTGATTCACCATGTGCTGTTTTGTTTTGTCAACTCAATAGACTAGGGGATTTTTCTGTGAAAGTCCTGCTCTGAGGTGAACCTTTCTTTTCAGTGTCACCTGTGAATATTTTAGTGTTCAACAGAAGGAATATGCAAGCCACATCTTTTCCCCTTCATGACTATCTTGCAAACAACAATAAATACTCCTCAAACTTGATTATGAAACCAGATCCATATACTTAACAGAAGAGCAACATGGCAGTAAATGAGAGCCTTCCTCTCTTCTTTGGAACACCATTTCAGATAAAGATAACACCCTGTGGAGAGGAAAAAAAAAAAAAAAACCCACACACACATGAAACCAAGAACACAAAAAATGACAAAAAATCAAACCCACAAAAATCATCCTGTATTTGCAATGGAATCTACTGCACTCAGTGTTTTTAAAGCAAAATTTGTAGTAGCATTAACATAACTGAATAAAGAATTTAAACTAAAACCAGATGTTACTACTGGCATCTTCAAAACAATGGAATTTTTCAAGGTTTTGTGACTCAGATAACATGACGTTAAAACGTAACACAATTCTGCTGTGTGTCAGTTTATCTCAGAATTTTTAAGATATGAGCCTAGAAACACACAGTAAAGTCCACTTACACTTCACCAAAGACTTCAGAATCATAACCCGCATTGTAAGAATAACATTAAAATTATTCATAAACCTTTTTTTTTAGTAGAAATGTACTTTCTTTGCACGATCAAATAATACAGACACATACTGTTCCCCTTCCAGGTTAACAACGTATTTTTCCTTCCCAAATACCTTAAATTACAAGTGAAATTATCAGTGATGTGATTTAACCATAAGCATATGCACTTCTATTAGAAAAGTTACATTTTTAAAACAGTAAAAAAACTATTACAGTGTATTTGGACATTGAAGCTCCATACACAAAAGCCGAGTACAAACTTCAGTGTACTGAAAAAAAACTCCCATCTTTTTAAACTATGCATAGCTATGTTTCTCATTCTTTCCAAACCATATACAAAGCCCAAACTCAAAATAGCTCAATTTCATACTGTTTCTGTAATCTGACATAGCAATTACATCACTATTACAAAGACAATGGGCTCCATAAATACATTCCACACTACTGCAGGAGTTGAATACTGAAAGCAAGCAAATCTGTAGCATAATCAGTGCAGGTATTTCTGAACCAAGACAAACAGCACTCACATTCAGGATACAAGCAAACATGGAATGACAGGGTCACATTTGGCCATACTGACACCAGACTGCATCCATTTCTTTTTGAAGAGCCAATTTCTTTCTGAGAGCAAATCAAACAGCCAATGTAGAAATTAAAATACTTCAGCATGAGCCTACCTTCTACAGTTATTTTCTTCCTGACTAAACTAATAAAAATACAAGATTATTCACACTGAAATACAGTGAAGATCAGAAGGGTATAGACACATCAAATCTAGGTACTTTATCTGTGACTGAAACAAAAGTGTCTTGGCCTCTTTTCGTCTCTGACAATTTCTCAGAATCAGTTTTTAATCATCTTCTAATCTAATTTTTTCATCTCCTGTCCATCTACTATTTCCCTTTTGATTCCTTCTTTAAGCCTTTTCTGAACAATTTAACCTACTGACATAACTTCACTGTTTACTCATTTCTACAAGAGCCTTCTCTCTGCCCTAGTCAAGAAATACTCTGGGAAACCAATTTAATAGTAACATTTTAAGCACTACGTTAATTGTATACTCCATGCCAAGCAGCCTTTTCCATTGATGACAGCCACAGAAAAACTGCTGCTGTAGTAAATAATTAGTAGGTCTCTTTCCTAATGACTTCTCAGTATTACCAGATCAGAAATAATACAGAGCAAAACATTAAACAAGTGATCAACCATATACTGGAGATGTAGTTCAAAATTCAGTTGCAGGTCAGCACAGTAACTTGCTGTGCATCATAGTACTGCCCTTTCAAAATCCAGTTCTAATCAAAGAACCCTATAAAACTAGCACTCTTTACTACACATCAACCTGTTAAGTAGAAGAAAGTGACACGGTCTTTTTCTTGACTAAGGACATGGAACCTCTCCTGTGTTTTATGTCACTGCCACATCACATTCTTTATGTCCTATATGGAAAACCCAACTATTTGTAATTTCATTCCTCAGCATGCAGTGGTACTCGTGTCTTTACTAAGTACTCATTTCACTAAGTCCTCAGGGAATTAAAATACCAAAACATCAAACAATAGGTGAAAAATCTCAGTAAATACTCAATGTTGTAGGAACTGTCATAATATCCTAAATAATTTCTGAGAAAGCATCAAATATTGACTAAAACATGAAAAACTACAAAACTACAAAACCACTTCTTTTACACTGAATAAAACTGTTACGTCTTCTCTTATTACATTGACTATAAAACTGAAACCACCTAATTGCATACGGGGGTTCCAACTTTGTTTTCAACATTATCAGCTTGATTAAAAACCCATGCAAAACGATGTTTCATATCTGGGGAGCCTTAACACTTTATATCCTAGCAAAAACATTTTCAAATCGTTGATTAAATCATGTCTATTTGTAACCAAAAACACACCAGGATTTTGTGGTAGAAAAAAATGTGAGAAGTGCCTTTTCCCTAAGTATCTCTTTTTTTATTTCATAAATCATTACATACCAACGTGTAAAAGCGTGCCTACCTTTTAAAAAGAAAATAAATAAAAACGAAATAAAATGTAGTCATTTTCTTCTCTGTGTCAGTACCTGAATTCAATGCATCTTTAGCATATAATGGGAAATTACGGAAGTTAAAGACACTTCCCAGACACCTTTTTTTTTTCCTGAAGAGAATGATTTGGAAAGGAAGCAGGAAAATCTCAAGAAAGGGTTCAAAGACAACTACATATCATACCCACAAAGGAGGAGAACACTGTCATAAATGTTTATTTTTAACTATTGTTCCCATTGTCTCAGAAAAATACTAAATACTTTAAATGTTCAAAAGATTGTTTATCAAAATATATTTGACTAAGTTTTAAATGTTCTTCTGTATCACGTATAATATCACAAAACAGTCACATGAAGGATTTATTCCCTAGATGCTTAAAAATGCTTGGTAAAAATAAGCAAAATAATATTTATACAGGAGAAGAACGGGCAATTCAGGTTAAAAAAAAATCACAAGGTTTATTGTGAGAGCAAAGTTTGTTTTGGTATTATAAAAAAGCATAAACAAATATTTAATTGATAAATTGAGATACATTAAATAGTATTTTGAACCAAGATTAAGTATCCACACTCTCCAGCTTCCAAGTAAATTAATAAACTGAAACAAAGGTAGCAAAACTGAATCAAGTAACAGTCAAGAATATATTTTTATCTCAACCTGTCAGCAATATCCTGAAACATCTCTTCAGCAATTAAACCCTCAATTCAAAGTTTTTACTTCAGAATGCTAGATTTCTTCTATTTCTTTACTTCGAAGCAACTCCACTCCTCTACAAACTGCAAATAACCTTGTACAGTCTAGAAAGATTTATATAGGGAGAGAAAAACAGAAGAGAAAGAATAATGCTTACAATTTGGTCTTCCTATCTGAAGGAGTCATCCAAAGAACTAGATTTTAGCCCAAGTCATTTAAATGAATGTGACCCTGACAGTAATGGCATGAAATACAGGTTAATTCTTGGTATTTCTTATATTGTGAAAAGAAAGCTTATACTGTAATAAAATTTATTTTCAGCTCTGAAAGTTATATTGGGCGTGGTTTTATTTTAATTGATAAAAACTCAGTTTTCAAATTAGATTATATATATGCAGGAACCAACTCACATGAGATGTGCCAAGCATTAATACTCACACATTTTTCTTTAGTCCATTAGGCTGGAAATACTCATTTGATATCGATCTGTTACAACTAAAAATGCACTGCTGATAGCAAAATTAAAGTTTCTTCTTTTCATTACATACAAACAATTCCACATTTTTGTGTCTCTCACAAAAACATAGCAGCACAAACCCATTATAAAAAATTGAATCTCTAACATTCCACAAACCAGATCATTCACACAATCATCAAATGTATCATCCAGTTCATAGAGGCAATCACTAGTAACAAGACAGCAATTTAAAAATAATTTAACGTTCTCAAAACTGCTATGGCTCTCAGCATCCATGTTTATGGATGTTACCATCATTAGTGTCATTTGTTCTACTTGCATTTTAAAATCATACTGAGATACAACATACCAGTATCTTAATAATCATACTTTCAACTAAGCCTCTATAGTGTTCTGATTGATACAGAACTCTGTTGTTCACGAGTACTGCAAAACATCTCACATCAATGATTCCAAACTCAGCAATAAACTAAAATGTTTATTAACATTTTTTTCCACCATGCTGCAAAACAGTTTTCCCCATTTCAACAACCAACTGGAGAGGTTACACAATACACTCACCACCACATCTGTATAGTCATCTCCGAGTTCTGAATCTGTGTATCTTAGAAACAACTCTGCTCATTTTTACAACTGTAATGCGTAACCTAATAATGGATTTTTTGCAACAAAACAGGTGTAATAGGTAAAGAACTCAAACAGAAGCAAGTAGGTTCCCAGTAACTACAGCAGAATACTGAACAGCAATAAGACTTGGCCACAACAACAATAAATGCACAGCTACTACACAAATACTGAGGTGAAATGAGGCATATAAAATCATGGAGAAAATACTGAACAAAGGTGGTTTTCTCACAATGTAACTTAGGATTCCTAATATTAATGTAGGTTAACAGCATACCAAATGTAATTCAAATAAACTACTTGCAGTTGCAACAGTAAACTGTTTCCAGCCAGATGAATGTAATTGGATGAGCCGTATTATCTTCTGTGTCAGCAAGTATTAAACACATCTTTACTGGAAATGTCTTTTCATATACTCTCCTTAAGGTTTAACACCAAAAGACAAACTCAAACTGCACATTTAAGCACCACGTAAAACATATCTACCTTTGTTTCCTCTCAAAAGTGTTAAAGCAGTGACGGCTACTGAGAAGTGTTCTTCATATGGCAATACTGATTAAGAAAGACTACTGAAATATTAACATGAAAGCCTTCCGTAACACCTCTGTAAGATGCTGCAGATGTTTTATACCACAGAGCAATTATAAACCACAGCTCATACAAAGCCCAGAAGAAAACTGCACACATCAGAAAGCATGCTGTAGCCCAGAGACGACCTTTTTATATGTAACTTTATGTAACTGGTACTGCTTCATTGTTAACTTGCCATGCTAACTCTTTATTCCTCTACTTTCCTCATAAAATAGAATTTAATACTAAACAGGAGTCAGAAACTAATGCTGTTGAAACAACTGAATGAATTGTAACTCTAAAGAGATAAAAGATTATGAATAAAATTAACTTAAGAAAATAGTCTAAAACTGAAAATGGAGCAAGTAAATTGTTAGGAACTTCTGGCAAACGAAGATAAAAAGAAAATATTTTCCACAAAAGCAGAATCTCATGGCAAAAAAAATTGCTTAACAGGGTGCCACTTCCTGGTATAAAACTACTATTGCATTAGCTTGTTTAGTGGCAGAAAATATGAAATACAAAGGATCCAACTTCAAGCAAAGCTTCAAACCCTTTACTTCTGACAGGAATACACAGACTTGTATTTAGATTTTTCAAATGCTATCATCAGCTCGCTACAAAACATAGTAACATCTCAAAAAAAAAAAATTATTGCAATGATGTTAAACTCCACACTGTACTACTCTGAGATAACTGAAATCAGCTGCAAATACATGAAAAATTTGCAAAGTGCTCTTGAAGAAATACTTTAAAGCTCACCACCTGAAATTACAGATATGGAGAGATGCACGTCTTTTTTTCTATGTACACACAGCTGACTAGACAATTAGTGTGCTAAAAGAACTAAAATCCCTTTACAACATATGAAACATTGGTTTATGTTGGTTGCTTCAGGACAGATGAAGCCTGCAAGCATTCTGTCTTTCTTTTGTATTTCATTATTGTGACTGACAAAAATTACTCATTCCTCAATGTTCAGCAAACAAAATATATAACCAGAACTGAAGAAAAAGTATTCCACAACAGGCTTATGGTAAAAATAATTACTGAAAAGTCACCTACAAATCCACTGAAGTTATTAACAAGTCTGAGGGTATACTGTATTGAGTAACAGGAATGAACAACAAGAAACAGAAGTCAGCAAAAAATTAAGCCTCTTCCAATGACCTAAGGAAGAAAAACCGTCACGGAAGCCACAAGTTTCAGATCTGACTTACGGTCTGATTATGTCTGCATGATAAAAGTTTGAAATGGTAAGTATGAAGTACTACTAACAGGTCTATCAAGATCATAAGAAACCTTTACATACAAGGTCTTTGTCAGAAATTCACTGTTCTCAGTTTCCCAGCATCCAGTATAGATAAACTAAAAGCAATACTCCCGCCTAAGGCCTGTATAAAGATGAAACAACAGCTCTCCTGTCAGAATTAAAACTCAAGACTGAAACCTGTGTTTGAAGCACTGGTATTCCATAGTATCTAATTATTGAGAAACAGCATGAATGCTGGCCATTCAGTACTGTCACCTTCAGTTGATTACACAGTTTCTCAAAAATTGCAAGGTATTTCATACAAATGATGTCCAAGATGTATTCGTAACACAGTCCACAATTACAGCCTTGCAGCATAAACCAGAGAGAACATGGAAAAATGTTTTATCTAAGAATCACTAAGCATAAATACCACTGACATCTCATCTTTATACTTTATTTTAAACCCTTAAGAAAATTACTTCAGTTCAACTATTGAAATATCAGTGACACTAAATGACATCCCCTCAGAACCTAAGTAACTGAAAGTCACTGGGTGCTGAGTCATCCAAACAGCGAGCAGCTAGCACACACAGCCTGTCACTGGTTTTGTTTGCACCCACTAAGGTTTTAACATACAGAGCCAATTCCTGGTTTTAGAAGACTCCAGTTCCAACCCACTGACTGTTTCTTCTGGTAAAAGCTTCTTAGTTACACACAACTACTCCTGCCTCACTATTTTCCTCTGAGAAATGCAAAAAGATCAAGCTGGAACTGGGGCAATCACACTTATATCTCTGAAGCACTAGGCTAGGGCCTGAGGAACTGCAACACTGCTCCTGGAAAGAGATAATCGTTACACTCCCTAGCACCAGTACCAAAGTAAGAAGGTTTCTTAAAAAGCCATTTTAGGAAGAAGTTGCCCTTTTTATTAGAGTGAGATCAGTCAGGAAAAAACTACTTAGTATTAATGGTGTCTCAAACTCAGGGAGATAGATTAAAAAAATCTAGGTTATACGAATACAATACTTCAGCAGGAATGAGAACAGGACAAGGAACACAGAAGGCCTCACAGCTTTTACAAAACAAAGAGGTAATCAAGCTAAACCAAAACAAATAAGCAACAACCCCTATTTCCTTAGTCTCAACCTAAAGACTTAATCAGACCACCACACCTCTTGCTACAGGAATTTGAGTAACATGCCAAAGAGTCAGGATACCTCACAAAATTGCTTGGCTCACCTCACATGGTGACATTTCTATTGAAGTTGCATGGAACTGTACAGCCTACATTCCCCTCTCATTACTTATGAAGTAGAAAAATCCCAGGCATTTGGATTTGCCTGATAAGTTACTATATATTTTCAAGAAACTAATTTTTCATCTTTTAAATATGCTATCTTCTCAGATATAAGACCTAACCAGATATTCCAGTCCATTTTTTCCCATTTTATTACAACACAAATTCACCCTTTTCTTCCCCTCCTCCAAATCTATTTGTAACACGTTCTTGACCATATGGCACAGATCTCAAATATCATTGTCTACTGTTCAGCAAATTCCCCAGATAATAAAAAACATAATTAAAATTAAACTTTTCATTAATTAAATTCTAAATAGTTTGTGAGTAAATTTTTCACCACTCAAATCCATGTACTAACCTATATCTTTGTTCTACTAAAACCGAGTTTACAGCAGTCAAAGCTTATAAGCATGAAAAGAGATCTTATTAAAGAAAATAACAAAAGATCAGTAATTTTTGCTGATTTAAATAATGCACTGCAGCAACTACAATCTACAAGTAGAGTCAGAAGCTTACTTACGAAGTGGTAACTCAGGATATACTGCACGTTTTGCCACAGAAGCACACTAGATGGAGCTGGGCAGAGTGAAAAATAGAAGACTGTCCTGTAAGATTACCTTGAAGAATGCATTAGCAATGCAGTATCACTAGAGTATCTGCATATTTAATCAGCTTTGCAATTACCCCCTCTTTAAAAAAAAAAAAAAAAAACACTACTCTGAAAAGTTCCTGGTACACAATACTTACTCTTAAGCACTTTAATGAGTTTCACTGATCCTGTAGGAACTTTGCTCACAAAACTAATAAATATCGGTAAAATTAAATATATAGACAAGTATCTGCATTATTAGAATCTAAATAAAAGTAGATATAAGGTGGATGAGGGAGCAGGTACTTGGCTCTTCAGAACAAAACTGTTTTATCATCAGTCCTCGTTAATGAGCCTTCGTACAGTTTTCCATTTACTAATCACAAATATGAACTTATTTTCAGAGAAAAACTACGACAAAACATTTCATTAAAATCCAGATACTGTGCACCCCTTACCAGCTACTGCACTTTACCGCTTGTCCTGGGCGCAGCTGGGATAGAGCTGATGTCCAGACGCAGCTGGCGGGGCTGGCCCAAACAGCCAATCCAATGGGATATTCTGCACCACGTGACTCACGCTCACTATTTAAGCGGGGAGCTGGCTGAAGGAGAGGCTCACGCTACTCAGGAGCAGCTGAGCCTCGGGTGGTGAGAACACTGCATGTTGTACATGCTTTTCATCAGTATGATTGACTGTTGTTTTCTTCTCCCTTTGCCATTCTGTTAAATTGTTCTCATCCCAGCCTGTGAGTTTCTGCCTTTTTCCTTCCGATTCTCCTCCCCATCCCACCGGAGAGGCGGGAGAGAGTAACTGCCTGGTTCTTTGTTGCAAATGGAGGCAAAACCACAACACCGCTTTGTACCTTTCATAAACCTGAGTCTTAACATTTAACTTCTCTTTCACCTGACCAATCGACTTCTTTCCTCAATCTCAAATCTATGTTCCATCCTGACACTTCTTAACAATTTCTACATCATTTTTTGAAAATCAGGCTCTTTCTAACTATTCCAACAGCTGCAGTCTTTGTCCACCTCATTTCTCAATTACAGCAACTTCCTTTTTTCTGGTATTGAGAGATTATAATTTCACCCACATACATTTCTTGACTGTTATCTCTCCCTGTTTATTTGCATCCTTCTCTATTATATCAAACATTAGCCCCTAAACTCACTTGCAAAGGCACTGCTGGCTGATTCCAGCTCTATTACCTCTTTATACCAAGGATTACTGTTTGCTTTTCATGAGACTCCAACACTCCCTCGCACCTTTCAACAAGTATTTCCTGCATTCTCTTGAGTTGCTTATGTGCTAATCCCCTTTAAACACAACAAAAGTCCACGTCATTGCTACCCTTTGCTTACAAGGCTTACTGAAGGTAAGTTAAGATGTTGCAGTCGAGATCACTGCCCATCGTGCTGAACAATATTTGGTTTTGCACAACTTTCATTTGGCATGCTCAGTAAATGACCCACCTTCCGCTGGAACTGCAAGTTAAGTGAATTGGGGATGGTCTTTGTCTAGAACGCAGCACAACATGAGCCTGCTGCTATGTGACTAAGAGCTCTAGGCACTAAATTAAATACAAGCATAAAATACATTCCAACTATTGATTACAGATGTCAAATACCCTAAATATTTCTCTAATTGTGATTGACTTCATATTAAGAGGGGAAAAAATTGCAGGAAAGACAGACATCATAACAGACAGCTAAAATAGGAACAATTTATCCAGTTACTATAGAGGGGGAAAAAAAAAAAGTATTGGGCATTTGAAACATTACAATTTCCTCTACCAGAATATTCCTCTACTGCAGAGAAAGCCAACTGTATCATAGTACAGATACTGTCTTGGGTTCATACATACCAATTATTTTCCTACTCACAGTCACAAGAAAACCCTATGCCACCTAGAAAAAATGCTCCTTTGAAACCACATTATTTATCTTCTTTGAAAGAAATTCAGCATCTGAGGGAAAAATCAAGTTACAAGAAGCATACCCACATTCAAAGAAAAAACACTCATTTACTCAGCCAACCACAATTTACAAAGTGACATTTTCACATCCACTTGAGATGGGCTCCCATCATGAACGAGAAAAAAATCCAGCAATCAAATGCTGTATTTCCATAGGATTTACAAAGCAGATAAAGATCCAAAAGGCACATCTATCATCATCACCTTCACTCACATCTGGTTTCCCCATATATGCCAAAAGTAAGACTGCCCCTCCACTCTCCAGTGCAACTGCTGTCATATTTTAGAAGTTCTTCAGTACTTAAATGACATTTCAAACTCAAATTAAGTGGATGTCATTTCATTGCACAATGCTGAAAAAAAAAATATTGTTTACTTCATATGGAACTACAAAAAAAAGCATGTTGTACTATTTCTTGTGCACCAGCTGATGCAAAGTGATTTGTACAGTACCTGCCTCCTAAACAAACACTTGCTAAACACAAGCATTACATGAATAGATACTATGATGAAATTGTGAACTTTCTTGTTAGTACACAGATTTTGGTCACTGAAGAGTTTAAAATGGTTACTTCAAGTAGGCAGTCTGATGAAAGAGAATCAGAACAACTTATTAGAATTTGCTGCTTTTTGTGTTTTGCTTCTAACATTTCACTCTATTGCTTTGCACTTAAACATTAAAGACCGCTGAAGTATTCTACAAATGCAGATATTATTACAATATTAATTTAATTTTTAAAACCCCACTTTATTCCAATTTTACAACCCAACTGAGATGAAAAATAAGTTTAGTTGCCCAAGACCACACAAGAGTTCCACAGTAAAGCCCAAGAAAAATTCACATCTTGTAATATTAGCTTTTTAGTTCACTGTGAGACTGCACTCTTCCTTTGAAAGATGTAAAAAGTAACAAAACCATGTACAAACATATAAACAACACCTCCAGAAAGCAGTTCTAGCAGTCCAATGCCCTTTTTGTTGTAAATAAAGCAGAAGCAGAGTTCCGATTAAAGAAAAAAAAAAAAAATCAAGGAAAAGGTATTCATTAATCTCACATGTAACTATTTCAAATTTCAATACTACTGAAATTAATAGAAAATAACTACACCCGAAATTAAGCCCTTTCTTGTTCTTGTCACCTAGCAGGAAATACAATACTGCTGCTACTCTCCTCTTAGAATAGAACTTGTAGTGCAGAAAAACCAGCAACCCAGACCAACAAATGTATTGCAGATAATTCCATAAACAAAGTCAGTGTAGAGGGTCAGCATTTTAATGAAAAACAGAAGGTTTTCATTAGTGTAATACTTTTTTCCTCTTCTCCTCCTAGCCAGCTGAAGCACTGACATGAATCTGAAGACAAACCTCTAAGCCAAGAGAGCACTGGGACTGGGGTACGTAAACTCACTAGGGGCAAAATGAAACAAGCTGATAGGAATTTCAGCTTTCACTGAACAATTTGTTCACCAACACAAGGAAAAAGCTGAACATATCTGGACTTTGGGGAATTCTTTTTCTACCAAAAAGAATTCAAGCTGCTGAAAAAGTACGCACATGTGTGCTATGAACAGTGAGAATTTAATCTGAAATGTGTTAAAGAACTTCCCCTCCATAAAAAAAAAACAAAACAACCACTTACATTACTCAATTACTGGCTTTATCAAGCACACTAAAAAACTGCTCTGCGAAGGCAAGGACTGAAGTATTTATCTACTGTATTAACAGAGGGTCTCACCCAGATCAATCCAGTATAAAAACTAATTTAAATATACAAATGAACTTTCAGACACTTCAGACTTATTTCAGTATGTCTACAGCATCAGTGACAACTCTACACAAGCATTAGCAGAAACCTTCTGTCTTCCAGTATTTACCTGCAAACCGCTGAAAGCACAAATCATATCTACATGGACAGCCCTTACCAAGAACAGAAACCTGAACACACTGACAACAGACTTTTCTCTGCTCATGCTCTTCTCCATCCCAAGTTCTAATGGATTTGCCATTCCAAAGGATCACTACTTTGATAGATATACTCTTTAAAGAAATCCTCTGCTTGACTGAGAGAAAAGATCTTGCAAATCTCAAACAACCTCCTGCTATTCTCACTCAGGAAATCAAACTGCCACCTGCAGCTTCTACAATCTTGATACAGGCAACTCAGATTTTATATTATGAATAAGGATAGTACATACATTTTTTAAAAGATGGAAACATTTTTCCAGCATTCAGCATTTCCAGATTAGTAAAGCCCCGTGTATGTTTGTACAAACTTCCTTCAAGAGCATATACATATCCAAATACATACACAAGCGGGGCCATAAATAAAAACAGATGCCATTTTAATAGATATCAGGTGATAAACCATTTTCAAAACTGAAAAAAAATACTTTCTAAACAGGTACTCAAGGGCATAAACACGTATGCATTCTTAAATTATGTTCAACATCAAAACCAAACTGATAAAAGTCTCAAGACAATGACTCACCCCTTCCTGGAAAAATCAGTAAAAAGGTCAGATGTTTATGAACCAGACAATTGCTGGAAAAATGCGGACAAACATTATTTCTAACTGAAACTCAATACAATTGTTTTCATTCCAGAGCCTGAAGTAACTACACATTCAATAATCAAGTACTTGATCTTTACATATCTTTCTATTTGGAAATCTCAGAGGTCTTCACAAGAATGAGATAACGTGCACAATACTCCTTGTGAAAGACTCTAATCTCACAGAGGTTAGGCATTTTAACCAGTATCTTACCCATGACAGAGGAAGCATATGGCCATCTCACGCATCTGGAAAAGGCTGTAATTTCACACTTTAGCCACAAGACGCATTCCTTGCACACATTTGCAGACCACAACAGCAAGAATACCAAATGAAAAGAGAATCCATACAGAGTACTGCTTGCAATCTTTGGATTAAGTTGAAGGACAAATCTGCAAAAAAACATCCCGGTTTCATCTCACAAACATCTATGTATTAAATAGAATACTGCCTTTAACACAGTATACATTAGCACACTGGAAAAGAAGTTTAGGAAAGATTAAGATTCAAAGCACCAAAGAATTTCCACTTGGGATATGGTTTGATATTTAGAATTACTTTCAATGTTTTTTAACTGTTTAAAAAATCCAATTTACCAGCATTAAGAATGCTAGTGCCTACATAACCACACAGTCATACTATTTGTAGAGAAAGGTTTCTCAGTTTCAAACCGCTTTGAAGAAAACTTTTATTTAGCTAAAAAAGATCAAATTTTCTACTCTAGTGAACAAAAATATGAGAAATTATTACAACAGAAATATGCTACAGAATACTTAGTTACTTTTTTAAGTCAACTTTTTCTTATTTACAATTCTGTGGATGTTTACCCTATAATTAAACTTGGCAACTTTTAACATTAGACAACATCACCACACAATTTATCTTCCTCTACAAAAAGAGAATATACGATTTTTAAACAAGAAAACAGTCTGAAACAGGCATCGAAACCATAAGAAAATTTTCAACAGCTTTTGAAAAACTACTGATGCAACTGAAAATAACAATATTTTGTAAATAAAACTTGCGTTTAGGCACTGAATGAATTTTGTTTAAGGAAAGATTAAAAAAGCACATCCCCAAATAAACTTTGATCTTTCTTTAGTCAAATGTAACTCCTTTCTAAAATATTATTCTGCAGTGCCAGTGGTTTCTTAATTATAAAAGATGGTGTGCTTCTGGCCCCAAGGAGCTCACAACAATAGTATCCTTAAAACTTCTATAGCCTTTTTTTTTTTTAATAGTAAATTCTTAGCACAAAAGCCCTCAGCAAAACTTCTGCTTTAAATATACATCAAGAGGTGAGAAACAGATGGCTAGACTGGTTTTACGGACTGAAAACGTTCCGACATGGTATTCAAACTCTTTTTCTGCCAACTGCTATTAAGGGGTTCACAGAGGTTCGAAAGACAGAACGTGCATCAAAAGTTGAAAAACATTCTTCCTGATTTTGTTTTAAGAGACAGCACAGACTCTTTAATTAATTTCCAAGGAAGCCACTTCAGAGTGCTAATCACACAGTTTCATTTGCCTCCACTCATTACGCCAAGAACTTCATTATTGCCCATCCTCCAGTCTCCAAAGCGCAGTGAGCCTTTAGCACCAAAGCAAATGCACTTCATATTCAATTTAACTGAGCAAAAATCCTAGAAGACAATAACCAGATCTATTTTCTTAAATATTCTACGTTAACGTTATATGTACACTTCACGCCCATCGCACAAAGAACTCCAGACATACAGAAACGTACACACTGAACAGATGCTCATGCTGAGCAGATTCTTTAACATATCAGAATCCATCATCTTTATTTCTGAATATTTCAAGTTACTAAAAAAACAATATTAGTTCCATTCATCTATTCTTGCCTTGGATATCGCAGTACAGTTTGACAGAATTAAGACAGGAGCACCTTATGAAGCAAAGTATTCAAGTCTGCCCAGGACTTCGATGTGGAAACCCTCCTACTGCTCATGAAGTGAACATAAGCATGCCGCATTTGAGAAAAGCATGTTAAAAAAAGTCAACATTCTGAAAAGCGTATCTAAATAAACAGCAGCAATTTTCTACTGCTAATGAAGTGCAGCAATGCTACTTTGTAATTATGTGCCTCTTTTCATCAGACTATTGCTTTACAAATATTACGCAGGAAAAAGTTAAATATTAGAGATAGGAAAATTTTGCACACAACAGTCAAATTCTCAGAAAATATAATTTCAGTTGAGGCAGTTCACTGAAGTATTTTAGTTTTTGTGTGGACATACAATAAGGAATATGCTGCAGAGTGACCACGAAGATAAACGCACTAGTGAGAATAAAACTATTTGTTGAATAATACGTTCAAAATTGATCAATTTTTTTTGTTCTGATTAAAAAAAAGACCACAGAAGGGGAACACATTTCACACAGCATAGAAAACGTTGTAGAATGAAACAGTTCTAATGACAGGATGGCTTACATGAATGAACATTCACTTTACTATTATTAATTCACATTGTTTCATACAATGCTATCAAAGGAAGTACATTCATCATTGGAAGCAGTAACGCAACAAGGAGCATGCTGTTTAGCCAAGACATACCGAAACACACAAAGTGCCTCTAACTGCTTCAGCCTAATCAAGACATACATGTTTTAACCAATGCACACCCACTTCAGAGAATGGTGGTGTACTTATGAAGATGGTTGCCTGAAAAACAAGAAGCACCATAATCCACAAACAGAAATAGCAGCTACAGAATTTAAAGGATTAGAAAATATAGGCCCCTCAAAAAAAAATCTTTCCCCTTGTCAGGTCCCTGATACAACCATTTAAGAAGTAAGAGTAGCATATGCATCATTTCAATATCAGAACAGCCATATTAAGTAAGTACACATAAACACCAGACGTGTTGCTTTCCTAATTCCCTAATTATTACTCTGGCTCCTTATTTGTCTCTAAATTCATCCAAGCACATTTTTTACTATATCAGAAATAGTATAAAGACTGCAGAAACAAAAAATATCAGAACTGTGTATCAGCACAAAATACCAATAATCAGCACGAAGAGATCCAATCTGAGAAGGCAGGGTTAAAGGAGATATTAAAATACGATCTAAAACCATCAAATTTGCCTCAGTGAATCAGCAAAGCTTACATACATATTTGCAAATGTTCTGAAAAAACTATCATCTAGACACCAGCCTTAATCCTGAAAAATTCCACTTTAGGACCACTTTAGGTCCAAGAGTACGCTTTAGGCTCAATGAGGTCTCCAGAAAACCTGTGCAGAACAGCTCTCTGCAGCTAGAGAGCCTTCACAGCGCAAGTTGCAAGTGCCCTGCTGCCGTCAGCAAACACAGGGTGGCTTGGGCTGCCTTCTGAAGCCGCACTGGTGCTAGCAACAGGGAACGATGACAGAAAAGCTACAGCAGAACACAAACATGTCTAATAGTTTATTTACTCCTTGCCCAGAGCCCTGTCTTTGAAGCTCGACAAACAGTTTTTCCTTGTATTTTTCACCTAGATTTAAGCTAATTTCTAACTAACTTAATTTTGTGTCAGATTTATATATATAAAAAAAACAATCTTCATTTGCCCAACACAAGTTGTTAAAACAATTCAATGTTCAGTACTCTTCTCAATCAGTAAGAGAAGCACTGGATATTTTTCCAGCTAAGAAAACAGTTTGCTTTACAACCCTAATAGGTATGATTAGATTCAGTAGAAAAAAATAACCCACTTAAAAGGCACATTTTGATGTAGAAACGTGTATTGTCAGAGTCTAGTTGTATAGTTACAGACCATTTTATGCATAAAGTTGCAGGTACCTCCTGATCTCAAGCAAAAAGTATATTAAATTTTGCTGAAATAGAAGTGTTGCAGTAAAATTTTTAGCTTAAAATTCTGGCATTATTTCTTCAAACTAACACATAAGAATTAGTGACTTCAGAAACAACGTATAGTGGATAAAATTCAGCTAGTTTCATGACACTGCAAAAGTCCGATGTCAAAATCCACCTTTTTGTATGTATTTCTTAAGCACATAAGGAAGATAAACACTTGCTTACAAAATCAAATACAAGGTAGACTACAAAACCTCAACTGTCATTTACAAGCTGAACAAAGAAAATAAAATTAAGAGGCTGCTGAAATGAACAGAGATGAGTAAGCCAAAACTCTGTTTTCTAAAGCGATATGTACTTGCGTGGTTACAGAAGAAAATTCAGTGCTCTCCTAAAATGCAAACCCTCACTCTTCCAAAACACTGACCTACAACCTCTCATCTGAAGTGTCTACAAGCACGAGCTACAAAGACACACTTGTGCTGCCAATATAAATCATGGCTTTTACTTACTACTTACTGTTAACATTACAACAGTTTTATATTTCAGTTTTGTTACAGCCGTGCTGTCAGTACTTCACAACTGAATTTTACCTGAATTCTCATCATGCCTATAAATCCTAGTTAAGTACCAGGTACTGTACAAAAGCTAAAGTAACCCCTAAATATCTTTTATTCAGGCTTCGCCATGCAGCACACTTGATGCAATGCTACTACATCTTCATCTTGCAGAGCCAGGCACGACTTACTCAGCTGGCTTCAGGAGCTTCACGGGCCCGACCCTGCGACCCGACCCAAGCACCCCGCCTGCGGTGCCACAGCCTCTGGCCCCCCAGCTCGCCCGGGCAGCCGGCTGGGCAGACCTCTGCTCCTCCAGACACTTCACTGCCCTGTACTAGGCGCTGTTGATAAAGGCACTTGATCGAACTTCAAATTTTAAAAAAAAAAAAAAGTATAATGCTAGGTCCAAGTCAAGAGCTCCTGAACAGACTTCAAGTCGCTATGTTTGGTTTTCTGTACATTTTTTTCTGAGCACAAGTGTCAGTGCTTCACAGTCTCCGGTCTTTAAAAAGCAGGGCAGGCAGCATTTGAAACGGCGACGTTAAAC
>Ga0181612_173461_pt1 | contig 20697 bp, 13 predicted proteins | sample HoacroProtozoa21_FD_119630 | JGI IMG/M metagenome (GOLD analysis project Ga0181612, IMG submission 119630) | Hoatzin crop microbial communities from Cojedes, Venezuel. Combined Assembly of Gp0051906, Gp0051904, Gp0051908
ATACTATCTGGTTTCTTGAGAAACACAGATCTCAGAAAATACAGCGTGTATATCTTTCATGTATGTATTATCCTTCTCATTCTGCTTCAACTGTTAACTCCATAGATGTGCTATGTTTAAGATTTGTTGCTAAGTTTTGTGCGTGTGTAAGCAAAACCTTTTTCATTTGGAAAATTGCAGCATTGACCGTGGTGCCTACACAGCTGCTTCATAAATGCTTCGTAAATATATTTGCTAATAAAATTACAAATTCTGCTTTAACTAAAATGTGTACTTCCCCATTGGAAAAGGCTTTTTGAAATATTCAGACTGAACAGATTCACGTAATTCCATGTTTTTTGTCCCCTAAGATGTACTGTTATTTATTAATAATATATATTTGTTTATGTACTTCTTTTTTAAGCTGTCATTTAGGGATCTGAAAATGATGACTGAATTTAATGTTTTGAGTACCTTAATAACCAAAAATTTCTAAGCAAAAAATGTATGTTCATAAACACTTTTGATTTTGGAAAAAAAATTAAAATTAAAACAAGCAAATGATTCTGTGATGTAATGATTTTTATTTTCCTGATCTGCTGATATAACATGTCTACTTAGGAGTATTTTTGTGTTACTTAAGTAACCTTTAGGTATTCTAATGTATTTTACATACCGAACTATGTTAATTCATCTTAAGAGGCTAATTAACATTACCATCAATGTCATAATTTCAAATGATTTAGACACATCATTATGTTTAGTTATTACAGAAAAAATCTTTTATCTCTGATGGATATTAAACACTAGTTTTATGAAACTGCAATCACAGTTATTTGGCATATTAGTAACACTTTATTTTAATCATTTTAATAGCACTGATTGTAATAAACTCATTTGGGATTCATGTAGAACTAACATTTATTTCCATAAAGCGTTTCACAGTAATTGAACATTAGTTCGGTTATGAATGCTGGATTGCTGCCAGAATATTTCTTTCTTTTTTCTTCTGTTTCCTCACTGTTGATTTTGTAAACCCATCTTTCTGCCCCATTACCAATGAGATCATTAAATCTAAGGCCAGATTCTTAGCTAGCATAAATTGGACCTCAATGCAACTATTCTGATTAACAGTGATAGAAGATCTGGGTGGTAATTTTTGCTGTATTTTAGTATATCATAGACTTTTTAATCCCTGAGTCTTTTGTGACTAAGGTGACTTTTTTATTTCTTTGTAGACATGCAAATAGAGCATCTTTCAACTTACAAATCAGAAAAAGAAAATAATAATGTGTTTATGTAATGTCTAGTGTATCTGTTTCAAGTTACATTTGATTTTACTGAAAATATCCTAAGTGAGAGGATCTGAAGCCATTTGTAAGACTGCTTTCACACTCAAATCACCTTTCATGATGGGTATTATTTCAATAATAGCATTACTGTTCTGCAGTAATTTATTAAACAGTTTTTGAGACCTCCTTTGTCCTTTTCCTTAGAAGAAAAATGGGTTATTCACAAGACAAGTATCAGTACATTCTAACTTTGACTATTTAAATTTACATATTACTGTTGAATCAAAGTTTGAAGTGTAGGGAACATCTGCTTATATGTTGTCTGGTAGACAAACTATTCACATTCTGCACAAGATGTTCATGACACTGGCTGATATCTCTTGCAGATAGCTTTCAGGGGACATTTTCAAGAATGTCTTATGCAATTGTGATACATAGAGACGTGCAAGAACACACAGGTTGAAAAATGTGTTCCATTTTAACAATACTAGTTATTTTGCATGTAAATAATCTACTTGCACCTATTACATACAGTGAGTGGATAGGTGATTGTTACATAGAGGACGTTAAGAAGGATATTTTTCTTCTATCAAAGCAGTTATTCACAGATGTGTCTGGGTTTTTTTTTTTTTTTCCAAAGAGACTCCTCTTATGACTCAGATATAGAATGATATACAGCTTTTGCAAACAGATTTTTACAATAACAATTTCTTTAACAATTATGTTTCTATGTCACATTTCTAAACAAGAAAAAACAGGGAGAGGGAGATTAAAATATTGGTTATCTGCATAAACCACGTGATAAATTATGAAACTACTCCAGCAGTAAAACTGAAATAGGAAAACAGTGCAGCAGTTTCTGATGTGAGCAGAGACTTGGACTTTACCACATATTGTAGTAAATTCCAAAGCTTTTCATTTTTTTCAGAAATGCATTATTTAGCAAACGTTAAGTCATCACAACTAACAAGATTGGTTGAATTGCAGGTTCACACTAGCTGTCTGAATGCAACCCACATCCATGGTTCATCAGCCACTAAACACAAAAATGTTAGACACTGTTTTAAATAGTCTTGAAGTTCATCTTGAATATTTCACAGCATACTTGAACTAACCAGTTGTGATAGACTTTCCAGACAAACCAGGGGCAGCCTTGGTTTACAACTGGAAGTTCTGGAGTTTCCCAGTTACAAAGAGCAGAAAGCTTGGCTTGGTCTTGGATATCAGTTAAATACCTCTCACAAAAATAAATTTTTCATCTCGTATAATGTTTACTTACAAAATAGCAACATTAAACATTTTACATTGTTGTTGAACTTTTTTCTTAAGCTAAAAGTTACAGATTTGAATAGTTGGATGAATCAAATCTTGGATTAAAAAAAAGCTGCAGTCCTGTCATTTTGTCAATTTGTTTTTTTCATTAGATGGCTTTACCCTGTCCTTCAGTAAACGGAGAAAGAGAAAATAACAATTTCCTACTAAAAAGTGAAAAATATAGTTTCTTCTCAAAATGTTTGCAACACACACACACACACACACACACACACACATGCATGCAGACACACACACACACGGTTTCCCCAAAATAACTGACCTAGTAAAATAAGAGGTAAGTAAAAGTTTGGACAGGTCAATGGACTTGAATGAACACTGTGTTCAAAACTCATGTAATACAGCCATTACCAAAATCAGAAAATGGCCAGCAAGAAAGGGCATTTACTAGTACTGAAAACATTTTTTTACTAACTGAACTAAAAGGAAATCATACATTGAGATCAGAAAATAAGGGTGCATTGCCTTAAGTTAAACTTCCAAAACACAAGTCCACATCAAAAAACAACTTTGTTAGTTGCCCCCTCCCTGGAAGCATTCAAGGCCAGGTTGTATGGAGCTCTGAGCAACCTGGTCTAGTGGAAGATGTCCCTGCTCATGGCAGGGGGGGTGGAACCACGTGATCTTTAAGGTCCCTTCCAACCCTTACCATTCTATGATTCTATATTCTAGTTTTAGTGCATCTATCTCTTTGCTGTGATTGTGGTGTTTACAATCTGGGAGATGTTTTTTTTTCCTTTTATTGCTATTACGTGAGTATCTGCCTGCACATTTGTTAGGACTTCAGTGTGGTGAAACAGTGTGGTTTGAAGCATTATTGCCTGCCAAGTTTTGATTTATACAGAAAATATGAACTAGCTCTTTTCTGGAGAATGTCAGACTAGCAGCTCACCTAATGCTCTCTGATCCACAATGGTAATGTGAAGGTCCAAACACATTGCTCCTTCAGACAACCTTGAACCAAGCGTGTGTTTGGGATGCTCGGTCCAGAAGAAAAGTGACACTCAAACTTTCAAAGTGAGTATGGCGATGGAAGGAGCTCAGCACCATCTGCTTTGATCTACTGATCTCTTGATTTGCTGAACTGCTAATGGCAGCATGGCCTTTGTTTAATAAAAAGGCTGAAAGCAGAATGGCAAAAGTGATTAGTGCTACTGGAGCAAAAGGCTTGTGGAGCCTCTTATTAAGACTGAATAATATGACCCCACTGAGTACTAGCAGAGGGGAGAGCCCACATTGAGGCAAATGCTGCAAAGGGAAGAAAGAAATCTTGTCAGATGTATGCACAGGCAACTAATGAAAGCAAAGGTTATTTAATATGGATATGAAGAAAACAAACTGCTTGATAATTAATTTTGCTAGTATGAGTAATAAATTTCCTAGAGTGATCCCAGCTGATTATTGTTACAACTTGTCTTGTCTAGATAGTAACAAATATGAAGCAAATCTTTACTGTCAAAGGGCAAGATTTGGGTTGTCATATTTATACGTACTCACGAGTCTGATGGTCACAAAAAGGGTTAAAAACGTATGACTAAACTGATGCATTGGGAAGACCTCATGTGTCTTCAAATTAGTTGGACTTGTTTAATCTGACCACAGTTGTAAACCCTTTAATATCAAGTTCTAGGAAAAATGATAATGTTTTAGAAGTTTAAGATCATAAAGCTCCTTTGCCATAAAGATGACAACATAAAAAGCAATTAGAAAATTGTCAAATGAATATATGTCTTCTAAAGCTTTGATGCACTTAAAAGAACTAATTACAAAGAAAACTCCAGTGCTGAATGTAATGAATTGCAATATGCAAATCATGGATAAATTCAGGCAGACGAAGGTCCACAGAGACCAGAAGTTTGCCAAATGGCTTGTAAATGTAGACCATGATGGTTTAATACAATATGAGACTGTGTTTTCCTGGAGCTAATCTAAATAGTGGTCATTATGAAAAGGGCAATGGGAATGACTAACGCTCACTGCATCAGGATGAAGGCTACCCTCTTGCTTCAGCCATTTCGTGCTCAGTAGTGTATAAGAGCCTCTCACTGGTAAGATGCCATTTCTACCAACAGTTAAATGACTCGGCTTTACAAAAATATTACAAATATTTTTTTTTAAATTTATGAACTGCCTATGGCTACAATAAAAAAATAAAAGCTGCAAAGAAATTCTCTACATCAAAAAACATGGCAGAAGTTTTCAATCTTTCTGCTGCAACTGGGCACCATTAAATGTAACTTTGGACAGTGTTATACTACACTCAAACATCTCAGAGCCAAGGTGGAACCCAAATGTTGTTCTATTTCTTTTGATAAAAAGGTAAATGCAGAATAGGATGTATTTTGGGGATGAGTAGGAACTTCAAACACCGAATTTCTATGTGAAGAGCTCTGCTGAGAAGCACTAGCTTGAGTTATCTAGACAGGAGCCAGTGATGATTCTCCGTAAACCGATGTCTACTAAACTGTTTTATACAAGGAAATAAAAGTTTATTTGTGAGTCAGTTTATGCTTGTCTGCTCCCAAAATGGCCTGCCTGCCTCCCTTCAAGCTCAGCAAGCTCTACAACCATGGAGCTATATTACACTCAAGAAACTTTACTATCTGGAAATACAGCTGAAGCCACAATGCAGACACTGGAAAAATACCTGGTGCTTTGGTTCAGTGAGTAAAGCACACCTGGTACATTTTTGTTTTAATGTAGACATTGTGTAAAAATAAGAATACTTGTTATCAACGTAAGTCTTGCTTTTGATTCTTTAAGAAAAGTGCAAAGCTAAATTACTATGATTGCAAAAGGGATAATTTATTCCCCTTTCTTGTTCCTTGAGATAAATAAGCTCAGGTCAATGGCAAGTGAATAAAGCCTGTGTGCAGAAATAACTGGCAGGTACTTTTTAGGTGATAAGCAAGTGTTCATTTTTCTGTTTTTAATATTTGAATTAGAAGAGATGTAGGACTCTGCTTTCTAATGGAAACTTTAACCAGATAAATGTAGACACTCCATTTTAGTACAGATGCTCTTAGGCATACTAGTTCCTGCACACAGTGCAGAGCATTCCTGACTTTGCTAAGAGCAGTCTTTCCAATCACCTGTAACCAGCTGACAGTTCTTCTGTAAAATTGGTACATTGTCATCTACTTCCCAGCATGTGGAAGTAGACTTGATTTTTGCCTGTTTTTGAGGCACATGTTGAAATCAAAAGTGAGACTTAATTTTTTACTATTTAAATTAGGCATGTGTTATTCTCCTTCTCTATGTTTAACTCTGCATTCGTGAAGAAGTGGTATTAAAGTTCATAAATTCTCATCAGTCATTAAAGCAAAAGATGAGAAGTATGGGTCACTCGTCATCTTAATTAACACCTACCTGGTGTTTTCTAAATGAAGTGTCAAGAAGTAAAGGGCAAATTTGTGTTCAATTAATGCATTCGCAGTATTTGTCCCATAATGCCTCTTAATCCCCTTCAGAAATTCTGTGCTCATCTGGGGAAGAAATAATTTTCCCTGATAAATATGCAGTGTGATTTTTTGCATATTGTAGTGATTTAGGGTCCTATTCTGCATCCCCTGTGAAGTCTAAACATTCTCAATATAAAATAGGTCACACTACATATGAGAAAGGGAAGCACGTCTTATTTTCTGAATAATATTTAACCTGGTCAAATATATTCTGCAAGATGAATGCTATTATTTTCCAAATCAAAATCATCATTGTTAACCAAACTGTATAACACATCTTTCTGGAGAATATTTTATGTAATTAATAGACCAAGATCCATAATTTAATGAACAAACCACAGTTCAACATAATTACTGCTCAGTGCTATTCTTTGCAAAATAAAAACAAATCATTGACATTATTATTGTTTTAATACGCTTTAGTGATTAAATGGGAGCCATTGGGTTGCTTTTTTTTTGTAATGAGAGTAAAAATTACATGCTTTGCTAGCTATATACTCCTGATACAAATACAAATAATTGAGCTTCTCTATTTAGATTCTTTGACGGACTATGATCAGCAACGTGATAAAGCAGAAACACTTTTGAGGGGTATTCTGAAGGATTTTTATAGCTGTGCTGGATATAAACAAAAAATTAGCAGATGTCCTCTGCTTTTGCTCCCACAAGAACTATAGCAGCCTACAACTGGCTGCTTGGACAGTAAATCACTATAGGTAAATCTTCACTGAAAACGGTGGTCTTATCTACAGGCACATGAGATGCGTGCATGGAAATCATAACATTTTTCATCCCTTTTGCTTTCATTAGATCACAAATTCCTATTCCTGTACTTGCAACACCAATGTATTTTTTTCACGTCTTGCTTCCTCCTGTTCCCTGTCCTCGCTGATATTCCTTCAGGCCTGTAATCATGTTCTTGGCATCAGCTGTTTGACACTTAGACTTTAGATTTGAAGTATGGGCCTTAAAGTATACTTTTCCCTAAAATCTGCTATGCCTTTCTTCCCCCCCCCCCCCTTGTTACTGGATTTACTAATAAATTGAGTAACTGTACCTAAGTCAAACTGATCAATTTGCATTTGACATGAGTGCAAAAACTGGCAATCACACTTCCAAAGAACGGCCTTCTACTTAATAATTTTCAAAGACACTTTTCCTTCATCCTCTCAAAGGTGTAAAACCTTTCTGCCTTAGGTAAAAAGTTACCAGGGACAGCAGTGGAAATCTGGAAGTAGAGACAGGCAGACCAAGTAGGTTAACAATACAGACAAGCAAATTGCCAACTCTGGTGCAATTGAAGCAAGGCTTCTTAAACAGTTCTCTCTACAATACTGTTCAAGGGTGATTTTTAACTACCTCTGGTTGAGGACACAGGTAATATGTACAGAGTTTCCATTCTTTTCAGTAGTGAAATTCTCTTTGTGTGTGTCACAAAGGAAGACTCAGAGATCACTCGGATCTGATCTAGTAGTTTACTGAGTTCTAATCAGTAAATTTAGGTATGTAAAATATTTAATAAGTACACATGGTTTGACAGTCAATATTCTTCACTTGAAGTTCGTATGGAATACAAAGATTATTGGTTAAGCTTACCGTATGTACCTTAATGTTCATATGCATGAAAAAATGTCACAAACCCATCTATGTCTGGTGTCAGCTAAAGGATCTCTCAGTGTCGAGGGGTAACCTTAAGAGGTTTCCCTACTCCAGGGGACATCACTGCTGTTGCAGGCAGCTGGTATGGAGGGAAAGCTCAATAGGCCCTGATGGCTGCAGGTATTTAACATGAAGTAGTTGATTTGTAGTCAGATTTTCTGCTGTGTTAATGCAGTTTTGGCTGCTTATCAGCCCTGTCTCCAGCCAAACTGTGTTTTTGGGGTTTGGTATCTCTCAGCTAGGTCTTTACCAGACTTCTACCCGTATGCATCTATAGTCACCGTTAAAAGGTGTCAACCACATACTTGAGCAGAGGGGGAGGAAAAAAGGCTATACATGATTTTTATGAAGCCTGTATTCCCCAGAAGGAAATATACTACCAATTAAAAAAGTTTACTTGGGTTAGTAACAAATCACTAAACGTACGCTATTTTCAGAATTAAAACCCCAGTCTAACTGTTGTGGACCCATGCATCAACATGACTGCTACTTTTGTTGCACAACACTCTGCAGTGGAACTGTCTGGCTTGCAGTTAGACGACGCAGGAACATGGCGGCACTCCGAAGCTACCGTCTGTGAGCCGGCGTAGCCACTGGAAGGGCACCGATTGTGGGCAACCCAGCTGCACCAACAGGCTCCAGTTACTGGCTGGTTCCTCTTAAACCGCTTTGTGCTGCTTGGTTATTTCAGAGCTGTGCGGGAGCTGAGAAGAAAAGGTGTTTGCAAACATGGTGCTATGAGGAATTACAGGGGAGACGGAGGGGGGATTGCTGTTGGGGCTGACCCTTGGCTCTGCTATGCGGCCGAAGGAAGGTGCGTAACAAAGCTTTGACGGAGGGCTGGGGGGGTGAAGGGGGTGTCTCTGAGGCGAGGAGGAGCTGACACCGGGTGGTGGTGACCCCTGTGACGGCCAGTAAAGCACAGCCGACAGGGAAAGAGGGCTCAGCGGGACCCTGAGCTGGCAGCAAGCACCGCAGGAGCACAGGCCCTCTGAATTACAGAATCATCCCAGAGATGGGTCTGAATCCACCGCCAGCAAAAGCTGCCCGGCTCTGAAAGCAGAGAAACCCGGCGCTGCGGTAGAGCAGCAACCGATCAGGGCCGCAGCAACAGACCGGGCCCCCAACAGCCGCCGCCCCGGCGCCGCTCCCCCAGCGAGGGCTGCCTGGGCGTGGGGGGAGCGGGCGGCTTCCCTCCCAACGGCCGCGCCATCGCGCTCCCCGCTGCTGGCGTGCGGCAGCGAGCGGGTCCGCGCCCCCCGCTTCTCCGGGCTGCGGGAGCTCCCGGCGGGCGGGGGGGGCAACGCTCCCCCCGCCCTCTCCGTCCGTGACGCGTACTGAGCCACGGGCGGGTGAGACGCCTGTGAGGCCAGAGGGTTAGGGGCAGCAGGTAAACCCGGACGATTTAAAGTCATCCAAAGGCTACCAAGGTGGAAAAACACAACGGTAGGTGGACCAGAATAACCCGCCAGCGTGTGCGTGTGTGATGGAGGTGACGTCTGGTGGGAGGGGTCTCTCAGCATTGTAAGGGGATATTTCGACCTGATGAAGTTTCAGCGAAAAGGGAGCCCTTCAGCGGTCGCAGCTCCCTCCTGACAGAAACAGGGGGCTTCTGTGGTGGCAGAGCCGCGCTCGCGCCTTCCGCTCCTCGTGTGTTTCCCAAATTGCTCTGGTGTTGCGGAGCGACAGCGAAGAGGACGCGGCAATACCTGGTCTGAAGTGGCACCAGATACTGCCCCAGCACAGGCCGCCACCGCGTTGGTGGAGAGTGGCGTTGAGGGTGCGGAAGAGTTGTATGTTGGGGGTTAGGTGGATAAAGCTCCCCGGGGTTTATTATGAGGGCTTTGTTACTTAGCTTCAAATCGAGACCTGGAAATTAGTGTTGATAGAGAATAAAATACTATTCTGTATGTAGTAAATAAAACAGGGCGGACTTGGGCCCTCCGTAAAGTGTTCAAAGTTTTTTTGGGAGCAGTGTTTTTGTTACTTGGAGGCGTTGCTGCTTGGAAGAGGAGGAGAAGAAATGGTTCTCATGTTTTTGAATTGCAGTGAGGAGCTAATCCCACCTAGTAAGAAGCTGGGAATGTATTTATGTAGTGTGAATTGTGTGTCCGGAATTAATGTTGTAAAAAGCATCCTTTTTGTAATGCTGATGCAGTTACATTTCATTAAATGTAAACAAATGAGACTCAGAGGAGGTGTTGATCATTCTTGTTAGTTTATACATAATGAAAATAATTTATAGTAATTAGCTTAAAAAATAAATTAGATTTTTTAATTTAAATTTGCCTGGAATAAGTGATTAAACAGTGGTTGAGCAGACTTGAAGCTTTTTAGTGATACAGTTGTTCTTCGAAGATGGTAGCAAAACCAAGCTACTTTGGGTTTTGTGGAGTTTCACCAGAGATAAGCATTTCAAGTTGTTCATCCAGTGCTGCCTATTACAACAGGCCCGGGTTAACTGTTCTGCAGGAGACTGCTGTTGTTAGGAGTACTCCCTATGGCCCTAGAATGCTGAACGACTGGACTATTGCAGATTAAGGAACCGATTGCTCTTGTTCTGAATTGACATGCTGAAATATGACGTCCACCACAATATTACAGCTGGAAAACTTCTGCTGTGCGAAAATGAGTAGTAGTTTTGCTTTTGATATACTTTTAATTCTGTAATATAGTTTCCGCTCTGTTTGAGCAATGTGTGCTCAAACATTCATTTTTATTAAGTGCTTACTTAACACAGGCTAATTAAGTAACTTGGCCTCAGCTTTTCTTGGGATGCGTAAGAACCAGCTGCAGTCTTAGTGTGCTCTTGGTAAATCTCAACCGTCCCTACATCAGAGGAAAAAAGCATAGAGGAAGAATGTGGTTACACCTAGGCGTATGCATTCACAATAGTCAAGAAAAGTGATGTCATTTCCCCACTCCCTTTTATTTTTAGATTCCAGTCTGTTCATTAGTGGTCAAAGGCCAATGGAAAATACTGAATTTATCAGGCTGTTTACACAGAGCACTGCTTTGCTTCTGGTTCAAACTGATCCTTTTCCCCTATGCAATCTGAATGCGAGCGAGAAAAGCTAAAAACTGAGTTTACAGGTCTAGTCTAAGTTACTTCTAATATCCATGTTCAGGGCTGCAGTGCTCTTGGTACAGAAATTATGGTGTTGAAGATGGGCGGTATGAGATGCTGAATCTTGACCTGTTGTATGGTCAAAATAAGCTGGTGTGGTGATAGCAAGGATTTATGTTTGACCTGGTTATGTTGCAGTGTTGGAAACTCTTTTGGTAAGACTGATTATTGTCATCTGTCATGAAAGTTGACATGAGGATTCAGGAGGAGAAAGTTGTACGATACCACTGTATTGTTTCATGTAACTAGGCTAGTTGTTACATTTTTGTATTTTAAAAAGATTGCTTTTGAGAGAAGTCTTTAAGTAAATCTGTGTTCCTCCACCAATCCAATTTGTAGTTAGTTGTCCCTGACTATACTACATGTTGAGAGGCTTTCTTGGGTAGTGCAGGGGACCCATTATCTGAACTAGTAATACAATGGAATTGACTGGCTTCAGTGTCTGTCTTTCTGTAGGCTTGAATTTGAGTGCATCTAAGTAATGCATCACTGTCACTCCCTTGATTTGTTTTGATTTGCATTTGATATGTTTTGGAATATATAAAAGAATAATGAGCTGCTTCGTGGTGTTAGAGCAGTTGGGCATTCAATCCTCTAATTAAACTGACCCTTTAATTGGAATTTAACTAATGTGTCTGCTTGTAACAAGGAAGTTGGGAAACTTACTTTCTTTTCCATTCATCCTTTGCCTGCATAGCTGTGTATTGGAGTTTGTAACTAAAATTAAGCAGATCGTGTGTAAATCTGCACATAGGAAATATTTTTCAATTGTCACTTGTCCAAATGGGGTACTGAAGCATAGAATAGCTTTGGGAGAAAAAAAGTGAAATGCAAAAGGAAGGGAAAGTGCCAAAATAATCTTTTAAAGCTTTAAGTCAAAATCGGCAAATGATTATAAACAATTAGTATTGATTTTAAAATTTTGTAATTTGCAAGATAAGCTTAAAGCGTAAGGGCTTGAGATCAGGAGTTTCCTGCACTGGATCTTGGTTTTCACGTGGGGCTTACTTCTGTTTTGTGTAGTAAGCATCACCTCAATGCCATGGTCGGTATATGCACACCGTTTGCTGACTTGGAATACGCTGGTGTGAAGTTACCTAGATTACAGTGGCGTTAGGAATATGTAAGAGAGTGTGGAAAATGTCATCTTAGTATTAACAGATCGGCTGCTTGCTTGGATTTTAACCAAGGTATATGGGAGATACAAGCTGAAGAAAGAGTCCATTGTGAATTTAAAGTTTCTATCCCTGAATCAAGGAGCTTGGAAAGATTAGTGAAGGCGTAACTGCTTTTTAGCACTTCATGAATGGGACTTAGAGTATTAATCTTGCTTCTTTTTTCCATTTATATTTCAAAACAGTATCAGTAAATGAGACTATATAGTCAAAGAGGGATAAAGAAATGAGGAAGTTACTTCCAAGCTACATATTTGTATGTATGGGAACTGCGAGAGATACTTTAGTCCAGTATGAACAGAATATGGAGAAGATCAGGAAAGTGACAAATGAGGTGATGACAGGTCTAACTTGGTTCATTTGATTTTAAATAAAACAGTTTTTAAAAAGTTCTGCAGCTGTTTATTTCACCTTTTTCGTTCTTACCAAGGTGTGTATCTTTTTAGGCCAAGTGTCAGTGGGGTTTCTTTAGTAATTGCTTCTTTTTGTCATTGAAGAATAGCTTAATTACCATAGTAAATCTCTATCCTAACTGCTCTGTAAACAAATTAGACCTCTCCTTAGGCATTTTTTTTGTCTTTTAGTTTTGTCCCTTTTGACCAGATTCCTCAATTTTTGAATAATATAATTTAGTGCTATGAACAGGTCAGTCACTTTTTAATTTGACATTACCCGTTTGTGTTCTGCCGCATTTCTCCTGTGCATAATGGAATGTTTGTCACTTCTGCACAGGGGAGAGGGCTTTAATGAGTTGCACAGGGTGTACCCTAATTGACAGTAATGCATTCTGTATATTTTTTAATTAAGTCTGTAGAACTCCCTCATCTAAGGTGGATAATTGTTTCCTGAATTATGCCCTTCTATTTTTATCAGTTTGCCTAATCTTAAATTTTAAAGTCATTGTCACTTGTGTGACAATGTAAGTGTATTCTTTAATCAGCATATAATATTCAATATCATCTACTACTTCAGAGATAACTGACTGATGTAAAAAAAAAAAAAAAAACACAACAAAACCCACACAGGGCATAATGTAGATCCAGAAAAGATTAAAAGATTTCAGAAAAATGTCCAAATGATTGATAAAAACACAGATGCCATTTTTCATTACATTTTCAAATTGAAAAATCCATTAAAAATATATCCTTGCCCTATTTAATTTGTAATTTCAAGATAGGTTAAATTCATCACTCTACAGAGGGTCAGTAAAAGTCCAGGAATAAATTAAATCCAATTTAAGCCTTTTGGGCCTGATTCAGAGCTCTTTGAAGTCACTGGGATATTTTTCTTTGAGTTCAGCACAAATAATAGTAATTAATAGTCTCACTCTGAGTAGTTCCTGACTGTAACAAATAAAGAAATATGACTTAAAAGCTTCAACTTGGCTTGAGTGTCTGAAAGATAGAACAATACTGGCAAAAAGCTGAGGTCAGTCATTTACATTCTGTTGTGGGGGAGACCAGAACAGGAGGTTTGGTGCAGCAGTTTTAGGAAGAGTGGAGGTCTGTAGTGCACACAGAAATGACATCAAAGGCTTGTTAGCATGGTTCTTGGGAGAAGGTGAGCTGTCGGCTCTGATTTTGGCTGTTTGAAAGCCTTCTGTCACCTGTAAAAACCCTCATGGGTGTTAAAGACAAGCTTCTAAGAGCCAGTTTTTCAGTGTATGTTTCTAATCCTTGTAGTAATTAGTTATTAAAGTAGAACTAGCTAAGATACTACTGAGTGCGATTCTGGGCTGAACGAGCTATAGCATCTTATGGAAGCCAATTAATTGTGAAGTTTTAGAATTCTGAAAGACAAGGGGTAATTTACAGACAGAATTCTGTCGTGTGTGTATGTGTGTATGTATGTGTAGACACTACACTTGCTTGTATCTACACATCTCTGTAAAAAAAAAAAAAAAAAGGAAAAACTGATGTATTAACCTGTGAAGGAATTGGTGAAAAAATCAATTGTAAAATCTCAACCTAATCTTGCTTTAATTTATATAAAGCACTGAAAGAAAATTTATATATCCTAATGTTGATAACTTAGACCCAATACATTTCTTTTTATCAATCCAAGACAATTTATTGTAGTAAATTGATCTGGTAGTTTTAATACAGATTACTGGAATGAGGACTTTTGCAGTGAAGTGAATCTTTACATTTATAATCCTCTCACTGGAAGAGCCGTTCAATGAAACACACAATTCACTGGCAACACTAGATGGGATTAAGCATGCTTAAAACATTGGTATTTGTTTCTTTAGTATCATCCTTTAACATTTTACTACTTGCACCTCGTATTGATTCTAGCCAACGCATAAATTTTAGCTAACACCTGAATTCTTACATTTGACTATTCCACAAATTATGCATTTCAAGCTACTCAATCAAACGATAATTTTTTTATTCTATGCTAGTGGATTCAGCTCAGGTTTGCATATACAGCTGTTTCTATAGAAACTGATGCACTTCAAAGGAGGAAACAGCAGTTTAAATAATTAAAAAGAACAGAATAGGTGGCATAACAAAGTTATGGGGTAGTGTGTAACGTTATAAAATTTTATTGACAACAATTTCAGAATGCAGGGCATTTGTAAGGAATGTGTGGATGACACATGTGACTCCAGAAAATACTTGTATTATGTGAAACAGTGATCAGTTTAGAGGGAAAAAAGAGATAAATGGAACCAAATGTAAATGTGGTAGTTAGAATAGAGCTTCTCAACTTTCCCTACAGAATTACAGTTCCATAAAATCCTGTGTTTGATAGAAACTTACTAGTTTTGTTGATTTTCATGGGGAATATTTATCAGATGAGGGATGGAGTTTTTGATGAGAGAATAGACAGTTACATGTATGTACCTGGTTGGTTTAGCCACGTTTCTCAGAATAGATGATGCCTTGAGGCTAAATTACTAAGGAAACTTAAGTCTAAAGGATTGATTTATAAATTTATTTTTTGGACGTATCCATTCTAATTTTCTATTCCCATGTTCTAACCACTGACTCATTGGGTTTCCAGGGGTGGGTCTTATATTTTTATATATATTTTTTTTAATGTAAGGATTTGAAAGCTCTAATTTTCATTCCGGTATAGAAAAAAATTTGTACAAACCCAGGGTGATTTGGTGAAGCAAGATAGTAGTTTCTTGCTGGCGAGGAGACATTAAAAAAATGATTAAATTTATGCTTATAAATGAAATCCCAGAGTAAACAGCAGGTTTTATTTTGTGATGCTTTATTGAGGCTGTCACAGTTTTTTAGTCTAGGGTGTTCATGTTCCTTTGTGTGGATGCTTCTTGTGTGTGATGATGTTTTTGTAGACAGATAGCTTCTAGAATTTTCTCACATTAAATTCTTGGGGAAAATTATTGTTGAATTTAGTTACAGACTTTATAGACTGCTTTAGGGCAGCTTCCCTGGTATATCTGAGTGCTAAGCACTTCCCCTCTGAAGAATTTTTAGGAAATTGCTATCAGTGCCTTCAAACAGGTTTCAGAGAAATCTACACAGAGAGAGTATTGTCCACTAATGGTGGAAATGTTGAAGACTGGCCTTTGACAATGAAGTTACTGTTTGTTACATCAAATAACAAAATACACTCTAATACATTAAAAAATAACATTTCTATATAAAAGTTTGGTTTTAATAACCTTAATTTTATATATGAATCATGCTGACAGTACTGAGGAAATGCTATTTATGATACATGTTAAGGGCATAACACCCTGCCCTCCACATACCTGTATGGAAAACATTATTGTGATCTGATTTAATGAATATAGCCTAAGCAGAAAGAAGGCTAGATAAATAATTCTGTTAGCTTAAATAATATTTACTACTACAGAACAAAGTATTTCAAATGTGTTACAGATTGTCTATCTCTAATTGTGCAAAATTCTGTTTAACGTTGTCAATGTTTAAAATGTTAATTGATGTGTCCACATCAAGAAAAGACATTTTCTAACAGAAAATGTCTAACAGAACAGGTAGATACTCCACTGGTGTACCTATTAAAAGTGCTGAAAAGATACAGGATAAGACCTTGTAAGATAACTTTAGTCACAAACATTTAAAAAAAACCAAATGCATGAATGAGTGAACCTTGTATAATGATCCAAGTATCTTTTTAGATTGAAACACCCATATAAGCCAGCAGTCTGAGGTTTTTTGGAGTTCTTTTCTATCAGTGTTTGCATTTCCAGAAAAAAACCCCCACAAAGCACATACTAATTTTGAAAAATGCTGGGTTGTGTGTGGTTTTTTTTATTGTTTTGGGTTTTTTTTAAAGTAAACCTACTCGATTTTTAACAGGATGTTTAAATTTTCTGTTGGATTTAATTCTAACTTGCTAGAGTGTAGCTTCCTGTATAAAGCCTCCAATGACCTTACTCTGTTTTAGGCCAGTGTTTTTGGCTTTTTCCCACAAGGTGTAGCCCTTCATAAAGCCCTTTCTCCTAGAAGAAGTAAAGAAAACTTGGAATGCTACTTTCCCACAGTAATTAAATGTTTATTTTTCAAGCATAACATATTTGGGGATTTTAAAATGACTTAATTTCATCGGGAAACTCTCACTTTTCCTGGCACTTCTTAAAAATTTATATCAGATGTTTAGTTAGAATAGCTCTTGAAATGTATGATTTTCAAAGTACAACCTCATTCAGAAGTTTTAATTTAGTGGTTTTCCGCTGGAAATTTGTTCTGTGTAAATTGGAGTTTTCTGCCCTAGCAGTTGTGAGACTCTTCAGTGACTATGTAGCAACCTGATTACCAGCTAGATTCTTCGTACTGGAAGAGCTTCTCTCAATTTATACTAAATAATTGAGTGAAGAGTTAATATTCAAGTAATACTTTAGTTTAGTTAGAGGGGAGCCAACTCTTAGATCCTGTTACATGGTTTGATGGAAAGTAGGTGCAATTGCAGAGGCCTTAGTCATAATATCAGCCGTGCATTTATGATCTGATGCTATTGGACAAGCAATTGAATTGTGGGAACTTCATTCTTTGACTTTGTCCCAAGAGCGTTGGCACTTAGTCAACCAAATGAGATTACTGTAAACTTTGTAACTTATCCATCATATTTTACTGCTCGTAAAGAACAGCATTGTCATGAAAATCTCATGAAATTCTGTGCTCTTCACAAGGACTTACCATGCTGTGTTTTCCCGTGTTGAAACTGCTCTGTGCTTCAGTGGCCATATGGTCAGTATATCCATATTCCTTGTTACTGTTGGATAACGTACCAAATTAAGAGATTGATCTTCCCTGTTGCAATCCTGCAGGAAAACCTTACAAAGAATTTTAGGACTATGGAATTTTCAAAACTGACAAAAGTTGAAGTGCCCCACGGGGAAGATTCAGGAGGTTCAGCTGTGTCCAAGAAAACACATGTTTACATATTCAAGTCTGTTTCTGTGCAAAAACTGTTCAAATCCCAATTGCTTTTCAAACTAAGGAGACAGCATCAAACTGTGTCCATAAAGAATAGTACTACTTTGACGTATGTCAACATAAAAAAAAATTAAATTGGATTTCTTTTCTGACCTTTTCCCAGGGATATTATTGCCCTCTTATACTTTGAAGTAACCATGGCTATAATTGCTGGAAGGGATGAGTAGCAGTTTAGTAGTGGTATTCTTTCTGCTCATAAGATCTAGTCAAGATAATTTTGAAAAATAACATTTAACTTGTTTTCTTTAGTTGTAATCATTCTATTATGCTCTCTAAGCAGAACACTTACCTGAAGACACTGATATACATTTATCAGGAAATAGAAGAGAATGAAAAAGACAATGAATACCACCTGCCAGGAATGTTTAATATCCCCTCACCTGTCCTGTTTACCTCATAAATACATTGTCCAAAATCTATAAGATGCGACTTGTCGTTTATTTCTTTGGATACTCTGTCAAATGCCCATAGACCCTTTTCTATTCATGGGGTGATCTGCTCATATTGAACAGGTCCTGTGGAGAAAAAAGAAAGATTGCCAGTAATGTAGACATCATTTCTCACACTCGTCTTTGTAAGATGTTATTTTGTGAGGATGAGTAAATTTTATGTCATGAAGCTGGTGGAAGTGCCATCTTTAAAATGCTTTGTGAAATTACCTTTTTTTGGATTGAATTGCTAGTAGCTCAGGTAAACTAAATGTGTTGGTAGTGAAACTAAAGAAGGTACAATTTTTTAAGTGAATGTGACTGCTTTTTTTCAGAGTATCCTTATAAGAATCTTAAATTAAAATATACAACTCTCCAACAGTGTTCTTGTCAGGCCTCTTAATCGCAGTGATTATACATTTCCTCAGGTTGTTTTTGAACCAAGTTTATCACAACTGTATTGTTACCTCAGTGTTTATTTTCTTGACTTTTTATTTCAGCAAGCTACAAAAATAATTTATAATAAATATCTTTCACTTTAAGCTATTTCAAACTTTACCCAATCTGTTTCCATTTCTGCCTCATTAATTTTTGGCATATGTTTTAAAATCCATTGTAAAAAATATATTGGACCCTAGAGGGCTATTACCCATTTACTCTCATAAAAATTTCAGTATGAGTTTTGAATAGCTGATTGAACAATGATGTTTAGAACCAGTAGATAAATAATAGACAAATTGATCATTAATAGCACACAACTTGCCATATTAATTTTCCGTTTTTTTTAATGTTGAAAGCAGAGCTTGCCATTTTAAATTTAGCATTCATAACTTGGATCGTTTGAGTATCTTGGTTATTTCATAATAGTTGACTAATTTTGACTTTAGGGAAGACAAGTTTATGTACATCAGTAACTTGTATGCTTGCTACTCGGGCCTCATTGGAATTATATAGGATTTTATTTGAATCGAGGAAAATGTGTGTTGATAAAGAGATAATTCTGACTTAAACAGTGATGACTTCTGCAAACACACGCAGATTTTCAACTTCTTTGTAATGCTTTTTATTTTTCTATATTTGAAAAATACAACAATTTAACTTTGTCATGATTTAAAATGCTGGAAAATCATTTAACATTGGCTAAAGTATAGTTAAAAATACCTTGAGAACAGAACTTCCTCTCTACATACTCTCAGTTAAGTTAGGTCTTTCTATTTTACTTTTAATATTGGAAGAAAAATCATAGGCCAAATATCCTTGAATGCCAGAAAAAAGAAAGATTGTGTTCTCCTACTTAAGTATCTAGAACTGCAGGGAGGCAATTTGAGAGGCTTGTACAACCTGGACTAGATTGCCATAATGATGCAAAGGCTATTACAACACTGATTCCTATAGGGTAGTGCGTGCCTACCATTTCTGCTTCTTTTCCCATTGCACCCTACTTTCTTCTTCTATATCCAACAAATTAAAGATATTGTAGAGCAGCTTGACTGCAGCTGCCTATGGTGTGCCACAGGAAGAATTCTGGGATGCTCATTCAAAACAGCTTTATGCTTTTACAATACCATGCAGTGCACATTCAGAATGTAGAGAAGATCCCTATTTACACGGTAGTCTTCTAAGGTGGTTGTCTAGTAGCAGAGATGTTTGTGTTGTGCTGGCATCCTGTGGGTTCTGGATGATCGTCAAGATGCTGTATGACTTCTGCTGGATTTCTGCTGGACCTTACTGACAGATTAAACCTTTTTGTTGTTCAATTCATTTTGAACAAGTATTAGTTTAGCCACATAATTGCATGTTTGGGTTTCCCCCCCCCCCTTAATTTCTACAACAGCAGTCCAGCATTCTGTGTTCAGAATGGTTCTGAAAGTCTCTGCCCAGTGTTTTTTGGAGAGGAAAAGAATGTAGACTAGACGAATTTTAAAAAATACGTTTGTTGAAAGGAGATATGCTTTGTTCTGGGAATAGCTGAGCAGGGGAACATTTAAAGGAGGTGCTTCTCACAAATAGAATAAAGTAGTGTAAGGCATGTTGGAGAGCTTTACTGAAGTGTTTTCATTGTGTGAGGAAGAAACTTTCAGAATGAACCATCATCTGTGTATAGGTGTGTGCGTATGTATAAATAGCTTTTGTAATGAACTATTGACTAGTTCCAATGCATTCTAGTGTGAGGGCCTACTTTTGCCTATTTCAGGCAAAGGGTGTGTACTTAGTTGTTTCAAAGCCCTGGGTGTGGCTGGGATAGGTTTAATTTTCACAAGAAGCCAGGAGGGGACTCAGCTGGGCGGCTGACCCAAACTGGCCAAACAAATGGAATATTCAGTACCGTGGGATGTCATGCTGGGTGCTGAGTAGGGGAGCTGGCCAGGGGGAGGTGAATCGCGGCTTGGGAAGAAGCTGGGCATTGGGTGGTGGGAGTTGCTCTGTGTACTCCCTTGTTCTTATCAGTATTATTGTTACTGTTTTCTTCCTTTGCTGTTTTGTTAAACTGCCCTTATCCCGACCCTGCCCTTATCCTGAGTTTTGTCTTTTTCTTCCCATTCTGCTCCACACCCCAGCAGGGGGAGGGGTGATAGAGCAGCCACGTGGTTCTTTGTTGCCGGCCTGGGCTAAACCGCGACAACATCCTTTTTGGCACCCAATGTGGGGCGCAAAGGGTTGAGATAGTGGCAGGGCTGACCAGAATGTACTGAAACATCTTTGTTATAATTTGTTATATGCATTTATTGTATTAGTTAAATAGTCTCTGGTCAAAATGTTGCTTTGTTTGATCACACGGTTGTGGTATGTAAACCCTTACTTGGTG
>Ga0181612_138509_pt1 | contig 20694 bp, 9 predicted proteins | sample HoacroProtozoa21_FD_119630 | JGI IMG/M metagenome (GOLD analysis project Ga0181612, IMG submission 119630) | Hoatzin crop microbial communities from Cojedes, Venezuel. Combined Assembly of Gp0051906, Gp0051904, Gp0051908
AAACACAGCACTTTCCACGGTGATGCCGGGGCGGCGGGTGCCAGCCTGCCTAGCCCCAAGGAGAATGAAACCAAACCCTGGCACTGCTGCGGTCTGAGAAGGTCTCTGGAGTGGTTTAGCGTTTCAGCCTCTGTTGGCAGGGCTGGCAGAGGCAGTTTGTTCATGTTTACTCAGGAAATAGCACAGATTGCGGCTCACGTTAGAGACAAACTGACTTTGGAAAGCAGGGAATTGGCATTCACACAAAGGCCACTTTGGATCTGACTTCCATGGTGGAAAAGACAATGGGCTTGGGTGAAAAAGCAGTGGGCTTGGATCTAAATTTTGGCAGAATTTGGTAGTTAAAAAGTGGAGATAAGTGAAAAGGGTAAATACAGACTGTGTAAAGGAGTCACAACAAGCAAAAAGGACTAATCCTGACAAGAACAGACATGCTCTCCTCTTACAGCTGAGTTTCATTTCTCCCCTCACCTGCTGCCTCCTGCATGCACCACAAGCCAAAGCAGCAGCAGGGCAGCACGATCAACACAAGGAAGCTTATTAATTGTAGTCATTAATCTCTCTCTTAGTACGAGGGACTACCTCAAAGGTGAGCGGCCATGTTCTAGGCTGTGTAGGGGAAAGTCTGCTCACACAGACTATCTGGCTCCAACTGTGCAGTGGTGTTTTTGCTTTGATTTGCTCTGTTTGGGTGTTTTACTCCATCACACCCTCTGGTTCAATCCACAACAGTATGTAGATGCCCCACATTTAACCCTGGTAGAAATTTGTCCCTTCTCCCCAAATCAAAATAGGAAATACTTGAAGGAAAATGAAACACACAGTGCCAGTCATTGATAAGAGCTCTAACTTCTTGACAGTTCCTTCGCTATCTCTTAGAGCTGTCTAAACTGATAAGGAAAAAAATTAAAATTCCATATACAGGAACTCAATGAACTTCCCACACATGTGGCTGCATTAGCAGCTCTGCCACATGGAAGTAACTTTCTGGTTAAAAAAAGGTCTTCCAATTTTTGGATGTATAATCTGGAACTTCAGTCCTGACTCTACACCAGGCTGAGGTTTTCAGAGCAGACATGAGGTTCTGCTTTAAGAGCCCAGAGATCAAAAGGAAAGACCACAGCAACAACACCAAAATACACCGACAAATCACAGCACTGAGCAGCGAGGTAACATATACCCCGGTGGGACGAAAGCAGCTATCTTCCCCTTGGAAACTGCTGCAGTGTCCGTTTCCATCGAGGTTATAGAATTTCCTCCCATTAGCAGGACGGACACCAGCAGTTGCTGCCCTGACACGTGAGAAATGGGAATGTGATCTGCAGTCAGGTATGGCAGGTTACAGGACAGACCGCAGTGTGGCTGCTCGCATGATTCAGGAATTGCCATGATTTCTTCCCAAGGCTCCCAGCCTCAGGGAAGCCATACGTGGGACAGGAGCACTAGCTGGCTCTCAAAATCACTAATGATCCTGAATTTTTGCAGTGTAGGAGAGAAGTAGTATCTGCGGAAAGACAGAACACCAACTCTGTCTGACTTTCTCTGGGCCACGTCACTGCTGGTTTAAGGAATGGGGGAAGGCAGGTGGCCAAATATTTTACAGGCACCTCCCTGAGTGACAAGCCGGCAGCATGCGAGGACAGGAGTAAATACAGAGTAAACAAGTGCATACAAACAGCGACACTGGAAAAATGCTTACTTCGGCATCAGCATCTTGTTTTTCTCATAGAAGAGGCGAAGATCCTGTGGGCTGCTGGCCTGTAGGGGAGAAAGAAAACTAGTGCATGAAGCAATTGACAATGAAGGAAAGGGATTGGCATTTCTATTTCACAGTTACCCCGAAGAGCAGAGAGACACTTTTCAATTGCTGAACCAGCACAGACAATGAGAGCCCGCAGCTCGCTTTAGATTGAAAAGCCAGCACTGTGCCAGAGTGAAAATATAGTATTTCAGCCTGCTATCTTTTTGTCCCTGACCTGGTTCTGTCCTGCTCTCCCCTTCCAAGGGCTGAGCTTCACCGCAGCGGGCTCTGATGCTCAGGTCTGAGCTGGCCTAACAGCCTCACCCAGGAGGCTAAATAATTACAGACATGAGGAGTCCCCAATGATGAATGGCAGCTCCCGCTGAGAACATGGATTAGTGCTGCAGGGCGCTTAGAAAAGAAGCAGGGAGCCTGCTGACAGGCAAGGGATCTGTGAAGAGACCAGGAACATGGGGAAACAGCAACTAAATTAGGATTTTCTACTTTAATTCCAGGAAGCCAGAAGGTCTCCAGACACAGCTCCTATTTGTGCAGTAACATACACAACTGCTGGGAGTGTTGACGACAATACCCCAAATTCTGAGAGATGGGATTAAAAAAAAAAAAAGGGCTAGGCACAAGAGGTTTACTGCTGAGGTTAAAAATAAAGTCGCTAGTATAGAAGCACAGACACATAAAAATCTCTTAACGTCATTTCTCCATTTGTTTTTATACAATGAATAATACAGGCCAGTAAATTAACCCTAGTGTCTCAAGCTTTTCTGCTGCAGCAAAGTCTCTTTAATAAAAAGGCAGAGCAGACTAGCTGGCATGACACAGACATGAAGACACGTATAAACAGGGAAGGAAGATCAGAGAGGTTCATCTGCAATCAATTATTGGTGCAGCAGAGCATGTAGGAAAGTGTGAATGAGGAGGCAACAGGCAGCTTCTCCTGATGTTCAGGGCAAGCTCAAAAAACCCTTGAGCCTTCCACCTACTTCCATTTCTAAATTAGAAGCATTTAAGGTCAATTAGGATGCTTAAAATGGCAAATCAGACAAGCCAATCTGCAGATGGCCATCAAAATACCACTAACACAGCATGGCTGGAAAAGCAGCCACTTAAGACGATGTTTCAACATCACCTACTCCCTCCGGTTGAAGATGAAAATTAAGGATAACCGAAAGCTCAATACAAAGCCTCAAGAGAAACCAAAGGGAGAGTCTCACAAGCTTCTAATATCAATAGACTCATCTAGCACTGATCAGGATGGTATTACTTGCATAGTCTTAAGCAACCCAAGCTTCACAGCTCTCCTATTAATTTGTACCAGTAAGAGCTACTCGATTCCTAAAAGGAGATAAGAAAGAGTTCCCAGTTCTCCTTTCTGCAAGAACGCAACCTTTGGTGTTCACAGACACAGCAGGAACCAAACAGGAGGTACAAAAATACTTTCTTCACAAACCATTACAATGACTGTTATCCACCAAAGCACCTTGCTGCACAAACGGCAAACTGCATCAAAATTCCCAATCATTGTCACTCACTTTGATTTGGTTCAGTAAAACCCCATTTTACACCTTTCCTCTTGCAGATATTGCCCTGTAATTAGACTCTTTGTATTTGGCAGACTGTAACGAGGTACATGCACACACTGCAGCAAATGGCTTGGCCACCAGGCTCTGCGTGGTGAAGAATACGCCCAGCAGACGCAGCGTACAAGGAGGAACAGCTCTCCGTCGCCGGGAAGCGAAGCACTTGCTCACATCAGAGAGATACAAGCCTTGGCTGTTTGCTCCGTTCATTTCCTGTAGCAATGACTCAATTGTTTCACAAACACAATGAAGCTCTGATCTATTTCAAACACTGTTTTGCCAGAAATTTTCCTGGCAATAGAGGCAGAGTACATTAAAAGCAGCACACATGCAAAGCCCAGTTCATTAGAGAGGGTTTCTAAGCACCAGCTCAGACAGAAACAAAATCCTCAATAACGTTCCCCTCATCTTTGCACAAATTAAAGAGATATCCCTGTAGGGATGGTGTTTCTCCACATTCTGCTGTCTCAGTACAATTCCCACTTGTTCTGCAAGGACCATAGCCAGGGTGTCAGGCTCCCATCCAGCCAGACCACACTTCCTCACTAGGGCTGTCCCCAGGAGCCCACGATTCAGGGCTGCTCTCTGGTAAAGGTAGCTGTCTGCTGGGGAACAGAGTCATTTAGTGAGTGCCCAGCACAGACAACTGCTGATCACTGTTACTTTGGTAAAACCAACTGCATCTTCACGTAACTTCATTATTAATCATCTGAGTCATACAGTTCTGCTCCTAGCAGGAGGCTCCCAGTAACGTGCCCACCGCCCTCCTGCTGTTCACGTCCATTTCATAACACCCCGGTACCTTCCGCCACTTTGCTCACCTCTTCTTTCAATAAATAGTGCTTCTCTGAACCATGGGAGAAAAACGCAGAAATGTTTCTAAGACACTAAAAATGCTACTTGAACTCCTTATAGGAAACTATGGACTTAATTTGAAATCTAACTCCCAGGCAGATACACCCTATCCAAGAAAAACACCAGAAAAAGCACATTTTAGGCACTTAACAACAAGGTACACAGAGGCAGCTGCTACCTGCAGGACAGCATCATCCATCTGTCAGAAACAGGGAGGCAGAACGGGCAGCTCAGTTCTCCCCCAGAACAGGAGACACAACAGCAGGCCAATTTTTTGCTCCCCTTCTCACCTTACGATGGAGCAGCTGCAATAGTGGAACTGGCTCCGGTTTTGTCTGTCCCTTCTATATATAATGACAATTGGACATATTCAGTCCTGCCACTCTGTTCGTTTGTCCCGAGCGGCAGTGGAAATGTTGAGCCCACAAAGGCATTCAGCGTAACCCTGCCAAATACCACTCGGCGCTGGCTGCCCGCGAGCGAATCGCACGCGAAAAGCACGCAGGGCGGCGTTTCCAAACGCGCTCAGCACTGGATTTGTTGCACTTGGGGAAAGGCTGGCTGCAGAAGCCCAGCGCTCGGTCAGAGAGGGCCAGAGACATTCACACCCTCCGTGAACAGCACCGGCCAGTCAACACTTCATAGCAGGTGTATGGCATCCAGTCTGCTCCTCGAACCCTCTTCCTCTGGGATTCCCAGGGGTTTGGAGGCGCAGAGGGGGGATTCAGATATGTTAGAGACAGAAGAAAATACGTAATGTTTCTAGCTTCATAGTTCTGGGGAAAAGCTTGAAAATCTGCTACAAATATCTCCTGCTCGTGTAGTCTTACAGTTGATATTTAAGACTCCCACAACCAAGTGTCTGGCTTTCAGGGGATCTTGAAATCACAATGACCCAGAAAATAAACCCACAAAACCAAAAAAATCCAAAGCCACAAAACCTTCTTCTTCAGCTGTCCATGAATATTTTGTGTTCTATTACCAACAGCTCAGGATCAGGCCCACAAACACAAGCCTAAAAGCCAGTGGCTCACTGTCACAGCAACAAGTCAACCGCTGTGCCCAATTTCAGAAGAGTAAGCTCCCACCACCAGGATACCTGTCCCCACCGACACAGGACAACCCAGAGGAACAGCTCCGGGAACAGAAGAACAGCCTGCCTAACAAATAAACCAGGAATTCAAATTCTGGGTATAAAATCCTCCCCTTCCCTAGTCTTCCTCCAGGCCTGTTTCACAACATAACAGTTGTTTTATGTGATACATAATCCTAGTACTTATGCAGGCAGAATTAACCCAGAAATAAAGGACCTGGTACACCAGGCTTAGAAATTAATTTTTCACCTAGCAGTGAGCTGGGATTGGAACACACTCAGGCAGGTTAACTCTTTCAGAGCTGCCACGCCAGCCAGCACAACTTGTCTTGCCTCTCTTGCCACGTCCCGGCTGACCGTCCTGCAGACACAGCGTGCCGCATCCATAAAGCAGCTAGGAGAATATTCATGCAAAGGCTCAGACAGCAGGCAACCAGGTCTCGTGGTCCTTCGCAGGATCTGATGTCCAAGTGGACCCATGCCACTGCCAGAGACAGCTCAGACACGAAGTGCGTGTGCGTGGCGGTGTGTCCGCTTACTGCGAGCTGCCCAGTTATTCAAGGGGTCACACAACAGAAATCACAGAACAGCAGTGTGACTCCCCCCTCACAAGAAAAAGATTGAGGTCATTTAACTCTAATCATATGTAGAACACCATCTGACACGGGCTAGATTGGTTCTGGAACATATTTTAGACCTTGTGTAAATCTTTCTGTTCTCTGCCTCTGGTTTTGCCTCTGGTTGTCACTTGTCTACGAAGCCTACATCACCTCATGGTGGGCACTGGGTCCCAGTGTTTTCTGCTCAGGTAAGGACTAGAGAAAACCACCACACTCTCGAGGCACTTCTCAGTACCAGTCAGCAAGGCCGGGAAACATGCTGTTCAAGCCCTGTTCTCAGCAACAGAAATGAAGAGATACAAGTGCAGACCACTTATTAGGCAAGGCAAATTAACAATTCCACATTAATACAGTGCTCAGCAAATCTGTTTATACGGATTATGAATCCCATTAATCTCATCCCTATTCCAGTCTCACTGTTTTGTTTCTGGGCATGTTTAATACAAAAAGCTCCTTAAGACAGCTTCACCAGCCATCCTACCAACTGTTCACATCTGAGCATCAGCAGTTTCTTTCCTGTCTGCGTGCAGGGAGGCAGGCAAGGGACAGGAATGGCTCTGGGAAGTTGCCTTGGGTGACCCAGCTAGTTAATTTTAACTTTGAGACAGCTAGAAATCACATTCATGCACACACACACACACATCTCCATCTTGACTTGCAAGCACTTTCTGGATTGACAGCTGCCTCAGCCTTTCCACAAATTTGATCTTTTCTCCATCTAACCCAGCCCCCCAAAGCCCTATTTTATTTTTAGGCAGCTCATTCCTCCCCGCTGCAGATAACACTGGAGTCCTTTTGGTTTGCGTCCCCGTGAAGGTGCCTAACTGGCTCACACAGCAAACAGCCAGAGCACCCAAACACAGCATGTTTTACACCACCCTGCTCCAGATTCCCATGGGAATCTCAGCTAGGCAGAGGTGAGGGGCTGTCCTCGCTGGTCTGGGAGGGGTGGCACAGTGAGGATTTAGCCTGAAGAGCTTTGTGTCAGAAATCCAGTTCCTGGCTGCCCAATGCAACTGGGTCTGCGGGTGGCACTGCATGGAATCAGCCTGCTATCTCCCCACCCATGTGTAGATGTCCCTCCCAGGAGCACTCATTCCTATTCACAGTCTCCCCATCACCTCTGTCCACTCCCCCTCTTTCCTCTGAAAAGCCCTATAAACAATAGCTTCTCATCTGCTCAGTGACCATTTGCAAATTCTAACGTTGCAGTCATGCCAACAAAGACATAAAGCTGGTTAACCTTTAACGAGCTTTCCAACATCTGCCCTAGACAGGTTTTTCACCTGAAACTCGCAGCTAGGAGAAGGCAATTTGTGACACACATGGTCAAAACAAATAGATGGTGCACAGAAAGCCATCTGGGCTGAGCTTGCTTTCTCCCTGATCAAACAAATCCACAGCTGCTACTGCTGTAGCAAGTGGGGCCTGGCATTCTGCTTCAAAATTCAAACCCCGTAAGAGGCAAGGGCACAGGGAAAAATTAACATAGAGAGTCACACCGTCCCCAGACCAACAGATGTTGGATGTATACGGAAAAGAGAAGTTATCCAGCCAGGCAAGCTCAAAGAAAGGACCAGGACCTGCCAGGCAGGGTCCGAAAGGCCCCCTCGTTGCCTGCAGCAGGGCAGGGTGCTGCCATGGCTCAGTCCGAGGGACCCAGGCGTGCAGGACCTCCCCTCCGTGCGAGCCTGCCGACACACACAGGCAGGGCGCTGATGGCTGTCTGACTACCTGCCCCTTCAAAGCCTTGGCTGGAGATACACATGAAGCTGACTCGTATTCAGTTTTATTTCCTGTGAAAAAAATATTCTCCATGAGAACAAATGTTTTCAGAACATTTCCGTGACATGCTTCAATGACCAGCGATAAAAGCCACCCAATTCTTTCCAAAGAAATCAGATGCCCCAAGGTTGTGTGTGAGCTACTAAGCTAAGAACACCTACGATAAAGTCAACACGTTAAGTAACTAAATCATTTGAATGAGTACAGTATCAACCTGCCTTTACAGACTACAAGGCACCACGTTACAAGACAGAACGAGTGCAAGGCTCTCCTATGCATGCAGAGTCAAAGTTTGCTTCTTCCACCTCCGCATGTTTTTTTCCTTACTGCACAAATACCTATTTTCTTTTATCTTAACAGCTATCTTCTCCTCTCAAACAAAGATACCAACACTGACAACAAGTGGATGCAGGCAGTAAACAGTAGCCATCCAGGAGTTGCAGTGTACTTTGTAGGGGTGTTTATAAAAAAAGAAACACGAAAAGGAAATGAAGTCTTGCTCCAAACACAGAGCAAGCTGGTAGACAGAATATAAACCACTGGAATGGAAGATTCCTACAGCAGCAGGGAAAAAATTACCCTGAAGGAGAAAAGTGTTCTTGGCTCTAGACAAAACCAAAACATACTGTTAGTTTACTTCTGTATTTGCCCACTCTTTCCTGCAACAGATTCATAATTCACTTTATCCTTCCTGATGACATAACTGCAAAAACATTCAAGGTCTTGCACGAAATTCTAGAGAGCTGTGGAGCTGTGGAGCTAAAGCTCAGAAAGTCCTGCAGTTCACGAAATCTGCCTTATTATATGAGCATAGATTTACCCCCCAACTGACTTTTTGTTTGGATTTGGGTTTTTTTGTTGGTTTTGGTTTTGCTTTTTTGTTAGGGAGCTAGAATAAGGGGGTGTCTGGACATGAGAAGAGGGCCACAGTTCACATTTGACCTGATCTAAGAAGCTGAAGAGTTGGCATCAGCTGATACATCAGCATGCAAATTCGAGGTTTGGTCTTTTTCCACAGAGTAGAGGCGAGGTGTACAGAGCTCACACATTAAAGAAGCAAAGAAGTATCAGCAGCTCAAGCATCTCTCTGCTATGCTGCAAGCCAGCAAAGAAAAAACCTGACAAGCACAGTACTTTAAAATAGTAGTTGCAAGGGAGAGTCTGCAGATCTCATTCAGCATGGAAGAAGAAAAGTAATACATAGTGTGGCACACTAATCATTGGGAACAAGAAAGATGCACTCAGTCTAGATGAATTCCAGCTATATATAAGGTTAAAAATACATGATGAATTCTCCATCATTCGGAAATTTTAAATCAGAGAATGCCTTTTATAAAAGACAGGCTCTAGCTCATTCAGAAGTTATGACATAAATTACAGGGTGGAGTTTTACTGGACTGTGTTATATTTAGAGGGGTTTGGACTTGATGAACATAAACATTTCAGGCTGGAAGGAACTGTTGTGAGATGACAGATAAGATCCTTTTGATAAGATCCTACTTAACTGCTCTAAAACCAAAGTCAATTTAGCTGCAATATACCAGTTACCACCAAATCATCCTGAACATTAACTTGCAATTACAATCTTCCTTATTGTCCGTCCACACCCGAGAGAATCATAATTATAAATTACACACGGAATACAGTTGTAAATAGAAACTGATTTTTTAAGTGTGAGCCTGGAAAAAATACTGCTTTAACTGATTCATGTTAATTTTCTGAAGAGATGACCCTTCCTAAGTATTTATAACCAGGAAATGCATTTCACTGAGATACAGCCCAGAGGAGAGTCATGTTACTAGAACATGCATTACAACATATCAAGCACCACATTGTCAAGGTGTTGGACAGCCTGACCTCCATGAAGCTGGATCTATGGGAGTTAATACTCTAGATGACAGAAGGCTTAGAGTAAGCAGATTAAAAGGAAAAAGAGAAAAAAGGAAGAGTCAGAAACATTAGATCTAAGCAACTCACCTGGAAAGGAGCCTTTCCTGTCAAACACTGATAAATGATGGTTCCTATACTCCAGAGGTCAGCTTTGGCATCGTAGTGTTGAGACATAATGACTTCTGGTGCCTTTTTGGAGAGAGAACAGAAATCCATTTTATAAAAGATGTAGTGTTTTTTTTTTTTTTGGCAGCTGCAAGAAACAGAAGTCACTATTATGCTTTAAAAACCCCGAGATAGACTCCCCCAAGGGCCATGAACAATTTGCTCCCAAGACGACGGTAACACTACCTTGCAAGGGCCAATTCCCTGTCACAGTGGGTGAAGCAGAGACTTTCACTCAGACAAAAAAACAACAAAAAACCAAAGACTAGATGCTGTTTTGCGACTTAGGGTAAATTCAGTACTTCCCCTTCTCAGAGCACCATTTTCTGCTGAACCCACCTGCGCTCAGGAGAATTCTCACTGAAATCGCACAGGCAGATCTTCTAAACCAAAGGGAGATACAGGTAAACGACCAAGAAAAGCAAAGGCTCACACTGCACAGGTGATGAGCTTCAGCCTCCACCCCTGTCGGCATCACTCACACACTTTCCTCATTTAGCTTGAGATGGAAGCATACGAATTATGCTCCGGAGCCTGCTGCCAAAGTCACAGTTTGGGTTCCAAGGCAGATCTGTGCATGTCAGGCCAAGAGCTCGAGCCCTGCCATGGTTTCCAACCTCACACCATGCCCTCGGTTGCTCCCTCCCAGGCTCGTTCCAGCCGCTGGAGACGGTGCAAGCCCACAGAGCCCCGTGCCTCGGGAGGCAGCAGCGGAGGGACAGCAGGGCAGGCCTGCTCATCCAACATGTTATAACAGATTCATCACAGCGCTGCCAGCGTCAAACAGAATCAATTTTCCAGCTCTGTTAGAGGCGAAGGCCACATGCAATGGACTAAAGAATGGCAGCAAACAAGCTGCGGACAGGAGCTTGGTCTGCCCCTCAGGGAAGCAGGCATAACACCAAACAAAGCCAAGGAAGCAGGACAAGAACTGCACAAGGAGGTCTGAAGTCTCACGTGACACGGATCATATCAGGGTTCAGACAGAAAGCTCATTCTGGTGGGGATAAAACGCAGAGAGCAGCCATGGGCTATGAGCTAAAGCAGGGAGTCGGGGCCTGCGTTGCCAGCAGATGCTCCCAGGGCTACCGCACAAGATCCACAACAGCAGTAGGGACAGATTTCCAGCATCCCCTAAATCCCAACCGAACCTCCCCTCCTCATCTTCCTCCAAACCTATCAGTAAACAGATAACAACATGAAACACTGAGATTCCTTGTAATGTCCAGCATTGTTTAAAATAAAAAAATGAAACAGAAAAAGTTCATCCCTAGCTTCCTCCAGCCCTTTCAAAAAATAAGCTGGGTGTTTTCATTTACTTTCACAAGAGACCCCAAAAGAAAAAGTATCACTAAAAATACACAATTCAGGAAACTTCACAGGAGACAAAGATTACATCATCTTCACATGTAACACAGTTCAAATAGCAAAACAGACTTCCTCTCTCTTTTTTTGAAGCCTGATGTTTGAGTCAGTATTACGGTACAGACTACCAAACATGCTACCCCTGCACAGTGCAGCACAGCCCAGCCTAACTCTGCCCAAAGAGTATAGACAAAAAATCACTTAAGAGTGGATTAGACCATGTTCAAAATCAGGTGCCTACTGCCCGCAGGGTACTTGTAAAAAAACTCAACCTAAATTGATCCACATGATGTTTTTACTCTGAGCTCAGACACCCACATCCCCAGGAACTATTACATGGCCGGCTTTGACATTTTTATTTCTGGCCTGGTTTTGTCATTTTTAATTTCACTGACTTGACATGACACCGAGATCTTCACTGCTACCATGACCACAAATGAGAGATCACATCCTCACATCCTGGTCCCAGAGTGGAAAGTACAAAGGGAGTGAAAGCGATCAGTTGTTTTGGTTTTTTTTGGGTCTTTTTTGGGTTTCAGAAGCTAAGAAGTCATCCTGGAAGCAGTTGGTTTGGTGAAACAATTAGTGGGGGGAGGAGGGTTAGAGAGTGGGAATGCACAAAGCATAAATTGCCAGTAGAAGCAGGTGAGCCCCATTCACACCCCTCTGCTGAGTTGTACAGCAAAGCACGCTTAGGAGTAAGTTAGGCAGAATGGCATCATCTCTGCCTGTACAGGTCCATAGATTTTGCAAGACCAAAGAGTTAAAAACAGTTAGAGATTTTACAGAACTGCTGTTAAACAGGGACCTTGCTCCCGACGCTGTGGCCTTAGCAAAAATGACTGCAAAGCCCGAGGTGAGAGCAGGTTTGCGGAACCACCCCGTCTCAAAAATGCCTGCTGAAGCAGTGATTTATGAGGTTCCCCTCTAAGGAAACAACACATCAAATACAGCCAGATGTGTGAAATACCACCCCAGCCCTCAGTATCTTTTGCCATTTCTTTGCTCGCAGCAGAAGAAATAGATTTCATTTCCCAATGCCTTCAGTGGAGAGGCCCTGCTCCCCCGTGGAAGATGCAGTTTCCGGGAGTAGACAGCAATCAATACTCTGATTTATTCAGTTTTATTTATCAACTGCTCACCTGAAAGTTAAATGACAACACAGGCACCTGTTATCCAACATTACCAGCAGCTGGAACTTTACGAAATTTTCCCTGTGTAATAGCTAGTTTCTGACAGGTAAATAAAATTTCACCTTTGGGGGAAAGGCTAGCGAAAAGGCTAGGAAAGGCTTCTGGGGCGCAAAGCAAGAACAATACTAAAAAAGCCGTATGCAAAACACACTTACCATGTACATTGGTGAACCACACAACGTTGCTGCCATCATATTATTCTGCAGATACCGTGCAAACCCAAAGTCAGCTACAACGAGAAACGGAGAGGTAGGTCAGGATCAGACACCAGTTCTAGCGAGCCTGCACCTTCCCCAGCTGATTCCCCCTACTTTCCTTCCATTCCCCACGAATCTTCGCAGCAAGTGAAGTACCTCACCTTAACAAGACTCTGACAGCTCTCTTCGAGCAGTGACATCCTTGTGCTAGTTATTAATACACACTACACGCAGTAGCAAAGGATAGACCAAGCCACAAAAAGAAAAAAAAGAAAAGCATTCAGAAGAACAAACGCCCATCCATTTTCCAGAGATCAACAGTCACTTCTTCCTGCACCCATCTGCCCGCACTCTGAAATGTCAGCTGCTGGAAGCTGGTAAAGCTCTCCCGACTTCAGTGAGAGCATGCCAGTTCGTACTGGCTAGTTTATCTGCTGCTGTCTCAGCTTTTAGTATGGGGAACTGAAAGGTCCCCTCCATTGAAAAGGCTGCAATGTAACAGACATCCAAGAGCAGCCACTACTCACCACCACCTACATTTCTAGACCAGCCCTACTGAGAACAGGCTTGCTCTGTTCCTTCAGACGAGTTTCAACAGTTCTAACCCCAGCGTGAAGGCAGAAAGCTGAGCCATAGTTCACCTGGCAGCTTTTAGAAAAGCCAAGGACAAGAAATACCAAGATGAACTACTGCTCCAGGTTACTCAGCATCTGATCATACGATACTTGAGAGGTTCTCTCAAGGTTACCAGATATTTCAAGCTCAGACTGACACAGCTGTTCACACTGTCATCTGTCACTACAGAATTGGTGCAGCTAGCTATTCCCTGGGTCATGTACTCCTCAGGGAAGCAGGACAGAGGGACTGCAGGGTACCTCACACTCAAGAGCCACCGTGCCTGCAGCCCTCCTGCCTGTGTCTGCATCTTCCAGTCACTTCCACCTACCAGAAAACTCTGCACTTCACAAAAAAAAATCCCCACTGCTTCATCCAAACAGGCAGCAACAGTCCAACTTTTACACTAGACCTCATTTCTCAGCTGAATAAAGGCATTAACACCTTCTCCACAGCACAGGGTTCAGGCATGGAACAGTTCTATCTAATCGGTGTCAGCTCCAGCTCCTGAACCGTAACATAATCAAAAGTCCACGTGTTGAGGGTGATATCATCCAGCACGCGCTTCTGAGGGACCACAGAGGACACACATGCTCTGTAACTGGATTTCTGGAGCACCTGTCCCAACTACTGCTCCATCCGCGCCACTTGCCTCATGTGCACACAGTGAATTTCTCCAAGCGGCAGCCGAGCAGCCTGCCTCTAACTTGGAGTGTGGAGACGCCTGCTTTCAGCTCTGCCTGGCTCCCGCCGTGCTCTGTGGCCAGCCAGGAGAGCAGCTACTTTCAGGCCTTAAGACACCAACATTTACCTCCATACTACCAAAAGCTGAAGACAAAAGTCACAACGTGTGCTCATTTCTTGGTAACCCTGGAGATTACAAGCCAATTAGGGCAGGCTGGTATTTGTTCCTACGCAGGGAGGCACCGGGGAGCACGGCCTGCCCAGCTCTTGTGTGTCAGTGTGTCCTGGCAGGGCAGCAAGCTGCTGCTCCCACCGCTTGGAGCCACCAACGGTTACGTCTAGCAGAGGAACTAAACGAGGAAGATGAAAAGCTGTAGGGTATTTCAGAAAGTGCAGCAATTTTTTGCCTTTGCTAGGCAGTCCCCCAAAGAAAGACTTGCCACTTATCCACATCACCAACCTCTCCTGGGAGCGCGTAGTGACGTTTCTAACGGGGTCTTACCGATCTTTATGCGAATGTTGTTGGGATTTGATTTCCGGCCTCCAGTATAGGAAAGGAGGATATTCTGTGGTTTCAGGTCCCGATGGATGATGCCTTTGCTGTGCAGCATTTTCATTGCACCCGCTATCTGCTGGAGAAAGAGCCTGATGGTGTCTTCGCTAAGTGTCCGCATGGCTAGGGAGGAGGAAAACAAATAACCAGATGAAAAAATTACAATGCCAGTTCTCTGCAGAGCCCAGAGGGCAGATTCACCACAGCAATTAGCCACAATTTGTCATTTTTATTTCATTTACAGTGTTTTTTCTCCACACACCATTTCTGAATGATTCCTACAGGCAACAAGGGAGAGTGTTTGCGTTCCCAGCTTACTCTGTGGTCAGGGCTCTTTTCAGCCCCGAGTGTCTCATGGTAACTTCATGCCAGTGGCCGGTGCTGCATTTGGGTTATCAACTGGGTCCAAAACTGACCTTTTGTCAGGCGTAGGGCTCCCCTCAGCAGGAGCTGCCAGCCAGATCTAGGCAAGCACTAGGCAGGTCTGGTGGCCCAAGGAGTGGGAAGGTCGCTACCTTTGAGCTGTGGTCGGTGGTGGTTGGATACCTAAGGTCACAGCTTTATCACAAAGACTATGTCTAAAGGTGGAGGTAAGAGGAAGGCAGGCAGGATTAGGATCCTAAAGCCTGTAAGAATCATTAAGGCTCATGCTGGGCCTGGAAAGGGTTGGTGGGTTAAATTCAGACAGTCAGGGTACATGGCCAGCAGCGATCTGCAACTTCGGGCTGCGAGCCCAAGCCTAGGACTAACCCTTGTGCATCATCACCCACTAGACCAAACCACAACTCTCATCCCAAACCCAGTGTCAGGCTGAACCACGGTCCAACACCTAACAACACACCCCTACCAACGGCACCTGCAAACTCATCTGACACCCTCCATCCTGCAATCACAGGTAGGAAAGAGCAGCGAGAACGTCTCAGAATACTTTCATGAGCAAATTTTTGTAAAAAAAAAATATTCATTATCAAAATCTGCAAATATGGAAGCTCTGAACAGCACTCTCCTGAGATATGGGCTTCCCAAGAACTGTGATGTGAAAATAAACATTGACGGGATCAAAATAATGTTCAACTTGCTCTTCTAATCAGAGCGATGCGACATTAGCGCTCGTTATTTTAAGAGAAACTCTTGCCAACGCTGGGAGCAGGCTGCTGAACAAACCCCACGATCAGCAGTGCGACCAGCCTGCCTCCTTGTCAGTCACCAAGCAAGCCAGGCTTAAAACAAGCACCATTCCACTTGAATAAAATAATTTCTTTTGTAAAAGGTCCCTGTAAATTACTTGGGACTTCATTAGTGTTTTTCCAGCTGTTCTCTGGTAAAACATTAATACGAGCTGGCAGGAGCTTCAAAATGCTACTCTACCTCGTCAGCGAGGAGGGAGGAATCCTTCTGAAAACACAGATGCGGCTGCACACAGCTTTAACACAACACAGGAAATTAAAAGTCTAACTTTCAAAACATGTGCATGGGAAACAGCAAGGGACACAGATAAATCAAACTGCACTTGGAACAGAAAAATCAGCTCCCACCACTCTCAAACCTCACTGTTCTAGAAGGAGGCACCAGCAGAGCTGAAATGTCACCACGGCTCTCAGCTGGTCCTGGACTCCTACACGTGACACCAGCGCACATGTACACAGAGCTGTCCCCCCTCCCTGGGCCTTTTTCCTCATGAGCCGGCACTCAGCTGGAATTCAAGAGACTCCTCTGCGAGAAGGGGAGATTCTGTGAAGGTATTTTAAGGATGTTCAGAGGCAGCTCAGACACAAGTCTCCTAAACTCACTCGCATCTTCTGAAAACAGCGCTGCCTCGCCTTTAACGAGGCTTTCCCCAAACTCCTGCTGAAGTCTCCCAGCGTACTCAACCTTGTACCATGCTCTGCCTATTAGAAGTCCAGCATCTTAGCTGTGCTCAATGTCCTCTCCCCTAAAAGGTCTCCGCAATTCCTATTCAGGGAAATCTATCCAGGAATGTTTAAAACACCATCTTTAAACAACCCAGCAAGAATTCCAAAGTTTTTTGCCCAACTCAGCTCAGGCCCAGGAAAGGACAGACTCGTCTCATCTTTCCCCAAACATGAAGCAAGACTTGAAACTTGGCAGTTCTTAACATTATTAAGCTAGCAGGCAATTACAAACTCCTGGTTAAATACCCTCTGCTGCCAGCAATGAAACGGAGGTGTTGGGAGCCTTGTTCTGACCTGCAGTCCCACCAGCACGCCGCATCTCTAAGGCGTTGCCCTCTCCTTTGCATAATTTGGTGGCTCTAAGGCTAACACCGCACTAGCCACTACCCATCCCTCAGCGAACCAGCTAAGCCTCCCTAACGTGGATTCTAACTCTTTATACTGAAAACAACAACATTGCTACCAGGATCAGAAAAATCCATCCACCCAAAGAAAACAGGGCCTCTAAGCTACTAATTTCTACAGAATTTAAGCTTTTCCACTTCACAGCAGTCTGTACGAAGCTCTCAGCCCTGCGAAGATGCGGTTTTCCTGACACACGCAGAATCCAAGGTGGTGCCTTGCGCCTGCAGATTCCCCCAGTGCAGAGCTACCCTGTTGCAGGGCAGCAAAACGCGACAGAGGTCTGTCGGCTCCTCTGGCAGCGTTAAATCTCAGGAATCCAGGCAGTGCAGCAAGGCAGGATGGTAAAATTGAGATGCTGCCCTCAGTAACAGAGAAGGGACAGTCAGCTACTTCAGGAGAGCAGGGGCCATATCCTTTTGCCTCCCTCCATTAACAAACAGGCTGCAACACAGGAAAACAACAGTCCTTAGCTCTCGTACTCAGCCCATCACTATCCTGCGTGACAGCAGCAATCTTCACCTGAAGGACAGAGACATAAATACAACTGACACCTTCAGTGACTTCGGGATATTGGTCTACAAAAGATCTTCTAGACCAGCTACCATGGGCAGGAGGAGGGAGAAGATACAGAAGACTCTTTCAATTTAGATGCCACCAAAAACAAAAGAGGAAAAATAAAAGCACAGAGAACTAAGCAATTCCCTTTCTTTGCTACATCCCGAATACGGAACTTGCACTTCTGTCCCTGTGAAAAGGGGACATCTCTCCTCTTCACCAGAAAACTGCTCACAAAACACTAAGCTCACACTGAAGTCTGGGCATCCCCACGGAGGTCTGCGACCCGTGACACATTCTTGCAGAGAACGCTGTTTCCCAAGCCTTGCTTTGCCATTACTGAGAAGTAATACTATCCCCGTGTTTATTTTCATGGGCTCCACTTCAGCGACAAGGCACTCGGCTTACTGCCTTGGGAACGGCGGCCGCACAGGTCAGTAGATCAGAGCAAATATTTACTGTGGGTCAGTGCAGGACCCGCATGCCTTGTAACTCTTGAGGCGGAGAAAAGGATGAAACCACCCAAAAAGTGCCCTGGTCAGCCTGTGCCGAGATGTTCAAGCTGCCAAGAGGCTGCCAGGTAAGTTATAGTAAACAGCCCCTGTCAGCTGATCCCAGGGTAGACGCATTAGAGTACACCCGCCGATGTTACATGACAACACCATTTTGGAAAAGTTATTTAGGAAAAAGAACTTCTCCTCTTACCCACAGGTGCCACAAGTATCTCTAACATGGGCCCCATCCAAATCACACTGAAGTCTGAGAGATCAACCTGACTTATTTGGGGCCTGTCTTATAACTTCCCCAGCTCCGCCCGTGCAGAGCAGGGCCACTAAGACTCCTGAGAAGCCTTCTGTGCAAGTCTGAAGACTTATTCCAGATAGGTCTCGTCTTACCGTAGCTATTCTTCATCACCTAGCTGTAGAGGGTGAAAAGTTACACAGCAGCGCCTCACACCTCTTCTTTGCAAAGGGGTCCCCACACCACTCGGGATGAATTGGAAGATCACAGCTCCATGCATGAACAGTGGTCAAACCAAGGAATATCCTGCTCTGAGATGAAGTTTTCTTCACAGAGACGTGCTCCCCAAGAAGCAGCTTTAAGGAAGGTCACGAATATGCACTTATGAACTGCCTGTAACAGCCTGTGTCAATGCCAATGCACAGAACTTAAGAAGAAATTTCAGGTCAGCCTGCTCTGACCTCTGAGTACCCGAGATCACCGAATTCCAGTTATTCCCATACCAAGGATGGTCACTTCTGTAGCACTTCCCACAGTCCTACCACGAGCAGCAGCAACCCGCCACTTCAGCTCCAAACATACCCTACGATGGGCTCTAAATTAAAGCAACATCCACGGAGATCTAACAGAAGGGAGAGCGCACTGTACCACTAAAGAACACCACAGAAGTTGTGCTTAGCAGAACACACACAACCTTGGGCTGTATCAGAGAGATGGGGCTGACCTGCAGCGTAACCCAGCCAAAACGTGCACATACACACGTCCTCCAGTTACGAAGACACGCAGAATTAGAGTGCCTTTGGATTCAGCACAGAATTACCATATTGCCCAACGCCTGTAATTAGAGGGCAGAATGGATTGGGAAGCTTACAAGCATCTCGTTCAATGAGGAACGGGGGATTTGCATGCGCAGCTTGCATAAGTGTTACAGGAACGACCAGCAAAAACGTCCGAGGAGTCAGCGGGAAAGTAGACCTTGCAATTAAATACCATCACACAATTACTAAAATAACTGAAGCAGCACAATAACCGCTCAACAGAGATTAGCCTCCTGCGTACCAGTGAAATACCCTGGAAGAAATCTGAATTTTCCAAGATGAGGAAAAAAAAAAGATTGTTAAAAAAACCGCTATCGTCAAAAGCACCCCACGTGCCTGCAGAAGCTGGGAGAGAAGACACCGCAAAGGGGCGAGCATGTGGCAGAACGGGAAAAGCCACGCGACGCAAAAGCTCACGCTTGTATCTCGGATCTGGAAGACCCAGACCTCTGCCACCGTGACGGGAGTAATGAACTTCCTCGCTGCAGTCCCTTACTGGCTGCTGCCTCGGGAATCCTGTGCCTGCTGGGTTTTCTTTACTGGCAGCCAGCACACACATGTTAAGAATTAAAATACAAGCAAGCACCAATTTCCCAGTCACAACAGCTGCTCTTGACAGTTGTCAAGGTAGAATATTTTATTGGTAAAAACAGCGCTAAAGGTAACTTTTTCAAATTATCTCAGGGAAAAGAAGAATCAAACCTCACGCCCAGCAACACTCAAACCAAACTGGGGTAAAACTGAATTTTATTTGGAAAATAAAATCATCATCATTTGCTCAAACTAGCCACCGATTTCCCAAGCAGTCGCCTCTGATAAACATGTGAGTTAGCTGTATTAGTAGCCTAGCTAATTGCACAGTAGGCTTCACTGGTTTTTTTGGTGGGGTGGTGGGAGGGAGAAGATGACAATGGACACACGGAAGCAGCAGTATGAACAGGAAGATTTTCTATAAATTATTCAGCCAGAAGCTGTGTTCTTGTTTACTTACACAGCTTTGCCAACAAGAGTGCTTAGCTCAGTGCTTTAACATCAGGGTTCATTTCACATCCATAAAAGCCAAAAACTTTGGCTTTCAAAGCCCTCACACTGGTAAAACTGAAGTTTGACTATTTTTTAAAAGCATTTCAGTATTAAAACTTGCACTTGTATTCAAGGGGAAAATCTAGGTATCAAATACAAAAGCATTTTCACTTGGCAGTCATACCAGAATTTCATCTCCACCAAAGATGCTCCTTTTAAGGCACAGCAATACCCAATAGATGCAGAACACCATCACTTCGATAAAACAAAGCACACCAAACCTCGATTTCAAACTACAAATGCCTGTCACTTCTATCACACCCACATTTTAAACAAACATAACACATGAAAGGCAGAATATTCCTTTATTTTCATCGAAGTACGAAATCCTTCGCAAAAAAACTGAAGTCCACAAACGTAATTCATTACCATGTATGAACAGAGCGCAACATATTAGCACCAAGCCCCAAATAATCATCCTAGGGATACCAACACTAGCTGTAGGGCAAATGTAAATTTAGCTTTTAATCCTTCAATTTTTGCCATTTCCAGGCATCATTTACCTCAAATAAGGAGCCCGAAGTATTATCCAGCTGACTAGCTTTGAATCAGAACAACGCGAACAAACTCTGTTTAACCACGACCCAGAGCCACACAAGAAATGAGATTAAAGTTGTCTCTTCACATTTAGTAATCTAGTTAACATGCAAAATAACAAGAAAGCTACTTTAAAGAAAAAAAATAATACAGGCAGGCCAACAGAAGTTCAGGGCTGTGTCTGACTGCAGCTAAGCAACTCACAGAATCACAGATAGTAGGGGTTGGAAGGGACCTCTGTGGGTCATCTAGTGCAACCCTCCTGCCGAAGTAGGGTCACCTACAGCA
>Ga0181612_112647_pt1 | contig 20691 bp, 8 predicted proteins | sample HoacroProtozoa21_FD_119630 | JGI IMG/M metagenome (GOLD analysis project Ga0181612, IMG submission 119630) | Hoatzin crop microbial communities from Cojedes, Venezuel. Combined Assembly of Gp0051906, Gp0051904, Gp0051908
CCACGGAATCTCCACTCCGCTCCATCCTCTATGGTATGTTGCAGGGAGTTGCTGTGTTAGTGGATTCCTCGCATGCCTGCTGCAGCTGTGTCCCATCCTCAGAGCTCCTTTTGATTTTATGCTTTTCCTCAATGGGTGAACACTGCTACGTTTTCATATAAACTTTAATTTTCAGATGTAAAACCTTAATTTTACTAGTAATTCCACAGACCTTCAACTACTTCCATCAGCTGAAGGTCTGTCCCTATATATTTATCAAAGCTTTTGAAAAAGGAAGAGCCTGACAGGAGGTTTGATAGGAACATCGCTGATCTGGACTTCAGTTTCTTTGTCATTGCTGGGCTCTTTGCAGCCAACAGAAGAGTTTGGTTTGGAAAACAGAAGAGTTAGTTTTAAGTTATAGCTATTCTTTTGTTGTAGGTAAAGGAGGCTGGAGGTGATGCTTAGTGTTTGCAAAGTTACATTGATTTTTTTTTTTTAAATTGGGTTACAAAATATATTTTGTACAAAGTATATTTTCCAAAAATATAACCTACAACTGATTAAGACAAATGAGAAATGCAAAAGAACCTTTTCTATCATATGTTGGTAAAAAGTTCTACTCCAAGGGATGTTTGATATCCTCATTTTTGCAGAGTGCTTTGCAGTGGTCTTCCATGCTTATGGTGTTTGTCTGCTGTTTTCTTCTAGTTTTACCTTTGGAGCATCTCCAGCTTCCTCTGCTCTGAAGTGAAATCGGGCAGTTTGTCTCATCTGGGCAAGCCTCTTCCTCCTCTTTCCCTTCAGTGATAAAGCATTCCTGCCTATCTAATCTCATCAAAAACCTTTAGGGACATTATTACTCCATTATAAGTTTATATTGTAGCAAGTAGTCTTCATCATAATTGTGGATTTGTAGAATGTGGGCTAATTTGTGACTTCATAGCTCCCCTTAAATTATAACAAACATGCTTCTACTTGCTGCTTGTGTTACTAGCAGTGCCAGATGTCAGCAGTGTCTGTAATGCATTACAGTTGTCTTCCTCAAGTATGATAACAGTCAGAGCATTCTCAGTCATTTTGACTTTTCAAGTAAACAGTGCATTACTTTCCTGGACAATTAGGGTAACTGCCAAAATGAAACCAAAGTGTCATGACTGGGCAGGATGCCACCAAATGGAAATCAGTTGTGCAAAATTACTCTTCCTACACTGCAAGCCCATGGTGATACTGTTCTGTAAATACTACAGAGGAATTTATTAGTGTTTCCATTTATTCATATTGCTATACCATGTCAGAGCAGGACTCACAGATGAGTCTGGTCTGTGCTGTGCACTGAGTACAAGCAAAAGACAAAGAAATGAGATGATTGTGAATTCCTTAGCACAAAGGCAAGTGGCAACAGATGAATAAAGATGACCAAAGCCCTTTGGCTGGGCCACAGTGAGTGAGCATTAGAATAGCTGGCTGACACCTGGGACGGAATTAGCTGGGAGGAAATAAAACAATTTTAAATAGCCCTTTCACTGATCTTGGAAATGAGAGAGAAGTAATGAGTGAACAGAATCAGGCCATTTGTGACCACAACAGTAACCAGCAGTTTACTGGTGGATCTCTAACAAGTTTAAGTCAAAGGATTTGACTGATGAACCAGGAAAGAGTAGACTTGCTGTCAATTAGAGTTTTTAGGTAATGCTAGACATTGCCTAAGCTGCGACTGTGTTGGTGTAATTGAGCGCTGTCTCTGGGGACTCCTTTTCAGAAAATTGCACTCATTCCGAAAGTTACTCGGGCAGAGATCTTGTTCATGGCAGAGCTTCACTGTGTTTGCCTAAGGAATCTTGCTGTACTTCTGTGGGATTTACTAAGTGCCAAGTGTTCACAAAGAGTGCATAGGAAAGGCATTAGATGAAACGAAGACAGTTTCTTTTCCAGTTTACAAAGCAAGCAATGGACATGTCCCTTTCTCCTTATTTCTTTGCCTCAGTAGTGTGTAGGAGACCTCTTTCTTAACACATCTACATTCTGCTGATGCTGGCTGCTTTTTTTAGCATTTGAACAAAGGCCAGAAAATATTTTCAGCGGATAGGAGAAAAAGAAATCTCCTCCTAAACTCCAGCTTGCAAAGCTAATTCCCAAGCAGTTCAGCACAATTCTCAGTCTAGACCTCAGCTGAACTGTCAGTGAATAAAATCTGTATAATAAACCAGTCATCTAATTCACAACATCACGGGATTCAATCTCCCTAGGCAAGATTTAGTTCAGACATTCAGATGCTTTGTTGTGTGAAGTTAGACAAGGTGGTGTTCATCTTTTGTGAGTTCAGCTATCTGAAAGTTAGGCATCATGTCAACGCTAGTCTCTAGGGTCCCTCTGTAGTCAACAGAGAGAAAAAGAGGCACTTCAGAGCGCAATTCATTCCACCTTTAACATCGTAGCATCATCAGAGTGTCAGAAAGGGGACAATGCTTTGCTTGAAGGATTGTAGCCTGGAATTTCTAACAGAACTATCCTTTTAAAGTCGGTGGGCGCTTTAATGCCTGTAATCTATAAAGTCTGCCCACCAGTTCCTCACTTTAAAATGAATAGTGTCAGGCAAGGAATCTTTAACAAACAGATTCTCTATTGAACATTCTCAGCGCTCACTGGTTAGCATGCTAGATAAATCATTTTATAGTAATTATTTTGCAGGAGTTTATTCAGAGCCTGTTAGGATAAACCCTGAAAAAAATTAAATGGCTGTTGAGTGCAAGATTAATAGTGCTATCTGGGAATACTTTACAATACCAGCATTACCAAAACTAGCTTCATTCGTGCAGCTTTGACAGGATGCTTCCAGTCAGACCTAGAAGCCTCTCTGCACTAAAAACAAACACACCAGCTGTTGTGGGAAACCTGCAGGAGATATAAACCAGAAATTTTTACCCTCTGTAGCTTTTTATGAACGCGTCTAGAAAAGGTTTATTTCTAAAACAACCCCCAGTCCTTTCACGCAGAAGAACATTCAGATACATAAATGGTCTGTTGAAAGTAAAGTGGTGGTTGGTAGAAGCAGAGCTACAGCCAAGAGCCTTCTAATGGAGCCCTGTAGATCGTATTGCTTCTCTCTGTCCTCACAAAATCACTTGTATGCAAAAGCTTTGATTTTTTTGTTGACCACATTCCTTTATGGGAGACCTTAATGAAGGCTTTTTGGAAAATCTACTTACATTGAGTTGCATTTGGACATTGGATCCCATGCTGCTTTCCAAAGAGTGGTAATAGAAGATCCACATTATTTTTTCAGTTACTTCCTTACCAGTAGGTGCTATTCCCTCTCTTGCATTATCTTGCTTATTACCCTTGTGAATGACACTGTCACTTCTGTTTAAGCAGAAGTAGTAACTCAATCCCTTAATAAAGCCTTAAACAACATTGCTTCTAAATGAGGTTAAGATCTGTATTATATGCAGCATTTGCCTTGAACTTTAATTCATCCTACTTCTGCAAGGATATTTGGTTACATTCAGGAGTTAGTAATTCCAAATCCAGTTCCTGGAGATCATTTAGTTCTAGCCTAAATTTCAACTGACAGGACTTCTTGGGCATGATATACCATTAAGAGCCATGTCAGGGAATTTATTCCTATTCAGTTACGTTCATGTAATCAATGTTTCTTCCTTATCAGGAAAATTTAAAACTATTTTTATTTCTGAACAGAAAATTGTATCAAGTTTTTTTTTTGTTACATGTGCATTGTGTTTTAATAATTTTAAATACTATTCTGCAAAAAAGTTGCTATGATTTCCTGTACATAAACATACTCTTTTATCTCTGTCTTTGATTTAAAGAAGGGTCCCTCTTGTGCAGTTCTAAACTGAGACTGAATTTCCTCTGAACTTTAGCATACTTGCAGTTGATTTTTTCTATTCTCCTGGTTTTAGAAGCAGACTTGAGCTGAATATCTCAGATAAAGACCAAGCTGTGTTTATGAGTTTTCGCAAAGCTGCAGAGGTAATGGCAGTTAGCCGTCTGATTTTCCACAGTATGCCCTCTTTAGAAAAGGGAAAGGGAAATACTCCCTCTTCCATAAATTGTTTTGCATGGAATAGTAAGAATATTATCATGTATCAGAATTATCTCACATATTAGAATGACATTTTTTAAAAGTGACTAGAGCACAGCCACTGAGTTGCTCCTCTTCCTTGTAGCACCACTGTATTGTGGCTTTGCCCCTCTAGTCTTTAAGCAGATCACAAGAGTCTGTAAGATGTTTTAATGCAGCCCAGAGAGCAGCTGCCATTTGAAAAGCAGACAGGTTAACATAAAATCCCTGAGTAGGTAAGAACTGTTGTTCTGGTCTCACCTGTCTGACTTTGCCTGAAATAAATTAGGGAGTACTTGCACATGCTGCTTCATCAGCAGATCAGGAGGGAAAGTGGTCCTGAACAGATGGAGTCAATAACCTCCCCTGCCAATGCAGCCCGAGGAGGATGTCTGCCTGCAAGACAAAGGGACTTACCTGTACCACAGCTACAAATAACTCCAGGATCTCATTGCAGTGCAGTTTAACTCATTAGTGTTGACAACCATGAGCTGAAGTGTTATTGCTAAGGCTAGAGACTTGTGCTGCCTGGGATTTGTGCAGGGGAATACTTTCACCTTGTGAATTTATGACTGTATAGTTGAAAGTATTTGCAGTCTGTTGACTCAGGGAGAGTAACTTTCGTAGAAAAGCATGACAGAGGGACTGTGCTTTGTTTGCAGTAGTTGGGCCAAATACTTAGATCTCAGGCCTCTTCTGTGGCATTTCTTGCTTCAGTTTCTTCAAGCAGCAGATCTGTACTGTACTGAGTGTCAGCAGAGCTCAGAGATGGGCATTTCTTGAGAGCACCTTTTTGGAAAAATAAATCATGTTTCTAAAGCATCTCACCACTTTCGAGCGCATGTCCACTAAAAAGAATCTTGGGTCCAGACTTGGTGCAGGTAGGTTTCTGTTGCTATTTTCCACTACAATGAAAAGCAATTTCCACTTGAATTTTGAAAATCTGAGCAGTTTTAATAGTATCAAGTACTCCAGTGACAAAGTCAGGAAGTAAATTGGGTCAGAAATTGAAAGTCTCTGTTCATAATCTCATCTTAAAACTGTGGTAGATACTCAGTGCTTCACCTACAGGAAATTTAATAACTTACACGTCAAAAATTGTTTGACACCACATATACATTGCTGAGTGAAGTTGGTGATTTATAACATTACATATGAGATGTTAGTATTTAATTTACAGCATTAATCAGTGAATGCCAAATCAATTTGCAGATTGAATGTAGATCAGTTTAATGTCACCTTAATCGTCAGTAAAATTTTTAATGTTGAGTTTACATTAACTGTTTTCAATATTGCTTCTCCCTGAGAAAGCAATAGCGCTGTAATACCTCCTTAGTGCTCATGTGAAACTGTGCAGACTTCATGGCTGGTTTTCACTACTCTCCAGATCTGATGTTCCTTTAGTTTAATCTGTGTTTGGCTAATATGGGCATATTTTAATGTATGCCAAATGGCGAGATCGTTGTCAGTCCTGTCAGTGCCAACATGGTAAAAGTTGTCTCTCTGGTGCGCTGTCTGAGTGAGTAGATTTCAGGGGACAGGACCAAACTGAAATGACCCAGAGCTTCATCAGACAGATGCTGCATTAGCATGTGGTAACGACTCAAGTGATTCTGTCATCCTCCATGCTTGTGATTAGCATTTAGTGATACGCTCAGTGTAGCCTTTCACTTGAGAGCCTCCATGTGTTACCCAAGGGTAAGCAGCATCTCCTTTTTTTATTCTAGGTTTGTTAAAAATAAAAGTTAGTGTGACAAAGCTCTTCAAAATTCTGGTCAAACTTAGTAAGTGTTTTGACAAAACAAAAAAGTAAGGAGGGAAACTAAATTTTAACACCTTCTCTCTGGACTTTAGTTTTTCTATTTGAAACTATGTTAAAAGGCATAAAGGAAGGATGAAATATCTGAAATGAAACAAATTTTGAACAATAATAAGTTTTCTGGAGCTAACCAATATTTTATTTCAGGTCAAATAAAATCTTTTGGAGTAATGCTGAGCAAACATTTTTCTCCTGAAGGGGACATTTTCATTTTAGATAGCTTTTAAAAATGAGGGTTTTTTCCTGTGCAAACAAAAACATGCTATCATACAGCACGAGTTCTAAACAATAGCAAGGCCACATATTCCCCACAAAGTGTTATTTCTTTCTGTCATGGGCAGCGATATGAAAGCTTGAAGAGGTGAAGAGACTTATCCAAGGTCACAGCATAAGAGCCAATTTGGAAATCCTGACCGTCAGATTCCTTATTTGCTAAGCAGTGTTTCTGAAGGTGGTTTGCTAGCAATTCAAGGCCCCTGGACACAAAAATGGAGTGCTGGTTTGAAGTACCTCAAAAAATGATGCTGGGCTGCTGTGTTTTCACTGTTTTGTGCTCAGTCCTTGGTTATTTAATTCTTTCTTCTTTTTGTTGGGTATTGGGAAAAGGATGCCAGGCTTTTGATTTCCAGGAATACCCTGGATGAGCTGGTAACTTAGTCACGGTTTACCTGGAAAAGACCTAGTGACTGCTGTGAGATGCCTTTCACTTCTACTTTTTGCTAGCAGAGGTGAACAATGTTGTCCAGAGACCTTCCCAGCAGGACTGTCACTGGACTGAAAAGGAGAGGGAGGTAGACTGGACGTAGGATGGATGAGTTCTCACAGTGCAGAGAATAATTGAACTGCTACTGTCTGTGCTGGAACTGCTTCACACACAGGGGGACAATAATTTGGATCAGACACCCTGTCCTTGCCAGATCTTAGTTTGCTCAACCGTCCTACGGTGCTGCCGAAGACCTTTCAGAGAGTGCAGCAGCTGTTGCCCATAAAGACCTGGCTGCCGTGGGCACAGAGGCCTCTGAGTTTTTTGATCATCTTACTGCCTGTGGGACAGTGGCTCATTGATTTTATCCATATTAGATGCTAGGGCAAGGCACTTTTATCATCTTTGTGATACTTCATTGACAGACTGTTTAAAATTATATTGCTCACTAAAAAGCAGTAGTAATTACCCATGGGATGGGAAGGAAGGGCATGGTCAAAGAAGAGTTGAGAGCCTTTACTGTAACTGCTGCCACACAAGAGTCCTACTGCTGTTTATCAAGAAATTCTGGAAAAGGAGGCAATTTTTTTCCTGGTTTAAATACAAATTCCAGGGCAGTTGATTTTGTTGATAGTATTTCACTAAACTTTCTCAATCTCAATTCCCTGTGCACTATGGGTTACGTTCCAGGCTTTGAAGTACTGCAGTGATGCGAGTAGTGGGCCAGTGACATTCATTATAGCTGGTGAACTGCATCCACATCCCATTAACTTAAAGCCCCAGGAGGGCTGGAAATTAGGTATATGAAGTGTTCTCTTTGTAAAAAATATGTAGCAGGTAACTAACACCTTTGCACTTGGTTAACTATACCACAGAGAGGATCATGGGCAGCTTAGGATGAATGGGGAGTACAAGTACAAAGCAACTGGTGGGTCACAGTAAAAAGCAGGAAGAGTTTGTGTTTCCTAAGATGGCTGACCTCTCCAAGATGGCCGCTGCTCAGAGAGAAGGCTTGATGAAATGCATGTGAAAAGTAATGTTAATCGTTATCTGGTCTTTTAAATTAGTACTTCAAGACCAAGTCTAGACACCTGTAAATGTAAAGTACCTGTGAAGTCTCTCCTAGTCCATTTTATGGCCAAAAGAAAGTTTGGTGGTTCTTTTTTTATTATTCAGTGTGTTTATGCAGTTTGTGCTGTCAGGTGAGTCCTGTCCAGTGCAGCTTGTTACCTGTAACCCTCTCCTAAGCTGCTGTTTTTTTCCCAACATCTCCTTTGAAACTCTGCCACAACCCATTAGATCTTTGGTGCAGAGTATACAGAATTTCATTATTTCCTGAAATTGGTTTATATTTCTCTTTTCTTAGTTCCTTTTTTTGATTCCAAGTCAGTCAGAATACTGTACATGTATGGCTGGATTGGGTTCTGTATGTCATTTCCATGTGGTCTGCTCCTCCTTCCGCACCTTTCCATAATTATTCTTGGGCAGCGTACTATCTGTTTGCCACAAAACCAGACTAACCCCATTTACTCTGCAGTGGGGCTAGCAACCACTGTTTCATATTCTCTTTTCATTACTTGTTTTGTACCCAAATGTTTATGTTTGCTAGGTCTTGATGAAGAACAAGCAGTAAGCTGTATGTCCTCCTACTTCTCTATTTTGTATAATGAATTGCTTTGCAGTTACAAAGGATTTAGTTGTAAAGGATTTAGCTGCCAGGAAGAGGTACATTTGCATTGTATAAATAGATTTATCTAGAGTCAACCAGGTGTTACGCTTTGCTGAAACCTACACAGCTGGGAGGAGCATTTTACATAACAGAAATAGCAAATTTGTGAGAATTTAATAATAATGCTGATGGTAGTTGAGATTAATTAATGGCCAACTGAATCAGTTGGCAAAACGGGTGGAAGAGGGGTTAGAAGAACCTTGAAGGGGAGCTGGCACTCAACAGAAAGTCTACTGACAAAGTGGACATAAAGGAGTATTTTGGTTTGTCATATATTTTATGGTGGCAAATTTGAAGATGAGAACTGTAAAAGAAATGACTGTCAGTTCTGAATAATTGTGCAAAATCTTCTGAGAGTTTGATTGTGCAGCCTACTCATTGAAGGGTAAAGATCTTAAAGGCAACCTAGAATCACAGAGAGAGATGTAAGACATGCTCTGTCTCCTTGATCTGTCTTTACACATAGCAACTAAGATTCCTATCACAGTATTAATAATCATAAAAAAGCTATTTTAATATTATTCGTCATTTGTCTAGCTATTCTACTGTGGCTAGCAACCCATAGGCATCTCATCCTCAGGGCATGGTAATTCTGAGTAATGCTACTGGTCAATTCTTCCAATTCTTTCTGCACCTCAGTGTATGTTTGGGAAAGAGATCTTGCATGGAAAGCATTACCCAAAATGTCTTTTAATATGCCGCAAGATACTAAAGAGACTACTTGAAACCTGGGTGGTCGTCCTGGAATTGTAATGTCATCCCTTCTTGTGCCTGTTCCCTAATACCTTTGATACCTACCTTGGTTTACGCTGTGTTCTTCACTGACATCTTTTTTTTTTTTTTTTCTGTAAGCATTCACAATTCGTAAGTCTTCCACATGTTCAAGGGTTAGCAGAGATCCTCCGGCAGAGACAGACTCCAGGAAGGAGTCCTTCTCCAGGCAATTTTTGATGTTGAGAGCCATTGACCTTCAGAAGCTTTGGTCCTGGGATGATTTCATTCAAGTGTAGCAAAGCCTTGAAGCACAGCCTGATACACAAGAGCAAAGAACTGCTACTTCTCCATCCCTTTGGGCTGGCTTCAATGCGGTGAGATGTAGGCAGTTTTCAGTGCATTCAGCTGGAAGAGTCACAAGTGAGTCATAGCATCCAGCAGCATACTGGTGGTCAGGGAGCTGTGGAGGTAGGGTAACACTGCAGTGTTTCCTTTTGCTTCCCTAGAACCAAAAGCAGGATAGCCTCCATCCATATTAAGTCTCTTCCAATGGCAAGCCTGTTATGTGTCACCAATACTATTGCTCTCCCTCGCAGCAAATGCTCATGTGCAATTTCATTTTGCTTATGCTTTCAGTTTTTGAGGTGGTGTTGCTCAGTTTTCGAACCAAGTGGAAATTAGCTCCTTGCCGACAGTTTGTTGCACTTATGCAACTGCATAGTTTCGCAGAGATTTGCACAGTGGATGGGGGCACAACATGAAACTTTCTTCCTCAGCAAGCTTCTGCTTCTCCCTGGAATAACTATTGCTCTTCCAGTGTGGGGCCACTGCTTTGCACAGAAAAGCATTTGCCTGTGATGTAAGGATGCAGCGCTGCACCCTGCTGAAAGGGACCACATACACGTGCTCGTGATCATGCCAATTTGTAATACTCTGCCCTGCTCCCCCAGCAACTGATCTGCAGTAAGGCCATAAACTTCAATTTAATACTGCTGACAGCTAAAGGAGAGATACTGCTTTAAACAGTTGTAGAATCAGAATTTAATTTTAGAAACAAAAAATATGATTCCTGCCTGAAATTATGTTTGAATACAGTTAAGTGTCATACCTCTATTTCTGTTTTTCATGACAAGGCATATAAATGTACCTCTGTCTGGTTTGGCAGTGCTACGAGTGCATGACTGAGAGATTACCGAGATGCTACTCTTGCAGGGTTCAGAGAGAGGTTATATTTGACTGGTGTGGAATCAGCTCTTGATGATCCAAGCAATCTTCTCTGGTCTTTCCTTTCTGTGTTTTTTTTTCTTGGATCTGGTCAACTTCAGTCCAATTGGTAGAGGTTGAAACAGGAGTCAGAGAGTTAGCCTGGTTTGGGCAATTTACAGTCTCATTTCATTATATGAAATTGGTAGATGTGTGCCTTAGTTTCCTCATCTTTAAAATGTTAGTGTTGTTTTTCTAGATGTGGTGTTTTTAAGAAATAAGAATGCAGAAAAAATCCACTATGTGTAGTGGCAGTGTTGGGTTGTGTTTTGAGTTGCGGAGCCTGAACAGGCAAAGATAAAATTTACTGGAGTAATCAAAAGTGGATTTGAACCCAGCCTTCTAGGAAGCAAGGTGTGAAAAACTACATGTATTTCCTCTAATCAACTCTCAGGGTTTACCCAAAAGATGCACACACAAAGTTTGGGAGCACCATTTTCATGATGTGTCTCCAGTAGCCTTGTTTTATTTCTTATCCCAGTTCCATGTCTGATGCTGAGAGTGGACCCATGTTAAATCTGCTCCTGTTGTCTATAAATAAGCTTAGAGATCTTAACCACCTCATGATTTTGTCAGCGTCTGCTGCATGTGGCGAGCAGCATTCATCTTGCAGTGAGCTAGCAATCAGTCTAACGGTGTTTCCCGCAGGTAAGGATGCTGTCAGATAAGAGTATAATGAAAAATTTACAGAAAATCAGAGAAAAAGTTGCTTGGTCTTCTTTTAATCAGTTACTTACTTGTTACAAGTACAGTAACTCTCCTTTTAGGAGAGGTATGAAAATGGAGGGTTTTTTTTGTTTTGGTTTGTTGTTTTTTTTTAATCTTGAGAAGATGCAGTGGTACCCGAGAGAAAAGGGAATCAAGTAGCAAATGCAGTCTGATATTGAAACAAGGGCAACAAAAAGCAACCAAAAGAATTGATATTTTTGGATTTTAACAGAACTATTCTATCCCATTGCATTGTTCTGAATCAGGATGATCATGTTTAGGGGTTAAAACCTTAAAGATATGCTGTGCTAGGTTTAACGAAAAGAAAAAGGTCGAATGGCTATGTATACACAGTGTGTCATAGGTATTCAGGGAAAAGTATTAATTTTCTGTCTCTTTTGGCCCCTTTCAATTTTATAGATACTCCAGAATATGTAGGTACCAACACATGCTGGAAAATCGTAGTTCATATATAAAATTTGCTTCTGCTGCTGTTTACTTGCTTACTATTAATGTTTGGATGTGTTGTTGGAGCTGCTTACTGATCAGTAAGCAAATCACAGGAAAAAGTACGTCTTACCGTGAACCCTAACAAAGCCAAAAAAGCAGCTAGATTTTGTGCAAGATTAATAGGGAGAAACATTATCATGTCATTTAATGCGCTCAGCAATTATTTGCTGTCTCAGGAGCTATGAAGATAGATATTAGATTGTCAGTCAACTTCTGTAACTGAAAAATTAGAAAGCGTGAAATACAGCTAATTTTTTTATTCCACATTCTTATTTCATTATAGTTTGAAGGAAGCTAGTTGTTGCTGTAAATTCAGGAAAGCTACATCACACCAGCATTAACATTGAGAAGTTATTCTGTCAAAAGGCAGGAAAAGTAATTAGATCTGGTCAAAAGCATTTCCAAGAGAACACAGAGGGCCTGGCTAGTCTGAATGCTGTACAGTCTGTCAAGGGTTTGTGCTACGGAAACGTGGCAGTGAACAAATGCTAGCTCCTCAGGTGTGCTATGAAGCTTTCTTTGGTGTAAGCAATCGTACTGGCATTAGGAAAGCTGGAGGAACAGACATTTTAAAATTTGTATCCCTACATTGAAACAGCAGCAGAGCAGAGAGGGGGAGCATGTTAAAACTGAGCTGGCTGAATTATTGACATGAGTGAGTTCCAAAACAGTTTCCACTTGAGTTTCCTGCCCAATATTTTATCTTTGTTTGAATTCAAATGTTTTCAAATATCTTGGGTTTATGACAATACTTAGTTACGTGGTGAGACCTCTTAAGTCAGTATTTCCAATGCAGAATTGTTGTGAAACTTCTGTTCTGTGAGGAATTTTGGTGTTTTTATTTTATGGTTAAATACATTTTGAAATGTTGACATTTTCTGTAAAATGAAAATTCTGTTCCTACACGGCTCTAGTGAGCAAGACTTCTCGCCTTGGAGTAGCTCATTGTGGGAGAGCTGCTCCCTTAGTGTGTAGGGCAGGGCGTGCCTATCCTACTAACCTCCGTTCTTGCCTTCATCAAGTGTATGGCCCTGTTTATTTTATACTGTAAATTATTCAAACTGCACTGTGAAGAGAGAGTAAATGATTTTCTTACAGTTTATTTCATGGCTCTGTTACCACAACATCTTAGTTCCTTACAAATGTTAATGAAATGAACATCACAGAGCTCTTGTGATGAGTTTATTCCCATTATACATATAGGAAGTGAAATATGAAGATTAAAGCAAATTTATGTAACTGGAAAAATGGGCAAGCTTTCAGGCATCTACAAACATGGGCAGATTTTTCTGCCTGTATCAGGCAGTCTAATAAAAAGAGATTACTGCCTCCTACAAATGTGGCTTCGCTTGCATCCTTAGGCACTGACAGCAACAGTAACAATGCTGTTACAAAGATTAAAGCCAGAAATTATGAAGTGTGGCTAAATTTTGGCTGTCTGATGTGAGAAACCTGGAGACAATCTTTTTTCAAAGCATTTTTTGAGGACATTGTGTTTTCCAAATATCTCTCTCGCTGGTCTCATTTGCGGTTGTGGCCGCTTGGCTTCTCTGCAGATGTGAATACAGGTGTCCTGGGATGGGTGGCTGGAAAATGAGGGCAGTGCAGCTCACTGTGGAAGTTTTGGTGTATGTGATCTGCGCTGTATCATGTTGGAGTTCAGTGGTGATTTGCTAAGGATGGCTTCAGTTCCCTTAAACATGAATTCATCTTTCTCTTCTTTCACTTTCCTGCCACCTTTATTTCACACTTTCCGACTTCTTTAATGGTGGAAGCAGGGATATTAATGACTCATATCAATAGAAAATTTACTTTGTCTTGGAATATGGCTATCCTCAGCACCAAGTGAGCCATCAGCCTTCAAATGTCTGCACTGCTATAAGGCTGGAGGGTTGGAGACGAAGAATGAGGAAATGATGTGCCCATCAGAAACAGCAAGTCATAGAAAAATCAATAATCAGAAACTGGCCAGAATTCTCACTATCCTTTTATAGCTAGACAGCAGCCTTTCTTTGTTTCACAAAACCCGTAAATCCCCCAAGTATTCTCTTTTTAAATAGCTCTGAGTCAAGGCCTTGAACTCAAACCAAAGGAGGAGAAGATGAAATTGAGAAGTTAATGACAAATACTTGTTACAGATAAGCATTGTCAGTGAGGTTGCACAATCCATGATTTTTAGTGGAGGAACATTAGACTGCAGCACTAGCCCATGAGAAAATATTTTTTAAGAGATGTAATTAAATAATAGGAAAGTCTCTCTTTTTTGAGAGGTAGGACATATGGTTAGATGAACATGGTGGATTTCCATGGTTAGGTATTTCTTATTACATACATGCAATTAAAAATGGAAGTTTTTCACCCCGTGTGCATGCAGGGTTTTGCCCGAGAACTGTTGGAGTCAGTTCAGCTGTGTCCAGTTGGACTCTGGGTAGCCCAGAGAGCACCTGCTTTTTGGTAAAACTTGCATCAGGGTGCACGTTCATCCCGGGTCTATGCAGTTTCTGTTCATCTTTTTTTGCAGAGTACAAATGACGGGGTTTTTAAACAACAGCCAAGTACTGTCGTGTTAAGCTCTCTTGTTTTAATGTGTGCTGAGTGGGAGGGCTTTACCTGACTGATCCCAAAGGCTTTCGGTAGCATGAAAAATTATGGCCTGAGAAGCTGAATGTAACACGTGAAAGTGTAACTATGTTCAGCTTGATTAGTCCTGCGTGATAACTGACAGCGTAGCCAGTTTGCAAGATAAGGGAGATCGGTGTTGAATGCCTGTAAGAATTTCAGTCTTCTGTCCCACCTGGCTAAGTGTGGTTGCAGTAAGTTGGAGGTTCCCATTTTGCAGTGATCAAACATCACAGCCTTTCTGGCCACATTCCTCAGAGACAGATTCACCAGAACTTGCCAGCACACTTTGATTTCTCTGCTGATCAAGAGAGCGGGGGAGGAGAGAAGAGGCAATCCAAGTTGGAGAAAATCTGCTGTGGAGTGAAATACATCCCCTTTGGCCCCACAGTCTGAGCAGTAAGTTGTTTATCCTGTGTTAGGCTAAGCCATGTGGTTTTCCCCTTTCATGCTGATCTGCTACATGGAAACTTTAGTCCGAAAGCACGGGCAGTCATGAGCCCAGGCTGTCATTTGTGCCCAGGTCTGGTATTGGATTTGAACACTTCTGTGTTCAGAAGCAGGACCTGTGAGGTGCAAAGTCAGCACGTATTCCCCAAGGAGTTGTTTGTTTCTCCTTTCAGTTTAGAGTCTGAAATGCCATTTGTTTAATGTTGCTGTTTAAATAATGATTTATAAGACTCCAAGCCAGCCGTGGTACAGCTTAATGACTGCTATAATTTATGGATGCCACTGGCTACATAAACACTGCTGTAAATATAAAGGATGTCTCCCACAAATTTTTTCTTTGATACTTATTTGATACCATTCATTTTCCTTTCCTTACACATCTTCTGTGTGTGAGTTGAGGCCACTTGACTCAGCGATCCAGGTCATTCTGGCTCACCTTGTCAGGAGTGATGGGGGCTTGGAAATTAAAAGAGCAAATGTCTATTTTATTACCAAATATTTTAATTAAAAGTTAAGTTTCGTTGAGCTTGGATGCAAAACTCTGCATCAAGTGGCCCGTTAAAAGGATTGTTTGTATTTGGGCTTTTTTTGGTTATCTGTTTATTTTACTAGTTAATCATCTCCTTCATCCAATTCTTTTTGCCTTTGTGTACACAGTAAGCAAGCAAACAGGAGACAGGAATAAATCATGCACTGTCACAGAGCCCAGCCATTCCCCGGGCTGCAGCTTTGCTATTTGTGTTCTCTAACCTATACAAAGAGCATGTATATATGCGTCTAATGCAAATCTGAGGTAATTCAAGCCCTGTCTCTGCAGAGATGAATGAGCATGCAAATCTGCTGCTTTGTTTTGGAGGAGAAGCTCCTGGAATTGCTTGATGTCTAGTTGCAACTGACGGCTTTTAAATACCACAGTCAGCTGACTTCAGGAGATTTGTACTCCTGGGCTGCAACAAAGACACCTGGGAAGATAGTAGGTGCTCTTGAATGCCTTGGTTCCATTATAATTAGTGTTAATGCAGTCGTGTGCTTGGAAAACGGAGTGCCTTTACAAAGTTAAAATGAATTGAGTAAACAGAAAAACTCCCATTGCCTACAATAACCCCTTCTCTGAATCTCTGGATATTGTATCCTAGCAGCTGCTGGGATAAAACACAGGCATTGCTGAAAAGATTGCAGATAAACTGAGTGGGACATGAGATCTGGTAATAAATGTGGGCATTTCTTCAAAACAATCTGTGGGGTAATTCAGAGAGACAAAAGTACTTCTGAGTTTGAGCAGGACTTCAACATTTTTAAGAGTGTCATGATGTTTCTAACCTTATGGAAACACTTTGGCCTGAGTCTCTAAGCTTTTATTTATGTGGTACTTCCAGCAACGTGGTGCCATATAGGTTCATCGCATACACGTAAGAGAAAGGGTCACCTACTGAGTTACCAGAGTCACTTCTTACAGCTTTCTAGCATCTGTTTGCACACTGACCTGAGCCCACTGTGACTGGCTTGTGACATGAGAAGAGCTTTACTCCTGACATAGGGAAGGCTCTCAGTGGTGTTTCTGAGAGTGCAGTTTTGCAAGGAGCATGGCAAGGCCAAGGACGACATCTTTTCTTTGCCTTAAGTCTTTCCAGGGTTCCTTCAGAAACTGTCAGCAACCAGCTCCGAGTTACTTGGTCTATTTTTTCTGCAAAGCTCTCCTCTGTAGTCAGCCTTGACCCTGGATGAAATACAAGGGCACTGTGCAGCCTGTATGCAGCAAGCCAGAATTGCTCTAAGGCAGTCAAAAAAAATTGAGCTGACAGTAACACAGAGCACCCTTTCCAGGAGCTGAGGTCCTATATTAAAAAGGTTTGGCATGTGTTCCCCCCACTCCTGAATTGATTTGCGCCATAAAATAAGCCTGAAGAGAAATAGTGGTTGTTTTCCTACATGCTTCATTAATTTTTAGTTTTGGCAGGCAATATAAATAAAAGTATCAAGTGCACATCTAATTGAATCACCAGTGATTCCCAACTCCCTGTAGTACCGGAGAACATGATGTAGCTGCGCTGTTTAGCAAGCATGAATGAGTTAGGCAAACAATGGCTCACTCTGCCCGGAGGCTTTGGTTTAATCTTGAGCGTTTAACCCATTTAAAATGAAGCAGGGCAGGAGGTGTTGCGGTGGTGAATTCACAGCACAGACCCCTTCGTACTTCTAGGCTTGCCTGCTAGGAGTAGTGAACTGGAAGCACATCTCAGCAGAGAGTCAGGAAGGTTTTGGTGAATTGCATCTACAGACAGATTTTTGTGGAAGGTGCTCTTGCACTTCTCAAGCTTGGCCTCCTCTTTACGTGCTGGCCATAGGGTGTTGCTGAGCTAATTCCTGCCTCCTCCAGGTGGAGGACAGCGTGTCTCTTGGGACAAGTCCTTTTTTTCCTTTTTTTTTTTAAAAAAAGTATCTCATTTTGCTACAATCAAAGACCTCAGAATGGGAGAATTCCTGCGGTAAGGACAATGATACCCATAAGGCTGGATGATCTCTGACTTCTCAGCCGTCAAGGGAATCGAGTGCCTCCAGAAAAGGACAGTGCTAAGGGACAAGTACTCAAAATAATTTCTGAATGGATGATACTGGCCTCTGATTGTAATGTTCAGTGACCTTATTTCATAAGAATTGGCTCCTTTCCTGCATTTCTAGCTGCCTTTTGCTGCTTAACATAGGTAAAATTAATTAGTATTTTTTTGTATCTTGGTAGATGTAGTCTGCTGTGGGCTCCCTGACTCAAGGGGAGGAGAGTGCAGGAGCAGGAGTGGGTATAGAAGAGAAAGAAAACTACAAGCAAAGATCAGACTGTTTTCTGTATTGCAGAGAGAATATGACAACGTGATACATCCAAGTCATAGGTAATACCTGTTGGCAGGAGGGTGTGATGAAAGCTTGTGTTCTTTCCAAACCATGTAGCCATGTTATTCCTGAGCTAGACAGATGGGATATCAGTCTTCAGGACTGTCAGTCCAGCAGTATATTCAAATACAATTAAAAATCTATTGCACATATTCTGTTGCTCTCAAGAAGTAACACAGAGCAGGCTGCAGGATTTCAACCCTCTTTTCAAGGATCAAAGATGCCTTCCAAGTTAAAACACCTGAAAGGACTGGGGAACTGAACTTCTCTGGTAGGTGGACGATTAGATATTTTACTAGATTAAACAGGTTAAACAACCTAAAATAATTACTTTATCAAGTAACTATTGGATTGAGGGGATTTCACATGGTGTTCCCCCCTTCAGTGTTACCCAGGATCCTATGACCTCTTTTTTGAGAGGAAGGCAATTCAGTAAACTGAAGTAATTTTTCATTTTTTGTGTTCTGTTTTTTTTTTTCCTCTAGGATCTGCTTCTGGCTCAAAAATGGCTCTGGAGGGTTCCTTCAGCTGCTGGAATGGAACGGCAATCAGGCTGGGGCAGGCATGTGACTTCATCAGGGACTGCGCAGAGGGAGAAGATGAGGGAGATATGTGTAGTGAGTAAATCCATCCCCCCAGGCTGCATCCTCCTTCTCCAAAAGCAATTATTGTTTTGAATTGTAATACCTGAGACTTCAGCACTAACAGACTAATTCAGTACTATCAAAAGACCACCATCCTCCATAGCACATGCAGTTTCTGTGGATGTCTGCCTGGAGTGGACTATTTGATATGTTCTTGTACTCGCCTGCATTAGTTCTGCAGCAGGTTCTTAAGATGCTCTTAGTGCTTCATCTCTTCCAAAGTCCTGATGAAAAATGCAAAGGAAGTATAGCCTGAATAGCTAGATGCCTTACAGAATTATGAAATGTGTAGCTTGTTAGAGCTTTTAATCAAAATGTAGCACAGCATGTGGCAAAAGGGAGAGGAAGGAGAAAACTTCTAAGATGAAAAATTAGTAGAGCCAGTAGCTTGTCTTTGCCCAACTCCTGTGTCTTTGCAAATCCTCTTGTTTTCTGTCCTCTCTTCAGCAGTCAGTAGTCTAATAAAATACAGCAGAAGGTAGATAGCAGCTTCAGTTTTCTGAAAACTGTGTCTGAATACTTTGTAATTATGCTGCATAACCTAGATACTTTAGGACCTTCCTTTAACCATTTTGAAGATGCCTTATCTCTTTTTCTATACCTTTACATGTTCTCCCTCCAGCACCTTCCCCTCTGTCAGTCTGCAGATAGTTAGGAGTGGTGGATTTTCAGCCATATGGTTATCTGTGGGGCAAATATGTCGAGAAAAATAATCATTGAGAGTTCATCATTTACCGATTTAAACTGTATGTGTCATAGCTGATCTACCCTATGGACTTTTGTCGACAGAGCTGCATTGATTTGGTATGCAAAAAATGTGTTGCCTGACCAAAATACTACCAGTCCCAGCAGAAGCCTTTGGAAAAGAAGAGGCAATTATTCTCAGTTTAGCTTTCATATACGACAGCTAGAGTGGGGGAGAATCTGAGTAAGGTAATTCAAACAAGCTGTGTTGATATAGGTGAGGTCTAGACTAACAGACCTTTGCTGTTTGTAGCGTAAACTTAACATAAATGACACACAACTTCTAGCAAATTCCGGTTCTTTGCTGCTAAGAAAAGGAGTAGCAGATTTTATTGGACAACAGTGGTTTCACCTGGGATCATCTAGTAAACTAGTTAAAAGCTTGAAAGGATATGCTTCTCCATAATGCTACAATTTCAAATTATATTCATTAACAACACACACTCAGTGAACATTAAATTCACTTTCATAGGAACAGTGTCTTGTAGTGCAGACTTGTAGATCCTTAGAACCAGTAATGCTTCGTATTAGTAGTATTGAAATCTTTTTGCCCAAGAACTTTAAAACAAAGCTCTAAAACTTCATAATGGTATTTCTATTGTGTTCCACACTTTAATTAAAAAAAACTAGTAAATGACAATAATCAGTAGGTTGAATGCATTTTTATTTCATTGGAAGTAGAGAGAGATAGTATTTATGATCAACTAGAAGTCCAGATACACTGTTGTGTCTTTCTACTATAAATAGCTCTGCCTTGTGAGGATAATCCTGTCTATACCAGTGGGAACAGCAGAGCTCACAAGGTGGACTTGTACCAATCATGGATGCAAACTAAATACCACTGTAGGAGGTGGCAGGCCTAGAGGAACATGCTTACCGATTATTTTCAGACATTGCGTGCACCTGTAGCTGGTGTCTCATCTGTATTCGCATATCAGGAGGCTGACTCTGCTTTTGCCCCAGCTGCCACCCTGTATCCCATGGTAAGCCAGCTGGTAAAGTGACCAGTCCCCCTCTCACATACACTATCCATGGGGGTTGGTTTGGTTGCCTTTCCCCTCTCCGTGTAGCATTTGTTTGTAGCTATTTGCATAAAGCAGTACAGCACTTACAGTTGTGTCAGCAAAGAATGTTCTGAGAATGTAAATGAGGAAATGTAAAAAGCAGAACATATTTAACTGCCTGTTTCGCAGAGCATCACTCCCTAGCTTGAGCAGAAGACCGCATGGCTTGTTTTCAGCCACAAGTACTGGGATGGAGAGTTCTTACTCCCAGCCAAAAGGTCCTGAAAAGCACCATCTTCCACCCAAGCAACAAAAAAGACTGGCTTGCCTTAGCTTGAGTTGTGGGTATGTCTGCTTATCCACTTACAAGCCTGCTCAGTTCTATGGCTGATATCTCTGCTTTTGCCTCTCTACTGTGTTAAATGTTGTTGGCATAAGACTTCTTAAACGAAGCAGAGAAGTGATGTGGTGTTTTAGATGTCAGTTACATCTGCATGGCAGCCCAACACAAAACATATGTCATCTTTCAGCATTTCAGTTAAGTTTCTTAAGCAACATTGATGTTTGCACCAGCTTTTTGCAAGTGTGGTAAAAAGTGATTCAGATATATAAAACAGAGAAAGGGGTTTCCCAAATGCTGCTGCTTACACAAAAAAGCTTTAAGAAAAAGATGTAGCCATGCTTAAAACTGAAGGGAGAGCTTTTAAAATTCCTATTAACCAAATCACAGAATCACAGAATAGTAGGGGTTGGAAGGGACCTCTGTGGGTCATCTAGCCCAACCGTCCTGCTGAAGCAGGGTCACCTACAGCAGGCTGCACAGGACCTTGTCCAG
>Ga0181612_109750_pt1 | contig 20690 bp, 8 predicted proteins | sample HoacroProtozoa21_FD_119630 | JGI IMG/M metagenome (GOLD analysis project Ga0181612, IMG submission 119630) | Hoatzin crop microbial communities from Cojedes, Venezuel. Combined Assembly of Gp0051906, Gp0051904, Gp0051908
AGACGTGTTAGCCCACCTGCACTGACAATTTCAGGCCGATCTTTTGTAGGCTTCAGGTGTGCTAGCCCTGCAAGCCTGATACACAAACGTGACATCTGTCTGGATTCAGAGAACTGGACATGCGCTAGTATTTGTAACGTTGAAAAAAATGTATAGAATTCATGGAGACATGGCTGCTAAGCCTGGTTGGTGCTATGTTATGGAACGAATTTACTCTACGAGTTCTCAACTAACTTCAAAATTTCTGCATTGTGCCCTGTTCTGCTCTTTTCGAGAACGAAGTATCAGTGAGAAATAGGAGTAATAATGTATAGAAAAATACAAAGCTAAGTTTTCAAGTGTTTTGCCTCAAAAGCTCTAGTGAGCGGTGCCAAGAGAAAAGCATATAAACTGTAGGAGTTCAAATGTAAAATGGAAATTAGAAAGTAAGTGGAAAATTGAGGAGCAATAAGCTGACACTAAAAAGAACATTGATAAGTATATCCAAAGCAAGAAGCCTTTTGCTTCTGTTGCAGAGTTATGGAAGTAATTATAGCTGATGAAAATAGTACAGAAAAATACTTGATTTATTTACTCAATTGAAAACAATCATTCTTTCTCATTCTCTTAGAGAGAGCAACCAAAAAAGCAGTGAAGAGCTACTAGTAACCAAAGGTAGATTTAAAAAAAAAACACAACTTTTTTTTTTTTACACTCTCCAAACTCTGATGAAGTGTAGTGGTAGAGCAGTTTTTGGTACCTAGATCATCCAGATCACAGTGACATCCCATCAAGAATGAAGTCACTGGTGTGACACTCACAAAGAGGTCTTGGATGAAGTTTGCATAATAGGGCCAAACAGCAATGAAGGAGAAATACAGAAAGAGGTTACAATTATTGAAAGCGTGTAAAATCACAGATGGAAAATGGTTCTTTTCAAGACTCAAATATTAAAAACTGAATGTAGTTAAGAAGAGGAGGGAAAATAGGTTTAATGTGAGGGATAAAAGCAATTCCTGTCAGTTAAATATAAGGAGTAATCTCCCAAGGGGAAGTAATGATATTCCTATCACTTAGGACTTTTGTAATTGGATTGCATAACATGTTCTGAAATACACAGTACTGAAGGGAACAATTCTGCACTGTCAGGCCATTAACTTGTTACTCTTAATAAACCTCTTCTGTGTTATGCTTATAAAATGTACAGGTACTTTTCCTTCTTGATAGCTTAAGCACTTCGGTTGTGTGTAGCACTTGCACGTATACAGTGATCTACATGCATAATTTATTTAGCCATGTAGAAAAATGAGCCACAAGTGTTCACAGTGAGAGAGTTAATCAAGAAGTCTCAGAATATATAATTGTGAAAGGGATGCTGTGTTTGCTGACTTTAGGACCGTGCAGGACTTCATTAACTTGATTCTTTCAGAGATAATATCTGAAGAATAGACGCACCTAGATAATTTATTGCATATAATTTGAATTTACTCAAATGATATTAGCATCAGTGATCAGATAATGATGTGCTTATCTTGTTTCAGATGTTTTTATTACATCATTGATGATGTATTTCTCTTAGTGTTCAAAATCTAGTCTAAATAAATTGTTTTCACTACATGTGATTATGTCAACTTCATAATCCTAAAGAAGACACAAAGGCTTTTAAGGAACTCTCATGTTCTCCTTTTGTTGAATTAACTGCATTTAATCTTTTCTGAAATACGTAGCACAAAAGACTAAGATTTCAAGACTGACTGCTATTAGCCAAATTCTTCACTTCCTCAAAAGAAGAGAGATTTCTTGTTTACATAGTTTGAGTAAGAACTCAAAGACATAACGAAGATGCCAGACTCCTGCAAATATAGTCGGGGTAAAAAAGAGTAAGCATCTCTGAACAGCTAAGAACCAGATAAAGATTACAGAACATTTTGTAAGTTACACAGTTAACCAAATGGATTTATGCTTTTTTCTGGGATTAATAATATAAAAAAAGCAAAATTTACATGTATACGATACTAAACCGATACTTGAACTCACACTTGGCTCACAGAAAGGTGCATAGTTTTGGGGTTTTTTTTGCTATCTGGAGCTGTTTCGTTTATTTTAGTTTGGATTTTTAAAAGCTTTTTCTTAATTTTATGAATATGTTTTTAGAATCAGTTAACAATTGAACTTGTACCAGCATTTCATTTTCTTTCTCTTTCCTGAGACAAGGTTTCCTATACAAAAGGAATGCCGACCCATGTTTTGTGGATGCTTTTACTTCTGTATTTTAACAGTGAAAATGAATGCTAACTCATTACACAATAGGAAGGAAAGAGGCGGGGAATGCAGAAGAAAGAGCTGTAGATTTTTGACCTTGGCTTCTTTCTAGTCATTATTATGTTGTCAGTCATTGTGGTTTTTAATAAGCATATTAAGCAGTGGAAATCTGAATACAATGTTACTGAAAGGCAGAACCTCTCTGTCTGCTCCCGGTAGTGTATATGTAAAAAAAGGGCTTGAAATCATCTCTGTTTTTACTGTATTTTAGTGCATAGATAAATGATTACTCGGATTACTTATTGATCATAACTAGAGTCTTGCACAGCTAATTACATAATACATTGAAATACATCTATTTCTGCGTAATTAGTCATGCACTTGCAAGAAATGACATTTGTGTACATTATATTAGTAGAATACATAACAAAATAGGAATCAAGCTTCTATCAAAGTACAGATTTTAATAATAATCTGGACAGTAATGTCAGCAAAAGTCATTAATGTGGAAAGCAAGCCAATTTTGTCTATCAATGGCAAATATAAAATACAGTTCCAGCTTTTAAAAAAATCACAGAGTATTATTACATGCAATGAAACCTTTAATGAAATCTCTTACTATATTGATATCATTCCTTACCCTGTTCACCTTTGTCTTTTTCTGCTTGAAACTCGTATTTTCTGTAATCCTACACAGAATACTATAGAACTCTGTATAAGGATCCATGATGCTACATTTTATAATAGTGGAATTGCTTTAGTTTGGAGGGAAGCAGCAAAAAAAATGACAGAGGAGAATAGAAGAGTTTACTTTCTATACAGGGTACCAGCACTGGCTTCTGAGGGATAGAATAGATTTTATGCAATGAAATGTTGGTTTGAACGATTTTTATGCAGTTGAGATTTTCCTGTTAGGAGGCTGCCAGACTGTCTGGAGCAGGCAACGTAAGGAAGGATTTAGCATTACTTCCTGAAGGAAAAAAGGACTTTAATGTTAGCAATGGAGAAGCCTGCTGTGCCTATGTATAGCAAAGCAACAGAGTGCTGAACACTTGATGCATGCAGTGGGCTGGAGTAAGGAGCATTTTTTTCCAGGCATTTAAGCAACTGGAATCTTAAAGGGAAATAACGTATTGTCAAGTCTGAGAACCTACGTGCTATTTGCTCATTTTGTTTTATTTCTTATTCTTGCATCCTATGTTGATAAAGATTTTATTTCAGGCAAGTGGTTGTTACCCAACTAAGGACAAAAATGTGTCTGGGTCAGAATACTGTAGTCTCTTCTTTCATGCAGAGGAGTATTGAGAGATGATCAAAACTTCCATTAAGTCAGAAGTGTCCAGTCTCAGTACCATAAAAGACAGCATTAAGCAGCATCTTCAGCCTGCTGACCTGAGCACAGTTACTATCATACTGCATTTTGAGAGATCTGAAGGGTATTTCCTGATGGCTTGTGAACCTTTAGCTATCTGTAAAATTGCACTTGAGAATAGCTTCAAAATCCCTGTCTGAAGCTGTGACCTAGTATTGTGTGACTCAATATGGGTTGAACTCTGGCCTCTTAAATCATTAAGTTCCATTTTTAAAATAGTATTGGTATCTGAAGCCTAATAAAAGTTGTCATGAATGTCAGTGAAAATATGAGGATAATTAGCAGTGATACATGTCAGCCAGTTCCATTCTGCTGCCAAAGACTTTTACTTAGCGGGAAGATGTATGCCTGTGAAGAACTCAAAGCTGTGGTTCTTCAACCAAAACAAATTATAAATACATCAAATAGGTAGTTGCAAATGTTTATCACATAAAGCAATGATAGCAAAAACTGATTCTAGAATACGTACTACAAATAATCACTGTTTCCTTAGGATCGTTGCTTTTATCATGATTGTGAATTGTGAAATGTGATAGTGTAAGTAATACAAGCACTAAATTTTACTTTCAGTGGTCTAATTTTTTAACTGAAGGACCTGAAATCTGTCTGGTATCTTTGCAGATATTTAGAAAAACTGTTGGACAGCTACAGTAGACTGAGCTTAGTATACTGAGAGAAGTACATGACAGACTTCCATACTAATAGCTTGTGCCTACAGCTGAATAGATTTAAGACGAGGAAGCATTAGGGCCTAGAAGGGGATCAGAAAATCATCAGAAAGAATGACAACATAGCTAAAAAAATGAAAACCGTAAGTGAGGAAGAAGTCTGTTGAAACCTTTTTGGGAGGTAGATTGTTGGTTTTGCTAGGTGGAGGAGCATCCTTCTCCATTGACAACAAAGCAGGTCTTGTTCGTCTGCTGCGAATTCCTGTTGGATTATGCATCTGAAGCATGATACGTGAGGGAGCAGCCCCTGTGTGCTTCCTGGGAGAGCTTGGTTTGCAAGATAAATGCCTGAAAATGAGATTCCTGTAAGCATGCCAAGAAGCAGTTTCTAGGAGTCTTAACAGTTTGCTGGTGAAAACTTTGGAGAGATTTAAAGGCTGTGATTTAATTTTTCATGTAAATTTATAGGTTTTAAGAACTTTATCTTTTGGATCTGAAACACACAGGTCCCCTAGACCTATGGATCTGGATCCTAGCAGTTTGTTGAAATGTTAACTGAATCTCCTCTGTATCAGTGATTTAAATATAACTTATGTGGCGTAACCGTTAGAGAATAAAACATAGAAATTTCTTAAAAGACATTGTGCACCAGCCATCTGACTGATTTATAAATGGCTTTCCAGATTAGAATATCTTGAAGATGTCTGTTTTTGTAAAATAGCAACACCTCAATGTTGTACATGCTTGGTGGTAGTTTTTTGTAGTTACTGGTGATGTGCAGGGATAGGAGTGACAAACATCACATAGCATGGATCTTAATATCTGGAATTTTCTTTTTAAATTTGATTCTTAAATTGGCCCTTGACAGAACCTATAGAAAGAAAGGATAGCATAATTCATGATTTGAAAAGTGATCATCATTATAATTCAATCAAAAGGACATAAGTAGCTAAACTCATTGCTCCTTCAGATTCAAGAATTTACTTATAAGCATTTTGCATGCAAATACATTTATTGATACATCCATAAAGAAATTAAAAAAAAATAATCCAATCATACATCTTATTGTGGCTGAAGATATTTCTATACAAGCATGCAAACAAAAGCAAAAATGGACTGACTTCCTGTTGTAAAGAAAGGAGTGAAATTCTGGTGGAATCTGCTAATCTAATCTAAAATTATCCTTCAAGTTACTGATCTTGTCCATTTGAAGACAATAGAAATATTGACATGTATTTTATTTAACATTTAATTTAGTCCTATAACCTGAAGTGGGATTTGATGAGGTCATCATGTAAAGTAGGTAATGATAATTAAGTGTTGCGTTTTGCTCTTCTTTCTAATCAATGCATCTTTTAGATACTTTATTTCAATCATACTGTTTAAAAATGTAAATTGAGCAGTGTATAATATGTCTGACAATGGTCGGAGCAACAGAGCAGCCAGGAATTCCAGTATATTAGACACAATGAAGCAAAAAAGTGACAATAAAAGGCAAGTAGCACCTAGCAGTTTTAATACAATTGTCTGGGCATTAAAACAGTATTAATATAAATCAATTTCTGCTAGTTAAAAAAAGAAAAAAAAAGGCAAGTTTTGTTTTCTAATGAATACCGCAATAGTTTAGTTTATCGCTGTTCTTGTAATAAAGCAGATCTTAATGCTGTTGGGTATCATTTAAATTAACCTTATTGAGACTAAGGTTAATGACAGCATTTATTAATGTGGTGTAAAAGGAGAATGTTTTGTTCAGAACAGCTTTCTAGTACACTACAATAACTTTGATTAACCTTTTTTTTACAAGTGAATGTAAAGTGAGTGGAAATTTCTGAAGGGAAAAATGTGTATGCGTGGTGTACTGAGTATTTATGCACACTTTGAATATGACTTCACTTTTCAAAATTAAAATGAAGAATGTGTATGTGTAAGATGATGTGTTTTTCCTTGGCTTATATTCATACTAACTTGAATAAGGTTTCATAGGATGTAATTTAAGGCGGCATTTGGGCTACTGTTTGTTTAGTTTACACTTTTTGTTTTCTGTATATTTTTGCCCTCTCTTCCCATTCTTTGTCAGTGCTCTGAACAATCTATACCTTCGTCTTTCCTACAGAATATATGAAGTATATTTGAACTCATGTTTAGGATGCAAACTAAGTCCTCTTTATACCCTTGAGAAAGACAAGTACTGCTATCAGGAATAATTAGGTTTTAATTGTCATTGACAAGTTGCTATGTATGTGGCTTTGTCAGACCTTGTTTGTTCCTTCTTCATGCTTGCTTTCTTTCCTGTGTTTAATACCCCTGATATTTCCTTCAGAATATTTAAATTTTGATTTCTCGAATAAATTAACTAAATTCATGGTTACTAAAAATACTGAAAAAAGCATGAAGAAAAACTTAGTACATATTAGCATGCTCCAGTTAACCTTTTCTTATTCCTCCAGTTTATGTGGATTGTGCTCTCGTTTAATTCTGTTAACCAGAGTAAAGAACACAGAGGGTCAACAGATGCTGCACAGAAGTTGCTTAAAAGTGTTCAAGACTTTATCCCTTGGCATTGATAATGAATCAATATCTGGCCAGATTTTGTGTCCTTCTGGGTGGGAATACAGTTATGAAAAAAAGCTTATTCCTTTTATAAGTAATTATTTGTTTAAAAGACTCCTTGGCCCTTTTAAACCCCATTGCTTTTTGAGTGTCAGGCACAATCCACACTTACCCTTTTGTCTAATCAATAGGTATTAGATGTTCATCCAAATCTACTAGCTTTTAGGTGCCTATTCTTGACTATGAAGTGCTACTGGTTTACCACTTTGGGAGGACTTTTCTGAATGCTGTGGAGTTGCTACATTCCTTTTTGTTTGGTGCAACTGTAAACAGAGTGTCAATACGCTCCTTAGTGAGTGTAAGAAAAAAATGTTTTACAGTGCTAGAGCCTTCCATCGTGTCACTCTCCTTCACGGTGTAGAGGCTCTTAGTTGTAAAGCTGAACATGACTGTGGCCCAGGAGCTAGATTCCTCTCTAAACAATCCCTGTTTTCCTCCTTGCTTAAGTCCCCAGCACTAAAAAGGAGAGAGGAGAAATATTTAAGGAATAGTTCAGGGATCACAGCTTCAGACTATAGTGCAGCAGCTTTTCACAGAGCAGAACTATTGAGGTGGTGGGCCTTTCTTCATAAAGGAGAAATATCTACAGGCAGAGCCCTGCAAAGAGCCCTCAACTTTGTCATTCATTTCTGCTGCCTTCTGTAATATCTAGCTACCCTGAGGGAATGTTTCAGAGCTCATTTCTGTTGGATTGTTTGTGAAAGGTGGATAAACAGATGTGCAAGTTAAGGTAGACTGGGGACTGGAATTCTAAGCGATTGCTGGCTGCCCAAACATATGGATGAATGTCTCTGTGTCTGTGTATACTCTTGCTGCATTTTTCCATATGCCTACTCATGAAAGCTATGCTCTTATTAAAATGCTTCCTTCATTCTTAGTCTGGAAAAAAAGTTAATGCAATTGAAGTAATTCTAGCTGATGTTCTCATAAACACAAGGAAAAAACAGAGGGGAAGTGCCATTGAAGGAGAATACTTTTTGCTGCATTTACTCAGTTCCATTTTAAAATGCCACTAGTATTTGGCATTTAGCCATTTGTTAGAGAAAACAGATTCCCAGTCTCAGAGTCCTAATGATATAGTAGAGATTAGAAGGGAAAATTATAATTAATTTTGTGTAAAGTCCAAAGGCAAAATGCACTTGAGTTAGGAAAAAAAAATAATAAATTGTCCTATTTCAAGTGCTGGCATTCTTCAGAGTGATGATGGGGACATATACAGGAAGAGGAGCTAATGAGCTGCTGTTTTCTAATCAAAGCAGAAAAATCTAGTGGCAAAATGACAGGCTTCCCATTTCAATGTCATTTACAAAATGGCAAAAATAGCCCGTTGCTTACTCAATGAAGAAAGGATTGCAAAGTTTTTTGCTAATTAATATTTTTGTTGTAATTTTTTCTTAATATGTCAAATGTATGTGTATATTTCTTACAGTTTATTGATTAGTCAGAGAATGCAGGTATTGACAGATGCTGTCATTTTTTACAAGCTTTTCCAATTGAGAAGCTCATCCAGTTCCATGTGTTCCATATCTGTGTCTGCCTATCTGTCTTGATTAATAATAGATATGTAACACAATTAAGAGTAGAAAGTTTTGTGCAGCAGCGCAAGATGGCAGTTACTTGAAGAAACTAGAAAGAAAATGTTGAGAAATATTGATTTAATCCCATACAGAGAAATGGTCTGCCATGATGATACAATTGAAAACTACCAAAAAAACTATCAAAAAATTCAGTGGGAGAAACAAAAATGGAGAATAATGATATAATAACAGAAAAACCTAGAAAAAAAGGCCTATTCACCTAAGAAGACATTGTTATAGAGAATGAGATACCAAAAAAAGAAATATGTTGAATAGTTTTGAAAAATTGCAACGTAACCTTGACTCCCTAGATCTATTTGAAGTTTAAGACATTCACCAATAAATCCTCTGATTTGTCATTATTTTTTTTTTAATGTCATCTGCTCCTAAATTTCGTAAGGTAGTAGTCGAGTAAGCAAGAATGATGAGTAAAATGGAACAGGAAATTCTAGGAAAGAGCATTTCCTAAGGCTTTTTGAATATATAACCAGAATATATATATATATATATATTCTGAATATATAACCAGATGGAATTCCTTTCACTTACTATTATTTTCTAATGAAAATGATAATTTTGTGTTCTAATTTTTCTGAGATTTATACCCAAACTTAGCAATAGCAATAATGTCCATTATAAATCATGCTGTGGTAGCAGTCTCAAGAGAAGAAACAGCCCTTGAATATTTGACATTAAATTTATGTATATTTCAAGTAAGATAATCAGGAATAGCAACGCTAGCCTTTAAAATTGAAGTAATCTTAAAAATTATATCAAGAATATTTTTCTTCACCTGTATAAAACCATCAAGTTCTCTGTCTTCCATGAGTGAGGTTTCTTGAAGAACGCTGTCCCCTTCACCTCTTCCCAACCTGTAACTAGTCAAGTTACCCTGTATCACATTCCATGTACAAGTATCATTATCCACTTCTTTAAGATTTGGACCTAGCTTTAAAGAACAATTCTTGTTGATGGTTCCTAGTGTTGCCTTGTTTTATTCTTATTCAAATATTTCTCAAATATTTTATTTTCTTCTGTCTATGAGACAAATCCTTGCTGCTCAGATTACTCCACTTCAGCTCTCCCTGCTAACTGCTCTTCCTCTTTTTCTGCTTCTGATTCTGCCTTCCTTTTTAGTGCTTTTTTCTTTCTGTTTTTTTCTTACCTGTCCCAAGGCCTCTGGATTCCCCACTACTATGATTCAAGGCTCCGTGCTAGTGTATATACTGACGGCACATCAGGAGGAATTCAGTTCAGTAAAACAGTAGGTAGTTCCCTCCCTTTCTGTGTGTGAGAAACAAAAAGAAAGGGCAGCTGGTGAGTACACATACACCTTCAGTACTAGTTCAGCTCCTTGTTGAATCTTTAATCCAGAGCCCAATTTCATCTGGATTAGTCAGAGCAAATACTGATATGTGACATATTGCAACTCTCAAGTTACATGAAAATAAGCAGCCGTGTGCGAAACGAAACTAATTACACCTCCAGTAAGGAATCACTCCAATATGAATTCCACCCTTAGTTGGATATCCTCACACTCACGACTAATCCGTAAGAATTAAGTTCCAGATAGATCTGTTGGTTTTTTCCTTCAGAGGTGGTGAGAAGTATTTAGACAAATCATGTGAAATTAGAGAGAACTTGCATCTTGTTCTTGGCTCCTGTGTTGCTCCAGTAAAGCAGCGTTAAACTGTAAAGGAGAAGATGAGGTGTCTCCTCACAGCTTGTCTTGGTTCGGCTAGAGTCTTAGGACTTAGCAATGAGCTAGTTTAGATGCAGAACAAGATTTCATAACTTTGAAGAGCTTTCAGAGTTTTGTTCATCACACTCGTTCATGCTCAGACTTCGGCAGCTGAAAGATTCCAGGTAACAGATCGAAGTTTGTGATATATTGACCCTTATTTCAAGCCTTTTTATTTTCTTTCATGCCAACTTTATTTTCTGAAATGAACCCTCGTTTTGTTGTGTGATTGTTCTTGTGATTTGCTCTGTGAAGCTTCAATTGAATATTTTAGTTTTACTGCTATGTTGTAATTTTTTTCCAATGGACAGCTGCCTGTGCAGGCACTTGAAGTCTAGTCACTTTTTAGTCTCAGAAAATGTGAGTGTAACTGAATGATTTTTGGAATTGCAATTTAGCTTCAAAAAACTCAAAACGCATGAGGTGGAAGGAAAACAACTGTCTGCACTGTATTCACGTTTAATAAGAATTTAGTGTTTTATTCATTGGGTAGCACAATTCAGACTGCACATTTTGGAAGCCTTCATCTTTGTTTCAAAGGTAGATTTACCTTTGGCTTATATACAAATGTCTGAATTAAAGTATTGAGCAGAAGAGCAAATATGCATAGGTATGGCTCATTGTTTTAACCAGAAGGAAAAGTCTTTTTGCTCCTGTATTTGCCTTGACGGTTTTATTACAGCGATCATGGCTGCCTTTCAAATATATACTCATGCATGTATGTTTTTGTATGAGAGTGGTATTTTTAAAAGCATATGAAGGATGGAATCTGGTAATGTTTAAGTGTATACAGTGTGAAGTGTGTGCAGAGTGTTGGCACAAGTAACTATGGTTAAAATGTGAATATAAAAGACAAAAATCCAACATTTCATGTCAGTCTACACAAGTATGCTTCTGACTGAAATGATACGACTTTGGAAAAGCTCTCAGTGTAAGTGATTTAAAATTGAGATAAGATAACTATCAAATGCCCTCTGTGAAATGAATTTGATAGTGTAAGGTGATACCCAGAAAACAAATAAAAACTTCCCCCACAGGGGAGGCAGACATCCCCTTTTCTTGTCTCCAGGCTATTGTGATTAGGAGTGGTTGCACTGGTGAGAGCTGTGGCAGTCCCTGTGGGTCAGGTTGCAAGGGTGAGGAGGTAAGTAATAGTAACACAGTGTTGATGTCTTATGTAGAAGTGACTCACCTCAGCCCCAAGTGACTAACAGTAAAACATCTATTGTGGGGCAAAATAGCTGACAACGCTTCTTTGAGAGCCATCTTGTGCTGCTCAGATGCTAACAGCTAGGTGCAGTGGGAAAGTCAGCCATTTCATATGGTATAAGGAAGCAGCAGAACTATAAATCTGCTAAAGGGGCTTAAGTAAAAGTGTTAGAAGGAAAATAGAAGGAGGATGAGAAGAAACAAGAGCTGCCTGCATGGAGTCAGAAATCGCTCACAGAAAAAAATGAAATTGAGCCAGTCTGGCATGGGCAGATGTGTGTTTGGCCCAGCAGCTGGAGGCAGGGCCGTTAGAAAGACCCAGTCTGACAGAGATGGCTTAGGCAAACCAAGTGCGCTCATGGGACAGCTTAGCCAGCAGCTCTCACAGTGGCTTTGAGGAGTGTCAATTCTTCGGTGGCCAGCCTGAAGTGACCAGACTCTGCCCTTCAGCATGCAGATGTTTTCAATCAGGAATAAAGCAGAAACAGAGGATATTTTTATTTTCATGTGCATTTGCTGTTTTTTCTTGCATGCCATCCTCAAATCTTGTAGGGGTCCTTGTGCTCAGGGTCGATGGTCATACAAACTGTTTGATCTCCAAGCTTGTCTTCACTGTCCAAGACACAGTTCAGAATTTGAGATGGTGTATGTGCTGCATCCTAAGCTCTCTGGAACTCTGTGCTGCCTCCCTAGTCCGGAACGTTCCTCACATCTCCAGCAAGCAGGCTTATTCTGTTTCCATCAACCACAATGTTTAGAGAAAGATGCCAATACCGCTCTGAAGATTTGGATGAGGCCATTACTGATGAGTGCGGAACTCTATGACTTAATCAGCAGACCCATGTCAGTGCCCAGACCTTTGCATCCTCCGTAAGAATAAGGGGAGGGCTGGTATCTCTCTTACTTGGGAGTTGGAGCAAAAGGTTAGAACAAGTTCCTGTTGCTTTTAAGCCTGTTAACTTAGTTCTGTTGTGTCAGCAATAACATCTAGTCTCCAGTATGTTCCCCAGGATCCAGCAGTGGCCCCAGCCAGCCACCTTTCCAAGGTCTGTATCTCCCATTAAGCCTCCCTACTATAAGATCTCCTCTTCCCCGTCCTTCCATTTGCAACCCAAATGTTGAGGTCAGGGAAGCTGCTCTGAAAGATACCGCAGGACACCAGCCTCTCAAGGACCAGTGGGTTTCAGGGGCTGGAGTACTTCTTGCTGATGATCCTGGGCAGTTTATAATCCAAAATTATAGATACTGCCATTAGTCAGATGACTGGGTGATAGCGTAGGAGACCAGTCATAGAAACTGTTAATAGTAAGCTACACTTTTTTGTTTGATTACCAAAGACCCACTGAGTTACCTACTAAGCCCTCAAGCTGATACTCAGGTGTTGGTCCAGCTCAGGAAGAGACATACTGAGGGTTATTGTAATGTGCAGAGCTGACAGCAGTGCAATACCTTGTGCCCTGGGTATTGATCTAATTCATCCAGAATCCACACGCATGTATAAGAGGTAAGAGAAATCAGTTATTTGTAACACTAAAATAAAGTTTCAGTGTAAAGTTCCACCTTTAATTTTTATCAGTCTTGTACCTCTTGTGACAGCCAGATACAGTGAACTGTAAAAACTGAAATAAAAAAGTCAGCTAGATTCTGTCAGCTGACATCTGAAAAAAATTACACCTATAGAGCAAAAAAGCCTATAGCATATATATTTACACAGTGCAATGTAAGAACAGTGAAATTATTTTTTCATGCTTATTTTTGCTTTTTCCCATAGACAAACTTTGTAATATATCAGAAAATGAAGATGTTAATTAAAATTTGTAGTACTGAGCCAGCTGCTGCTTCTGGCCTTCTTACTAAAAGGCAGCAGTTTTCAGGAGCAGCAGTACAGAAATCTAGGCTAGGAGACTGCAAACTGGTAGTAAATTAGAATGGCATATACTGTAATGGTAAATTCAGAATGCCAATAATAATTAGGAAAATTTATTTAAAATATGTTTTCCTATCAGTCAGTTCCTTGCTGCCAATATGCGTTTTCAGATTTATCAACTTACTTAGAAAAAATGTTAAACAATTTTATTTACAAGTCGCGTTAGAAGAAAATACGCATATCAGGGTACATGTAATCATACCCACCAAAGTATATACTAAGCTATTTTATGCCAAGAATACTTAATGCATATTAATCTGACTCTAGCCATGTAGATCACTGAGATGCCAGTATGTCTACTTCTGACTTTTTGTTTAGTTACCTGATTCCTACTGTGGAGTGAGCAAATGCCACACTGAATCCCTTATATATTAATTATTTGACCTAAGAACAAGACCTGAAATTCATCTCTTGCTCTGAGAGTGGATGCTCGAGTGATATCCTTCTAGCTTTAGGTAAACAAAAGGGAGAAAACTGCCCTTCGTCATAAAACAGTGTGCCTGGGAAACTGACCTTTCAGCAGCTTAGATTGACACGAAGGCTTTGATAAACCTTATTAAAAGTGAATATTACCTGAATAAGTATGGATAGTTTTACAGTTAACTGAGAAAGTCATGTAATTGCAGGCAGTAGCTGTAAAGCTGGAACTGTATTAAATCAGTTATTTTATCAGCATACTTGAAGAGCTACAGAAATGATTGAAAGGAAATACTGCTCAAGACTTGGCGAAAATCTCACTGTTTGTGTAAAAAAAATGGAGGACCTAGATCCATCTCTGTGTCAAAATACAGGACAAATTTGCCAGATCCACTGCCTATAGCTGTTACATTTTTCATTGAAATGGTGGATATCAAACATCTCTAAAACAAATAGAGATATCTCTGTATCTCAGTTTCTCTAAAACAAGTAGCTCTAAATTTAGATTTCTTGATACAGAGTCTGGTGCTCAGCTTTGCCCAAGCAGCAAAACCTGTATCAGCTTTTAACCTTAACTCTATGTCTGTTTACACAGAAGTAAAATGTAGCCATACTTAGGTAGACTTTTCAAACTGATTACAGAAGCCGAAGTACTAAATAGTCTTTTCCTTGGTAACTTTATTTCTGTTTTGCCAGAAGTTAGTAACTTCAAGCATAAATAAAATATGTCAATATATTGTCTTGTGATTGATTGATGTGATTTCTGAATGATGCAGTGTTGCCATGCATAGTCATTCTGTGTTATGTTGTTTGATGTTAGGATGTTACCATCATATATTTATTTTTTTTTAATATATTAAACATTTTGCTACTTTGTTTTTTGATTAAGGGTTATTTGTCATCCAGTTTCAACAAAGCAGAAGAAAATATGTAGAAAGAAAAACAGTTTATGCTTTATTGGGGTTGTCCTCCAAAAATTCAGTCTTGATGGTTAGTACAGCAAATAGTGTTAACTAAGAGAGTGCCTTTGGGGTTTCAAACAAACAAAATTTTAGAAGAAAATTAACAGTTACATTTTATTTACATTATATCTGCTTTAACAGAATTTAATTTTTTCAACCTGTTAATAATAGTTCAATATTTTTACTAAAAAAAATTCTGATTTCTTTGTGTTTTATTTAAAGGAATGTTTTATTATAATTTTATGCTACAGAAATATATGCATTCCTCCAAAGTGTAGGGCCTTCTACTGGCTTTTCTAGTCCTCTTGCTGATTTCAGAAGTTTTCGTTGCTATTGTTGTGGGTATTTTTACGCTATATTTCCAATGGAATTTATTTTGCAAAGTATTCCCACGAAGGCACTGCTAGATACAGCCAAGATACTCCTATTTGATTACCGAAATATATTGACCTCTGTCTGCCTCCTATGTTAAGAATGTTTTCCAGTCCTGTAATCATCTGTACCTTTCTTCTGAACCAGTTCTGACTCAACAACATCCTTCTGAGGCAGAGGTGTTAGAACTGGACGCTGATTTCTGGGAGGGCTTTAGCACAGTCAGAGAGGTACATTCATTTTTCTGCTCCAAGCTCAGTCTCTCCCACCTGTATATCCAGCAGAACCATGGGCCTTGGATCACAATATTCTGCTGAAAGCCTTATATGCCTTACCAGTTCTTAGGGGAGAGCTGATGACTTTGTAGGGTTTTTTTTCTGGCTTCTTCACTTTCATTAGAACATTCATTAGGTAAATATAATTTACATATGTCTGCTTTACCAAGCTATTGTATTTTTTGTATCAGTCATCAGTCTTGATTAGTTATTATTCCCTTCACATATTATTCCTCTGACATGGTTTTGTGGATTCTTTTACTTCAGTGGTAAAATTCTGAAAGGCGGGAGCAGAAATCCCTTCCTTTGGATCGCTAAAAGCACTTCTACTTAGCAACAGGTCATCACAAAAAAAAATATTTGGAGACCCAGGCAGTCAGTTTTTAATGCAAATATTAAATGATATATTGATTTTGTGTTTTTCTAGAAACTCCATCAAAACTTCACATACACATCGTCAGTTATATAGCTGTGACTATAGTTACTCCTTTTCATATGTAGAGAACATATTGATTTGGTAGGATTTATTTAAATATGCTTACATAGACAGGAATTAATTATATTACCACTTTTAATTCTTCAGTTCTTTATTATTTGGGTTTTGTAGCATGGTTTTTTTTTTTTTTTTGGAGACTAATAAGCCTGTAATTACATACCTCATCCTGTTTATCTTTTTATATGCACATTATCAACACATTAGTTTTCTATTAGTTGCCTAGTCCTTCCTCAGCATTACAAGACTTAATGGCAAAGAACATTAGTGGTTGAAAGGTTAAGAGAACTCCCAGGTGCAAGTTTTCTAGACTTACTGACTTAAAATGACTTAACTGTTTAACTGATCCATTCTTTAGAATGAAAGGTACTTCATCATCACTTAAAACTAATTTCTTTCTCCAAATGCAGAACAAATCTGTTATCTGTTAATGACTGTTAGTTGCCAATTATCTGATAGTATCTGTTTATTTGTTAACAGCATCTTTTTTAGTGGTGTTTGCTATTACCCGACGGGATAACAAATTTTTTTTGACTCTTCAGAGCGATTGTTTTTGATTCAGATAAAAGATTCGCATAGGGAAACTTGGTCCATCTGCTTTCAGGGCTATTCTTGCATCAATGACCACCACAGAGTGAAGTGCCCAGGTCACTCTAGAAGGAAATATAAATAATTTTAAAAGCCCACAAATTTTTCTATTTCCTAGGCTTCTTTGCTTGCAGGGAAGATCACCTAGCAATTAATTTATATAAAAAGGAGCAATTAATTCTCTAAACCTTGATATCTCAGTAGTGATTAGGGACCTGTGAATTATTTTCTCATTCCAATGCATATTTTCATAGTACAGCCTTTGATTCTGTCCAGCAAATTCAAGACAAAAACCACCATCATACCCTGACCCTCAGTCATCAAGTAGGCACAGTTACCAAGTGCTTTTTTTCATGGCATTTCATGTCACGTCTTTCAAACTGATATTCAGGAATCACAGAGTCTGGTGTTCAGAGACTGTTCTCAGAGACAGAAGCACAATCAGGAAGCCACACCACCAAATATGTTAATTTTCTCCCTTTTACAAAATGGGCCAAGGCTAAAGTGAGCCATCTGAAGAAGCAGTGGTGTACAGAGACCTGACAACACAATGACAAGGAAACATCAGTCAACATCACATGCTATTTGTAGAATTTGAATAAATTCAGCAATATGTGATGACTACAAAAAAATCACATAAAATTCGTGAGTATTTTGAAGTTTGAGGAATCTAAAGATTTATCTGAACTTCATGACTTATCACCTGTGGTGGGTTAAATCCATACCCTGGTTCAAGACATATTCAGACCAACAGATGAGCTCAGTTTGATTTCCCTGTCTTAATAATGCAATTTGTAGGTATATAGGAAATTTTTATTTTTATATATTATTTTGAAAGAAAATATTTCTGCGTTTATGAAAATATTCTCTGAATGCTAACAGATGTAAACATAACAGGAGCAGTGTAATGGAAGCATCTCCAATACTTCTCTAATTAACTTTGGTGTAAGGCTAGATTTATTAGCTATAAAGTTTATAAAAAGTTTTGAAACCTGTTTTTTTTATATGTAGACAATCATGGAGGTCATTTCCAATAAGTTGTCAGTTGAGTTTCAGTCCTTGCGGTGTATCAGTAGGATATTTTTGTGATTTATACTTCTGTCTTCAAGCAATGGACCAAAATGATTGTCTTAATTTAATTTAAATGAAATTTGAATTCCTTTGGGCCAGATTTGTAAATTTATTTCAACATTTTAAAATACCTGATATCATTCCTGCCTTTAGGCTCTTGAGATACCTTTACAATGCTGGCCTAAAAAGTCATTTCAGAAAACAATACTTTTATTCTAAAAGACTTAAACGCTTGAAAAATTGTATTGTTTACTGACAGCCATGTCTGCTAGCAACTCACAGTGAGGTCTTAAAGGTTTGCAGTAGAGATGGCTCCAGTAACCCAAAGAGAGGCAAGAATATAAAATTTCCTTTAACATTTTCTCAGCCATACAGCCCCCACTGGAATGTGAATCAGCCTTCCAAATGTAGCCAAAGCAAGAAATGTTCTGGGAGACAAACCAGAAAGGAAGATTATGTGAATGCAAATAAGGCAGTATTTTGGTATGGTAATCAGATCATTAGCATTTCAGTAATTCATCCTTGTAGCTGGCTTTCAGGTGACTAACTTAGTGAGAAGGGCAAGAATACTGTTACCTTTCCTGTCTTGCATCATCAACTAACTGTGCTATCAATTAGTGCTGCATGGATCCTAAATAACCAGGAGGTCCACTAGTTTGCAGAGTACACCGCTGAATGTTAAGGCAATACAATATAGTTAGCTGTAGTAAGAAACAAATGGCTCCTTGCACCGTTAATGTTGCCATATGGTGGTGTTGGTTTTCTTTAAAGGAAGGAAGTATAAAAATACATTTGTTCCTGATGAATGGAGACCATTGCTATAACACTGTGTTAAATGTTTGTTTTAGGAAGAGAGCTTTACTAGCAGCTACTCTGTAATAGTGATTTTCCAGAAAAAGACCTGTGATTAACTAAGATTCCTACTAAATTTAGGTAGCTCCTTTCAGTAGAATAAGGAATAATTGGTGTCAGTGAGGATAAACCATGGGTATTGTACATGAAATTCATGTACTATTTAATTCAATCAATAAAGTAATTCATAATTGAATAACATCCTGTTTGTTGTGGACGCTGCAGAAAAGAGTATAGCCAGAGCAACAAATAGCAGAAGCTTAACTACCCTCTGTCATACTAGTTTAATGAAGTGTAATGTTAAATGGGTTTTCAGGACTGATTTGTAGAAGTGTAAATCATAGAATGATGACAAAAACTTGCAGAATACTACAGCACAAAAAGCATCTTATTTTTATTATTTGAAGGGAAAGGCTTAAATCCTCCCTGTCCCTTATTGTTTGTTCTTCATTCATTTTTGACTTTTGCACAGTGTTCTCTAGTATTGTGCTGACTGCTGTACCTTGTCAGAACACTGCCTGATAAGAGGATATGTGTCAATGAGAAACGTGTCTTAGTAGATTAGATCAGTTTTGCTCTTTTTTTAACGTAATTTCTTCTAGTCTAGGGAACCTGGAAAAAAATTAATGATGTCCTATTCCTTCTCCTATGTTTGTGCTGGGGGGATGGGATGGGACAACACAACAGGGGTCAGGTGAACACTTTTGTGCAACTTTCAGGATAAACTGCAGTTGCAAAAAAGCCAAGACAGGTTAACTACCTGGAGCAGTGGAAAACAGCAGAGCTATAGCAGCAGATCTGAGACAGAATATTTAAGTAAATTCAACCTTCATGGGGAAACTCTGATAGCAGTTACACTTCTAAAGAGTATGTGTGACGTATAGTGTATGTTAACTTCAAAGACAGCACAGATTGCTCAGGTGTTTCTAAGAGGGCGGTTTGACCATACAACCTGCTGCATGTTTTTGCTCTAGTAAGAGGAGATGAATAATGCTTTAGATTACTCATACACGTCATAACTCAAGAAAACTCTTACTCCATGAATACTGAGTTCTTCTACTTTACTCTATTTTGAACTATTTGACAAATTGTTTATGAAAAAAATAAATAATTTTATTTTTTCTTCTTTTGGTGTTTTTTTCTGTTCCCTGTCTGAATGGTTGACAGACTACAAGGAAATGTTGATGCTATCCATAGAAATGCTCTCTTTGTTACCATTCATAAAATGCAGTGGTGTTTTCCATGTACATATATTTTGGTTCACTTGAACCAATTTGGCAGTTTGCTTCCTTGCGCATTCAGTTTTGCTACACAGAACGTCAAATTTTCTCTAGAGTGGGTTCTGCTTTAGAAAATGCATTTGGAAATATCTCTCTCCTTCTCTCTTTCTCCCTAAATGTAAGAAAAAAACAAGAGATTGATTTCCAGATCTATTCTTTCCCTCCATTTCTCTCTCCCACACAGAAACACATATATATGTATACACATGTATATGGAGGTATATATTCATACATGTTTATCTGTGTCCCTGTCTGTAAATAGCAAAACTGCCCTTGGGTTCTTTTGTATATTTCTGGTAAGCCCTTTCTAATTCTAGGTCTGTTGCATTTCCTTAAAGGCCTTGTGAATGACCTGCAGTGATTTCTTTTCTACCTTGATACAGTCACAATGCGAGCTTCCCCTTCCTTTACTTGACCTGCACCTATACCTTCCCTGATATGAGATAGCTAATCATATCTCACTTTGCCTTGTACATAGTGATTTCATTTCTTGGTATCATAATCCCTTCCTCAATTCCTATGAAAATTTATTCAGTATTTCATTATCTTGTGTGTAATCAAAGTGACAGTACATTTGGACACTGAATGCTGAGCCACTTAAAGATGCAGTCCCTGTGTAAATGGTGGAAATACTAATTTTCTCTGAAATGTTTATTCCAAATGTTTTCTGAAACAGAGGAGTAGAATAAAAGAATTTTAGTTCCATAACGATGCAACACATAACTGAGACTGGTTACAGGAGGTCTGAAGTCAGAAGCTTCTCCTTTTCTGCAGTCTCACAGATGAGACTCCAGCCCCACTGGGGCTTTCTGCTTCTGTCACTATGCAAAGAAGCCCTGGAACTGTTTAAACAGGGAGTCTTTTTGGTTTGTTTTTCCTTTTCCAAAGATCCATGCGCTGTGAGCTTATCTCCCGTAAGAATATAAATTGATGCTATATTTTTAAAGGAAAGTGGTCATTATTATGGATTGTTTAATAATCACGGCTAAGTAGAAAACAAAAAATAGTAATAGAGAATCTGATTTGTGTCACGCA
>Ga0181612_111775_pt1 | contig 20690 bp, 19 predicted proteins | sample HoacroProtozoa21_FD_119630 | JGI IMG/M metagenome (GOLD analysis project Ga0181612, IMG submission 119630) | Hoatzin crop microbial communities from Cojedes, Venezuel. Combined Assembly of Gp0051906, Gp0051904, Gp0051908
CCGCGCTACCCTGCAACCTCAAGGACGTCCTCAAGACAGCCTGAAAACATACCCTGATTGGAATTGGGCACTTTTCTGAAAACCGGAAAAGTGCCCTCTAATTATCTGCAATGCCGTTTGTGGAGGAATGGATGCTTACTTCTTGCCAAGACGGAAAGTGAAGAATAAGGCCCCGTCCGGAGTTTTCCTGGCGGGGCCTTGAAATCAAACTTCTCTCCCTACCGGGAGTTTACCGTGATGGTGTATTCTATTATTTCCGTGGCTCCGGAAGTATACTCTACGCTAGCCGTAACGGTGTGTTTCCCGCTCTTGAAAGTTGCGTTTGCCGGATCAAAGGAATTCCCGTCGACCGACCAGGATATGCTCTTTGCCTCGTATCCGCTTGCAAGGGCCAGCGAGAATGAATAGTCCACACCCGCATAGAACGTAGAGTTCTCGCACAATATGTAGTTGAAGTCATATGGGCTCGCCACCGTTTCACTGTACATCATTCTGCGGGTCCTGCTTGAAAGGACCCCGGAGATGTTTAAGTTGGGGTAGACCCCGTCCAATTCAAGCCTTTCCCAAGAGGGAGAGTCGAGGTTGAATTTGGCGAGGTAACTGGAAGCGTCATTGGTCGTTTGGTTGTCAACAATCATCACATAGTAATCGTCTGCCCCCTCGACAGCATAAGCGAGCCTCAGGGATTGCCCCTCCTCGATGAGAACGTCGGAAGAACGGACGTTGACGGTGTTGGAATAAGGGTAGCCAACCGGATTTTCAACCTGTTTGAGGGCCACCATCTCATCACCCTTGTATACCATGGCGTATACGGCCTTGACCTCTGAGAAGTATATGTAGAACGACACGGACTCAAGGTACATTCCCACATGATCGGAAAGTTCGTCAGCATCCCATACCACGGATGCCATGACGCTGTAGGTGCCGTCGCTTTCGCTTAAGCCCTTGTTGCCGGCCAGATAGTCGCTGCCTGTGTATTTCTTAAGGGTGACGGGCAGAGACTCCCCTTCCCTTAGCATGATTATGTCGTTTGCGGTAGTACCCACGCTTACCTTCACCCCTTCATTGGTATAGAGGGTGTATCCGTCACAGGATGCCGTAACGTTGTAGGTTCCCGCAGGAACCTCCATGCTGAAAGTTCCATCCGAGGAGGATGTGCAGCTATATGACCCTGCACTTATCACCACACCCTGGAGCTTGTCCCCGTCAAGGTTCGTGACCGTTCCCGCTATGTACGTTGCAAGGGTCCTGGCCGTAAATGATGCCGTCCCTGTCGAACTGTCGAAAGAGATGTTTTCTATGCTGCACCCCGCATCGTAACCGTTCCAGGCCTCAGGGGTGACGGAAGTGACTTTCCTGAGTCCGGGGTAAGTGAAATATTCCTCACCGTTGTCGGCTGCGACAAGGAGAGTGTAGCAAGGATGGCTGGCGTAATTGTTCAGGGTGCCGTCGTTCCATCTGTATCCGGCAGCAATGCCCTCAACGTCATTTTGCGACATGTCAATATGGTAGATAAGAAGACCTTCGTTGGGAATGTATGCGTCCCACCCTTTAAGGTCCCTGCTTTCAAAAAGGAAGTACTCCCCTTCGTTGGAGCAGGCGATCACGTAGCCTTCATTGTCCCTTACGGGACCTATGGACAGAGTGCCTTCTTCAAGGGACTGGGGCCATTCCACCCAGTCAAGAAGGAACCTTTCGAAAAGGGAGAGGTAAGGTGGAGTATGCGAATTGTCGTTGTAGGATCCTGAATCCATCAGGGAGTAGGATCCCGGTGTCAGAGCATCACCATTCTCATCATAGTCAGTATCGTAAAGGTCGGGAAGGCCCAGGAAGTGGCCGAACTCATGTGTGACGACACCGATTCCGGCGAATTCTTCCCCTGAAGAGCCGGAAAGCTCCGGCATCACCTCGTAACAGGACAGGTACTTCCCGTCATAGGTCTTCCCGGCCTCATCCATTCCTGAATACCGAAGATCGTAGAAATGAGGCCATATGTAGTCGACTCCGGCGCCTGCAGCCTGACTGTATCCCGCGTACATGAACAATATGTTATCCACATAGCCGTCACCGTCGGTGTCGTATTTGGAGAAGTCCACCTGGTCGTCTATGAGGGAGACCGCCTCGAAAAGGGCCTCGAAAATGTTGACGTCGGTGTTATTGGAGTCGTTCTCATCATCCGCACCATAGTATGCGTACCCCTTGGATAGGGTCACAGGGCCGTAGATGTCAAAACTGGGGTTGTACGCCCCGTCGGAGTTGTCACTGTAATACCCCCTCACGGAGCCGTGGGAACCTGCACCGCTACCGTTTAGCAGATCGTCGAATTTGTCCACGGTAGAAGCGGAGTTGAACTTGAGGTCGCTGAACTGCATTAGGATCACCAGCATCGGAGTGTCTTCCGAAGACGCCTTGGTGCGGACAGACCTTCTTCTCTTCTTTGCATTCTCGGCGATTTGCCTGTCACGGATTTCCCTTTTCATCCTTCCATTTTCCCCAGATGTGGTAAAGGCCTTTGTGGGGATGTACCTGTAGAATCCGTCCTCCGAGAGGCTCACCGGGGAGCCGTCGATAGTGTACCAGTGATGGAATTCGTCTCCGTGCAACTTGAGCATTACGGTCGTACCGTCAGGCTGGACGTATTTCCGGACTGTGCCGCGTGCTGGAATCGCATTGGCATCTGGTGCACCCGCCAAAACGGCTGCGCCAAGGACGAGCCCCATGCCCGCCAACCTTATGTCGATTTTCCTTTTCATCTTAAGAGTCTCTCTATGGTTAGTACTTTATCAGGAATCCGGGGGACTGGGAGCCTTTCAGCCACATGCAGCCGTCCTGCTTCTTAAGGACATACACGGAGTAGGTCTTCGGCCTTGCCGTAGCGCCAGTTGAACTCTTGTCACGCATGGTAACGTCCATGCTGGAGCCCTGGGCTGCATCGGGGTCGATTCCGGAAACGGACATGTAAGTGCCCTGGGATGGATTCATGATTGTGAAAGTGAGGGTGCCGTCCTTTTCGTAGCGGCGGCTGATCTGCTGCGAAGATGAGTCGAAAATGTAATCGCTCCCTGAATAGGAGTAGATACCCACTTCACTCTTTGCCTCGAAATTGCTGTCGGTATACGCGCTTTCCCTTTTGCATGAGCCAAGCCCCACGCAGAGCAAGGCTGCGGCTAAAAGGACATGCCTGAATTTTCCCATATCTTCAATTTGGCTTGATGATTATTCTGTTTTCTATATTGGTATGAATGCAAAGTTAAGAATTAATGGCCAAATTTCGCATTCGCGCATGCATAATTATAATGTCGCGCGCATACGTATTGGCAAGCTGTAGCGCTACACAGTATCTTATCTCCCATTCATGGATGTTGCAAAAAAGGGACAGACAAGTACCGGGAGGTGCCGATCATGCATATGTGAAATCAAGAAAAGATTGAGTACCTTTGGAGAAACGAAAAACCAAATTCTGCTTTAGCAAAGAAGAAATTGATCCTTGCGGCAATTCTTGCCATCGTACCCTTTGTTTCAAAGGCTCAGAATGCACCCATCAACCTTTCGTGCCTTGCGCATGAAACAAAGTTCATCGTTGATTTCGATTACTCTAAGGGGACCCACAAGGGACTTGACGAGGTCTCCTTCGCTGAAATGGAAACCGAGTAGGAGAACATCAAGAAAGACGACTACATGAGATTCATCGAAGCGTTCAACGAGAGCCTGGAAAGCGTGGGCGTCATCGGTGTGAAAAAGGGCGAGGGCCTCTGCAAAATGGTCATAACACCCCTGTCAATCAACAAGAAGGGAAACTTCAAGGGATATGCTGACGTCTATGACAAGAACGATACCCACGTAGCCAGGATTGACGGTCTCTCGGAAAGAGGCGGAGTGTACGGCACGTTCGGGAACCTCATGGGAGACGGTCTGGAGAACCTCGGAGAAAGCCTTGGAGACAGGATCTGCGCCATAATCAAAGCCTACAGGGCGCAGTAGCCTTTGTCCCATTTCATATAAACCTGCAGGGTTCGCCCGGAAAACTTCCCCAATGCAAATGACTGCCGCAATCCTGTGATGGCAGATTCGCTCCCCTGAGGCTGGATTCCTCGGCAAAAATGACTATCTTTGATTTCACCACCAAAAACACCAGAAACTATGATTGATGAGATTCTACAGTACAACCGGCAGTTTGTCGAATCAAAGGAGTATGAGAAGTACATCGCAGGAGCACGCCCCAAAAAGAAGCTTGCGGTGCTCAGCTGCATGGACACGCGCCTTACCGAGCTGCTTCCAAAGGCCCTCGGCCTTCGAAACGGAGACGCCAAGATTATAAAGAATGCAGGAGGGGTGATTACAGGGCCTTTCGACTCTTCCATCCGCTCCATCCTTGTCGCGATCTACGAACTTGGCGTCGAGGAGATCATGGTGGTCCACCACACCGACTGCGGAGCAGGAAAGATGACTTTCAAGGATTTCGAGCCGGAGATGCTTGAAAGGGGCATTGAAGAGAAGACGCTAAAGACCATAAAGGCCTGCGGATACGACCTCGAGCAGTGGCTCGAGGGATTCCATGACACCGAAGCTTCGGTAAAAAGGACGGTAGAGGCCATAAGGGAGCATCCCCTTGTTCCAAAGGATGTCGTAGTGAGGGGGTTCATAATGGATTCCGTGACCGGAGGAGTCGAAGAGATTGAATGTCCGTAGGAAGGCTCACCCCCTTATTTCCATAAGCATATCTGCCAGAAAAGTCCCATGGGGCCTGGCAGATTTTTTCATGAATGCGCAGCGGGCAGATAGCCCCAGCCTGTCATTGCAATCCATCCAATACTCCTATCCCGCCACCTTCCCACATGGGCGCTCTCCCCTGCGTCCTCTTCCAAAGAGAGTCTGGATTGCGATGATTGCAAAAGTGATTCCCTCGGATATTGCAAGGGCAGCCCATATCGCTCTTGCCCCGAAAGCGTAGGGAAGAAGGAACGCCATGGGAACGAACAGCACTCCCCTCAGGATCGAGAAGACGGTTGACCTGGAAACCTGCTCCGTGCTCTGCCAGTATCCTATTATGGACAGGTTGCACACGAAGAACAGAAACGCAAGGGAGAACAGCGGAAACCCGTCCACGGCTATTTTTGCGGCGTTCTCCTCGAGTGGAAGAAACAGTCCCACAAGGACCTTTGGCACAAGCGTGAACGCAAGGGTCGCGACAAGACCGCATCCAATGGCATAGCGAAGAGACACCCTTAGGCCCTCCCTTACCCTGTCCCACCTGGAAAGGCCGTAGTTGTAGCTTATCACCGGCTGGGCGCTCTGGGCTATGGAGTTCCCGATCATGAAAACAAAGGGAAGGTAGTAGCATGCAATGCCGAAGGCGCCTACTCCGTCGTCCCCCAGGTATTTCATGAAAACGAGGTTCCCAACATACATGAGTGTCGCCATCACAAGCTCGCCAAGCAGCGCCGTAGAGCCGATCGCCCCCTGGCGGGAAATGCTATGGAGAAACAGTCCGACCCTGGAGCAGGAGAACTTGAGCCTTGCAAGCCTCAGGCTCCTTGCCTTGAAAATAAGGTATGATACCTGGATCGCAGCCCCGGCAAAGCAGCTGATGGACGAAGCCACGGCAGCGCCAAACACACCCATCCCCAAAGGGAATATGAAGATATAGTCCAGAACGACGTTGACAAGGGCCGAGAGTATGCTCGCTATCATCGCAAGCTTCGGAGCTCCGTCAAGCCTTACAAGAAATGAAGTCTGGATGATTAGCACGTCAAAGAGAATTCCAGGGGAATACCCTATCAGATAATCGCTTACCATTGGGGCAAGGGTATCCGATGCCCCCAGCAGCCTGGCAAACGGGCCTGACGCAAAGACAATCGCACAGATAAGGGCAAGCGAGAACGCAAGGCCGGCCAGAACTGACTGCGATGCCGCGTTCCTGGCCATCCCTTCCTTCCCCTTTGCCAGACATACGGAAGCCATTACGCTGCAACCGGTACCAAGCATCAGGGCGACCCCGGACACTATCATGAAAAACGGTGTGCAGATGTTGATTGCCGCTATTCCGTCGCTACCGACTCCGTGGCCGACGAAGATTCCGTCAATGACAGTGACGGCTGACACGCTGAGCATTCCCAGCACTGTGGGGTAGAAGATGTTCCTAAACAGAGTGCGAACACTCCAGGATCCGAGGGCTTCAGATGTAAGTTCCATGACTGACTATCTATTTATACAATTTACGCGGACAATATGATTGGTTCCACCCAGCCATCTTGTCCGGCGCAATCGTCGCCCTCCGATGAGGATTACAAAACTTCCTTGTCTCGCTTTCGGGGCGCAAAGTTGGGTCAAAGTATTGGACTATGCAAACAAATCTGAACTTTTATCGTTTTATCCGGCAAGAAAATCCTTCCGCACTCATAATTGCATATGATTCAAATGCAAAGGAAAGACAGGCTCTGCAAATATAATGGCATATTCATATCTGGGTTCCCTAAAAAAGACGCACCCCTAACCTTTCAGCCAGTAATGCTTTTCAAGGGAATACAGAGGGACAAGGGGAAGAAGGATCGGAGTCTTTTTCACATACTCACGGTACTCGGGATTGTCCCCATAGGAGGAGTTCTGCTTTATCTCAAGGCGCCTGGTCCCGCTGAACATCACATACGCAATTCCCATGTAGCCGACAAGTGCTATCACCCATTCAATAGCCCTCGCCCCGATACCGAACATTGTCACGAAGCACCCTGTCCAGAAAACCAGCTCTCCAAGATAGTTCGGACACCTTACAATCCTATATAGGCCGGTATCGACGAACCTGTGGGGATTCTTTTTCTTGGCTGCGCTCTTCTGCGCATCTGCGGCGGACTCAAGGCATAGGCCTGCAATCATGAGGGCTATCCCGATCCAGGCGCTGACATCACTTGCCACGGCGCCAGAAGCAATGCGCTCAAGCCTGAATGCGGCAGGACTCGCCTGGGCGAGATAGAGCATCGCGCATGAAATCCATATCATAAGAGACACTCTGAATGGGCGCCTTGGAGAGGAAGAGACTCCCGTCATGACCGCCTTGTTATAGGAAGCGCTTTTAAGCTGACGCACCAAAAGGAAACTGAACAGCCTCACTCCGTACAGGAACAGCAATAAGCATATGATTCCGCCTGGGAGCGTCATCCCTCCATGGAACATGACTGCATCAGATACCGCCTGCAATGCTATGGCAAGGCCGTAGCCGAGGGAGATGAAGTATATGAAGTTCAACCAGCCCAGCGAGCATCCCGCAAGGGATACGGCAAAAAGGACCAGCAGGATTGTTCCAAGAGAGAGGTTTGCCATAGTGTCAATTCCGGAGCATTTGAGATCCGCCCACAAAGAAAAAGCATTTTTTCAAGAAAGACAAATCTGCCACTTTTAGCTATAAGTCCTTTCCTTTTACTTAATGATCTAATACCTGCAACGGATTTTCCAACTCATCAACCAACCTATCTACCATCGTACAAGGCCGATGTTCCTTATAATCATGTCCTTTATACGATGCGCGCAAACGAGCAGCCGATTTCTTTGCCAGGTCCTCATTACCTATATCCTGAAGAACTTGGTAGAAATTCGGATCGTTTTTCTTATAGTTGAAATCAACATATCCAGGGTATCGTCGAATCAGATTATTAAGCTTCACGATGTATTCATTGCGGTCAATAGCAGTATCCAAAAACTCAAAATGAAGATAGTACCATAACTCAAAGGCTTCATTCGACCATGCAGCACAAATATTCATTCTTTCGGCTAGATCTATGGCTTCATTGAAACGTGGAAAGCTGTCTCTATCAAATACAGCCCATACCCTGTCAAATGGCAATTCATGACTACGTTCCAGTTCTTTTCTGCGTTTACCCGTCCACTCTACCAAAGAACAGGTATTCATTCCCTTCCCATCGATATCCGCCTCAATTACATCGGAATATCGGCTATTCTTAATGAGCGCCTTGAAATAATTAGGCTCAGTCTTACTCCCTTCGCATACTATCAAGAATCTTACAACCTTGGACCTTGTTGCCATTTTTCGCCCTGACTCAGCCTTTGATTTCTTAAGTTTTTCCAAGGCCCTTGCCTTCTCCTTGCTCTTCGAAGCCATAAACACCTATTTCATAAATGGTATTGCCCCATATCTGCCATTAATATAATCTCTCTCTATGCTGCGGTCATTACGCACCTTGACTCCGTTCTCATCCTTGAATTCCACAAGAGAATAGATGTCCGTACTCTCCGTATCATCTTTTTCAGTAAACCAAACCATGTCGCGTCGAAGAATGGAAAGATTGAGAAGATGAGTATCGTGGGTCGCAAATATAAGCTGCGCTCCAAGAGGATTTGATTCCTTGTTGGTAAATAGCTTGACAATACTGATTGTTAATAAAGGGTGCAGCTTTGCTTCCAATTCATCAACAAGGAGAATCTTTCCGCTATTCAATGTATCGAAGATGGGGCCTGACATCTCAATTATCTTCTTTGTCCCTTCAGATTCCTTATCTTCTTTTGAGAAAGTCCTTTGCTTGATGACAGATCCATCATCGCCATAGACATTGTGACGTGTCAAGGTTTCCATCACAATTTCATCAATAGGTCTCAGGTTTGCATCTAAATAAAGATGGTTCCTATGTGAAGGATTGTCTACACGCTTCCTCTCAGAAATTATTATGTCATTGAACCCAAGCTGTACATGATGGAAGAATTCCATGGCCTGTTCATATCCTTTGCCCTTGTCCTTCAGCATTTCCATGGTAAATCCTTCATATCCGTCCAGAGTCAGCCCCTGGAGATAGGCACATTCACGGAACCAATTCAGAAGCATTTTGGACTTCTCCCCTTTCATCTGGGCGACCAGAGATATGAACAGTCTGTTATTCTCAGTGGAATCCTCCTTGCCGATACCTTCAGGGAAGCGTTTCTTTGAAATGTCAAAATCCGAATCAACCCTGGCAAAGAGATTGTATTCCCTCTGTCCGCACAGCTTCTCGAACAGCCACTCCTTTTGTATTGCATTTCTATCATACTCAAAGCCATAACGGTAGGATGCATCTCCCAGAGTAAAATACACTTCGAACATTGTGGGCTCGCCATCGGAATGGGTATCGAGCTCAAAAGGTTCGTACATCAACTTGTCTCCCGGGTTCAATTTCACTGAATCAAGAACCATATGGCGCATTCTCCTGAATGCAAGCAGCACGTTGGACTTGCCACTCGAGTTTGCGCCATAGAATACTGCAACGGGTAGCAGTCTCTGCCCTGCGCTTTCGTAGAGAGACCCCGAAAGCTCCTTTATCGGAGCAGCCTCCATGCTAAATGAACGTTCGTCCCGTATAGAGCGAAAATTTCTGAACTTGAAATTGATAAGCATCTGATTGTGTCTTGCGGTTAAGAAGCCTGTTTGTTTCTAGTATACTAGCAAAGATATGTATTTTTTGTTTATTGGTGCAATATTTTACGATTTTTTCTCATAAAACACCTACGATATAACACAAATCTAAAAAAATATATTCTATCCATAAGTGTTCATTACTTGATTCGCATCTTCCCATGGCCTCTATTCCGGGAAAAACCTTAATTTTGCAAAAGGCGACCCTGGCGTGCGGAGAAATTCAACCTTAAGGATCAGCTTTCCATTTGAGAAGATTCGGACAAGCACCGTTTTTGCAAATAGGATATTCGCCAGATTCATTCCTGGGACCGCACGATTGACGGTCCTTTGAATGACAAATTTTCATACCGGTAAATATGGAAGAGAAGAAAAAGAAACTTTATCCGATGACATTCGCTCCCACCAGCGAGGAGTTCTCCTGGGGAAGCGAAACGCTTCTATGCGCCGACCTTGGATATGCCGACTCCGTGATCGAGAACGGATTCCTTTCGGAAAGCTCGCTTTCCGATGCAATGGAGACCTACCTTGAGAGGGTCGTCGGAGACAACGTATACGAGTTCTACGGAAGGCAGTTCCCCGTCCTTGCCAGGGTGCTCACCACAAAGGCGAGGACTCCGCTGTGGGCCTGCCCCGATGACGAGATAGCATCCCAGAGATGGGATTCCCTTGGAAAGGAGAAGATATGGTACATAGCCAAGGCCGAGAAGGGAGCCAAGGTAGCCATAGGCCTAAGGCGCGAGATGGACGCTTCGGAGTTCTACCAAAGGTGCGTTGACGGATCCATAGGAGCCCTGCTCGAACCCTACGCTGCAAACGAAGGCGACTTCTTCACGATTCCTCCCGGAGTTGTGCACTGTGCCAGCGCAGGCCTTCAGATTGTCGAGATCTCCGAGGCTTCGGCCCTTGACTTCATAATCGCAAAGTGGGATGGAGAAGAGCCCGAGGAAGAGTTCGGAGTGGTTGACGCCCTGGACTGGGTAAGGCTCCAGGCAGGAGTGCCTGAAAAGGAAGATGAGAATTGCACCTGCCACGACCATCACCATGAGCACGGCCACGGCCACGGCCACGAGATTGAGAAGATTACGGAGACTATCACAGAGGAGGACTTCCCCTTCAACCTTACGAAGGTGAACCTCACGGATCCACTTCACATCTACACCGAGAAATTCGCATCCTTCCTTCTGTACACCTGCACGAAGGGAAGCGCCAGCATACAGGTTCCATCCGAGGGAGATGCCGGAAAGGGCATGGAGACATACTCCCTTCCCAGCGGAAGGAGCATCCTTGTTCCCGCCGAGTGCCCGGACTTTTTCCTGGTTCCGATGGAAAACGGAACTACCCTGCTCGAGGTAAGCGTGACTCCGTATGACAGGGCTGACGAATACATCGACCCCTCTGCAGAAAGCCACCTGCCCGGAGAGGATGACGACGACTTTGACGACGAAGAAGAATGCTCCTGCGGACACCACCATCACCACGAAGATGGAGAGTGCTCCTGCGGACACCATCATCATCACGATGAAGATGGGCAGTGCTCATGCGGACATCATCACCACCACGACGAATAACCCACAAACCATATTTTGCCATGGCAGATTCAGTCAGGATAGACAAGTTCCTGTGGGCCATCAGAGTATACAAGACCCGCAGTGAAGCCACCGAGGCTTGCAACGGAAACAAGGTGAAGATAGACGGCGTCCCCGCCAAGCCTTCGCGTCCCGTGAAGATCGGTCAGAAGGTCGAAGTCAGAAAAGGGGCAGTGCTTTTCACATACAAGGTGAAGGCCCTTTTGGAGAACAGGGTCGGAGCGAAGCTGGTGGACTCCTATGCGGAGAACCTCACCCCGGAGGAGGAGCTGCGAAAGCTCCACGCCCCGACAGAGACATTCTTCGTCAGGAGGGACCGCGGAGCCGGACGTCCCACAAAGAAGGACAGAAGGGAGATGCAGGAGGTCTGGGACACCGTGGATTTCGAGCACATACCCGAGGGGTTCCAGGACTTCGGTGACGACTCCGAAGATGACGAGGAGGACTACGGCTAGGCGGATAAGGCGCCTATGCATTCACTGACGAAAAAAGGGAGGCCGCAAAAAGCCTCCCCTTCTTCTTTTCTAGTGAATGACTACTTTGAGAAGTATCTCTTCAGCAATCCGTAGAATCCGGCTCCGTGACGGGCCTCGTCCTTTGCCATCTCATGTACGGTGTCATGGACTGCGTCATAGCCAAGCTCCTTCGCCCTCTTTGCTATTGCAAGCTTGCCCTCGCATGCTCCGGCCTCGGCCTCGTACCTCTTCTGAAGGTTTGTCTTGGTGTCCCATACAACCTCGCCAAGAAGCTCCGCGAATTTTGCAGCGTGCTCGGCCTCCTCGAAGGCGTACCTTCTGAAAGCCTCGGCGATTTCGGGATATCCCTCCCTCTCGGCCTGGCGGCTCATCGCAAGGTACATTCCGACCTCGCTGCATTCGCCTGCGAAATGCTCCCTGAGTCCCTGGAGAACCTCGGGGTCCTCTACCTTTCCGTCACCGATGTGGTGCTCGCAAGCCCACTGGGGTTTGCCACCGTCATCCTTGATCTCAACAAACTTCTCGGGGCCTACGTGGCATACCGGACACTCTGCGGGAGGGTTCTCACCTTCGTAGACATACCCGCAAACCATGCATCTGAATCTCTTTTTCATATCCTTTTAAATTGTTGTTTGGGTGTTTCTAAATCGTTACAAATATAATTGGAATTCTTCAAAATTACAACAATCCGGAGCCTTCAAGGCTACATTTTGAGAAATTCCTTCATCGAGGCGACATCATCCCTGGGGAATGACTTCTGCTCCCCGGATGAAAGGTTCTTTATGTTCACCTTCCCCGATGCGGCCTCCTCGCTTCCAAGGATGGATATGAACGGGATGTCCTTTTTGGATGCGTAGTCAAACTGCTTCTTCAGCTTTCCGCTATCGGGATACACTTCGCAGGATACTCCAGCCTCCCTGAGGCTCCTGGCAACCGGGATGACATATGGGAGCACTTCCCTGTCCATGTTGGCAAAAAGAAGGGTCGTGGCCCTCTGGAGGTTCTCCGGAAACTTTCCAAGCCCCAGGAGCACATCGTATATCCTGTCCGCACCGAAGGAGATTCCTACACCCGAGAGGTTCGGAAGGCCGAATATTCCCGTCAGGTTGTCGTAGCGACCGCCTCCGCAGATGCTTCCTATCTCATAGTCCAGGGCCTTCACCTCGAATATCGCCCCGGTGTAGTAGTTGAGCCCGCGTGCAAGGGAGATGTCTATCTCCACCTCGTTTGAAAGGGATGCCGCATCAAGAAGGGAGAACAGTTCGGATAGTTCATCCAGGCCCTTCAGACCATCCTCCGAGCGAATGCCGAGGGCTCCGCCGCCCTCCATGAGGGAGCGCATGAAGGAAAGCTTCTCATCCCTTGTCCCTTTGAGGGTGAGCACGGGAGAGAGCACGTCTATGCTCTCCTGCGTCAGCCCCCTTGAAAGCATCTCCTGGCATACGGCCTCAAGGCCTATCTTGTCAATCTTGTCGATTGCCACTGTCATGTCGACGACCTTGTCGGGAACCCCGCAGACCTGGGCAAGGCCAGAGAGGACCTTCCTGTTGTTTATCTTGACGAGCACCCGCACGCCAAGGAGCGAGAAGACCCTGTCCACGATCTGCACAAGCTCCACCTCGTTCATCAGAGAGCGGCTTCCGATAACATCAGCGTCACACTGGTAGAATTCCCTGTAGCGTCCCTTCTGTGGCCTGTCGGCTCTCCATACGGGCTGCACCTGGCATCTTCTCCAGGGGAAGGTGAGCTCGCCCTGGTGCTGCACCACGTACCTTGCAAACGGGACCGTAAGGTCGTAGCGGAGTCCCTTTTCGCACACGGCCTTCGTAAGCGCCGCGCTATCGAGAGAACCGTCCTCCCTGCGGACCGCATCCGGGTCCACGGAAGAGAAGGCGTCGCCGGAGTTCAGCACCCTGAAAAGGAGCTTGTCCCCTTCATCGCCGTATTTTCCAAGAAGCGTGGATAGGTTCTCCATCGCCGGAGTCTCTATCTGGGAGTAGCCGTACAGGGCGAACACTCCCTTTATCGTATCGAATATGTAGTTGCGACGGGCCATTTCAACGGGGCCGAAGTCGCGCGTCCCCCTTGGGATCGAAGGTTTTGAAGCCATGCTATTTCACAATTATTTCATAAGGCATCCTTGCGTAGAAACGCTCGGAGCAGGCAAAGTCCCAGTCCTTGAAGGCAGCCTCCACGTATCCGAAAGGATCGGCCTTTGTCTTCCTTCCCCTTAGGGCGGCCTTTATGGTATTGTAGTCGTCCTCTTCCATTCCAACCATGCTCAGGATGGACTTCATTGGATCGACCGAAGGGTAGCCGACCACTCTCCAGTGCGCGAGGGTAGGGTCTCCGCAGAAGGAGGCCGCGTAGCTTACGGCGTCCCTCAGGGTTCCGATCTCATCGACAAGCCCGAGCCTCAGGGCGTCGGTCCCGGACCATACCCTTCCCTGGGCGATGGAATCGACAAACGCCTTGTCAAGCTTTCGCCCGTCCGCAACCAGGGATACGAACGAATCGTATATGTCCTCGACGCTCTTCTGCATGTAGGCGGTCTCCGACTCTGAAAGAGGCCTGGTCAGGGAGTACATGTCAGAGTGGGGGCTGGATCCCGCTGAGTATACCCCTACGTGGGCCACGTCGCTTGCAGTCTTGCTGAAATCCGGAATCATGCTGAACACGCCGATGGAACCGGTCAGGGTTGTCGCGTCAGAGAAGATCTTGTCGCAGCTAGAGGAGATCCAGTATCCGCCAGAAGCGGCGTAGTCTCCGTAGGATGCGATTACTGGCTTCTCCTTCTTCAGGGCGTCAAGGGCCCTTCTTATCTTGTCGGATGCGGTTACGCTTCCGCCGGGGGATGCGACCCTCAGGACAACGGCCTTTACATCATCGTCGTCCCTGAGGTCCTCCAGAATCTCGGCATAGGTGTCTCCGCTTACCATGGGCGAAGTGGAGAATCCGGATGGCTGGCCTTCCACTATCTGGCCATCAGCGTATACGACAGCTATCTTCTGCTTTATTTTCTTGTCAGGCTTTATGCGAAGGGAGACATACTTGTCAAAGGGCATGAGCCTCACATCCTTGAATGATGACTTTCCTGCCATTACCTTCAGGCGGTCCTTGAGGGCGTCCCTGCTTACAAGGGAGTCGACAAGTCCATGGGAAAGCATGTCGGAGGCGTTGTTAAGGGCCAGGGAATCGACAAGGGAGGAGATGTACTCGGGAGTCTTTCCCCTGCTCTCGGCCATCGGTGCGGCAAGGGAGTTCCACAGAGATGAAATCATCTCCCTGTACTGCTCCTTGTTCTCTTCGCTCGGAGTGGAGCGGATGTACATCTCCCCTGCGCTCTTGTACTTTCCGTGACGGATGAGCTGCACGTTCACACCGAACTTGTCCAGAAGGTCTTTGAGGAAGAACATCTGGGTTCCGACGCCGGTTATCATGGAGCCGCCGCCACGGATGTCGCCCATGTACACCTTGTCGGCTACGCTGGCAAGGTAGTAGCTTCCGGTAGTGGGGCTCTCAATGTAGGATATGATGGGCTTTCCGCTCTCATGGAACTTCTGGAGGGCTTTCCTCAGTTCCTCGAGGTGGGCCATTCCGGCAGAGGCGTTGTCTGTCTTGAGGTATATGCACCTGACATCGGGATCGGCTGCAGCAGCGTCAAGGGCGCGGACTGCGTCGTAGATTCCGACGGGAGCCGCCATGCTTCCTCCGCTGAGAAGGGAGCTTACCATGTCACCGCCCTGCTCCTGGAGCACCAGGGAGGACATGTCGATCTTGAGGATTGCGTCCCTCGGCATTACGACATCGCCGGTCTTGCTGTCGGAGCCGGCCGCAAGGCCGATTATCATGCTGACCCACATGATGGTCTTGATTACGCCATAGATAATGAAAGCCACTATGACGGCAAGAACTGTTTTCCAGAATCCTTTCATATTGAATTTGTTTTTTATGCCTTTTTATTTTGCTGAAAGTGCCCTCGTCACCATGATGGCATTCCCGTACAAATTTCAAATTTACGCATTTTTGACGGATTGGCAGTCCATCTACCGCACGAACATTATGCACACGGGCCTGTCAAGGGGGATGTCACTTCCCGTGGGGGTGAGAAGGCCCGTCTTTTCATCCCTGGAGAACACCTGTACCACTCCGCTGTCCCTGCAGGAGGCAAGGAGGAACTTCCCGTTGGGGGTTATTGCAATATTGCGAGGATGAGCACCAGTCCTTTCGTATCCCGCCCATTCGAGGGTCCCCTTCCCCTCAAGAATGCGGAATATCGCAATCCCGTCATTTGCAAGGCGTACGCTTGCATAGAGGAACTTCCCATCCGGTGAGATGCGGATATCTGCGCTACCGCGCGAGGAAAGGGAGTCGGCCGTGACGCTCTGGATCACTTCCCCGCTACCGGAAAGCACCGATACCTTTCCCGACAGTTCACCTATTACGTAAATTTTCCCATCATGGGTGAGGATGTGCCTTGGCCCGAAGTCCTTTTCAAGGGGGAATGTCCTTTTTGATAGAGTATCGGGGACCTTTCCGTCAAAATCAAGGCAGAGGATCCTGTCCGCACTGAAATCAGAGCAAAGAAGCCTCCCGTCCGAAAGGTATGCGCAGTGCATGTGTGGAGCATTCTGCCTGAGGGAGTCGGGGCCGCCTGTGCCACCCTTTATGGACAGGACAGATTCCTTGAGGCTCCAGGGCTTAGCATCCGGATCATCATTCCCGGCTATCGGGAATATGTCAACCGTTCCGCCGGAGTAGTTTGCACAGGCGAGCGTACCGCCCAGGACCGATATGTGGCATGGATCCGCTCCGCTTGTGCTCTGCGCCCCAAGTGAAGTGAACTCCCCGTCCAATGCCTTGAAGATGAAGGCATGCACGCTTCCCTCGGCCTTTTCGCTTACGCAATAGATGGCCATTTTTCCAGATGCCGGAGTCTTTCCTTGGGCTGCATCCGCCTGCGAGCCTATAGGCACGACAGCAAGATAGCTAGGGTTTTCCACCTCCGCCATGGCGTACGAATAAGGAGCCTCGGAGTAGGGATCCTCCCCTTCCACGGGACACACCACCCCGGAGTTCTGGTCAAACCTGTAGGCGTACAGTCCCCTGCTGGATCCTTCCGTATATGTTCCAAGGAACATAGTGATAATGTCGGGAGATCCTTTCTGTGAAGAAGAGCACGACAGAAGCGGCAGGAAAGCTATTGCCAGTGCAAGAGGAATGGTCTTTTTCATATTCATGGCATGGATAATTTGCGCTGTCCATCCTTGGGTATCCTTTTAAGATACGTTATTGACGAAGGCCCCTCGTTGAAAAGAAGATCCATTACGGAGAGGTCCCCCTTGAACCCGTACTTCGGGGAGAACACCTGGAAGTACTCCCTGTCAAGTCCGAGGTCGGCAAGTATGCTGTTGGGCCGTTTTGGATGAATGACGTACCTAAGGTCATCCGCATCTCCATCTGTAGGCGGGACCCACGATTCAGTAGGGATTATCTCGGCGCGCACTCCGGTCTTTTCCATGAAAAATCGGATTATCGAAAGGTTGAGGTCCCAGAGCCGTTCCGGCCTTCTGTCAAGTATGGCGTAGAGCTCGTCCCTGTAGTAGTCGAAGAAGGCGGATGTATGATATGCTGAGTCTATGGCCCTTTTTGTGCGAAGCAGCCACTGCACAGAATAGTCCACCCTGATTTCTGAAATGCCCTTGCTCCCGTCGTGCACAATGGGGAACACCAGGTCTTCCACACCGGAGGATGAGTATATCCTGCAGCGGTTGCGGTAGGTCTGCTTCAGGTACGACTCGCAGGCCTCAAGCCTCACCCGTGACGGAAAAACCCCGTCTTTCGACAGGGTGAACTCCTTTGCCAGTGCGGCAAACCACGATACGGGGGGAAAGTATGCCGTCGATAGAAGCACCTTCTATTCGATGACCCCTACCGAGTCCTTGGTTCCGATGGGCACCGGACGGACTATTCCCCGCTTGGAGGTCTTGATGAACTCCAGGATGGTGTCCCTCTCCTCGCTCTGGGGGAATCCCGCCTCTATCTTGGCAAGGCCGTCGGATATGCCGTAACCCTGGTAGTAGAGGGTGTCGTATATGTCCTTTATCGTGCGGATGGATTCGGATGAGAATCCCCTTCTGCGAAGGCCCACGATGTTGACTCCGCAGTAGCAGATCGGATCCCTTCCGCAGAGGATGTAGGGAGGTATGTCCTTGTTGATCTTGGACACTCCGCCTACCATGGCATGGCAGCCTATGCGGCTGAACTGGTGGGCCTTGGCACCTCCGCCAAGGATCGCCCAGTCGTCGACGTCGGTCTCTCCGGCAACGCCCACGAAGCTGACGAGGATCACATGGTTTCCGATGTTGCAGTCATGCGCGATGTGCACATATGACATTATGAGGGTGTCGCTTCCGACCCTTGTTACGGCCTTTCCGCTAGCCTTGGTTCCACGGTTTATGGTGGCGCACTCGCGGATGGTGACCCTGTCGCCGATCTCGACCCATGACTCCTCGCCTTCGAACTTGAGGTCCTGGGGGATGGCTCCGACAACTGCTCCGGGGAAGACTTCGCAGTCGTTTCCCATCTTCACGTTCTTGAATATAACTGCGTGTGGCTGAATCTTGCAACCGTCTCCGAGGGTGACGTTCTCGTCAATGAAGGCGAAAGGTCCGATCGTGACGTTGTCCCCGAGGACGGCCTTGGGGCTGACAATAGCTGTAGGATGGATGTTATTCATTTACGCTTTCTGTTTTATCTGTTTTCAAAAGACTCTCCCTGAACTTCCTGGTAAGGTGAGAGTTTATGGTGTGTCCGGGCTTGTATGCGGTGACCTTCGCTGAAATGAACCCTCCGCAAAGACGTATGTCGCCGATGAGGTCGAGCAGCTTGTGGCGTCCGCACTCGTCCGGGAAATGAAGCTCCACATTCGAGAGGTATCCCTTCTCGACCTTGAGGGAATGCTTTCCCAGGGCCTTGGCCATGGCATCCACCTGTGACTGCTCCACGGTCCTTTCGACAATCACAATGGCGTTGTCAAGGTCGCCGCCCTTTATGAGGTTGTTCTTTACAAGGAACTCTATCTCGTGGAAGAACACAAACGTGCGGCACGGAGCTATCTGGGCCGAGTAGTCGTCCCCTTCCTTGAATGACGCCTCCTGCACTCCGAGCACATCGGATGAGAAGTCAATCCTGGAGCATGCGCTGAAGGAGTCCGCAGGCTCCATTCTAACGAAAGCTCCGCTCTCCGGGTCACTTGCCTCGATTGGAGAGTCAAGGCGTATGTACCTCCTGTCCCTTCCCTGCTCCTTCACACCTGCATGCGAGAAAGCCTCGGCATAGAGACGGGCGCTCCCGTCAAGGATGGGGACCTCCTTGCTGTCGATCTCCACTATGGCGTTGTCGATGCCCATGCCCGTGAGGGCCGACATCAGATGCTCTATAGTATGGATTTCCGCACCCTCCCTTGAAATGGTGGTGCTTCTGGAAGTATCGGATATGTTCTCTGCAAGCGCGCGAATCTCGCATCCGCCCATGTCGGTCCTCCTGAAAAGGACTCCGGTGTCCTCCCTGGCGGGCAGCACGTCCATGTGGGAGTAAACTCCCGTATGAAGGCCTATTCCCTCGAAATGGCAGGGGGCGGACAGTGTTCTTTGTTTCATAGCCTGCAAAGATAGCAAAAAATCTCTAACTTACATTCCGTTACGCTTGAAGACTGCGTACGAGCGCATGTAGTTCTTCGAATCGATGGCAGGAGAGCCGAGAAGGACCTCCCCGCTCTTCTTCACGTTGCCTATCACTCCGGCCTGGGCCGCGATTGTCGTATTGTCCGCTATGGTTATGTGCCCGACGATGCCGACCTGGCCGCCTATTATGCAGTTCTTCCCGATCTTGGCGCTCCCGGCTATTCCGACCTGGGCCGCCATCACGGTGTTGTCCCCTATCTGCACGTTATGGGCTATCTGGCAGAGGTTGTCTATCTTGACACCCTTTCCAAGGATGGTGGACTCCATCTCGGCGCGGTCTATCGTGGTGTTGGCACCTATCTCGCAGTTGTCTCCGATGATTACGTTTCCGAGGTGCTCGATCTTTTCCCAGGTGCCGTCGCTCTGGGGGACGTTCCCGAAACCGTCGGAGCCGATCACAGCGTTGGCGTGGATTATCACGTTGTCGCCTATGACCATTCCTGGATAGATGCGCACACCCGGATAGATTATGCACTTCTTCCCTATCTTCGTGCCTTCGCCTATGTAGACGTTCTCATATATCTTGGTGTAATCGCCTATCCTGACCTTCTTTCCTATGAATGCGAAGTCTCCGACGTATACCTTGGAGCCTATCTTCGAAGATAAGGCTATCTCGCTTCTCGATCCGCGGTAGCGCCTGTAGGACTTCTTCTGCTCGGAGGCGTATTTGAGAAGCTTTGCGACGGCGTCGTAGGCATTGTCAACCCTTATCATTGTGGGAGTGACCTTCTCCTTTGGAGTGAAGTCCTTGTTTACCAGAAGGATGCTGGCCCCGCTAGTGTAAACATAGTGCTCGTACTTGGGATTTGCGAAAAAGCAGATGTCACCGCTCTTTCCGTTCTCGATCTTCGCGAAACTCGTAGCCACTGCATCGGGATTCCCGTCAACAGTGCCTCCAAGTACCTTCGCCAGCTGCCTTGCCGTGTATTCCATGTTTGATTTTCTTTTCTGCCTGCACCTAATTAGCTATGAGGATTGCTTCCCCGAAAATTGCTACAAAAATATTACAAAATGCATTCCTATGCAAAAATATTGAAGGAATTGGGGATTTGCCGCGTACCAAGTATCACAATTAACGGGCCAAAGAGCAAATGCGCCAAACCTATCAATGGAAATGCGCCAAACCTGTCAATGAAAACACGCCAAGTCTATCAATGGGAAAATGAGAAAACCTAATCATTGGCGAAAAAACATTTTGAGGAAAACGGTATTTTGAGTGAAAAACATTTTGAGGAAACAAGCTTTTTAGCCTGAAAACATTTTGAGAACTCACCATTTAGCAAAAGTTATACAATTGATATTATGGCAGATATAAATTTCAAACGCAAAATCTACGATTCTGAACTAAAGTCAACTACCCACTCCCTAAAGGGTGTGGGCTTGTAACTGTCCAGTAGTCAAAACGACCGAAGGTCTCCTACCTTTTTTACGGACCGTCAGTCCGCTGACGTTACATCGTGGGACGGTTGACATGCGCCCCTTACGGAAG
>Ga0181612_108190_pt1 | contig 20688 bp, 15 predicted proteins | sample HoacroProtozoa21_FD_119630 | JGI IMG/M metagenome (GOLD analysis project Ga0181612, IMG submission 119630) | Hoatzin crop microbial communities from Cojedes, Venezuel. Combined Assembly of Gp0051906, Gp0051904, Gp0051908
GGTGACCCTGCTTCGGCAGGAGGGTTGGACTGGGTGACCCACAGAGGTCCCTTCCAACCCCTACTATTCTGTGTGATTCTGTGTGATTCTGTGTCCTTGTAGCTGCAGAACTGAAAAGTGATGTTCTCCAGCATTCATTACCAAATTCAGAATTCTACAATTACTGAGTTCGCTATTCCAAGAACATTTTGTCTGATTTTGAAAGCTTCAAAAACCCTTTTTTTTTTAAATACAGATTTCTCTCCATGCTGTTGTCAAGCCACAAACCAAGCCTTCTCTCGCACGAGAAAATCGAGCCTCTGCCACGGCACAGCTCCTCTCTCACACGCTGCACTGGGACTGTCATCCCCCTGTGCCACGACACACACGGCATCGTCTCAACACGCAGCGCAAGGCAGGGCAAGAGAGAGCACCCCTGTGGTATAACGCTAACAAATTACAAACAAAAGCTAATTTATTTGTTTTTCTTTTGACCCAACACCACTTTGGTCATGGCCTGATGAGACTTCACTCAGAAGTAGGCAGAGTCATTTCTCCATCTACAATGAACCACGAGGAATTCGGGAGCAGAACATAGGAATCGGATTCCGTATCCACCCGTGTGTTCACCAAGCAACGCGCAGCCACAGCCCCAGTTGTTGCTCAAGCATCCTTTAGGGAAATTCATGAATTCCTTAATGTATGACTAAACAGAAGCCAACACCATTTGATAAACTGGCTAGACACGGAAGAAAATATTTAAAAATGGTACTTTCAAAGCTAGTGCTGGGATACAGCATGAATCCAGATCTCTGCCTGATGAATCACCGTGCCTTTTTTTTTTTTTTTTTAAAGTAAAACCTGGGTATAAGATAATTGCAAATGAAGGAAATGCTGAACTCCCGCTGTTAAAGTAACAGCATCTACTCTAAATCAGAAGAGAAAGTCTAAATGTGCAAATGAAGAGGGGGAAAAAAAGCGAAGCAAGCAGGTGACAGGAAAGAATGCAAAGGAAAATTAAACTAAACCAAGACTGATCTGAGGAAGTCCTTCCAATGAAAGGAAAAAATAAAGTAATCTCCTCATCGCAGATATGACTCCGTGCACACTGAAAAAGCAACAATGACTGAAAGAAGCAGGGAAATTGGGTGCCAGAACCATGGAAAATGACGGCAATGTTCAGGCCGGCTGCTGAAGTTCATCAACCAAGGAGTGCTTTTGTCCCCGTCCTCTCTTCCCCTGCCAGGTAACGGCTAAAGCAGACACAGCCGCACCAGGCACCGCGGCAAGGCGGAGGAAGGAAAAGACTGTGGTGACAACACGCCTCTTCTCGCAGTCTGGCTTTTGGAAAGCTTGGCAATTCCCTCCACACCACCGGCGCCAGCCGCCATCTGCTCAGGACGTACCTATTTCTTTTTTTTTCCCTTAGATTAACATAATTGCCTTTGACAGCACAGATCAGATCTGACAAATGGGAAGTGTTTTACCTTATAACCGCGAACATGGAATTGAAGTTCTTGCATTCTCGACAGTGGAGAGCAATTTTAATGAAATGCTTAATAATCTTCATCCTTTTGAGTTGGTTGGGCTCTGCTAAAATCTCCATGGCAACCCAGAAGGTCTCTTGATTTATGACATCCTCAAACTGCTTCAGGTGAGCGTTCCCTGTTTTGGAGTCCAGCTTGTAAAGGTCATCGATGTATTCTGTAGGCTCAATATTGCGAAATAATTCAAAGTCTCTCATGGAGAGCTGAGTGGCGACCTCAATGGTGCTCAGCTGTAGGAGGGAAATTTGGCTTTCTCTCAGCAGCTCCTGAGCATCCTCATCTGAGCACAAGGTCTCTGTCTCCATATTGTTTTTCAGATAATACCTAAGGAATAATGGAGTTACAACAGAACGTTAGCAATGCTCCTCAGAGGGTTTGTGAACACAAAGACACCGAACTATACCAACCAACATGGCCCTTACTGACGCCGCAGGGGTGTTTATGTTGAGAGTATTTCCATGTAACTGTTGACAACCCAGAGTAAGAGGGAGACACAGAGGCAAGAAGGGACAGCATAACCTTGTACTTTAGCTATGACAAAATACCATCCTTACTGAAGTAAAGAAAACATTTCAAAAGCTGTTTTAATCTATCTCTTTGCCAATATTTTCTGTACTGTACTCTGTAACTTGCTGTAGCTTTCACCTTCAGAAAAAGGTCAGTTACTTTTCCATTTGTAAATTCAGCAGTGAAATAACATTTTAAATACACATTAGTCCTGAGAAATCTCTTGTTAATGTATTTCTCCATTTCTTACACAAATCTAGTGTGGTTTCTTACATAAATTTAGTGTGGCATATTAATATTTACATGAAGCACACAGTATTCAGGAAATGAAAATGTATCTGGAAAATTCATTCCCCATGGTCCCGAGCAGATCACTTTCAGATATACAAAAGTTTGCTCCTCATAAATTCCCTCTGTTGCCTAGCAAACAAGGCTAAAGAATTTTTTACTTTATAAACTTTCTTCTCATATGGATCAGGTCATCAGGTAAACGTGAAGCACTTAACATTTCAGAAACATTTGTAACAGTTTACATAAAAACGGAAGAATTTATCTCAGTTTAGTACCAGTTCAGTGCAACGTGACATCACCGAGAAAGAAATTAACTGTGTGCTTTAATCCTGAAGTACATGTGGGAAGGGTCAGAACAAATATAACCTTTTTCTTTTTAAGTGTAAGCCACTACAGATGTTCTCCCAATCTGCTAAATTTAGCTGTCCCCAAGCAAGCTTACTGTAGATCTGGGGAGGGGTTTTTGGGTGCAGAAGACGACGGTGAGACAAGGAAGAAGAGAGCAGAGGGAAGTGTAAGTCATTGACATCTACTTGCTTGTTCTTCTAGTAGGCACCAGCGTATTTTAATTAAAACATCCCTCCCCAACTCTTCTTTCAGATGTTTCAACCCTAAATGGCAAATAAATCCACACCAAAACCACGCCAAGGGCCCTTTTACCGTCCATTGAGTTGAATCCTGTCGGCCAGTTTGGAGAACTGATCTGGGAGCCTCCGCTGCTTGATGACTCCCTCGGGGCTGACGGACACCTCGCACAGGGAGTAGGTCTCCGGGGCGCCCGTCAAGTTGAACTCGTGGACGGCGTGACTCACCACCTCTTTTGCTGTAGTGTCTTTGCTGATGATAATGTAACAACTCTGCTGATCCGCTTTGAAAACTCTTATTACTTGATCCGGGATATCTAAAATAACAGAGTAACAACTTTAACGTATGAAGCTCCTTGTCCCTTGAAAAGACACGAGGTCGTTTACTGTCTCATTCGACAGCCAGAAAACAAAGAGCAGCTAGCAAGAAAAAAAGCCATGCTGGACTTGATAAATATTAAAATATTCAGTCATTGCCTTCAACTTTGAGAGGAAAAGAGAGGACTCTTCTCCTCTCTGCACTTCCACAACTCAACTACTTTATAATCCCATGACCGCAACCCAAGTCCAAGACATGGAGACACATTACTAAGCTGCACACTGTCCTCTCCGCAGGGCTCCAGCACTCTGGCAGCATCTTTCCTTCCCTGGCTCTTCCATCTTCGTGAGAGCCAGAAGCGAGGTGCGTGCCAGGGCACCCTTCCCAGGGACAGGCAGCCATCGAGCACGTGGGGTGGGCTGCGGGTGGGAGGACGTGAAGAGGAAAGGAGAGTTGGTTGCTCCCGTAACTAGCTGGGAGCTTTTACTCCCACTCTCTCACCCTGAAGGAACTAAGCTGCTGCCAGTAGTTAATTCTTTGGCTGGTGTACTTCTTTATAGCACATTTTATGTATTATAAATGCATTAGCGAACAGCTTTATCTGAGGCAGCCTACAGCAGGAAATAAATATCTAAAGAAACACACGTTTAGTCTACAGCTTGATGACTGGAAATAATTCGCTCCGCTAGTTACTACAGAAGGCTTGATTTTCAAAATAAAACTGACTGGGGGGGGTGGGGGAGAAAAGTCAAGTGTCAGAGTGCACACTGCTTTAGAACTCAGGGGAGCACAGTTTACCCCCTTCCCTAAACTCCGAAGACTAAAACTTGGCAAGTTCTCTGCAGACCTGAGAAGGTGGGAGGCTCTCGCTGAGCCCTCAGCCACGTCTTTGGAGCCTGCAGTGATTCAAAAACCACCTCGGAGGCTCCCCCCGCGGGGAGCCCCCCGGATCGCGGGGCAGGGCAGCGGGGAGAGCCCCCCGGATCGATGGAGCCACGGGAGGGAAGGACCAGGCGTCCCTCTGCCCGAGGGGAACCAGCCCCTCTGCCAGGCAAATCCTCCCGCCAGGCCGAGCAGCGAGGTCCTCCCAGCAGCAGCCCTCTGAGCACCAAGTGTTACACGCTGCTTACCCCATCGCCTATATATTAATTTTTCTCTGTCAAAATCCACTGCTTAAGGAAGAAACGAAGATCTCTCTTAATGGGGCAGTGACCTTGGGGTTACTGTTTCTTGCACCAGGATTAATGGTGTTATGGGGGCAAGCAGCAGGAATTTCAGGGCGAAAAGTAAGCAGGTAATCTATGATCAAGCATCAAAAGTTTCCACCGACTGGAAAAAAATAAAGCCTCAACATCAGCTGTAAATAACTTGAAAGATGGGAGGAAACAGGGTGTTAAAAAAAAAAAAAAATCTGATTGGATACTAATTCTACTAACAGCTTCATTATCATGACTATCACGTTACCAGAAAAGTCGCATTAACAGTTGGGGAAAGGCTTCAGGTATGCAGGAATGGGGGCAATAAAAGTGAAAAATAAGTATTACGTACTTATTTCAGAGTGGAAGTGGTGAAAATGACACACTGAGTAATTTAGGAAATGCCTGCAGTCATAAAAATCATAATAAATCAACAGAAGAGGCAAACATTTATACCTCGGTATCAATACACCTACAACTCTGAACATACTCATGGTGTAAAACCGAAAACTGAAACGGGGGGCAGGGAGAGGAAGGGAGAGGAAGGGGAATCACCAAGTATCCAAAACTTAGTGTAACTTGTGACAGGTGAGGGAAAATTATACTACAAGCACACGTCTGTCTTCACGGTCTTCAAGGTAAACAGTAACAAAAACTATTTTCTGATGCATTAGTCAGCTTGTGTTGACGACACAAAACACATTTCAAGTTTGCATGCACACACTTTTAGCTATATGGAGTCCAACCGAAGAACAAACTGAATCTCCAGCTACATTATCACCTAAAACCGCGGTTTCCACACAAGGGATGTGAGCAACTTCATGCCTTCCAAGCAAGGTCAGAGCCGCGCAGCGCCCTGCCAAAGGTCACTCCGTGCGTCGGAGGCAGAGATGGGAGCAAAACGCCGGCCTCAGCCCCAGCACAGCACCGTGCCCGTAAAGAGAACCGGCGGATTTGCTCTGTGCAAGGGAGGATTATGGGGCACTGGACTACCGACTGCCTACCAGTAAAAACCACGTCAAGGCAAGGTATGAAAGTGTTAAGTCTAACAGGCAAGCCATGCAATATTAAGGCTGACAGGATGCTGTACATCAGGATACTTACAGTAAAACCCAACAGCTGCGGGCGGGGAAAAAAGAAAAAAAACTATGTCAACACCAAATCAACATTTAGATGTTTACAAAACTTCTCAAGTGTATGTAGCACACTATCAGAAATATTTTGGTTTTCTCCGCCATTCAAAAATGACAGCTTATTTGTTCTACTAAACTTACAGTAAAGCAGGACTAGTTATCAACGTTTCATATTATGCAGTAACTTGCACAGTATTAAATGAAGATTCTTAGAGAACATGTGTACAGCTCTCATGCAGACAGCAAGAACCTGGATTCGTAGCAAAAAAGAAACTTACTTGCCATCGATATTTATGCACTTGATAGGATTTATCTACGTACATCCCTTTAAAAGGGGAAATCTGCAAGTTTACATAAACATAACCCATAGCCACCAGGCACAGAATTTACAGAATATGTAATTTCGGCACAGAACTTGCACTCAAAATAGGGAAACAAGCTTCTGACTTGCCGTGTGTAGAGGCAGCTGCATACAACACCCAGCGCCTCGGCAGCCTCCCCGCGCACTGTGCTCCCACCGTTAACAGCAACGCGAGCACAGGCTGCGCGTCTCCGTTTGTCCGTTTTTCAGACATACAGTTGAATGTACGTAATGTTTGTAAAATGTTACACATTAGTATCACTACGTTGGTACCACGGCAGTCCTGTCCTACCCATGTTACTCCTTGAAATACATATTTAAAGATGGGGGATGGACAAGTCAAATCACCAGGAGTAGCGGTGCTGGGAAGAGATGATAAAAGAGAATGGTGCAGACAAGGACAATCTGCTCCCACTCCAGTAAATCAAAGACTCTCAGAGGTGGCAAAGGACATTTCCTTGTAAAAACAAGCTACATGTCACATTAAACAAAGCAGGCATGAGACGTTCAAGCAGTCTGGATCTTCAGCGAATCTCCAGTTGGGACCTGTCAGGGCCACAAGACCAACAGGTGCCTGCACTCGGCTCGTCTGATGCTGGGAAAAGGTGTAATTTTCCCCCCGCACCAGCTGCCTTGTAATCATCCTGAAAATCAAGCCAATGCCACTGGTTTACCTGAAGGATTAGAGAAATCCAGAATGCTAGTTGTAGGCTGCAGCAGGTCCGGGCTGCTGGAGGAGAGCGTTCCCGGGATGGGCATGATGGCCAGGCTGTGCCTGCACTGCCGAGTCCCGACGATGCTGTCGTCCTGCGACTGGCTCACGCTACCGTCACTGCAAAACAAGGGTGTTTCAGTTACATGCACGAAGCTCCTTATACTCACCTCGGGATGAATGAAACTAGGAAAAGATAACAGCACTCAGATGTTTAAATTAAGACATTGTAGACAGGCTTTCAAAACAAGGACAGAGCAAAAACACACTTGAACGTGTTCACTGGGAGAGCAAAGATGTTTTGGCCTTGTTCTGCATTCATGGGTCAGATATGCTGCACTTTATTTTTTTTTTTAAATATAAGCAACATGGACATAATGACCACAGATACTAAGCAACTAGAATTTCACAAGTTAATAATGAACAACTGCTGTTTGACCAGAAGAGTCTGACAAACCTGAACAATTTTGGCGGCAAGATGCTGAATCGGGTCTTGTCTAAAATCTTCCTGATTCGGTTTCTCCCACCAGAAACAGTGTTTGCTTTCATTTTCTTGCTTCCTTTTTCACGGGGAAACATCTGTTCCACATCTCCAGGCATATCTGGGATAGAGTAACGGTTGTTTTTCTTTTCTGCAATTTTTGGAATATGCGGAATTCCATTCTTCTCTTGTCCTATCCTGCAGAGCAGCTCCTTGAACACTGTAAGAGAAGACACGGTCACTGTGATCTACCTTTGCACACTTCAAACTTCACAGCGAATTCTGCCTTTGCTTGGTTTTAGTAGTACTACTGAACAGAAGCTGCATCAAATTTCCTATTCCATTTATCAAACTTAGCCAGCCTACTGCCAGTACTGACATTTCTGAAGATATAAATTCCACGGAAAAGATAGTGTTTATGTTCTTTGTGTTTCTTTCCACATATAAAAGGTGAAAACAAACAGTCCAAATTTGTTTATCAATATAAATTATTTTTTTAAATTAAAAAAAAAATCTTTTTAAATCACTTAAGTTGAAAATCAGTACTTTCTGTCGAAAACATGGTGACAGTGGGAGAATGCAGAACTGTACAGAGCGGGTTTCTCAGATCGTCCCTATGAGCAAGGCAACCAGGACTACCTGTACAGAAAGTCCCAGGCCAATGGCACATTTCTATTGTGTAATAAAACTGAAGGCTACAAGCCTCCACAGTACAGATTCAAATGCAAGAACGGGAATAGCTCATTGGCAGCACCAGGCACTTAGCACTCCATTAAGAAGACAGGAGAACAAGTGTCACTGTTGAAAAAACCTTCACGACATGAACGCATTCAAACATATCAGGGGCATCACCCAGAAATTCTGCCGGCCAGCTGGAAGAGAAGGGATTAGAATCCACTCATAAACGTATGCTGCTCCCATTTACAATACAGATGAACAATCGATCACTGCATCAGTTACAGTTATGCTTTATTTTATGTCATTTCACGTCACTCTGGACCACAGGTTATAGCGGCGGTTTTATGCTTTTATAGAATTATGCTAATAAGCAACCACTAGGATCTCGAAATTTTTACCTGCACAGCGATAAACAGAAAATAATAATTGAGAAGCAAATCACTAGTGAGCAAGGGCAGCCAACTGGAGGAAGAAAATAAGAGAAGGAAATCATCCACAGGTCTCAGACACCACTACAGAGGAAGGAGCTGCCTTGTGCACAGTCTCCTTCTTTCTGTAGCTATGGTTATTTTGTTCCCTGAGCAGGATGATGGAAAAAGAACAGATGGTTTGACTGAGATTTTAGAAGAGGTATTTATGTGTTTATATTCACATTGACAATTAAAAGCCAACATTTATGTGTCATACTGCTTTTTATATCCCCTTTTCAACTTTAGCTATAAAGGCAATTTATCCTATCGTTCTTACAGCCATTATAAAAAGTTTTACGAAAGCCCTGTTTTATGTTTTTGCTGTTTCTTGGCAAAAATATTTTGGCCCGGATCCCCTGGCTCTGCTTCAGCCATATCGCATGAAGGGACACTAAAGCCGCTTAAACAGTCGTCTGAGGATTTCCCAGGGAGTGAAGAACTGGCCATGCTGGCTTTGTGCCACCCACCATGCAGCCCCTGGCACACAAGAACTTCGCTGAGCAAATGGAGGCACAACTTTTTACTCCTAAAGCAAGTTGGAAAATAAAAAAAGTGAAATAATCTTGCACTTCTAAAGCCAGAAAGACTGGAGCTTTTCTTCACATACATAAAAATACATCACGTATGAATTCTACTCACCAAAAATGTTTGTTTTTACAGTGATTGAGAGATGAGTGTTGTTCCTTAAGATTTCCAGAGCTTTTACAAAGGTAATGTTTTCAAAATTCTGTCCATTTACTTCCATTATCTTTAAGAAGAAATAAAAATTGGACTATTAGGAGAGTAACTGCTCACAACTGATTCACAAATACAAAGGTGATAATAGAGGCCCAGCAAGAACTTCCCAGAAGTTGTGATATCATCTTTACAGCAGCTATAGAACTAAAACATTCCTTGTGAAAGAACTATTTTCATCACGTCAGTGAAGTTATATCCTGTAAACAAGCCAGGACCTCCTTTTCTACCTGATAAATGCTTTAACCAGATTTATTTTCTGTGATAACACGCCACTTTTGCAATTCGGAACTGCACCAGAATCGAAAGTGGTGGATCACGAACGACAGAACTGGTGTTATGTCAAAGGCTGGATCTTCACCTGGTGGGAACTGTCACTGCTCCAGCAGCCTCAGCGAACTGGGATGATCAACACTGGGTGGGAATCAATCCCACACCACAATCTGATGGCTTCAACTTCACCATACCTCCGATCAGCAAGTTTCCTAAGATAATCCCAATTTGCTTTCTTCTGTCATTCTGGTTTTGAAATACTTAAATATTTTAAATATTTTGAAAACTGTTTAATAGAAACCCCCATGTAACACATGTAAACTGAAGCGGAACTGTGGCATTCACCATAGAATACTAGCCAGCCGTTTGCTTTTAGTAAAGACCATGATCTTTTTGTTGGGAGCACTACAGCTGGTTGAACCTGAATTTTTTTAATAAACTAAGAGCTTAATATTTCAAATGAACTTTATTCTTTTTACCTGATCACCACGCTTCAGTCCAGCTTCTGCTGCTTTACTGCCTATTTCCACAGTCTCTACAAAAATACCAAAGCCCTTGTCGCTTCCTCCAAGGAGGCTGAAAAACAGCGGCGAATCTCTAGAAGGTTTTTGCAGGGTAATTTGTCTCCATTTCGCTTTGGCAGCACAGGCAATATTCAGCAATCTGAGATGTCCTTTCATTTTCTGTAACACAGAAGACACAAAATGGAGTGTAGTGCTTCTTTTATTAGAAACGGAAAAACAGCCGTGAAAAAAGACCGAAGTGCCAGAAAAAGGACTTCCAATGCCATGTATCCAAATCTTACCAACGAAACCTTGTCCTCTTTTGCAGCAATGCAAAAGCACGAGTGCTATACATACTATTTTATATGGGCTTTATAAATAAATATATATTTAAGAACAAATACACCCATGTTAAAAGCTGTCTATTAAACTTATATTTAACTTCTATTAAACTTCTATTACAGGCTTACAGACTACATACATCGTGTTAGTCACTGGTAACACACTGGAAAACGAAAACGTGTAATATTAGAAAGTACAACAGTCGTTCTTTTTTGCTCCTACCGTATCTTCCAAGTTCTTTTCAAATTCTTCCAGAAATCGAGTCATAGCAGGATCCCCTTCAAAGTCGTTAAAATGATTGTTCACCCACAGTAAGACCACTCTGGTAACCTGTGAAAAAAACCAAACCACACCTATAAAAGTACCTATGATTCTTCTCCTACAGACTTTAACCTACCAGCAAGGAAGAACCCAGGGACACGGCAGAATAACACGACAGATTGCTGCATCTGTTTGCAAACAGAAGCAGAAGACATTTACACTTGAACTCATCTTCGCTTTTGCTTTATTTGTGGAAATAAATGAGGGGGGAAGAAAACCCCAAATGTATCACCCGGTACTTATGGGTGCACAAATCCATCTTCAGTTAACTCTTCCTTACGCTGTTTACACAACTTGCCTTTTTAAAGCATCCTAATGACCTCCTTTAGGGAAGTTCTGGGAAGTACGTTTAGATAATGAAAAGCTTTCTTTTAAGAACTTTTACTTAAATCTTCAGGTTGCTTTTGTACCTGCTAGAGTTACTACCATTCATGAAAAAAAGTCAGCCTGACAACTATTTTATCCATCCACATTATAAAAAAGGTTAATCTACAGCTGTTTCTCATCTAAAAATAAACAATTTCCTCTTTTATTTGCCGAGACAGTTCTCTTTCACCTTCCTTTTCTTAAGAAAGAGCAGTTGCCCAAATGAATAGCATGGCAAAAGGTAACAAGAGAAGCAGCGACCACAGCAAAAGACCCCAGACAACTCCCTGCACAAAACCAACAGCCTTGTGACGGTCTGCTGGGTTTCCTTTAGCTCAAAGCTCGAACACATAAAACTGCTGGCTAAGAACTTTACTGCCATAATTTTCAACAAATTGGACGTGGATACAAGTTCTTGACTGTGAACATTTTTCATGTGTGTGTGCACGCAGCTACAGGGAGCTGAGCTGGGTCCTATTTATGGAAGTGTTTTTATCAACTGCACCTGTCTTGAGCAGAGTTTATTTCAAGTGCAGAGTTTGTAATAAACTGCTCAAACAAAATGTGCTCAATACACTGAAAAGCTCTACAGTAAAAAATTCTGGAAGACAAGCACAATGCTGTTGTGAAAAGAAAGATGATATGCCCAAGAGATCGTGAACAATTTCCCAGCATTTCTGGTGAAACAAGATTTCAGACAGTGGCATTTACATCTTTAATTTAAACAGAAAACAGTATTTATCATTCTGCAGAAGAGAAGCGGTGTCATACCTATTTTAGGGTAGTACACTATACACATACAACACACTGGAGAATCCTTTCTTGGTATTAGTGAAGAATACTTTGCTTTAAAATAGTTCATATGAAATAGCTGGAGCATAATCCTAGTTTATCAGTAATACAAAAAGGAATTTATCTGGAGACAATTTCATCAGAAATACTAATCTCTTCGACTCAAACCAACCTTATCCCTGAGGCTGTCCACTGTGAACCACTCCAAGAGTTTATTTCCAACTTCCAGGGGGCTTGTCAGAAATGTTCTGTACGTCAAAAGGAAATCTTCGATGTAGGTTGGATCCACAATAGAGTGTTCCTCTATTAAGTGCATGATGAGTCGCTCGGGTGTTGCCTTAAAAATTAAATGCAAAAAATAACTGGTATCTCTCATCACTACCTCTCCCTAGAGAGTATCTTAACATAAAACTATGTGAACAGTACACTCCCTCTCCAAATTTCAGTTATTGGGGACTCAGGAGAAAACACACCAACGTGTTTAAATCGAATCTTCACGCTTCTCTCAGCCCAGATGTTTTGTATAAATAATAACCTGGCTAAAACAATTAGTAACTTCCTGTAATTCTGTTTTTAATAAACAGGTTAATTTCCTCTTCCAGATTACAAAAACCAGCTCAGTACATAAAGGTGTATAAAGGGTGCTCCCAACACAAAACTCAATGTATGTGCTAAAGAGGTCTAATTTTATTAAAGGGGAGATGGAAGCTAAGCTTGTAAAATAATACAAACTCCTTCCAATTCATTTTTTGAACCGAGACAGCCAAAACTGAGTATGTGTTCTAGACTCAAACTGAAACTGTATTTATTTACTAATAAATAAAGGTGTAATAGATTAATGGAAAGTATAGAAAGAAATTCACCTTGATAACTATGTGTCCTTTTCTGGTTCCACTGCGATCCAGCTCTCGATGCTCCTTTACCATAACAATTTCTCCTTCTTCCTCCACTTTATGAGTGTTCTTCTCCACATGGTTCAGAATCCTCCAGTAGTCTTGCTGGGCTATACACACAAACTGCCCCCAAACAACACAGATTGTTAATAAATATCCCAAACATGAATGTCTCCCCATCTCTGGGCTGCTTCGACACAATCATGATGGCATAGCATCTGATACCAACCCCACTCCACCCCAAGCCCAACCACACAGGAGAGAAAGTAGAACTAGAAGACAAACAGAACCAGTCACCATCTTCCATCTCCAAAAGGTTGTTCAAATGGGCAAAACGTACAGAGGCCAAAGCCTGCAAGAAGTACAAATGGATATTTTCTGTTTATCTGTTCTTACTGCCTGCCAATCATGTACACATGGGGTGGACCAAGCTAACATTTCAGCACAAAGCAGAAGTTCCTGTTTCTCACGTAACAGCAGTGTGGAATAAACCTCAGCTGCTGAGGAGTGCACAACTAACTCAACATCAGCAGAGCCCTTGACCCATAAAATACCAAGCTCCTTTTTTCTGCTCCTGGAATAAAGATCATGCCTGAGATGAAAATACTCTGTTTTCTTTTACCAGATGCTTAAAAATTCCGAGGTAGTCGTACAGAATTGTAACCTTACCTGACAATCATCCACTTTGGTTCTGACCACTCCATTCATGTACTGCTTGTCCAGAGAGGGTGTAATCCCAAAGCTATTCCCCATGCAGAGACTCTCACTCTTTCCATCAGGATAGCTGATTTCCACTGTGCCATTTAAAATAACATACCAGGAATCGAGCTAGAGGAAGCGAAAAACAGATTTAAGAAGTGAAGCTAATTCAACACCTTTTGTAAGCTGTTCCAATGCTCTTATCCCAGAAAGGCTAATTCTTGCAGTCTCCAGTTTGTTGTCACAACAGTTTGGCGACGTTTAATTCACTAAAAATGCGCACTGTAGGGCAAGCAATAAAGAGGACTGAAACAAGAACGCTTTTCAGCATTCTTCATTCATTTCAGAACTAATTCAGCAGGGAGGAATGCTGATGAATAGGTTGCTTTTTTAATCAGTGGGCTAATTGCTACAACATATTTATAGTGTTTAGTGAGAATGAACACTCTTCCCCTGAGTACCCCCTTGGTCACTACCAGAGACAAGAGTCTGCTGGTCCTCTCGGAGGGACGACCTACTCCGGACATTCCTGATGTCTTGATCCAAGGACAGAGAGAGATTTCAAAACACCGATTCAGAGCACCTACGTTGGGAGCCTGACCACTGCCTGATTTGAACATCTGTCTTCTCCCACTGCATACGTATGGGAACTGCTCCTACTTTAGACATTTCTGTTATGGTATCTGCATTGTTGGGCAAGGATACCTCTCCATGTCAGTATCTCAAAAAACTACACTGCAAGAAGCGAGTTGTTTTACCAATAGAATGATGCGTTCTTCTATGCCACAAACAATCTTTGAAATGAACTCCTCCAGAGGTTAGCACTTACCTGATCACAGCATACTGAATGCTGGTTTACGCCTGTACTTGGCCACACTGAAGCCTTGAACAAGACAGCAATACGTATGCAGAATCTCCCAAACGGACCGGCTATGGTTTGGGGATTTTGGATATGGGTCACAGGGAGAGAAGAGTTCTCCAACTTTCGGGCGCGGGATTGTTGTGGAGATGGCAAACAGATCTTCCAGCCCTTCGCCGCCAGACGCCCTGGCTAACCCACTGCCCATAGCACTCAAATGGTGTTGTAAGCAGGAACTTACTTCTTGGCCGTCTTCAAGTATGATGGCTCCTGCTTGCTCTACTACTTCAAATATCATCACTGAGCAAAGTTCTCTTCTCACCGACATGGTCATGTTTGCAAAGGCAGGGAGCTGATGCATAAATTCCAATAATTGCTCTGTCAGACAAAGGAAACATTGGTATGAAGGCTGCAAGGCCCAGGGGTTGCTTACACACCTTACCCTCCACAGGTATACTCAACCTCAGTTAAATGCACTGAAGAACTGCTCAGTGCTGTTACAATCTCCTTAGAGCCGGTGGGTAAATGAGCCCAGCAGGCGTTTTGTCATCAACCACCAGAATTCAGCTCTACAGTCTTGTTCGTGGTCCGACTGACCCTTACAGCAGCAGCCGGGCTAGAGCGTAAAAGCACTCCGGCTTCAAACTTTCAGAAAAATTAAAGATACCCTTACAGTCCACTAATTACCAGCTTGCTAGGAGCATGAAATCATTTTCCTGTGTTTAGAGAAGTAATCTGAAGTATAGCATAACACAAATTTTCCTGTTAAACTAATGCCCATTTTTAGTTTAACACTGCAGTAAATTATTTTCCTCTTAAACATCTTCCAGTTTACGATGATATAAATCAATACTGCAGTAACAGTATATTCTCTTTGACATTTAGTAACTAATTCAACAGTTTCAGGCAGTTGAAATTACCTTGCTACCTATCCCTCCTTTATATCAACACACACAATGACTGTAATAACATCTTAAGCCTCTCAAAGACTGTTTTTTAAAATACTCATTTTCTCAGAACACATACTCTCTCAGTAAGAGGAGGTATCACTCAATTAACAGTATCACCACAGCAAAGTGATCTCTGGAAGGCATCGTTCATAATTCTGAGGATATATCATTAACTCCTTAAACAGTTTGCAGATATGCTTCTCTTACAGATGTCGTATGATATGGTTTTAGACAAAGACTTTGTTTTTCCTCCTCACCAATATCATCATCAGTTTTATCTGCAGGCTCTTTCTCCAGGCACTCTCGTACAACATCTCGCCCCAGAAGCGGATCTGAAGTTCTGTCAATGTCTTCATCCTCCTCTTCTTCTTCATCTTCAGAGTCTACAGGTGCTTCTGGCAGACCTGTTAAATCAACGTCTCCCATCTCACTTTCTGTAGCCTAGAAAGAAAACACCCATCAGACGAGGAGTTCAGTGCCTTCAGTTTGATGTTGTACGGTCTTAGGTAGCTAATACAACAAGAGAAATTCTGTGCCCAACAATTCCAGCTAGAAATTGTAATAGCTCTCATTGTGAACACTGAGGAAAAACACATCACACTGAGGTCTGCAGTTCCAGGATGGTACCACTACACGCCACCGGCACAAAGCAACGCCATGCTACGGCCATTACGGTCACAAGTTCTGAGAACAAAATCACCATACTGGGACGTCTGTTCTCGGTCTTGTCTTCTATCCCTCCCCACCTCCGGTGAGCTACGGGCAGTACAAACCCATCAACACCAACCGTGTGACACAGGAATAAACCAAGCAGACCGAGTAGCTAAAGTGAAGGGGACTTCACCTCCTTTTTAATTTCAGTATTGTAACGCTGATTTGAATCCTGGCATAGAGCAAGTATGTCAGGTGGAGTCTACAAATGGGGCGGGGGGGCGAGGAGATGCAGATGACTATTCCTTCTTCTATTGGCTGATGTACTCTTCCTTGTGAATTCATGTAAACTAAATGTTTTTTCACATTTTGAGAGTCTGCATTATTAACAAAATAATAACATAATTCAGTAACACCGTTGGTTACCCGACGCCTGCAGACACATTTCTCCTGCCATCAGTAGATGGCAATACAGACATCACACTGAGCAGACCCACGAGGCAACCGTGAGAGAGAATGCAACACTGGCAACAAAAAGCAGAATCGCCTAGGAATCATTTGCAATAATTCCTTATGTAAAGTTTAAATGATGTAATTGCATGAAAATAACTTTCCAAACAGATGGAAGGAGGGGAAAAAAAAAGTAGTTTCAAATTTTCAATTTCCACAGAGTAGTTGCTTAACCACTTTCTCAGTTTCAGCCAGCATGCAAATCATTTTTGTCTTCAAACTCAAAAACTTGAACAACAAGATGTGTCACTGACAAGTCTAAGGCAATGATACGGAGACTTGCAGAAAATGGAGGTTATTTTTTCTAGATGAACATATTTACAATATTCTCTTTCACTTTAGAAGAAATCCTTGAGATTTTACAAAAAGGCTAATGACTAACGCATCAAATGCTCTGCATGTTCACAAAGCCTCCACAATAAAGGATGGGGTCCTATCCAACCCGACTTTGAACACTCCCAGTGATGGGGCAGCCACAATTTCTCTGGGCAACCTGTTCCCGTGTCTCAGCACCCTCACTGTAAAAAACTTCTTCCTTCTAGCCAAACTAAATCTACCCTTTTCCAGTTTAAAACCATTGCCCCTTATTGTGTCACTACGGGCCGTGGTAAAGAGTCCTTTCTTCTAAGACCCGTTTAAGTTCTGAAAGGTCTCCTGGAGCCTTACTCCCTCTTCTCCAACCAGTGCCATGACTCTTCAATAAGATGGAGAGTGCCTTAGCAAGTACCTCAGCCAACTCCCCCAGACCCTGGGATGCATCTCCTTGGGTCCCAAGCACTTGTGCACGTCAGGTTCCTCAGGTGGTCTCAGACCTGATCTCCTCTTACCATGACGAGGACCTCGTTCCCCCAGTCCTCGCCTTGAGGTCCAGGGACTTGAGAGATGTGGGAAGAGTGACTACCAGGGAAAAGTGAGGCAAAAAATTGAGTACCTCAGTGTTCTCCATGCCACTGTCCTCCTGTCTTATGTATGGGGGGGGAGGCGAGCACTTTTTTTCCTTTATCTTCTTTTTCTGACCAAAGTACCTGTAGAAGCCCTTCTTGTTACTCGTCACATCCCTTGCCAAACGCAGCTCCAGCCGTGCCTCACGTTTCCTGATCCCACCCCATACGTCCAGGCAGCGTCCTCATGTCCCTCCCAGGACACGCGTCCCTGGCTCCACTGCATGCATTGCCTTCTTGAGCCTTCTGACGCGGAGGTCACGGAATCACACAGAATGTTTGGGGTTGGAATCACACAGAATGTTTGGGGTTGGAATCACACAGAATGTTTGGTCCTGGAATCACACAGAATGTTTGGTCCTGGTCTCCTGCCTTCCTTGCCTCACAGAAAGCAACGCTGATTTTAAGTGCTTTAATCACAGCAGACTGCTCTGCCTCCATCTTCCTACACGCTCCACGCTGATCGGCTGATGCTGGCCCCAGCACACCGAGACACGAGCAGCGTTTCCTTCCTTCACTAGGCAGAAAAATACTGGGGTTTAGATATAACCTTGGGCCTTTCAGCTTGTCCTCATTTTCATAATTAGTCAGCAAACCTAATAAATAAGGCTTAAATGATTTAACATAAATATTTCTTTCAGAGGAGGGTAACAATAGATGTAGGGTTAAATCTGTCTTACATTACATCACTTGACTGGCTTATGTAGCTCACATTAACAGTTCTGGAATTCAGCCCAAGTGCAAATTGTGCTTGGAGACTCTCAGCAGCACATGATCAGCACAGCATTTTATTCAAGGACTTTTCTAGTATTTCTTCATCTAAATAGCCACAAGGTATATCAACTTTTCCAGGCAGAGCAAGACAGACTACAGTACGAATTCCCACTGATAACCTCGAGCTCAGATCACAACGCTGGGCTATGGGTTCTACAGAAAGGCGACTCCCAAATTTTCATTGTGTATCCTACACAGGACAATAACCAAATCTTCTGTTTTCTTGGTAAGTAAGTTACAATCTGATCAAGCTATGAAATAAAAGATGGTCCCCAAACTGTGCTCCAAAGACTGCGTGGAGGGTTGCGCAGCCGCTGGCAGGTCGGGCAGCGCTGGCAGGAACAGGCAGGATTCTGCCCGCAGAGCTGCCTGCGGAAGCACCCGCTCTTCCCAAGCACCGTGCCCCAGCTGTTTCCACTATCAAATATCAAAACCCCTCTTAGTGGAAACATGTATGAACTACCAGTTTACAAAAGGAAACCAGAAGCTGCAATCCTCAAACCTTACACAAATATGGATTTTCGGGATTGAGTCTCCAGGGCAAGAACACCTGCTGAGCAGGCAGCAGGAGCCGACTCCAGTGGTGTGGGGCACGTAGGGCAGCCGGAAAGTTAACACCAGTTCACTGTCAAGACATTTATCTGCTATTTGAAAATCACATTATTATTACTCTATATAGAGCACTGCAAAATTTGCCAATTAACAAGTTTCAGCTGTGATTGCCAAATGTTGATCACGGAGATGCCCCACACGTTGGCCTACGCTGCAGAAGCTGAAGACACAAGAACCAGCCCTGGCAAAGTTTGGGTGATAACGATACGTATTCCACTACAATGTGTGTCGGAGGCATACGCTGACAGGAAAAGATAAAGTATGAAATATGCCCCATGTAAAAGCTTTCCTGTGCTGGAGTAACTCCCTGTGATCACGTATTTCAGTACTCACAACTCCTGATGCAACCTGCTATTAAGAGTGAGGGTTTTTTTCCCCTCCCCGCATGTGAATTCTGTTAGGGAAAAAAATGTCCAAGCCTTTTTTTTTTTTCAGAATTGATAGAAAAACCCTCAGTAAGGCCCACTCCCTCATGCATATTTTATAGATAATCCATTTTAATATCAAAACCTTAACCACAATTGGAATTATTGCTGGGCAATAATGTTGCTGCCCACAAATAGCATATACTGCCAAAGTGATAAATGAAAGATTAAAAAAATAAAAAAAAAAGAGAAAGAGAGCTAGAAACTTCAGGCGTGCCACCGAGAGAACTAAACAGACAAGAAACAACAGACACAAATGTAGTGGTCATGAAGAGAACAGCGCTGCAAGCTATTGCACAGACAACTAATTCCTGACAGCAGGAGCGAGACCCTACCCACCTCCGTCCAGGGACACGGTCTGGATTCCCTGTGGTGCCCTGGCTGGCACCCTGAAGACTGTCCCGGGAAAGGGCAAAGCAAAGTGTTTCCACCCTGTCATGCCTGCTGAGTTGTTCTTCCCTGAGGACACCTCTCACAGGTCAGAGCAGCCATCTGCACAAGTTGTAATCCCTTGTTTTAACTCCTGTGTGCATAACCACGCAGCTCTCCCTACTTCTGTCTAAACACCAGGGCTCTGAAATTACACATACTGTCAGAAATGGGTTGGATTGGAAAAAAAAAAAAAGTACTATTTTGTATTACCATTTAAACATATTATCATTTAAAAAAAAAGATATTGCAATACACACATTTGGACGTTGTGCCACATAAAGAACGAAAGCTCCAACAGGGAGCAGTAACAGTACGGGAGAAGGGAGAAAAATATCCTCATAAATTTGTTTTCATAAGTTTCTGCAACTAACTGAGGGTTTAACACGCTCTGTTCGTAGCGGTGCTTACAGGCAGGACTCCTTTCCTGCTGGTCTCACCCGAAGCTTTACGTTCACCATCCCCTGTTTAACAGCCTGGCCTGAGAAGCAGCTGGAACACGTGAGACCTCAACTCAACACTGTCGATGAACCCAGTGCACACAGACGAACGGAAACCCTTTCCAAATCTTACTAATAGAACGGTTTCATTCTTTAGTTCTACCATTCCAATCATATTTTCCTATTCTGGAATTACGTTTGCACTACTCACTGTAAAAATTACTGTTAAGATACCATTCATTCAAAAGGTCATTTCCAGGCTACATTAATCAAAATTATTCAAAAATGCTCTTCCTCTGCGGACATTAATGCTACTCCTAGAGAGTCTGGCATGTAACAGACACATAGCTGACTGCAAAAGCAAAGCATCATTTTCCAAATACTTTAAGAAAAGCTGTAGTTTAATATACAAAAAATGCTTTCAGCTCCTAAGCCAACACATTATACTAAAAACGTAGGTTTACTGCATATCGAAGAGATTCTCTGCCTTCCTAATATCATGATGAATATTGGGGAAAACACTTTTCTTTTTCTTTCTGCTTTCAAAACCCGTCTGTATTGATGTGTCACTGCGACAGAGTGCTACACTAAATGCTGTGCCGTGACATTATTGCACAGGATCTGTCCCCGCACTTCTAACTGGGTGACAAGCAGCAAGAGAATTCTCCAAAGCTGTTACAGCAAGGGCAGTACAGCCCACAAAACACCCAGCCTCTTATGGCAGCTCACTACTTGCACATTACGCATGCGAGAACAAGATACCTGATGAGGTTCAACAAAGGCAAGTGCAGGGTCCTGGACCTGGGGAGGAACAACCCCAGGTACCAGTACAGGCTGGGGCGGACCTGCTGGAGAGCAGCTCTGCGGAGAGGGACTGGGTGTGCTGGTGGGTGACAAGTTGACCATGAGCCAGCA
>Ga0181612_115727_pt1 | contig 20688 bp, 8 predicted proteins | sample HoacroProtozoa21_FD_119630 | JGI IMG/M metagenome (GOLD analysis project Ga0181612, IMG submission 119630) | Hoatzin crop microbial communities from Cojedes, Venezuel. Combined Assembly of Gp0051906, Gp0051904, Gp0051908
CAGGGTCACCTACAGCAGGCTGCACAGGACCTTGTCCAGGTGGGTCTTGAATATCTCCAGAGAAGGAGACTCCACAGCCTCTCTGGGCAGCCTGTTCCAGGGCTCCGTCACCCTCAGAGGGAAGAAGTTCTTCCTCATCTTCAGATGGAACTTCCTATGCTTCAGTTTGTGCCCGTTGCCCATACTAGTCTGTTAGTTATGAAAAGTGAAACAATAATTCCACCTTTTTTATAAAATATTAATTTCAAAGAAGGCTTAACCGCAGAAGAACAACACCAGATTTCAAGTGAGAAAAAAAGATGTCTAACAAGTTGATAAGTACTTCTGAGCAATGAATTACTTTGGAGCAATGAATATTTTTGAAGTGTTGCAATCCATTCAAAATCTATTTGCAAACATGAATAAGCAAAACTCAAATATGTTCTTCAATAGAAATAATTTCTGAGTTCTCACAGTAACCATTTCAACATATAATAGGCAATCACACTTTTAACGTCAGTTTTTCTCATAAAGTATGTTGCTAATTGTGTTTCCATCCTGCTGAGCACAGTGAGCATAAGGTGAGCTCTTTTCATGTGTCCTGCAAATGGAATTTTCATAACTAGGGTAAAGCGTATACTTGTTGACAAAAGCAAAATAATTTTGCCTCTCTTGTTCTTTTTTGAGTAATGTCCTTCTTCAAAAGCGATCTTAGGAACTTCTTTAGGACTATACATAAAGAAGGTAATAGCACAGTTAAAGATATAACAACCCACTTTCAAATTCAAGTCACGATTTTAGAAAAATACAAGGAACATAACATTTTAACAATTTCTGATGAGTTAGTTGAATTACAATGACTGAAAGGGTTTAGATATGAATCTAAATTCAATTTTATCCAGTAATAATATTATGATTGTGACAATGGAGAATGTGCTAGACAATTCTATAATAAATTTTGAAATACGCCTTAAATTAATATTGAAAATTGTAGTTTCATTCAAACCCATTTCAGCCTCCTTGGTCAAAAATCATTATTTTCTTATTTCTATGATTTCTGTTTTGTGTTTTGACTGTCCCACCACAGACAAGGTAGAAGCCTTCAAAATTTGAACCTGAGGTTTGCTTAATTTTATTAAGCATAAAAGGAAAGTTACATTAGTTTAATTTTTTTGAAAGCTCATGTTTTATCTCTTATCAGAACAAGCTTTCCTGTCTGCAGAGATATTTCTAATACCTCCTCAGAGTTCATCTTCCCTTTGGGCCATGTTTGTATGTTTCTTGTTCATATCAGGAAAATATCAGAAAAATTCTGAGATCCCACATTTAATGAAAGAAAAGTTAGAAGTCTTTTTTTTCTGTTTTTAGATTAAAGTTTCTCAACATACAAACAAAACCAAATTAGTTTACTGAACTGTTCTGGTAGTCGTTGGATTTTGCATATGTTAGTAAATGTTCGTTAAACTCTTTTATAATACAGTGAAACACATTTGTGTAGAGGGTTGGAGGGATAATTACACACTTCAAATACAAACTGCAAACACAGTGGTAATTACTTGCCTTCACAGGTTTCCAGTCAGTGGTGGTGAGAGTATATATTTACCTGATAATGGTATGTTACCCAGGGCTTTATTGGCTAATGCAAGGCATGAGGAAGTTGCTGGGTGCTTTCTTGACCCCAGTTCACATCCTAACATTCTTAATAATAACCTATGCCAATCTTTTCAAAATGTGTATATGCTTTTGTGGATTGGGGGAGGAGTTTTGATGCCAAAGGACAAAGGGTTGTCCCTGGCATTTGTGCTAAAAATGAGTTTCACAGTTTCTTCTAATTATACAGTTTATCAAAAGCTATAGTTCCAGATATTAAAACCTGGCTTCACTTTCACACTAATGTCTTTCATCTCTGTTGCTGAATACAGCTTTCTTCTTTGACAAATGTAAATTCCAGATTAGGGTGTACATTCTTATCTGCACATGGGAAATTAGAATTCAGTGCAGTTTTCCAGTTTTTTGGAAGCCAGCGAGATCCCTGCTGAGTTGTGTGGGCTAAAGTGGCATATTTCGCCAATCAAAGGGAAATATAAAAGGCCGAACACACCAACACACTTTGATTCTTCCTGGCACAAGAGACTAATACTATTTGCAACACTTATTAGTGAATGTCCAAAGCACAGTCAGAAAGGTTTTTCCTCTTACATTTTAAAAACGAAGTTGAATTCTGTGTCCTTAAAAGTATACCAAGACAGAATTTGTCCAGTGAGTTTCTGAGAACACAGAGGTTCACACGTGAGTAGAGGGGGTGAAAAACAAGGTTCAGTGATGGAAAAAGTTGCCCAGTTACATTTTATTTAGGATACCATTAGGCTTGTGAGACACCCACAAAGAAGGTACATCCCAGGACCTTCGGGACATTTGCATGTGTCTGGAGTGGTAGCTACAAAGGTCTGAACAGTTACATTTAGGCAATGGATTTTAGCCCAAGGTGTTCCACCTGCTTAAACTACAGTGTAGGAAAAGATCATTTTTGAAGCCAAGAGCTGGCAGACCCTCATGCAACAGAAGCCACATTAAATATCCTACACCACGCACCTATTGCCATGTTAGCCTGGATTCAAGTTCACAATGTCCACCTGCTTTTTCTCATTCAGGATTGCCACTGGTGCAAACAGACAAGTTCCTCAGAAATCTGTGGACACTTCCCATTTGTTCCCGCTTCATGTTTGTCCCAGAATGATCCTTCTTGGACATACAGGCTATAGCTAGCAAACTGGATGTTTTCCCCAGACCATTCTTCACCAGTGAAGCTAGAGAACAGTCAGAGTCCTAAAGCCAGGTGGCCAAGAGTGGCCCATGTCCATACATTTAAATGTTCTCACTCTCCAGAAGCATGACTGGATCCAAGCTACCAAATGGCTATGGTGTCTGACCTGCGGTAACTCCCAGACTATGCCAGAAATTGTTTGAGGAGTTCCTAGGCAGTGAGGCCAAAAGCATGCTAAGGGGCCGTCTAAGCCCATTTGCAGCATGTGCAATCCTATTCCAGTGCCCAGGAAATCCTGGCTCAGGTTCCCTTCAATTTACTGGTACACAGAGAAGGTCACAGTTTCTGAAAGAGTTAATGACATTTACTATCCAGGCACAAATGGGCAGTTCATCTGCATCTAGTCAAACACATTAGACCTTTGTGGTCTGTAGGAAAGACTCATGTGGGCATCATTTTTGTTCTGGCCTCTTCTTCATAATACATCAGAGAGAGAATACCCTCTCCAAATCCTACTCTGAGAACCTGCAGCCATCAGAAATGTAGCAATAGGAGAATTCTTGCCAAGTTTTACTTGGACTGGGAGAATTTTTACTGACTATGGAAAGTCCAAGTGTCATACTGGGCGTGCTTAGGTTGGGCAGTTGAGCAAGCTGCATGAGGAATTGCTGGCACTGTGCTTTCCAATGGAAAGAAACAAAGAATTTCCCCTCCTGTGGCACTCAGGAACACACTAGCAGACTGCGTTGGGAGTCTGCCCCACATCCACACATCTTCCTCTCATCTTCTGTTCAAAAGACCTTGGGGAATTGAGCTCTGGCGTGCATGCAGGGAAGAGGGGCACCAGGAACAGCACAGCCTTTGGCACAGAGTGTTGCAGACTGCCATTTACGTCTAAAAGTTTTGTGCTCACAGCCGGCTGCTGTGAGCTTGAAGGACACATTGCTGATGCCTTTTTGCCAGAACCTCACAAGGCTAAAAGGATTTAGTAAGTACATATGGCTGGGCCACACCGATGACCCATCTGTTATGGCTGATGCAGAAAAGCAACCAAGTAATTTCAGGCGTGAAATGAGCAGTTACCTGCAAGTGCCAGGACAGCACTGAGAAACTGCTCTCCTCCCTTTCCTGTGGTGCATGGTCTTATGCCAAAGAAGAAAGATGTCCCAAAACCTGCCCTTCTGCTTCTTGCCATGTTCCCCCTGCATCTTGCAGCAAGAGGCAGCAAGTTCAGCACAGCAGCTGAGCAAGCCGTAGGTACCAGGCGCTGGTAAACCAGGGGCACCAGTAGCACAGGCAGGCTGGGACCAGCGTGGATGGACAGACAGCTGATGAGCCAAAGTTTGCTCCAGTCAAAGTGTAACATTCCCAGAATTAACTGAAGTCACAGGCAAGTACAAAAAGAGGTTCATAGAGATACAGCTGTGTGATCACAGCAAAGGTGACAATTTCTAGCTCCAGTAACATATTGATTCATGATTGAAGCTAATACAGCAGCAGGACCAAGGAAAATTAATTTTCAATATAGCAAAAGGCTATGATTTCCGAAGCAGCTAGATGTAAAATGAAAACTGATTAGTAGCTTGAAAGGAGTGGCTAAACGAGCTACTGGAAAAAATAATTGAACTGAGACTCAAGAAGTGCAGAAGTGCCAGCTCAGCTGAGAAGCTGCAGGATAGCTCAGAAGAGCAAAATGTATTTTAAACAAGCAAGGCAGACCAAAAGCATCCGAAAATCAGGCAGCATGCCAGCAGCAGCTTAATTACTGATATATTAGATCAGAGAGAGTTGTAGGAGAAGCACTACCTTACCAAGCATGCAGGAAAAGTAGGTGTGACCTGTCCTTACAGAGATACATGCTGAAAGTAGATGTGACCAACTCAGAACAGCTGTTGTGCAAGCACTGATGTGCCCTGGCCTGCTGACCCTCACCACTCGTTATTCTGTAGTTTGGCAAATAAGGTGACTAAGCAAAGACTAGAATGGCATGACTCAACAGTAGTTAAACAGAAAAAATACAAGGACAGAAAGCCTAGAAATTCCGTTTTAAAATGTGAACATATAGATCACAAAAATGTCAGCCTTAAATAATGAAATATTCTATAATATAAGCTTCACTGCTGATATAATTATTACTTATGAAATCTTCCCATAAAAATAAGATATAAACCCTTGCAGTAGAGGAGGATTTGAGGAGTTATAACCAACTAAATTACTTTAGTCTCAGATTAAAATCTGAATTGTCTTCTAAATTCCTCAATCACTTTTTAACTCAGGGACCACTGGGGTGCCCACATAAAAGTTGTGTTCTGGTTTCTTTATGAGTCATTTTTAGACAATGTTAGATAAACAACTCACTGTATGTATAAAACAAGTAACATCAGCATTAACATAAGTATACAGAGAAGTGGAAGTCCATAGGAATAGAAAGTGTTAAAATCAAATTCTCAGTGAATTTGCAAGGTCAAATTCACTGACATGATAAAGTTTGGTATTTAGTAACTATTAGATCAGACAAAAAGAAGTTCTGATTTTTTCAGAACCCAGCACCAACTATTTTTAAATAACTATTCAACTGCAATAGCTTCATCTGAAACAGGTGCAGAAAAGTGACACTCTCTAGGAAAAGAGGCACAATATGCTGCAACTGGAAACATCCCCGAAGGGCAAAATGTTCCAGATAAAAGGGGAAATATTCTGTGACAACCTTTCAGAAGTGACATTACATCAATTCAACCTGCCTGTAGGTAACCACAAGCGGCGATGTTTCTGTGTGAATGCTTTGTTTCCCTGCTTCAGGACAGTTAAACCTAGGAAGTTGCTACAGCAACCAGCAATGTAGCCTTGAAACACAGACCGATCTTTCATAAAAATAGTATATTTAAGAACAGTAGGAATTTTTAGACCTCCTAGAGTGCTTTGGGAATACGAAATTATTTTTTTCCCTGACGAGAGTTCAATAGTATTAGAAGATGTACACAAGATGGAACTGAGATTAAGTGAATTGAGTAGATGAGGAAAGATTCCTACTATAATACCAGTTAATTTTAAGGCAGGTAAATTGAACTCAGTTATCACTTTTTGCTTAATTACAGTTCTCAAAGTGAAAAAAATATATATTCTCCTCAAACTGCAACAAAACTCCCACTGATGAAACAGGAGAAAAAAATATCAATTTAGAGGTAAAAAACCCTGAAGTTTATTATTATTATTATTATTATGTGCTATTTATTCAACAATTTCTAGTACTATTCGGTGCGGAAAAACGTAGTTGCATTTCAGAATCAGTTTGCGTCTTTGCTCTTTTCCCCACCTTTTCATCTATCTTCACTTTCAGTTCTCTCTCTGTCCATCTTTCTTTTTTTTTCATTCTACTTATTCTACCCATCTACCTAGCATCATTACAGTCTTCATTCCATGCTCTATCAAAATGATTTGGCTTTCACATAGTTATGTTTGAAGCAGTGGCACCTTAACCCACAGAATCCTCAAAAGAAAATTTCTTAATAAATTTTTGTGTGTGTTTCTGTGTGCCTGCACCAATAACTCAACAGAGGTTTAAGAGAACTATATTGTACAAAAGACCAGCATAGCTTATTCATAACCAAAGTAGTATTAACAGGACAAAACATCAGCAAAAATGGAAACCTTACCCATTTTCTTACAAAGGACCTTGTAATTTTCCCCTGTGTGTGCCTTTCTGTGCTCAGCCTAGGCTGATACATGCCCATCGCTGTGAGCTTGGGATGACCATTGAGATCCCAGATGATGGTTACCATGCAAACACAAATGTTCAAAAATTAGGTAGCAAATTTAAGTGCTATCAAAAATGCGGGCATCTGTGGAGACGTTACATACCGTAACAAGTCTGTACCATGTTTGCATTAAGCCGTCTTGCATTATGCCACTACCACGTGTCACTACTCAGTCAGAAAGACAAAGAAAGGTGTTGGAGATGGTTAGGGTAAAAGTCAATATCTGTCTGCAAGAAAGTCGGGTATCTACTCTGTTTCTTTTATGATGACCCAACAAGACGTTGTAAGAACATTCAACTTCTACCCCCAAAATGTTGCTTCATGTAAATACAGGCTTAAGGAGACCACATTGTACCGCTTCCACTTAGGTCACATTTGGAAATTTTTCTTCTTAGCCCTAAAGAGACGCATTGATTACTGCACAGTCTGAATGGGTATGTGGATCACAAAAAAATCCCTCAAGCAGGAGATGCATCTGATGCTATCTAATGGAAAAATTTTAAAGAAAATGTCAGCTTCCTGTGGAACAGACTCCTTAGAAGGTGATGTCTTCATGGGACTGCAAAGAGAACAATGAGTCTCTTGCCTCCAGCTAGCCACCTCATAACAAGATAGATGAGGGCAGCCAATCTTCATCGTTTTCTAAAAGTCCTCTGGGCTGGTAAAACAATTTGGCAGCTGCTATGAGGTTTGTCATGCCCAGGTTATGAGTATTCACAATGTGCTCACTGGATCACTCACCTCTTTAGTGAAGGATAGTTTTGCAGACTCATATTGTCTCTCTCTGATTGAGCTAATCTATAAATGTGGTCTTGGCCTTGCTGGACTTGTCAATGACACACTCGGACTCAGGCGCCAAGAGCCAAGGAGTTAACAAAGGGAGTAATTGACTTGCCCTTATCTTATCAGACAGAAGAAAAGGGGGATAGACCATCATTGTAAATCCACTAATCTCTGGGACATGATGGAGGCCACGAAGCCAGAGGTTGCTTAAGCATTTGGCCCCCTTGAGCACATACCAAGATGCCCACTCTGTAGGCATGTCAAACAGCCAAGTCCCTTTTGACTGACACAACATTCCATGCCAAGAGCCAATTGACACATAATAATTCACTTAGTCCCACCTCACCTAAAGATTTTCAAAGGTATAAAAACCAGCACTTGAAAAATTTCTTTTTGAAGAAGGAGCCAAGTGAGAACCTTACCTGACAGATTGGTCGATGGGCCTGAACCTCTCTTGCCCTCCAAGAAGGGACACTTTTTTTGGTAAGAGTCACGCCTCTGATTTTGTCAGACGTATCCCTGGGAACACATTGTTAACTAAAGCACTAAACTATTACCTGGAGCTCAACTTTTCCAATGCATTTATCAACAGCAATCCCAAATCTGTGATAGCTGTCACTTGAATAAATTGCCTCATGTTTCAACTTTGTGAAACTACTTCAGTGAAAGTCCTTGGAGGGGCTCTGACAGGCAAACTTTGAATCTGCCAAGTGGCTCCACACTTAACCCTTTAGACATAAACCATTAACCAATCTGGGACTAGGAGTAGATCCAGCCACACCTAGACTCTTCTCTGAGAGAGAGTTTAGAACGCAGAGGTCTGCTCTGAACCTCATGACTCAACAGTAGGGCTTTCCGTTTGCTACTTATCAGACTCCCTTACCCATTTTAACACGACACATGACTAGTCACTTCATCTAAGGATGCAGCAGTTTTTTCAGCCAGACACTGCAACACGGCATGCTGAAGATGCTCTCCTGCTCTGATACTTCTGGAGCATCGCTCCCACGTGCTCACTTGGGCTGCCTGTGGGAGAGAGCCCTTGGCAGCACCCCAGCATCACTAAACCCTGGGTTCTCTGCCTAGAACATCACACTGCCCATTGCACAGTGTTTGCATCTTTGCATGTAAGATGTTGCTTCAGTTTCTTTTGCTGGCTTCCTTCTGTACATGGGTAGGGACCACCCCCGCTCCTTTTATAACCAGGAGGGGATTTATTGCTTTACTTGCATTGCTCTACAGAAGGAGATATTTATTTCATTGCAGTGCAGAAGTCATTCATGAACAGGGATGAAATACGGTCTTAATCTTTACTTGGTCAGAGCTCCAAATCATGGCAATAGATTTGTTATTATCCCTTTCAGAAAGCAAGGGCTGAGGAGAAGTGGCAGGACTGAGTTATGGATCATGTTTCCTAGAATGGAGTGGTATTCCGGAAAGTGAGATGCTGTGAGTTAGCAAGGTTTTGGTGACGCTACAGTCACACTTTCCCAATTTATACTAAAGTTTCTGATCCTCATGTCTTTTAAGACATATTTCACAATGAAAGAGTGACCAGGTCCTAGGAATGGTGTAACACATCAGAGCAACAGAAAGAAATGAGAGCTCTGTCATTTAAAGCACTGTTAGACAGCATAAGAAGTCTGAAGTATACTATGGTGCTGACACCTTTGTTTTAACCTCTTTGTGTATTTTAATTCTGTGGAAAGAAGCACCTGGCTCTGTGAAGATATTAACCCTTCCAAGGACAGACTAGAGTCTGAGAACAAATTACTATGGTCATGACCAAGGAAATCCTTTGCCCCACTTCCCTCATTCTGGGACTCTGAAGTTGAATATAAAGAAAAAGACCTGAAGGATCAGGGGGCCAATGCTGTTGTGGGAGAGGGAGGATCTCTCTGCCATGCTTCCGGAATCAACAGAATTTGGATCATAAACTTCTGAACTGAATCTCAGTAGGGTTTTCTGAACTGGTATCCTACATTCTGCAAGCACAGCCCTTTCTGTTAAGTTGGCTACTTTAATGGGATATTATTGATAAGAAAATATTTCTTTTAGTGTTTTCTCTCGAAGTTTCTCAGTATGCTTCTCAAGGTGTAGCATGTTTGGCTCCCACTTGCCTACTGTGCTCAGATAAATGTCACATTAACCTTCAGAAGTACACCTGATGACTGTGAGGCCTGTGCACTAAGAACAGTTCTGATGCCACTGCACGCTCTGGTTTGTTTATCGAGTCTTTAACTCATGGAAGCTGGTACTGTGTCACATCATCTGCAGTCAGAAAAGACTACCTGACAAGAAGATAAGAAGAAAACAGCTCATTCTTTTCCTACTGATGTCTTCTGGATGTTTTATACATTTGCAGTACTCTACAGGGCAGCTCACAGGATACTCTACAGGGTAGTTCACAGGATAATTTCTTCTATGTGTAACGTTGAAGAAAAGGTACCTTGCTGTTCCTTTCTTTGCTTCATCTTAAAATTTAATGCTGCCCTCCTTTTCTTTTTGTAGTGTCAAAAATCACCCAGATCTTTTCAGTTCTTTCTGCCCTGAACTGAAAATCACAATGATCCAACTGATGAGGAAATCTTCGATAGCAGTGTGTTTTTTGACATAAACATTGTTCACAAGAAAGGGTTTAGGAGCTCCAGGGACAGCAATTAATGCTTTAGATTCACTTGACAATAGCTCCCTTAATTGACAGGGAAAAGTCCTTCTGCAGAGAACTGAAGAGAGAATTCCTCTTTAACTGGGGGTGACAGAGAAATAAGGTTTCATATATGTGTTTAAAAAAAAAAAAGCAGTGCAAAAAGTAGACTCAGTTCTGGCTATTGTTCAATGCATTTTCAGCCTGATGAGCATCATGTACCTACCCATCCTATCCTTTCAACCCTTGAAAAAAAGGAAACTGGATTTAAAATAGTCTAGCAAACTGTGGTATACCTCACTTGCATTTTTCAGATCTTCTAACAGCTTTCTTCATGTATAGAGACTCTAGGATAGACAGTCCAATGGATGGCCACCAATGTCAAAAGCAGTACACAGCTTTCCTTCGCTGTATATATTAAAAGTGCTGCTACAGAACAGCCAAATAAATAAATGTCATAAAGCATTCTGAGAAAGTTAGCTGGAAGCATAAATGCTCTTAAATCGAAGATTCCTGAACTCATGTTTTCTGAAGCATCAAATGATGAGAAAATTACAACAGAGAAGGACAGGTAATAAAACAACTGCTCCCTGAAAATCCAGGTCAGTGCCTTATGTTAATTCTGTACTCACCAATCTATTTTTGTAACAGCTTTCACAAAACTGTACACAGACGAGGGATTAAACAGCATATCTTGCCCTGAAATATTGTTTCTTGAAGTTATAACTTAAAAAAGGAGAACTGCAAATGGCAATTGTGGTATAGTTACTGTGTGATAAATTCTGCTCCTGTGTCAGCATCCGCTGGGCAAGGAGAGGGGAGGAGACTGAACTGAACCTGTATCTTATTCACATGGAGTGATTATACATTAGCTTTAAACCCAGCTCTCATTCCACTTTATATTTGCATCTCCATGCAGTTTCCAGTGAAGTGTTCCTGTGTTCTTTAGAAAAAAAAGGAGGATACGATTAGGTAGAGGAGTGAAGCGTGTGTTCAGTTACAGAAAGCATATATCTGATTAGTTATTGTTCCCTTAAGTAGCACTAACTATGCTCATGCACTTTGCAATCCAAGCCATAAGTCATAGACACTGATCAAATACCAGTGCAGTAGCCCATTGATGCCATGCATAGAAGACAGAGCCTGAAAAGGCTCCAGGGGATGTCGTCTGGAAAAGCTGAGGATTTGGCCCACATTTTCCAGGAATCCTCTTTCTGAGCTTTCTTGATGGTCCTACTCCCTGTTAGCTCGTGCTCGTCCCATTGGCGAAACTGCAATGTGGGAAAGGAGCCTAAACACTTACATCTCAAAATCTGTGGTGTCCTGAATAATTCGTTTGGTTAGCATGATTTCATACAGCAGATGATGTAAGGATAACTATGATTATGCTTATCTTGTGGTGATTTTACACAAGTTTCTGCATGCTCAATTATTTTTTTCTGAACAGGCTGTGTATGCCATAGCAGACACATTTGGGATTTTAATTCAACTCTGCTCTATGCGGATGTTTCACATTTTACATGTTTCACCATGTTAGTCATCTCCAGTAACATAAAACTGAGAGAACAAAGACAGAAATGACAAAGGACACTCTCTAAGAACAATCTCCTCCTGTATGTCAATTTGGAGAGAGCCTTTAGATAAAGGCAGTCCACTCCACAAAGTTTTTCCTCTGCCAAGAACAAAACAGGAATCTGAAGCTTTGGTGCTCCTCAGTTACCTTACGAGAGCTTCATTGAGCTAAGAGATGAAAAGTAGAATAGCAACAAGTCAGGGAGAGAGGGAGTACACAGACTGCAGGAGTTATGGGCCAGACGGAATCAACTAAGTTTTCCCTCACTCCTCATGGAACCACTGGGAGTCCTACCAAAAAACCTTCTCCCTCCCCAGGTAGACCTGAAAGCAACATTGAGCATGACAGGGGCATACATTTACTGCTTTTTGAGTCTCACCATACATTTTGGCCTCAACAGGCCAGGAGGGAGCTATGAACAGACAGACGGGAGACTCTTCTAGTGGGTACTAGCATATAAAAAGAAAGGAATCATGGGACCATAAAGGATGTTGCAGAGCTGCCAAATGCTAGGCATTATCATGGCTTTGAGGTATGTTATCGAAGACATCACAGATTTTGTTGACATCATTTCTTTCTAAAGTTAAATTTCTTCCTTTGTCTGCCATTGCGTTGCTGTCTGCTTGTATCATTAAATCACTGGAGTGGTGTACCGTTTTCTACCAGATATCTGATGAAAAATGAAGGCTGTCTAATATTCATTACTAGGAACTGCCTAAAGCAAATGGTGTTACATGCTTTGGTAGAACTTCTTTAAAATGCTTGAACACAGAAATGCAAAAAAATGTGATTTTTTTTTCTGTAAATATTTGTAGTGCTCAAAGAAGTTCTTTCTGGGCAATTCAAAAGCATGAGGTTGCCAGACAAACTAATCTATACCCAGAGGTTATTTTACTATGCAGCAATTCCTACAGAAAGTTAATCATGAACAGATAGACAGTATTTTGAAATTTTGGTCCAGGACCTTTAAACATGAATACATTAAGTCACAAATGTAGATAGTTTCTATTTGTATAAACTTCAAAACACATATTTTGTGTTACGTACACAAACATAAGGATCATGTATGCAAACTAAACTCCAGTATGGGCATCCTTAAAAATGAGCACGCAATATAGTGAGAAGAACAGTTAGACAGAGTCATCAAATCAGTCAACAATCTAAAAAATATGCTGTGAGCATCACTAAAGTCAGACAAGATATCGTTCTGCCCCAAATGGATATATATGCTCTGTGAGAAAGCTCATAAAAATCCATCTTCCACTTGTCGTAATTTAGTCATTGCTTATTTAGTAATGTGATATTACCAGCAGAGAATGAGCAAAATTAAGGAAAATGAGGGTTACATAGGCAAGACTATCTGGTTATTTAAGTGAGACAGAAGCATGTCGTGATAGTTCTCTTCTGAAATAAGATGACAATGAACAGTAACATGTCACAACATACCACAGATTTCTTTCAGTTCAGACAGCCTCAGATGTAATGATTAGTACAGATGATAGTTCGTGCTGCACTTTGCATACCGTGGATTAATGCTTAACCTGGGTGATTACCATAAGTAAGCCATGCATCTCTCTCCTACTTTCCTTCATCTGCAAATATTCATGCACAACTCTAAACTGGTCCCCAGTGTGCAATACTCACTACCCTGATCAGCAGTATGAAGTGAAATGTTAAATCCAAAAGCAAAGAATCAGCACTAGCTTTATGAATTTAGAATTCAAATCAAGTAGTTTAAGTTATCAAAATGTGAACTGAAAACACTCTGTAATTATTTATATCTCCATGTGAAACTTGCTCTAGTAAAATGGCTAGACATATTGACAACCAGCAAACATTAGTAATTTGAAAACCACTAACCAAGCACAGGTTTTACAGTAAGTAATCTTAGTTCTGACAGGAAAAGAAGCAATATACTTGAGTTTCTTTAAGACTTAAAAAAGTTCAGGTTTAATTCTTGTATTTTTCTTCTGACAGAAATGTGGATATGTATATTATAAGAAAACCAAAACCGATTTGTAGGTAGCATCAGTGGTATAGGAAATGTAGTGATGGCATACCATTCACAGATTTGATTGAAAAATACATTTTGAAGTTTTTACTTACTGGTTGCAGTGGTAAGGGATAACTGCTATGCACAAGAAACCTAACAGATTGTTGAACTTTGAAGATCTCAGCCTGGAGATATTTATTATTTTAAACAGTTGTCTTAATATTTCTTGTGAGGTTTGGGGAGATCCATTTAAGGGTTGTCTGATAAGATATGGAGTTCTGTAACTGTGATTTTGGGATACATAAATATTTTGTAGTTATGATCAGTCACCAGGGTATGTAATGTCTATCATCCTAGAATTTCTGTCTTTATTCTAAAATAACTGTAATAATTCACATACCACAAAAATTGGGGGTCCAGGTGTATGGCTACCACTATTGAGATCTTAAAGCCCTTTCAATGCTATTTACATGTTACAAGACCCTGCGTCTTTTAGATATGACTGTCCTCTTGTTGAAACTAATTATTTACACTTTAAATGTTACCTCCAAAACATAGTAAGTACTATATTTTCAGAGACATCATATATTCCAGGAAAGTATTCTTCAGATAACACCTTTTGTTTTTGCAACATTTTACTTTGGGGCAGGGAGTCTCACAAGGATAAGAAAGCAAGAAAATGTTGCTCTTTGGTGTTCATCTAACCTTGGATTGTGGTTTATAATCTATTTCAGGGATTACAGCCCTCACGTGAGCACTTCTAAAAGTTGAAGGAAGCATCTTCTCTTCTTGTGACTTAAATTGTGATGACAGCAGTGTTTAAAATGAGTTTATGTATGTGGAAGAAGTCTTGAAGCAGACCTGACACAACATTGTTGGTTTTATCCGATAAACCATGGACCATTCTTGCTCAGTGGTAAAGCTGGAGAGTAGCTCCTTGACACTCCTGTATCTTTTTACTTTAGAAAGACTGTGATTAATACATCTACCACGCATCTCTATTCTCACTGCCAATTTACAGCATGCAGCTTCATGTTTCTGCCTTCTCACTCACTGTATCTGTGAAAGTTCAGTGAGCTCTAGCAAAGCCAGCAGATAGGAAAAAAAGAGCTTGATCTCCATATCCAGTACAATACTATGAATAAGCAAAGAAGCAATGAAATATGCCTGTTTATAGACTCCCTGCTTGCAGAGAACCTTGCATGTTCTTTTGCATGCACTCTAAGAAAGTTCTTCATGCTAAAAGACGGGCAATTTAAAAGGAAAAACACTCGGCTCTCCATTGCTTGAAATGCTGATTTGCTTATGAAACACCATTGGTGTTTCCTTTCACATCCATAGCTCCCAACCCATCGTTAAAATGAAAGAAAATGAGGCTTAATTTAAAATGTGTCGGTTTTTTCCACCCGATGTGGGTGTTGCAGTAATTGTCCTTTTGCAACGACAGAAGGTTTTTTGTTTCCACTTTGAAGACATTGTTCCCCTTCCCCTGAAGGAAAACAAACTTCCCTCAGAGCAGCATCTGTTCCAGGTCCTTCAATGATTATACAAAGATGAGATGTTAATCTTTTATGCAGTGTAAACACTGCACTAAAGCCAATACTAAATAGACATGGATTTAAGTGAGATGTTGGGAAGACTTTGTTTGTTACCGTAGCATGGAGTAGTCAGCCTCTGTTTGGAAAACAACTTGCTATTGTCACAATGTCTGCAGCTGGAATAGAGTTGACGCAAATTGCCAAGAACAAAATTGATTTTGCAATAGACTACAGAGGCATGGCTTATTCTGTCAAAAAAGACTGCACACTGAGAAACCGCTGACTCTGTAACATTATATATGCTCCTCTCTTTCTTTCTTTCTTTGATAACAGAGTCTTAGCAGCTTTCCTAACTAGCATTTTCTTCTCAAAATGTCTTCTGCTGTAAGGAGGATTTTGTCCTGCACTCCAACTCACAGATTTATGATGCTTAGAAAAAGTAATGTGCTCAGAGAAGTTTGAGAGCTATTTATTTATTTGTTTACTTGTTTATTTTTGGTGCTTACATAATTAAACCTGCCATGATTAGTTTTAATATGATGAATTACAAAGATAAAACTTTAGCATGCTTTGTGCCTATTCATTTCACTTGCGAATGCAGCACAGATCTTCCTTATTTTCTGTGGTGCACTTCTGCTAATATAACAGTATGTTTAGAGAATGCAGAAATCCGTCATCTGAAGCCTGTAGAAATGTGATCAAGTCTAGTGTGAACTATGCAGGCTTTTCATTCATGGTTTACTTTAATTTTGAAACCAGACCTGTAACTATGACAGAAGTTGGTTCTTTTGCCCTAGAGTATCCGTGATTCAGCACTCCAATAACATAAGGAAATAAACAAGGCTGATTTTTCTTCCCCAAAAGATCTTCTGATATCCTTTTTTTTCTTTATAATATCAATCTATGCACATTTTCTTCTGTAGAACATTGTCTTGGTTGCATCTAAACAGGTTGTGTCCTGTCTTATAGTGACCCACACGTTATTGTTTAGAAAAAAAACAACCAATAGACCAAACATGCTCATTTCAAATCCTCAGTTAAACGGTTTTATGGAAATCAGTGTCTCCAGAACAACTTGGAGATCTGTTCCTAAACTGTTATCTTCGGTGAAGATCGCTCAGGGGTCTGGATATAAGCCTCTGTATCCAGTCGATTAAACACTGAACAGCCAGGTTGAATTAAGTAACTTAAATATAACTGATTTCATCTTTTACTCTATTCACGTGCATTCACCTAGGGCAGAGTTTTTAAACCTTATCTGTAGTGTGGAAGACAAGTCACTAAGGATCATTTTAAGGACACTCTCTCCCTTTGTAAGACTATATGGACTACTTTTACATTCCAATCATAATCACAATATACCCCCGGGCAATTGATTTACTTATATAAAATAAATGTGGTTTAGCACTGGGAGAGGAGAACACATGCTACACTGGCTGGCCAGTCCAAGTAACTTGATAATTTTTATATTGACTTGCTTGGTCAGTTTGAAACTCATATGCAAGCTCCTATTCAGAGAGACAACATATGTATACAAAGCATGGGGCTTAAAAGGATAGCTTACCTCTTCCTACTCTCAGGCCTATTAGCATACAGCAAAGAGGGTGCTTTATATTTTATATTACCCTGTCCTTATTCTTAATGTAATTAAATTCAGGGGAGCTACCCCAGCAATGAAAGAGCTCATCACATACTGGCCACAGTTGACACTAAGCGTTTGTCTGAGTCTGAGCATCTACACTTTTCTATCTCTGGATTAACAAATCCTGACATCATTCCTAACTTTTCCATTCTAGCCAAGGGAATTCATCTCCTCTGGAAAAGTGAATAATGAAAGTGGTATCTGCCTTCTTGCTGTCACTTACAGTCATGTATCCCACAGGAATGAAAGGAACTCTTCAATATTTAGATTTAAAAACCCAAACCTTAACTCTTTTTTTCAGCTTCATTGTATCCCAGGGATCCATTGTGAGTAGTAAAAACAACAAAATACTGGTCATGACAGACGTCTACTTTCCTTTGAACTCTGAAAGGCCATTCAGCCAAAATCTTCAATTACTGGTTCCCACACACTACCCTTGGTTGAGAGCTTGATTACAGCTAGAGGACTCACTTCTGGAAAAGTGTATATGAAGTACTGGGCAAAAGGGCTTTTGTATTCTTCAAAATCTCTTAGAGTCATTCAAGAAGAAAAATTCTGTTCACTCTTTAGGCTGCCTTAACCTAATCCTAATCTTCACTTTCTCTATAGCCAAGAAACCTATCCACACAGTAAAAGGTAAGTAATATATTGGCCATGACCAACTCTAACTTTGTCTTCAGTGGTGGAGATCGTGCAACATCCAGCCTTACAATGCGATCTTCTCTCTCTAGAGGCTAAAATCCCATCTGACATCTGCCTATACAGTAAAAGAAAACATAAAGAGCTAGCACAACTCTTTGTCAAGAGATGACCATTTCAATTTCATTCTGTGTGGGCTACGTAACATGAAATTAACTTTTTCAGGCTTTAGATTCCTAATTCCGAAAATTGAAGAGCAGGAGGAACCAGGCTGACTGTCTTTTCTTTTGTTGGCAACAGGCGTGTCACACATACTAATTTAAGATGTGCTTGGTTTCTCTTTTATTTTCAGACATACTAACCTCATAAAGTTAGTTTTAAAATATTTTAAAGCCACCCATAATTTGCAGGCACAAAGTACCTTATACTGCGTCATGGTGCCTACCCACTGGGCATTGCAGCGTGTGTGTTGTACCTGCCTACTATAGATAGGTACACTGGCAAAATGCTTAATGAAAGGGCCATCATTGAAAGCCACTGACATTCTGACATCTGAAATTGTAAATAGTTTTTTACAGGGACAACCTACAGTAGATAAGACTGCTCAGACTACGCTAGATTGATCTGGTGTTCAGTAATAGCTAAATTCATTACTTCCTAAGATCTTGATGCTTTACCCTCTTGTCTCTGCTCTCTCTTCTCATGCCACAGTCTGTGTAAGAGAGCTTGAAAAAAACAGATTGGAAGTCTGAATGTTAAAGAGAAAGTGCAGAGGTAGCAAAAAGGACTCTTAAAATAGAGCCCAGCAATCACCAGGAAGCAACTTCACTTCTGCTAATATATATTTTGCCTGCCACACAGTAGTGTTGAGGGTAAATTGATTGATGTTTTAATGTGCTTTCATTCCTTTGGTGGAAGTTGCTATGGAAATGGAAAGCATACTTATTAGATATTTGCCATCACTTTTTGTTAAATCTAACTCTTCCAGGTTCTCTTTATCTCAGAGTGTTGCTGCACTCTTCAGCATCCGATGTCGTTAGCAGACCCACAAGAGGAGCTCTTCTATGCTGTTCTGTGTACTCACTTTCTGCTCCATACATTTTGGCTGGATTGCTAAATGGCAGAGCGATAAACTCAGAGTCATTTTCAGCATTGGAGAAATCTCTGGCAGTCATCCTAGGGATTTTCAAGGTAATGTATTAGCGGTTCAAAGGTTGAAAGGGCACTTGATCAATTGCTATTTAAAATATGTATAATATCTATTCAATATGTATAATATGTAAATGTAGTTAAAGTATTAGCCTCTTGTAACAACTGCTGTCACATATGCCATGTCAAGACATTTGGGGGCCAAGAGGTATGGGCATATAAATATACATGTAACAACTTTTTTAGCCCTGCAGTACTTTATTTTGCTGCTGCCACTTCAGAACTGTCTTTCCTTTTCCTGAATTACAGCATCAGTAGTTGACAGAAGAGAGCAAGGAATCCATTTTTGTTCCTGTTTGACCCTACTTACATGTAGGCATGCTCCTTGTCACAGCTCTAATTTGCTTTTTTTCCAATTCTTTTCTGTACTTGAGAGAAGAAAACTGTCATTTAGTTATCCAGAATGGTGGAAGAGCTTGTTTGAGATTTTTCTCACATTATTTAATGTGTCTTCAAGAGACAGATTTTTCCATAATTCCACCAAGAACAACAAAAAAGTAGGATTTAAAAAAAAGGAAGTGTAGCTCTTTAATAGGGTCTAACTTACCTCTCCAAGGCACAAACATGAATAACTTCTCAACATTCCTATGCACATGCATGGAAAATAACCCTCCAGCAACACATGAAAGAGATGAACCTTCACTGGGAAAACACCTCCCCAGAAAATTAGTGTCTATGTTAAGCATGTACCTGTTCTTGCTCTGGAAGGGAAAAGTGTTGGCAGTACTACTGACTGGCTTTAGCCTTGCTAGAAAAATATGCAGGAGCAACTGATTTCCAGTCAGATCTTGCTGGGGAGGTGTGGGAGGCACTGAGGCAAAGACAGGTATGAGGCTGCTTTTCCCAGGCAGTGAACTTTTCTCCTTACAGCCACTTTTGTCTCTCAGCTCTTCGTTGCTTCCCCTTGGTGTGTCCTTAAGGAGACATTATTTGATAAGTGAAGTGTCAGGTTGTGTTTTGCTATCGCTGCCTAAATCTATCCTAAGTATGAATCAAGAACCCTCATGACTTTCTTGCCCATCTGTTTAAAATCTTACAGTGTAGTGGGGGAAATACCAGTGTTTTACTATCTCTGCTGCTGAGACTGGCAGTTTCTTAGCAGCAAAAGCAGAAAGAAATAAACCCATTCACCATGAGGGGACAATGTATTAAAAAGTGACTTCATCTGTATTTCATTTTCTTTAAAGCTTCAAGAGAAAATGGAAAATCTTGCAGCTGGGATGTCACAAACAGCCTGTAGGACTATGTAAAGAAATCTGCTTTCAGGATGCATTTCTGCTTCCAGGTTTGTAAATGCTTTTATTTTTTAAAAGGTATTCTAGTCTTTCATGAAATTGCATGGAGACTGCTAGAGCTGGACCACACTTTTCCCTCCAGACAAAAATAATTTAAATCGGGTTGCTAAATGTTTCTAAGGACTGAACAGTAATGCTGAAATAATTTCCAAAACAGAAAAACAACAGTCCTGTAATTTTTTCTAAAATGTTTGTAGCATTATCAGAGTCATTTGGGAAGGAACAAAGACATTGGCAGAGGGTGAAAAAAAATGTTCCTAACAATTCAATGCCATTTCCATTAAACCGTGATATAGTAAGTGCATTGTGTATTCTGCAGGAACAATCATGAACTGTATGTAGTTAACAGTCATCAGGGCAGTTCAGGTGAAAGGCAGAGGTGGGGGAAGAAGGGCTGCGAAAATATTACACAAAGTTTACTTAGTGCTTGCTTTGCCGTGTGCTGAGCAGCTATGAGATAATCCTTCTCCGCATGTCTGAAAGGTCTCCCGTTTTTCACTTTACAACTGATGAGAGAATAAAGGGGATGAAGAAGCAGTTATACTCAGCAATTACACTTGGCAGTCTCACTGATTCAGTCTTCATCTTGGTTTGTGCTGCTCCTTTTATCTTATTTTTTTGGGTGAAAGAGGGTCTGGGTGGATGGAGAGATCACTCCCCTTTCGGCCCTTTTTGCACACAGGTATGTTTCCCCTTTTGTAATACCTCTGGTAAAGAAAAGAGTTTTGTTGTCCTGCTTTTCTCTGATGATCTTTGCTTGGGCCCCAGCAGCATCTATGAAGTTGAAATGCACCTTTCTTTCTTACCTTTCTTCTACCTGGATGAAAATTTGGAGATGAAGTCCTGCACCATCCCATCATTCTTAGTGGAG
>Ga0181612_180837_pt1 | contig 20680 bp, 10 predicted proteins | sample HoacroProtozoa21_FD_119630 | JGI IMG/M metagenome (GOLD analysis project Ga0181612, IMG submission 119630) | Hoatzin crop microbial communities from Cojedes, Venezuel. Combined Assembly of Gp0051906, Gp0051904, Gp0051908
AAGGGTTGCTGAGTGGGCGTCTTCTGCCGTCGCTCGGTCCCCGTTTCCTGGCGGACGGCGTATTGGTGAAACTCTGAGACAGTGGGCAGAGACCAGGGGGGGTTTTGTGACCTCTAGCCCTCGTCCTGCGGGCTCGTCCTGGGCTGTTTCGTTAAGGAAGTGTTGTCTGTGGAACAGTCACCTCTTTGCAGCAAGCCGGCGGTCTGCCCTTGGGGAGGTAGCGTCAGCAATGTCTGCTAGCAGTAGACCCATGTCTTCCACCTCGCAAGAGCTCTTTGTTAATCAAGGAGGCAAGTTCAAAAGACAAGCTAAGAGGTCATTGTTTCAAAAGACCTCAAGGACCCAGGAAGCAGCTCCCCCTAAAGCTAATTAATTTTATTTACGAAGTAATCGCCAGTCTGTGAGAGAAGGGCTTTGAGTCTGCCACTGCAGCGAAACTGCTGTATGAAACAAATGCATTGAAGGAGGCGTGGCAGATACCAAGGTGAACGATGACTTAGCTGCCATCACAACAGCAGTGTAAGTGTTCTTGAAATTGTAGAATACAGTCACGTTTATGCAGAGATACTTAAAGTAACTTCATACTAGCACTCTTTGGGTTCCATCCTGCTTCATCTTCTAGAAGTGACTTTCTTAAACCACAATAATGTGTGGAAAGAGGACACAAGAAAAACAGTACGTAACCTTTTCTTCTGAAGCTTGAACACCCCCAAAAAGGGAGAGGATTCTAAGCATTGACTTGACCAATCCGTGGAGTAATGTTATTCGTAGTACTGAAGAATTTTGATTCTATTGTTCTTCAGAAGTGAAATACAAACATACCTATCAATCTGTCGTGATAGATAAGCTGTCCTGCTCTCTGATTTCCCAGAGAATAGTGATTTTATGATACCAGGCTAATTTGTTGTTTCTTATGGGCCATTTCTTCCATGTCACAACAGATTCTATTTTGAAAATATTTGATACATAAATATGATTTCTTTCAAAAAAATTGCACTTCTAATTCATCGGTGTAATGTTTTTTTCATTTCCCATGTAGGAACCAATTCTTTATAAGTAATCGCTTAAATCAATGCTGGTGAAACTTCCAATTACAAAATATACATGTATGTTATTCTAGGTCTACAGGATGTCAATTGTTTAAGTGGCCTAGTTGTAATTTTGTTATAGCTCTTTGTTTTTGTGTTGAAGTATGTTTCTATTCTAATTTTAGCTGCTTCAGGTTTTGGGATTGTGTTGTTCAGTTTCATAAAATGAGAAAGGTATTTTTGAGTGATGACAACGCCAATGACATATTGCTTGTCTAGTAGAATGAGCTAGTGAAGACCAAAATGAGTGATGCGTAATGTCATTTAGACTTCTGCTTCTTACCTCTTACAGCCTTTCACCCCACATAATAAAATAACGTGCTGTCTCTTAATACTGGTGTTGCTCTTGATTTCTGTAATTGCATGCATAGAACAGACCTTGGCCGAAACCCCAGCTGTGGTAAATACAAATAGTGCCTGTTCCCTTTCTATCAAGCGTTGCTGTGATAGCTTGAGTGAACTGCAGCTCTAATACATGGTCTTACCTCTTTAATGTGTTAGTTGGAGAAAATTAAAAGAAGCACTAAAGTACAAAAAGAAAATTAAATTTTAAATTCATATTGATATATCTTACCAATTCAGCCCTAATATCTTGTCTTGTTTTGCAGTTAAGTGCGAACTTTTTCACAACTGTGTGATAATGAACGTGTTTGTGTTTTGGTGTGAATCTCACAAGAGGCAGTATTACTTACAAAACCTGTGTGTAAATGATAGGTTATGTTTCAAAATAACTTTGAAAATGTTTTCCTTGTCTTAAATTTAGAGTTTAGATATAACAGTGTCAGCGTAACTCAAGTTTTGCCTCAAAAAATGCGAAAATCTACTGGCTTGAGTTCAATAGTATTGTAAGTTTGCATTAGCTGACCCATTTGACAGGCTTGTTTGGAGCTTTCTTGTTGATGGTATGGGTGCGAATAATGGGGATGCAGCAGCTAAGCTTGTAACAACAACTTAGTTGCTAATTCCTTCTTCTTAGCTCACATGTTGTTTTAGAATGTGGCTGTTCCTTCCCTTGCTTCTGAACCTGCGTCATCTTGACTGCTCAAGGCTTCTAGCCTGAGGTAACTGGGAGCAGTGAAGACACGATTACAGGCCTGTCTGCCTGGGAAGGCTGCACTTTAATTTTCAGATGGTTTGTGATTTCAAAGCAACAGGACATTGCTAAGGTGTACTATGCTGTAGTGATTCATGCTTCGTTCGGTAATTGACATGAAACTTACTGGCAAGCTATGAGTTAACAAGTAAACTATTGTGGATTATACTACTCTGTAAGTGAGTGCTGCAGAAATTGAAGACAAATCCAAAACTGAACATGAACGAAAGACTACCTACAGTTCAGTGGTACTTAAATATTTCTGCTTGGAAAAAATAGACAAAAATGATGTGTCACTTAGAAAAAAACAACTGGAAGAAAATGAAATAGTAAACCAAATAGATGTTGAACCTTAAAGGCTGCCATGCCAAGATGTTGGCAAACCATAAAGTGGAGCAAACTGGAAAGGAAACTGCTTTCACAGAGTTGGGGCAGTGGCTGTCAAACAGAGCTGACATACCTATCTTCCAAGTGATTTTAGTTGCTACAACAGATTATTTTTTATGCTAGTTATGAAATCACAGGTTTTGTGCAACCCTTTTAGTGCAACTCTATAACTACTAAAAATATTGTTCAGAAATTTATTTTCAAAAGGATTGACTCACAGATATAATTATGTTTACAGCTCTTAGATTTGAACTGCCCTATCAGTTTCTATGGGTTAATGCTGAATCTCAAGCTACCTGAATGCAGAAGATGCTGGAAGTGTCCTCCCCACTCCATCATAATATTATTGGAGGCTGCAGGTTGTGTCACCCCTCCTCCAAGACGGTTTCAGCATATGTAGACTGAAGACATGCTGACCTGAAAACTGAGAGACCCTGCCTTGCTACTGGCTAGGGTGATGGTGGGCACTGTTGTTTCCTCAGCTGAGAGTTCTGCGGTACTTGAGTACCCTTATAGAGCCCATAATCTGTCCTTTTGTTTGTGTAAACTGACAACACCGTGGGAATTCTGTGAACTAAAGAAAGAAGGTAATCTAAATTTATATTCCCATAGGCCATAATTAAGAATGAAATTCATCTTTTTGCCAAACTGGTTTTGCTTCCCATTTGACATCCACTGGTTTAGGGTGCGATGTGTCTCACTAATTGGTTGCATCAATGGCAAAGATGAGGAAGGAAGCAAAACCCAAGCTAACAGGCTTTGCCAAGTTTTTCTTGGCCTCTGCACTGGTACTGCTGGAGTTAGTAGTGAAGAGTGAAGGAAGCAGCTGTGAGGATTTGGGTGGTGAGGAGAAGGGAACAGTGCTCAGCTGAAAACTGTGTCGTGTGAGGACCTTTCAGCTGACTGGAATGTCAGTGTGTGAAACTATTTGCATTGGTATGTGACTGGTAGGAGCTGCGGCATCAGATCTGTTGCCCAAGTAATAGTCTCTGAAATAGGTTTCTTTCTGGGTGTTTTCTCACTCTGATCCCCATGTCAGGTACAGCACAGCACTACAGAGAGCCTTTCTTTGCTCTAAATACATGATTTACAGGTGCTGAAATAGGATATTGGAGTAGCGAGCTGCTTGCTTGTTAGGTGAGACTCGGTCGGACTGACACATGCACTGTGGGGTTTGGACTATGGAAGACCTTAATATGTCAAAGCGATGCAGCCCAGCTGTTGAATCTGTTGCTGCTTCTGTGTTGCCAGATGCAGTAGTGTTCTCATTTATCATCCGTAGTTGTCTTATTTTGTTCTAGTTCTGCCTTCTTTCCCATTCATGCCTTCTGTTGTCACTTTCCCATTGGACTACTGTAGGCAATCTGTGCAAGAAAGGCATGGTGGGCATGTGTTGTGTGTGCGTTATTCCAGCTGCCAGTGCCTGAGGTGCTGGTGATTGTCATCCTGGTAGAGGTTTACAATATGGGAAGTGCAGAGAGGGTCACATGTCATGAAAGGTGTTTAGATTACTGGTGCAGTAACCTAAGTAATGTCAGCAATAGCAAAGGATGAATTTCTGTATCCCTTGTTACCCAGTGAATTGGGTTTCATGATCATAGGCTGCTGTGGAATTAAAAAGAAGGGAGTCAGTGACATGTGGCGGTAAATGATGTGGGTGTAATGCAATCAAAGGAAGTTTATTTTTTTGAGAATTGAGAGAAATTTGTCAGTTTTTAAAATTAGTTTATTTAAGGAGTGAAACCAATTTAGAATTCTAGTATATAAGCAGAAAACAAAGGTGGATGGATTAGTGAATAACTAAGGTGAATAGTGGAAAATAATTGTAGCGAACTGCATAGTTACAGTAGTGTATTTTAATAGCGTAATGATATGTTAAAATTATGGATTGAATTCTAGCCTCCTCACATCAATTCATTTGCTTGAATTGGCTATCGTTCAATGCTATTTAACACAGTATTGCCTAGTTTATTTTTGTAAGCAGCTTTTCAGCTTTCCAAGAAAAGTGTAAATAATCCATGTTTAGACTGAACAAACTTTTTAAAATCTTCTAGCATTCTTTACCAGTATCAGTAGTTGAGTTCTTTCCTTCTATAACACTACTTGCTGTTCTGGATCAGTATTAGTATTCATCAACATTTATTTATATCACCTTGTGGATTCTTTGGAAAATTTACCATAGTGAAATGAAATCTGAAGCTGGATCTCTTTCTCTGTTTAAAACTGTATTTTAATGATGAAACACTAAGCAGTGAAAATAACGCTGAAAGTTGTTTAAGCCAACAGCTGGATATCTGCAGAGGCAGGGTTACATTGTTCTTTTGCTTAAGATTTCTGGACAGATATTTATGGATGTACCATTTATAGTGCACATGCAGTGGGTGCAACATGTCCTGAATACCTTGGTGTATAGTTTGTGTGCAGATCAGTTCTCCAGTACATGCACAGTCTCGCATGTCCAGCAGCCATTTCTGTGGCATTCCTGCATGCCTACCGCCAGGCTGCAACAGTGTCCAAGTGCCTAAACTCGGAGAGAGACTGACATCCTCCAGTTCTGCCCGGACAACATTTCCAGGCAAAAAAAAAAAAAGAAGAAATCTGGAAAAACTCATATTGGAGAACAAAGTTTGGAAAAAAACCAAACCACCCAAACCCAAAGAAACAAAAACCCAAACCAACAAAAAATCCCCAACTGAATAATGCTGTTTGGCTGTGTACTGAACTAAAGTGGAGTCCAAAACAAGCCTGGCAGCTAGAGGGATAAAGGTGAAGTAACGTGTACAAATGCAGCAGTGCAGTTCAGTAATTGCAGTGCTCTTAAAGTTTTGAGTGTTGGACTTTGTAACCTAAGTATTTTTGAAGTAGTTAAAATGTGTGTGATGACCACTACCATGGCTAGATCTCTTCTTGCGGCTTGACCCTGCAGGCTTGTTGCCACTCCGTGTCCCCAGCACTGTGACTCACCCGGGAGGTGGCAGACAGACACCGCTCTGGCTCAGCTGGAAGCGGAGCGAGGGGACAAGCAGCACGTACCTGGCAGCCGCCCAACGGAGAAAATGGCATGGCAGGAGCTTCGGGTCTTTTTATGTCCAGATTACAGGACTTTTTCCTGCCACATTATTATTTTACATCAGAAGTGGCTTTCTATGAATCCTACTATGAGTCACAGCTTGCAGTGATGAATCACTTTTAAAGCATTTTAACTTCACCTTATTTTAGGAAAAAAATCATGTGCATCCTGATTTTAAGGGTATTGATACTCAAAGATAATAAGGACAGAAGGTAGAAGCATATGGGAGGACAATAGAGGCATCAAAGGATGATTGGACATCAAAGAGGGAACTTGCCAGTGCTTAGCATAGCAGTCATCATCTGACAAATAAAAAGGAGAACAAAGTGAGGTGGGGCAGAACATACTTATTGGTAATTGGTGTTGCACACTTTTGCATACCAGTATTCAGCCTCAGTTGTTTGCTAGTGTATGCTTACTCTGGTTGTAAATACATAGACAAAGCCTTTTAAAAACATAGTGTTGATGGCAGTTATTTCTCACTTAGGATCAGCGATACAAAATTCAGTGTTAATTGTGATTATCTGGTATAATACTGGAGTGCTTCCAAAAATGTTAGTGATAAAATAATTGACTATCTAAGCATAGTGTTGCTTGCACTTAAATGCCTTCTACTTAGCTGAATAATCCAACTTAATATGAGTGTGTAAAATTAAGTTTATAAGACATTAGATGCTATTCATTTTCATAATATATTGGAATATACAAACACAGAACATCACAGGTTTTCACCTCAGGCTATTTTGGGTAGTACTCTTGTTTTCCTAAATACATGTTGTCCACAAACAAGGAAGTTTCACCCTGCTGACATAAATCCTACCGATTCAAGTGCTGTGTTTGTGTAGCCTAGAGAAACAGGAAAGGTGGAACTGGTCAACCAGTCCACCTGTAACAGGGTTGGGGAGGTTGCTATGTGACTATAGTATTTGATGTTTTACTTGAAAGCTCAGCTCCAGGAAACAAGGGTTTACATAAGAGTCAATCAATCTTTCTTTCTTCTAAGTTAGTTTCCTTCTGTTAGGAAACAAAGCTTGTTTGTGTGATCCAAGTACACCACAAACTCTCAGAAACCTAAGAGCAATGTGAAAGAAACCGAAGTTCGGTGTTGTTTTAATCTCCTTATTTTAGGCAAGCTTGACTTACAAATCTTGGAAATGTCAGTACTCTTCTGGTGCTGGAATAGCAGCCATCCCCTCCTTCCACTTTTGTGATGTGTAGCTTGATCCACAAAATATTTCTTATCTCAGTTCACCTTCAAATCCTGTTGTGACTGCCCTGTGTGTCCCACCTTAAGCTACGCTTCTGTCTCTAATGTAGCTATTGTCAGAGTTTATGGTTATCAAAGTTTATTTTGAAGCAATAACTAATGTTTCTAGCCTGTGTGCAAATCTCCTCTATGGGTGATGTTACCTAGTCCAGACTTGGACCTGCACACTGCACTTGAAATAACAGCTCACTTTGAGTTTATCCCTGTGTAAATTTACATTGGCAGATTGCGTGCTCTTTGAATTAAGGATTATGTTTTCATGTTTATCTAGAAAGCATCTGGGTACCATGGCGATCAGATCGGACAAGCAGACAGTTAAATTTGCACTTGGTGTTAACTGACAATGCCAGGGCCCTTTTCCATAAGAAGTTGGACTTCATGTTAACAGATCTGTGTTCTCTAGTAAAAACAGTGATTCCAAGTGTCTGTGTGTGCTATTTTTTAGTAAATTAGTAGGGACACAAAGGTAAGGAAGTGCTTTTACATTCTCTTCATTAGCTAAGCTTGTAGTTAGCAGTGAAGTGACTGCATTTGAACCTCAGTCGTGATACCTCAGCTCAGCCATCCCATGCTAAAGTAGAATTTGTTTTGGTTTTGTATTTCTAAAGAAGCATAACAGTGCACTTTGAAATCTCAGTTAAAGGAAATGTCTCAGCCTGAATGTAAGAAAAAAGTATCCTTCAGGTCAAGAGCCTGAAGATTGTTGCCTCTTCTATGCAGCTCTAATTACATATTGATTATACTTAAAGCTTATATTACAGTTCATTTCATATTACATGAATGCATTTTATTTTTTTTCTCTTGTGTTATTTTCACAATTTTTAAATAATAGTACATGGATGAGTGTTTACTCTGGAACAGTAATTTCATTTTATTAGCATTTGGAGGGTAGTGAGGCAGCAAAGGGATTGTCATGCTTATATATTAGCTCTTGTTCCAAGTAGTAACTTTCCAAAGACTGTCTGGGGACAATTCCTGGGGAAAATTCCTCCCTCATTGTGGTACACATTGTCGCATACTGTTTGTGAGTTGCTATCGCTATACAATGAAGCAGTTAAAAACCTCAATGGTGAACTAGAAGACAGGCCATGAAGCAGTTCTTATCATATATTACTATAATTTTCATTGCATATGGGTGTATGTATATGTAAAATTACCCAAAAGAGAATGATTCTGTAATGATTTACCACAAAAAGTGGTTCGCCATGGATTTTTTGTTGCATTTGTTTGCTCCTTGACCAGAAATGATCTGCCTTTATTTCTCAGCATTCAATCTTTCCATTGCCAGTCTTTATGTGGTAGTTTGTCCTGGTTTTGTTCCTTGAAACAACAGAACAAGTGCTGCTGTGTATCAGAAGCATGCATCCATTCCACTCTCTGAAAAACAGAATTTCAATGCAAATTTGATTCAAAATGAATAAATCCCTCAACTTTCCTTCTTATTTCTGTAATTTGTTAGAAATTGTGAGCACAGAAGGGTGTATATATCCCAGCACGGTTCAGGAATGCCATCCACTCAAACGTGACAGGAGGTTTGGGAATATTGTCAATGCTAATTACCTTGTAAATCCGAGTGCCCATTGCAACAACTGTAGCTTTCCCAGTTGCAAACATATTGCCAGCAGATCTGAAACAATTTAGCAGTAATTTTTTTTTTCACAGACTAGTAGAAACATGACTTTGGGCTATAGTTTGGATGCTAGAAGTACCAGGGGACTTTCTCACAAAGCTGTATGCATATGAAAAGCTCTGGACCTACTATGGGTTAAACATCAGAATGAACTTTCTGCAGTATGTGCTCATGTTCCTGAGTGAAATATAGCCTACATAAAAATTACTGGTCTGTCAGAACAGAACCAGTTCAGCCCATGGATTTGTGTCAATGCAGTCTGACAAAGTTGCTGCTAATGCTTTTGTGGACTTCAGCTCTAAAACAGCTTCTGAAACTCCCATGGCTATCTCCTTGCAGAAATGTTGCATGGCTAGAGAGCAACACGTTTGCATCCTAGTAATTAGAGAGAATAGAATCTGTTTCTATGTCGTTACAGACTACCCCCTATATTAACTTTGTTACTACTGAGGAATTAGTTTCAGGGACCTCCTTTATGCCATGATCCCCCAGATGAGCAGAGAAGTTATCCCTTAATTTCTTTTGGGTGCAAGCGAGAAGTAAGGTAGTATGCTATGGTCCTGTACATCTCAGAATACAGAGCCAGGGAGCTCTATTTGTCTGCTTGCTGGTGAGATCGAGGGCGTGGCAGCAGCATGGAAACTGTCAGCAATGGCGTGGTATTACGGAGGGATATACAAGTCTTGTCGGAAAGCATCCGATAACTTGCTGCTTGGTTCGCATACTGAAGACAAATGTTTAGGGAATATGATAAGCCAGCTAATGGCAGTGTGCGTATGTGATAGACTAAAGGATGGCATGTAATAGTGTCTCCTAAGCTATGTGCTCATCAAAGGATGTAGTTGTGTTTAGAAAAGCTGAAAGACAGCAGGTTTGGCTGGTTGTGTTAGAGTAGTTAAAAGACTACTAAGTGCATGGTATCAAGCTCAATGTGCTTTTTTTCAGCAGTATCTTTATTGTCCCACTTTGCTTTTTCTTCCTTTGCTGTATTGACTCCTTTTTATAATACCCTTCTGTTACGGTTATCTGCTGGTTTCCATAATGAATCCTATTCCTTCCTTTTGCTTCTCTCCCTTGCAGGTCTGCTTTGAGAACTCGTGTGTTTATAAATTAATGATCTTTTGTGCATTTTTCTAGCAGAAGCTAGCTCTCTGTACTAGTTACCAGTGTTAAAGAACCATGCTATTTACCAGATCATTGCATATCTCCTCTTTGCTGAACATATTCAAGTCTGTAGGGGAAAACACTGCTGTATGCAACAGAAAAGTGAGAACACTGTGAGAAATATAAGTTAATACCAAGAGGTAATGAGGAAAAATGCCACTGTTTTAAATATAGTGGAAAATGACCCTTACAATCAGGATAGATTTTGAAAACATATTTACTCATCTTTTCAAAATCCTCAGAAGAATACAATGGATTAAGGACTGTTAAGGCTTGTTTTATCCTTCTCCTTGTACTTAAAAGTTTGAGCATGTAATTAATACTCAAACAGAAGTGCTGCTATCCAAGAGAACTAACTAGCTAGATACATTTTAAATGTCTATTCAGCTTTTTACAATGCCTGTAAGTGTGTCTACCTGCATATATAAAATTGAGGAAACAACTGCCATTTCTCTTTCCCAGCTGCATTTCATTTGTACTGATTTTTCTATTTAACTCATGTTAAAAAGGCTATATAGCACATGATGGTAACAATATAAACAAAGGCATTTATAAAACCCAGATATAAGATGTATGGATGAAAAGGCAATTTCAGTCCTGAATCTGGAAATACATATGTTTTTATTTTTTTCTAAATATGTTTAAAGTATTTAATAATGTTAAAATAAATTTTCAGAAATTTTAGTTCAGACAAGCCTTATGATCTGTTTGGGCTAATGCTGTTGTTTCTGTATACTCAGGGCATTGCTTATACATTTCTCATATTTTGGTTCCTTGACATAGGGTTATAGAAAAAAAACTGAACTGTTACCAAATGTGGGACATAAGTCACATACATCTAAGGTGATATAGCATGTTGTCTCAGAGCCATCTGACAAGTTTCTGGTAGCACTGCCATCTATTTCAGTAAAACATCCGAGTGACAGTGAACAAGAAATGACTGAGAAATTCCAATAATGTAAGGAGGAGGAATGAAAAACAAGCAACTATTTTGAGAGAAACTATTTTACGTTTTAGTTTAGGAATAAATTTTTTTTTCTGAATTCACAAATGATTATCTGAATATGTAGGATTCAATTAAAGTAATTTCTTTTGTATTTCAGAAAGATTTTCAGTAAATACATTTTCTCATTATATTCTGAGAATAAAAATGTAAAAAAATACTTCCGCGCTTGTAAAATGATAAAAATCAGGGAAAGATTTATGTTACTTTTCTGTGATCAGTAATTATAAATAACTGTAGAATATCCTTCATAGGAGTTGCTCAGATTTTTTAACTTGAGGTAGAGAGATCTCATTAGTTGGCCTGCTGAGTCATTCTTTTCAGGGACTAATGCAGTTTGTTTGTATTAAAAAAGAGCACATACCAAAAAAAAATGTCTGAAATAATGTTTGGAATGCAGTGTCAAAATGGGTGGGAATGAAACCTGCCATAGGCTAAAGCAGATACCAAGTGCTCGAGGGAGCATCACCAGTTCACAAAGTTATTACTGTAGGAAATAGTAATCATACCCCCTTCCCCCTTCTCTTTATCCAATTTTGTAAATAAAAAATTGTAAATACAAAGCCAGAATCTTCAGTCTGCCAAAGCCTGTCTCTCTGCATGGAAGAAATTCCATCCTTGAAGCTGTAGGTGCTCTAGAATCAGCACTGACATTTACAGTCAAATCCATCTCTAATGAAAGAGTAATGAATGCTTAAAATTGGAGTGTAATTTGAAAAATGCTATAAAAGTAAACAGCAGGCAGACCTAGAGTTGCCATTACTAAAGGAAGAAAAAAGGCCAAATCCACCATCTGGAGAGTTTGTGCTTTCTACATGGCTATCATTTCATACTGACTGTTGGATCCTTATTTCTTCTCCTTAGGTTATCCTTGTCCTTGGATTAAATTCTGATCCTAGAGAAGGTAATTGTAAAGCTCACAAAGGTCTTACTAGTGGACTGCTTTAAAGAATCACTTGTGGTAATTTGAAGAGCTTTGGCTGCAAAATGGGGTTATAGTAGATTTGAGGTAGCCATCTTGTTCTGAGTGCAATGCTATTTTCAGCACATCAGATCTGCCAGATCCTGTACACTGTTGCATTTGTCCCCTAATCGCAAGAATAATGTAGTCTTGTCCCTAACAATTACTATAAAAATGTGAAGAGGTGCTGTAGCTGTTTCAGAGCCTATTGACCTTTCAAATCCTTTTAGGAACTGGCTATCTTAGAAAAATTCACAAAATCACTATTGAATTGTTTCTCTGGCCTGCATCCTCTGCTGGTTTCCTGACCAGGAAAAAAACCGAAGAAAAAAAAAAAAAAAAAGGTGTGTGGGGTAAAAAGACATTTAGTCCAGATGGGTATGGCACCTCTAGGCTGTTTGAGTAGAGGGAGAAGTAAACAGCTTGTATAAACAAAGTTCCAGTTATAAAGAGCAAAAAGGTAAAACAGCAGAAGACATACTAGCTTGTTTACTTCTTAAGCTTTCCCTACCAGCTTTTGAGAATGCCATCACATCCATCTCAGCTATTCAGAAGGCATCTGTCCTGCTTTCTTCATTGCTGTCTTTGCTACCCACGATGTGCTTGTAACTCACCAGTTCTACTGTACTATAGGCTGGCTCCGCTAGCAAGTCAGCATATGAAATCCAGAGTGTGGTTTGGGAAATGTAAAACTTTGCCAATCTGCTCGATACTGAGCTGGGATATTTTCCTTGCAGGATCTTCCCTGTTCTCTCTAAAGGCTGATAAGAATTTATTTTCTTTTTCTTTTCCCCCCTTTATTTCATTTTTTGTCTTTTCCTTACAAAACATTTGGTTTAATAAATAGCATTCAGATGGGATTTAAAAAAAAAAAAAAGAATATATTTAGGAAAAATTTCCAAACCAAATACACATACTCTGGTTATTTCTCTGGTATAATTTGTGCTGGTAACTGTGTCACATTGCTCTGCACAGTACTGGGATTTGCACGTGTCACGGGTGACAGAGTCTACTTCATAATCTCTTTGTCAAGAAGTAAACAGCCTCCTCCCAGCCACTACTGAAGTAGTTTTAGGACTGCAGAGTATGTGCCATGGTACTTACTAAATTGTGCCCTGGTTTCCTCAAGTATCCTGGTGTAGGAGTTGTTACTGAGGCAACACAAGCACTACTGTGCAACTCCCATAAAAACAAGTCACTGGGGTGTGTCAGGCGTCTACATACACATACACAGCGGCTCTGGATTGAAAATTGCCTTTTTTTAAAGTTAAGCAATGAGAAAAGCAAATGGGGATGGAAGTGGTAATGTAAAAATAATGCTTAAAGGTTTTAAAAATATTTATTTGGATTTTACAATACTTTTCTGTGCCCTGCTTTGTGTAGGAGAGAATAGAAATGCTGCTCATCAGCTGACCTGAGCCTGCATGAAGCTGATGGGTGGGTAGCTTTACCAAATGGCAGTCTTCTCACCCATCGAGTCTGATAGTGTCCTGTCCATGCTAGCCACACAAAGGTGCAGAGTGAGAAGGATACGACTCTGTTGTTCTAAACAGGTGCGGTTGTGATGGATGAAGGGGTCTGCTGAAGTCTCAGCTTTTACATTTGGCTGGAAATAGACAGGAAGCAGGAACCTTTTCAGTTAGCCCCAAATGAAAGTCCAAGCTCTAGAGACAGGCAGCAGACACAGTTCTTTCGTATGAAGTCATAAGTTGCGTATAGTTGTTTGTCTAACCTTTCTGGGTCTGTACAGCAGATGTTAATGCACCTGAAAATAGAAAGTCTGAAGCTTATATCTTCATCCTTGTTTCATATTTTAAAGCATGTGTGTATATTTATATATGTATGTATAAAAATATGTATACAAATATGTATGACAGGCCCCTTTAATGGTAATCCCTGACCCATTCATTTGCATCATGCACAGCTGACTACCATTTATCTGCTCTGTTCCCCAAAGCCCATTCTGTATGTTAACATCCACGTTGCTCTTGCTGGTAGGATGGGCAGACACTGTAACTGGAATTACAAGGCGCTGACAGGCTTCCTGCATACGCCATCTCTTGGGAGAAGGCTTACTTGCTCCTGTGCTTCCTTGAAGCAAGGGTACATGGAGATACTGTTCTGTGGTGGCTTCCATTTGAAAGTCCTCTTGAAAATCCTTCTGAAAGTATAGAAGACGGGCAAGCCTTGCAAGTTGTTGCCCAATACAGGTACACCTTCAGGTGTACTTTGTGCTCAAGTCTTGTGAGAGCATCTTTATAGTGGCTAAATGTTCTGATAATGGCAACCTCAGACAGGTAATATGAGAGCTTCATGTAGTGGTGCTTGTTGGGTTAGCTAATTTCAAAATTACTTGTTTTGGCAAACTACTGTATGTTGCCTAACACTTGTTCCACAGGTGCCACAAGCAGATCCCAGAAATCAAAGGTTCCTTTGAAATGCACCCCAGTTTTTGTTAGTAGGATTTGGAGGAGTTTTGGAGTAGTTTAATTTGCCATGGTGATGAAGTATGAGGTCATATATGAATTTAAGACCAGCTTGAAAGACCTGGGAGGAAGCATATTTCAGTGAGTGCTTTGGCTGTGTTGTTAATACCTGTTAGGAAAGGGCTCCATCCCAGGCTACTCTTCCACCTGCTGCTGGGTTTCCTCACCAGCTTAGTCAACTCGTTTCAGACTGTAGCCAGATGATAACGTGTCATATGGGCACTCTGAATGCAAAATGAAGGTTAAAAAAAATGGAAGAAAAATAAAGGCTGAAGCACAGAAGTGCTAGAAAGAGGAGAAATCACTTGGAAGACTCTGAATTACTGAGGGTCCTGAGCTTGATTAGGCTAAAAATTCTCTTCATGATCATAAATTTATGTTTAAAATACTGAAATAAGAGTATCAGATTTCTAACACATACGGGAGCATCCTTGTGTCTAAAAAGTTTAGGCAGAAACAAAATGTATTCTACTCAAAACACATGCAGAAAGGAAAAAAACAGGTATGAATGAGGGCTTCATCTTGGTGGGGTTTCCAAGACAAGCCTCTGTCTACTGAACGATTTCTGCATGGGCTGCTACATCCGTCGACCTCCATGCACAGGTTTTATTGTGCCAGCATGTAGGTACAGGAGAAAGATTAGCTCTGAAAATCAAGTTTTAAAATAATTGCTTTAGAACAATTTTGAAAGATTTTTTTGTCTATTCAACCATGAAATGGAAGTGTCCTGCTGATGGCTCCAGCATATTTTTAATTGAATAATTAACATGGATAATAGGCATTCAGCAGCATTTTTGTTGGTAATCACTGGATTTACTAATCTCACAGAAGGTGGGATGATTCAGAATCTTTTAATACCCTAAAATAGAAGATAATTAGAACCCTACGTATGCAACTTGAAAAAGAATTATGTACAAATGGTGAAGAGGAAAAATTAGAAAATGAGCTGGAGGGAAAAATGGGGGGGGGAAGGAAAATAATGGAAAGTACTAATAATAGTAGGGATACTTATGAAATTACATTTGAAGTATTTGAGATTTTCCTTACTCTGCCACACTTTGCAAGTGACCAAGACTTCTTTCAGAAAAATCGTCTGTCTGTGCTAGTTTCTGAGCAGGGCTTTGCTGCTTGCTGCGAGGTGGGCTTGGCTGGACTGAAAGCAGAGCACTGACAAAAGCTATGTGGCACTATGTGATGGGTCTCAGGAGAGATTCAGAGTGGTCACGTGTTCATAAAGAGTGGGTGTTATACTAGTCAGCTGCTGAAAATTACATAGGTAGTAGCTATCTGGTGGGCTGTGTCATGGTGAGAGGAAACTGTAAGGGTTTTTGTGGGGAGGGATAGCTCATATCATCAATGATACTTCATTCCCGAAGAAAGTCTAATGAGCAAATACACATTCTGGCTGTACTGCATCATACATCTATTAATGGTGACTAGGAGTTAGAGGCTCCAGGGCCATGCTAATATGCAAAGTTGCACAGCTTAGGTTAATCTTTGGTGTAATACCTTTCGTTGCAGTAATGCAGTTCTGGGTGTAGACCACTACTTACGTTCTATGTATCACTTACTATGTATCACTTACTGTCACTTGACAACAGGCGGGCTGCTGCTTGCCAGTGGAATTAATTCTCACAATAATGAAGAAGTAAAACAAATCTAACCATTTTCTCTCCAAAGTGCAAGAGATATTCTTTTAACGTTATCTTTTTCTCCTCTGGAGGGGATGGAAAAAGAAACTGCAGGTGACAAATGTTAGTCCTGCCATTTACTTGACTGGATGAAGACAGTCATGCTGAGGTAACTGGGCATAGAATGGAACCCAAACAGAATAAGAAGCGAGTTACTAATCTTATTTCCAGTGTCCGTAAAACAAGGCCGTTAATTAACCTGTATAAGTACTCTTTTTACAGAGGTATAGTATATATTCACTTCAAAGAACTAGTGATCAAGTTCACATTGGCACAAGCAGGGCAGGGCTGGGTTTCTCTACGCTGTACTTCTCTGCCAAATTCTGTCTACTAAAATACATGAGTGTGTGTTTGAAACATCATTTGCAGGCTTTGAAAGAAACATGCTGTACAAAGACAAACATAATTTGCCAATTTGGAGCCGCCTTTTGGTTTGTGGCAAAGATCTATCATGAAATCAGGAATCTCTAGAGAAGTTTTGTCTGCTCCTGTAGAACTTTTTACAGTCCAAAATACGGACAAATGGGTCCAAGAGAGATACAGTCCAACAGCAGGCAGGGTGTTTCTACCACTGTAACCTTAAATTGCTCTGACTCTTCTCAGGCTGTGATGCCTTCCCAGTAAAGACTGAACATAGACCAGTTGTTGCTCATCCAAGGAACAATAAAGGCCAAAGTGCCTTACTTCCACTAAACAATTCCAGATTAGATAATAAGACAATGGCTTTCATGAAATAACCCTGATACAATAGAAAGATACTTACATTCGCAGTATAGCAAAGCAGCATACATGGGAACTGATTTGGACATTTTTCCATGTCACTGTATCACCATAGCTTGGCTCTGAGTTTTCCCAGGACCTGAGCAGCAGAAACATTGCAAGTCAGTAATACTGTACATTGGCAGAACTTTGAGCAAGAGTTAGGCTATGTCTTTCAGGATCACGCCTGCTGCTAGCAAGTAGTATTGTTTTCTGTCTTGTGTCAGTACTCTTCTGCAGACAAATCAACAACAAAATAAAGCAGAAGGAGCTTAACAAAGAAAAATGGATCTGGAATGCTGTTTTCAATGAGAGGCCCAGCTTTTGTGTATCACGTACAAAAGAGCTACCAGGAACATCGTGTACCCACCACACAACAAGTAGGCAAAGAAAAGTGTATTAATTTCTCTTGCTATTTGTGTACACCTGGGGACAAATGTTGTCAGGAAGGGGATGGGCAAGAGGACCAAGATGACTCTATCCCTCAACTAAATCTCTACCAGATATAGAAGGGAAAGGCTGCAATGCCTTCTGATCAGAAGTGGCAAGTCTTAGGAGTTTCTTCAAAGTTCCACAGCAGCTGTTTTTTTTTTTTTCCCCCTAAATCTTACTTTTCTTGAAAAATACATTAGAAGTTTAGTTTAATTGTTTGTGGTTTTTTTTCTGAACAACTGTTGTAGAAAAGAGAACAAAGAAGTGAACTTTAAAAACACTGGAATTTAACCTGCTATTTATTATTATTTTGAGATCTTTTGGATGTCTGGCTAACTGCAATGTCAAGTTTTTTTGGTCGGGTGCAATTTGGGTTTTTTTGAGCACCAATTAGCATCATGTTTATTAAACACTTAACGAAGGTCTGATCCTGCAAATTTTTAACCCCAGAAGATTACAATGGGAATTCTTAGGCAGTGATTATTCATGTGACTAAAAATTGTTCATGTAAATACATTCTTACAGGAATAACTTGCAATATTTGGGGTATATAATTTTTATTTGATATATAGGGATTTCTGAATTAAAACTAGTCTTTGTTAATAGAATACAGATGTTACCACTGACTGAGCCTTCCTCCAATCTGTCTTTTGTAAATTTTCTCCCCTCCTGAATTCTCCTTCTTTCAAAAGTCATAATCCCAGAATAGATGGTTTTGAACCTGAATTTTAAATTTCAGGTTTGTATAAACTAATTGGTAGAGCCACATCGCTAGCTCTGAATTCACTTTGGGTTGCTCTGTGGCCCAAAAATTCACTCACGTAGTGCTTTGAAGTACAAATATGATCAGAGAACACACTGTAAATGTTAATAAAAACTTTATTACTTCAACATTAAGATAAATTATGAAACAAATGTACAACTCAATACATTCAGTTTTAAAATAGAGAATGGATGATGCCTGTATTACTTCGCATAATGAAAAGGATAGTTGTTGGTTAATAATTAAAAGTTGCATTCCATATATATAAAACTAGGGAAATACTTGTGTTCTGTCTGATTTCAAAGGTATGTTTAATAAACTTAAGAGTATTGTTTGTCCACGTGCTGATAGAATTATTGGAAATTCAAATCTGTCCTGGTTCGCTTTTTGTTGTTGTCACAAGACTTTTCTAATGGATGAAAATCTTCGCATTTTTTAGCTACGTATTAGTATCTTGAGCAGTTTGGGATTGAAGTAAATGTTTTGGTTTCGTGTACATTTAATCTAGTTTCATTTCATAAACCTGCATGTCACTTGCACAGCATATTATAGGACTGATTGATCGAGTGACATTGAATTATTATCTGCTATCTGAGCTGGCTTCATTATTCCAGTGCCTTACTTCTTTAGCGTGCAAAAATTTTGAATTAAGGTTGCATTAAAAGGTAATGCTGTCCTCTCATTTGCATATGCCAAACATGATGCTGAATTGCTTGAGAGAGAAAACTCTCCGTATGCATCCCAAGTATGAGCATGCCCCAGGCTGCATGAAAGGGAAAGGAAGTCGTGCCTTGAATTGTCTCCTCTTCCAGCTCTGTTGGCAGAGAGAAAGAAGTAAGGCGGTGGAAAGTTTCCTCTTCTCTTGTCCTGTGATTGAAGAAAAATATAGGTTAGCCTTTAAACTTCTGTGAGGAGTAGGATGCTGAGGATGCTGAGCAGCATTTCCCTGTGCTTTGTTGAACTGTTCCTGACTTGAAAGTGAAGTGAGGGAAAAATCCCATCCCAGTTACTGTTAGTGGAAGCTTCATAGTAGTGCTGTTCTTTGACTTTTTTTACTGGTGAATTATTACTTTGGCAGTATGCATTAGTTTGTGCTACTAGCAAACATTGGTAAAAATAATTAGCATATAAAAATGAGAAATAGCTTATTTGTATCAGGTGTAACTTAAATTGCCTGGATTATCCGGAGAAGAGACTGAGTATAAGTGGTGATATGCCATTAGAGACTTTGCTCGCCATTAACTTTATATAGCTCTTTCCACTTCCAAATATTAAAATTCAAGCTAATAAAGTCAGTATTAAACATTTTATATTGTTTAGTTTCCCCAGTTTATTTTGTATTTTTAGATACGTTATATATAAAGAAAAAGCTATTTTAAAAGCTTTTTAAGAATTCTCTGTCTTCCATCTGGCACGAAGAGCATTTCTAGAGGGGAGGGGAAAGAAACAGAGTACTGTCTGAGGTAAATTTGATAGTAGAAGATGGGATAAAACAAGAGGCACTTAGACTAATTTAATTAATGCCATGGTGAATTTAAGAATATGCTGTCCTTTACAAGCATAAACATAGATCAGTAGCTGAATTAAGGAAGCAGTATTAGACTGCACCTGTTGGGTTTCAAACTGAATTCAGACCTTGTTTCAGTATTGCAGTTGGGACTGGCAGTTGCTGAAGGGATTAAATTATTTAAAGCCTTCAGCTGGCTAGTGTAGGCTAGCAGTAGCTTATAAAACACTTAATCTATTTTTTTAATCTCTTCATATGTTTGGTTTACTTAGACAGTAAAACTATACATGACACGCACCTGCCACATTCTGAAGCTTCTTTGTCAGATATTTTAAATTTATCAGTTTGAGCAGCCTTTAAACTGTAACCATTTGGGTTCCTTTGACAATACACTTCTTGTTAGCCTGTACATTTTCTTTGATGAACTCAAAACCAAACATAAAGTGTGCAGACGTAACATTCTTTTTCCACAGTTTCTTTTAAAAAAGGGGTTCCTTTCTAAAGGCAAGTGCTGCTCTCCAAATAATTAATGTTTACTGTTACCATTTGGTTTGTGATTTAAAAAAGAAACTAATTCCAAACAGTTTGGAGCACTGGAACTGTTTTTGCAGTGCATTAGCCAACGGCTTACACAGTAGTACAATAAACCAGTTCAAAAATAGGTAATACTGTTTAGCTTGTTACCTGATATGTCCTTTGTTTCTATAAAGCTAAGAGTAAGTAATGAGTAGTTACAATATGGATTGGACGGAAAAACAATCTGGATAGCTGTACAATACAGGATTAATTAGGTAAATCCTCTTAGGTTTGATTAGCCATTGCTTAGATCTACAGTTTATTTTGTCATTGGTTGCTCCTATTAATGTCTTCTTTCTGTCAAAGTTTATTACTCTGGTTTCAGTTTTGTATCCTACCTTTTTTGTGTCAAAGTGAAGTGCCACTGAATTGACGTACAACCTCCCAAATAATAAGCACAGTAACACCTGGAGTCAATTCAGATCAATATTGGCATTCTCTAAGATTCTTTCTAGTAATAAACTTTTTATATGGATAATTTCTGTTCTGTTTTGTTCAGCAAATGATGTATTACATCTTTTTAATTTGGCCTTCAATGTTAAGTTACAGGACAAGTAGGCATACATATCTGCTAACAAGATAAGTAAATGCTTATAAGATGGTTCCTGCAGTATGCTTTTCATAAAAAGCATATGTTGTTGGTATTTCTGCTTAACCTTTAATTTTTTTCTTCTTCTTCATTGCATTGCGAAACTGTGATTTTATTTCTGTAAAATGAGTTTCTGTAGTACCATCAGTACAAAAGAACTTACCCAGTTGATCTACTCTAGATTTTTTTTTAATAACGTGTAGTGTAAACTTAA